>Ga0302276_10001738_pt1 | contig 19536 bp, 11 predicted proteins | sample III_Bog_N2_3_FD_198768 | JGI IMG/M metagenome (GOLD analysis project Ga0302276, IMG submission 198768) | Peat permafrost microbial communities from Stordalen Mire near Abisko, Sweden - III_Bog_N2_3 | ecosystem: Environmental > Terrestrial > Soil > Wetlands > Peat | place: Sweden: Abisko...
AATCCCCGCTGGCTCTGGTTCACCGACTTCCAAACGGCCATGGGCGAAGACAATCTGGCCAAGGCTTTCGCCTTTGTCACCAACCGTCACCCTAAACTCGCCTGAACCCTTCATGCATACGCACTGTAAAAAAGCACACTATCAAAAAAAACACTTGCAATTACGCGGGTTTCTGTCAAACTGATGCCGTCTGTTAGCTGGCTTAGCGGATACACGGCATGGTAAATCTTCAAGTGAACTTGGTTCAGTGACGATTTGAAATCCGATTAACGGGAACAGTCTGGTACAAGCAAGTTTAGTTAGGACAGCAGTATTACATGAGTAACAAATTGTTCGTCGGGAATCTTTCCTTTGACACCACTGAGAACGAACTCCAGGACGCGTTTGCCGCCCACGGCACCGTTACCGAAACCAACCTGATGATGGATCGCACCACGGGTCGCCCCCGCGGTTTTGGTTTCGTCACCATGAGTACCCCTGCGGAAGCGCAAAAGGCCATTGAAGCCTTGAATGGCGCCCAACTGGGTGGTCGCGCCCTCACGGTTAACATTGCGCGTCCCCGTGAAGATCGTCCCCCCGGTGGCGGCGGCGGCGGTGGCGGCAGTCGCGGGCCGCGTCGTGAATACGGCGGCGGTGGCGCGGGTGGTGGTGGCGGCGGCGGTCGCAGCCGTTATTAATCGCTAATTTTCACACGGGGCTTGGTTCCAACCAAGCCCCGTTTTTTCTGTTCCGACCGGATCCCGGAAAAAAGCGATGGCAAAGGGTTGACAATGCCGGGTTGGAATGGTGAAGTTTCCGGGCGTTGAACGCCTTTAATAAACTTTACCCGTTTTCGTATTCAAGCCATGGGCGCCCTTAAAAGAACCGGCTGCCTTTGGTTGATATTATGGGCTTTGGGGTGGTCGGTGGGGGCGGCGGCGGAGACCAATCTGCCGGCACCCGCCATGACCATTGACTTGGCCACGCCCAGTGTGATGACCGGCACCCTCTACGAAATCGGTTCCAACCCCCAAAAAATCCTCTACAAATTCCGGCGGGCGGCGGTGCGCGAAGGGGACCGGATTCAAGTGGAGCAAACCTTCACGCTGCCGGATGGATCCGTGGCCTGCCGGGAGAATATCCAATATTGGAATGACCAGTTGACGGCTTATTCCATGGCGGACGTGCCGGCGGATTTGCAGGGCAGCATTGTGGTGGAGCCCAATCCCAAGAACCCGAAGAAGGAACGGGTCTTACTGGAGCAGATTCAAGGCCGCAGTTCCGGGGCGAAGATTCTCAACGGCGTCGAGAATCTTCAAACCAACCTGTTGATTTGTGACACGATTTATCCGTTCATCCTCTCCCACTGGGATGAATTAATGCGGACGACGGTCAAATTCCATCTGATTTCCATCGATCCCCCCACGACGTTTGGCTTCAAGTTGGTGAAGGAGCGGGAAACCGTCTGGCGGGACCATCCGGTGGTGATCATCAAAATGGAACCGAGCAACCTCATCATCGCCCAACTCATCCGCCCCATTCATTTCACCATCGAGAAAGCCGCGCCGCACCGGGTTTTTGTTTACACCGGGCGGATTACACCCCGGGAAAAAATCAACGGGAGTTGGAAGTTTTTAGATGCCGAGATGGTTCTGGATTGGAAGTGATTCCAAAAAAGCCCGCCGACGGGGTCGGCGGGCTTCGAATGCTGCCGGAAGCGGATTTATTTCAGGCTGCGGACGAACTGATCGAGGCGGTCAAGGCCTTTCTCGATGTTCGCCAGGCTGGTGGCATAGCTGATCCGGAGGTAGTCATCGGCGCCAAAGGCGATTCCGGGCACGGCGGCGACTTTTTGCTGTTCCAACAGGCGGGCGCAAAATTCACTGGATTTCAGGCCGGTCTGGGAAATATTCGGGAAGAGGTAAAACGCCCCTTTGGCATTCACGCACGAGATGCCTGGAATGCTGTTTATCTTTTGCCAGGCATAGCTGCGGCGTTTGGCGAATTCCGCCAGCCAGAGCGGCAGGTGATCCTGCGGTCCGGTCAGGGCGGCAACGCCGCCTTTTTGGGCGAAACTGGTTGGGTTGCTGGTGCTGTGGCTTTGAATCGCATCAATGGCCCTGGCAATCGGTTCCGGGGCCGCCAGAAAACCCAGCCGCCACCCGGTCATGCTCCAGGCCTTGGCAAAACCATGGACGATGATGGTGTGTTCAAAATGCGCGGGCGAGAAACTGGCGACGCTCTGCACCCGGGCGCCGTCATAGACGAGGTGTTCATAAATCTCGTCGCTCATGATGAGCACATTCTTTTCCACGCAGATGTCGCCCAAGGCCCGGACTTCCTCCGGCGTATAGACGCTGCCGGTGGGGTTGCTCGGGGAGTTGAGAATGAACAGCCGGGTGTTGGGCGTGATGGCCGCCCGCAATTGCGCGGGGGTCACTTTGAATTCGGTCTGGTCCGAGGTGGTGAGGATGACGGGCGTGGCGCCGGCCAGTTTCACCATTTCGGGATAACTCAACCAGTAGGGGGCGGGAATGATGACCTCGTCGCCCGCCTGGCAGGTGGCCATGATCACGTTGTAGCAGGAGTGTTTGCCGCCGCAACTGACGATCACCTGGCTGGGTTTGTAGGTCAGTCCGTTCTCGCGCTTGAATTTATCGGCGATGGCCTCGCGCAGTTCCGGGATGCCGCTGGCCGGGGTGTATTTGGTGAAACCGGCGGCCAGTGCCTTGGCGGCGGCGTCCTTGATGTGCTGGGGCGTGTCAAAATCGGGTTCGCCCGCGCCAAAACCCACCACATCCTCGCCGGCGGCCTTCATCGCCTTGGCCTTGGAATCAATCAACAGGGTCAGGGACGGTGATAACGACGCGGCACGGTCGGATATTTTATAATTCATAACGTGCGGGGATTTTAAAGGGGATGCGGGGAATTTCAATAAAAAATCCGCCCGAATGACGGCCGGCGGGCCATCCCGAAGGGGTGGGCGGTTTTCCGGGAAGACCTTTGGAGTGCGGCGGCAAGACGCCGCTTTTGGACGAGGCGACATGTCGCCTCGTCCAAAAGCGCGGACCTGTCCGCGCACTCCAAAGGCGGTGGCCAGCCCGACCGGGGCTTGGGCTGCCGGTTGTGCCTTTTCCCACATTCCAGAAATATCGGTTCATGGGCAGGTGGCCGGGCCGCCATTATCCCTGCGCTACGAAAAAAAAAGCGCCGCCCGGGTGGGCGGCGCCGGCGCGCGGATCAAGCGTTAACCGCTCAGCGCGTGGTGTAGTATTTGGTGGCGTATTCGCGGACCATGCGGTCGGTGGTGAACTGGGGCACGAGGGTGGCCATGGAGTTGCGGATGTGCTGGATCCATTGGCGGGGCACGCCCTGTTCGTCACGATTGAAGAACAGCGGCACGATCTGCTGGGTGAGGGTGTTGAAGAGGTTGGCGCTGTCCACGCGGTCCTGTTCGGCGATGTTGTTGGGATGGGAATCCGCGCCAATGGCGAAGCCGTTGCTGCCGTTGTAACCTTCGCGCCACCAGCCGTCCATGATGCTGAAGCCCATGCAGCCGTGGCAACTGGCTTTCATGCCGCTGGTGCCGGAGGCTTCGAGCGGGCGGCGGGGGTTGTTCAACCAGATGTCGCAGCCGGAAACCATCTGGCGGGCGACATGAATGTCGTAATTCTCGAGGAACACGAGGTAGCCGGTGAGTTCGCTGTGCTTGCTCAAATGGATGATCTGCTGGATGAAGCGTTTGCCGTCATCGTCGCGCGGATGGGCTTTGCCGGCAAAAATAAACTGCACGGGGCGCTGTTTGTCTTTGACGAGCTTCACGATGTTTTCAAATTCCTGGAAAATGAGCGGGGCGCGCTTGTAGGTGGCGAAGCGGCGGGCAAAGCCAATGGTCAGGGCGTCGGGGTTCAACAGGTGGTCGAAGCGGATGAAATCGCCCTGGGTGAGCCGCTGATTTTGTTCCAGCAGACGGCGGCGGGCGAATTCGATGAGTTCGCGGCGCAGACGGTAGCGCATGGCCCAGAGTTCCTGATCGGAGATGAAGGCGGGGTCGGTGAGTTTATTCCAGAATTCGGGTGAATTGAGGGTGGCGGCGAAATCCGCGCCGAATTTTTCGCGGAGGCCGGCGGTCTCGCCGTTGCCTTCGGCGGACAATTTCTTGCGCCAGATTTTGCGGGCGGAGCCTTTCATCCAGCCGAGGAGGTGGATGCCGTTGGTGATGTGGCCGATGGGGACTTGGGCGACGGGCGTGCCCGGGTAGAGGCACTGCCACATTTCGCGGCTCACTTCGCCGTGCAGTTCACTCACGGCATTGGCGGCGCGGGAAACTTTGAGGGCGAGCACGGTCATGCAGAAGGGTTCGCGGGCTTCGAGCGGATGCACGCGGCCGAGGGCCATGATTTCGGGGAAGGGCAGCCCCATTTGCGAGACATAGTGTTGCAGCACGTAATTCATCAGGTCCGGGGTGAACCGGTCGTGTCCGGCTTCCACCGGGGTGTGGGTGGTGAAGATGCACTGCGCCTTGGTGGCGGTTTGGGCGTTGGGGAAGGACAGTCCGCCGGCCATTTTTTCCCGGATCAATTCGAGGGTCAGGAACGCGGCGTGTCCTTCGTTCATGTGAAACACGGAGGGGTCAATGCCCAGCGCCCGCAGGAGGCGGACGCCGCCGATGCCCAGGAGGACTTCCTGCATGATGCGGGTGGTGCTGTCCCCGCCATAGACGCGCAGGGTGAGGTCGCGGAAGTGGGCCTCGTTTTCCGGGAGATTCGTATCCAGAAGATAGACGGGCACGCGGCCAACATTGACGCGCCAAGCCTGGAAGGTGACCGTGCTCATGGCGATTTCCACCGTGCATTTCAAGCGCGCACCGGCGGCGTTCAGCACCGGTTCCAGCGGCACATTGGCGGGATCCACCAGGTTGTAATACTCGGTCTGCCAGTTATTGGAGTCAATCGCCTGCTGGAAATAGCCCTCGCGGTAAAACAGGCCGATGCCGGCAAAACCGAGGCCGAGGTCGCTGGCGGATTTGGAATGGTCCCCGGCCAGGATGCCCAGACCGCCGGCGGAGATGGGGAGGGATTCGTGAAAGCCGAATTCGGCGGAAAAATAGGCGACCGGATTGGTGTGCAACTGCGGCGCGTTGCGGTGGGTCCAGGTGTCCTTATCATCGAGGTAGGCGTGGAAGGACCGGAGCACGGCGCGGACGCGGTCGGCAAAACCGGGATCCTGCAGGCGCACGCGCAGCTCGTATTCGGAGACTTCGCGGAGCACGGCCACGGCGTTATGAAAGAGGTTTTGCCAGCCGCGGGGCGATAGTTCGCTGAACAAATCCTGCGCCTCCTGATCCCAGCACCACCACAGGTTGCGGGACAACTGGTTCAGGCCGGCCACCAATTCATTCGATTCCACTGCTGTCAGGGGTTTATTCATAATAGCAATTTATTCCTTAATTATTTCCAACTCCGCACCGACTGGCTGCAAAATTAATTCGTCCGGCGGATTTGGCAATTAAAAAATGTGTTTTTTCGGCGTTGCCTGCCGTCCGGCATCATGGTGGCACCTGGTTTTAACCCTTCCCCGGCTCCCGGCGCCCACTCCCTTACTGTGGATTGGGGGGTAATGGTTGCTGAATTTCAAAGTCAATGCGGCTTCGCGCGCGGCCCATGTCGAGCGCGGCATGGGGCCGGTCCCCTGCGAGTCCCAAGCCGGCCCGGAAAAAGTCGAAATTATCCTGATTTTCCCGGGCCGACCTGCTATATTTTGCCGTTCACATGGCAAGCCGGGTTATCCGGTGGGAGCGCCCGCTGCCAGTGCGAATTATAACTATGAAGCCGAAAATCTTTTACATACTGATCACCGCCGCGCTGCTGGGTTCAGCCCCGGCGGTGCTCAGTCAGCCAACGCCAGTCGGTGCCACCGGCTCCAACGCGGTGCCGACCACCGCCGCCCCCCCGGCCGACGCCAACCTGCTCCGGTATAACGCCTTGATCAGAGAAATTAATTCAAAACTGGCCGCCGGCCAGCACACCGCCGCCGAACTGGCCGGCGACCTCAGCCAGTTCGACGTCCTGCTCGCCGCCGAAGGCGGCCGACGGACCGAACTGGCGGCGACCATCGTATGGCAGAAAGGCGTGATTTACGCCGAGGTGCTGGACGATCCGGATGCCGCCTTGGGGCTTTTTCAGGAACTTAAAAAAAATTACACCGACACCCGGCCCGCCGCCGATGTTGACGAACTGCTGGAGGTTACCGCCATCCACGTGGAGGAGAAAAAATTGCGCGCGACGATGCCGCCCGGCAGCCACTTTCCCGATTTCAGCGTGACCAATTTGGATGGCGGCCCATTATCGGTGGCTCAATACAAGGGCAGGGTGGTGCTGGTGGATTTCTGGGCCACTTGGTGCCCCCCCTGCCGGGCTGAGATCCCCAATATCGTGGCGACGTATGATCAATATCACACTCAGGGTTTTGAGATTGTTGGCGTCAGTCTGGATGTGGATCTCGCCCGGCTGCAGAGCTTCACCAAAGACAATCACATGCCCTGGCTGGAATATTGCGACGGCCAGCGCTTCCAGGGCAAGCTGCCCGGTCAATACGGCGTAATGGCCATTCCCGATAACGTCCTGATTGATACCAACGGCAATATCCTTGCCTGGAGTCTCCGGGGACCGGCCCTGCCGCAGGCGGTGGCCAAAGCCCTGGGCAAGTAAACCTTACTTCAACAGCTTCGCCAGCGTCGGCTCCATCGCGTCCGCCCAGATTTGATAACCGGCTTCGCTGGGGTGCAGCAAATCGGGCATGATGGACCGGGGCAGGTTGCCGTCCGCATCCAAAAATTGCGGGCCAATGTCCAGAAACCGGATCATTTTGCCATCATCCAATTTGGCGATCACCGTGTTGATGAGCGCCACCTGGGCGCGCTGCGGGTTGTCCAACGCGCCCCGGGGAAAGACGCCCAGCAGGAGGATTTTGGTGTCCGGCAATTTCGCCCGGATGCGCGCCACCACCGCCTTGACGCCCGCAATGGTTTCCGGAACGGTGTTGCGCGGGCTCCCGTTGTTCTCCTTGCCCGTGTTGTTGGTCCCGATCATCAGCACCACCACCTTGGGCTTGAGCCCGTCCAGTTCCCCCTGGTCAATGCGCCAGAGCACATGCTGCGTGCGGTCGCCGCCGATGCCAAAGTTGGCCGCGTGACGATCCCCATAGCAGTGGTTCCAAACATTGGAACCGCGACTGCGCCAGTTATCGGTGATGGAATCCCCGAGGAAGAGCAGCTTCACGCCCCCGGCCTGCGCGATTTTGAGAAACCCCTCGTGGCGCCTGACCCAGGCGGGGTCGCGCGGCACGGGATTCGTGGCGGTATTGACCATAATGGTTTCGGAGCCGGCCGCATTCGTGGTCTGCGCCGGCAAAGGCAGCGCCGAGCCGGCGAGCACCAGGGCCGCGAGCAGGCCGCCGAAGCGGATGGAAATAGACATGACCGGACTATAAAATGAAACGCCCGACGGGACAAATTGATTTTAATCCCTCACGAACTTGCGCTCGTGTAACGGCGCACCGACACCCGCCAGAACCATTCCGACACCACCGCCCATATTATCCCCAGCGCCAGCAGCGATCCCCACGCGACCGGGTCCATCAACTTGTCCGCCAGCAACCGCACCGGCACGTTGGACACCAGCAACACGGGCAGCGCAAACGTAAACATCGCCTTGAACGCCCCGTGAAACGCCTCGTCCGGCATCCGCGCGATGTTGAACAGATTATAGTAGCCCCAGACAATCCCCTGCGCGCGCACCGTCCAAAACCCCACCGCCGCCAGCATGAACATCAGCGAATAATGAATCAGAATCCCCACCAGACACAACGCACTGAACCCGAGCACCGTCAGCGCCCCGGGATGCAGGTGCAGCCGGGCGGCCGCGTAAATCATCACGCCCAAGCCCAACCCGGCGGTGATGAAGGCGCCCAAATCCACCTGCCGCAGCGAGACGATGAACCGCGTGTTCACCGGCAGCAACAGCAGAAAATCCATCTTCCCCGTGCGGATGAGTTCGGACAGATTCGTGCAGTTCGTCAGAAAAAACGCCTGGTAAACCTGCTGGATAAAATTGCTCGCCCCCACCAGCATCACCATCTGCCATTGGTTCCACGTGCCCACCGCCTGCGTCTGCCGGTAAATGACCCCCACAAAACTCAGTTGCAGCCCGAACCACAGCAGTTCCACGATGATCCAGAGGATGAAATTGCCCTTGAAGGACATCTCCCGCACCACCGAGTTTTTCCACAGCGCCGCGTAGAGGAGGAGATAACGTTTGAGGTTCATGGCCGGGGTGGGTTGTTCCAAATAAAAGGCGGCTTATTCATCTTGTATGTTGTTTTTATCTTCTTTGTTTGGCGCAAGCCAAACGGGAAGATGAGGCTGCGCTCCCCCCGGCCGGGGGGAGCGCAGCGGCGCGGATGTGATCGTTTCCATCTCGGACCTTTTGAGTCCGAAACGCAGCCAGATCCATCCGCGCTTTGCGTCCCGAACTCGAACCGTTGCCTGAGCGGCGTCTTAACCACGCCAGCTCGTATCCGCAAGAATGAGTCAGAACACATCCGCAATTATGAATGATAAAAAAACATCCGTCTATGCCGGTCTGGACATTGCCAAAGCTTCGCTCCAACTTCACCTCCAAGGCAAATCCTATGACTTGGCCAACACCACCGAGGGGCATGCCCAGCTGATCAAACGTCTCGCCGCCGTCCCGGGCAGCCATGTTATCTGTGAAGCCACCGGCGGTTATGAGCGGGCGGGCGTCGCCGCGCTCCACGCCGCCGCCATTCCCGTCAGCGTCCTCAATCCCGCCCGCGTCCGCCAGTTCGCCCGCGCCGCCGGCAAACTCGCCAAAACTGATCCGATTGATGCCGCCATGCTCACCGCCTTTGGCCAGGCCTTCACACCGGCACCGACGCCCCAACGCACGGCCACCGAACTCAAAATGGCCGCGCTGGTCACGCGCCGCGCGCAACTGCTCGAACTGCGGGTCGCCGAAACCCAGCGCGCCGACACCTGTGCCGATCTGGATTTGCGCAAGCTCTTCACCCCCTGGCTGGCCCAGATAAAAAAACAAATTGCTAAAGTCGAAGCCCTCGTTGAAGCCCTCCTGCAGGCACAGGCACCGCTGGCCAGCCAGGTGCAACGGCTCGACGACATCATGGGCGTGGGGCGCCTCACCGCCGTGATGGTGCTGGCCACCATGCCCGAACTGGGAACCCTCAACCGGCAGCAGGCCGCCGCACTGGCCGGCCTCTGCCCCTATAACCGGGACAGCGGCCAATGGGCGGGCAAACGCTGTATCACTGGCGGCCGAGCGGAAGTGCGCCGCGCCCTTTACATGGCCGCCTTGTCCGCCAGCCGCAGCAATCATCTGCTCAAGCCATTTTACGACCGCCTGATCGCCGCAGGCAAACCCGCCAAAGTCGCCCTCACGGCCGTCATGCGGAAATTGATCGTCTTGATGAATCATTTGCTCAAAAATCCAAACTTTTCCCTTGCACACTAAACACCGTTGCTGCGTTCATCAGCGTTCATCTGCGGTTGAAATGCATCGTTCCGGCTTTGGGAGGCCAGGGAGCCGCTGGCGGCGTGCGGTGTCAGCCTTCCAGTGGCCAAAAAGCATCCTTTGGCTATCGCCCGGTCGGCGATTGTATTAATCTGCGAGCCAAGTTTATGTTATTGGCCCGGTTTTACCTTGCGTGGTGGCTGCTGGCCCTGTTGCCGGGGACGGCCGGCGCGGGTTATGTGCCGGCGCTGTTCACGCCGCCCGCGCCGCTGCGGGAATTTCGCGGCGCCTGGCTCTCCACCGTGGCCGCCGAGCCGTGGCCGTCCAAGCCGGGCCTGCCCGTGGCGCAGCAGAAAGCGGAACTCGTGGCGCTGCTCAACCAAGCGGCGCGACTCCGGCTCAACGCGGTCATCTTTCAGGTGCGGCCCTCCGCAGATGCGTTTTACGCGTCCACCCTCGAACCCTGGTCGGAATTTTTAATGGGGCGCATGGGCCAGGCGCCGCAGCCGTTTTATGATCCGCTGGCGCTGGCCATCAACGAAGCCCACCAGCGCGGCATGGAATTGCACGCCTGGTTCAATCCGTTCCGTGCCATTCATGCCAACGCCAAATCCCCGGCCGCCCCCAACCACTTTTCCCGCACCCACCCGGAATTGGTGCGCCGTTACGATGATGAGTTATGGCTGGACCCCGGCGAACCGGCCGTGCGCGAGCATGTCCTGAAAGTCGTGCTGGATGTGGTGAACCGTTACGACGTGGATGGGGTGCAGTTTGACGATTATTTCTATCCCGCCCCGGTGAAAGACGCCCGGGGCCGGGAATTGGATTTTCCCGACCAGGCCACCTGGGCCAAATACGGCCATGGCCTGGACCGCGCCACTTGGCGGCGGCAGAACATTAACCAACTCGTGCAAAGTGTTTATGCGGGCATCAAAGCGGTCAAGCCGTGGGTCCAATTTGGGATCAGTCCGCGCGGCATCTGGCGGCCGAATTATCCCGCGCAAATCCGGGGCTTTGACGCCTACGCCAATATTTACGCCGATTCGCGCCTGTGGCTGGCCAACGGTTGGGTGGATTATCTTTCGCCCCAGCTTTACTGGCCGGTGGCGAAGCCGGAGCAGAGTTTCCCGGCGCTGCTCGGCTGGTGGGCCTCGCAAAATTTCCACGGGCGCCACCTCTGGCCGGGCCTGGCCGATTATGAAACGGGCGGGCGGTTTGCGCCAGATGAGATTGCCCGGCAGATTGACGTGACTCGGCAGTTGCCCGACCGGGGGGCGATTCACTTTCATTTGCGCAATCTGGCCGAGAACCGGGGGCTCAACGAATCCGTCCGCATCAAATACACGGAAGGCGCGCTGGTGCCGGCCTCGCCCTGGCTGGATGCCGTCCCGCCGGAGAAACCCCGGATGATGGTCACCCCGCAGCCCTGGGGGGTGCTGGCTTTCTGGGACACCGGCGGCGGAAAACCCGTGCGGAACTGGGTGTTACAATCCCGCACCAACGGGGTCTGGCACACGGAAATTCTGCCGGCATGGCGGACCCAGTGGCGTTTCAACAATCCCGGGCCCGAGGCGGTGGCGGTGAGTGCGGCGGACCGGCTGGGGAACCTGAGCAAGCCGGCGGGCATGGTGCGGCGGTAATTCCAGCATTATTTGCGTGCCAGCCGCAGATAGATGCCCCCGAGCAAAGCCGCAATGACCAGCGCCCAGACGATCCAAAAGGAAACGATGTCAAAGGCAATGGCCAGCGCGACCAGCAGAACCGCCCCACCAATGCCCAGGCCAATATAAAGCGCCGGAGATTCCTTATGTTTGAACGGCCGTGACTCGATCACCACGGGGATGTAGCCCGTACCACACTCCGTGCATTTCAATCCGTGCCGGACCTCAACATCGTTGCCCGTATTCGCGGCTCCGCATTTGGGACAGGGATATTTTTTCATCTTTCGCTTTTCGGATGCCAGTTTGGCGGTCGCTGCGGCGCGGATCCAGAACTATTTTTCCGTATTGGCCCGGATGTGCATAATCTGCCCGATTAAGAACAGCCAGGAAGCTATCGCCATAAATCCCGCCGCCCAAAAAAACGCGGCATTTGGACTATTGCCCTCCATGCCTATTAAGCCAATCAGGATGGCTATCCCGCCAATCAACCCGCAAGCACAGGCCAAAAAAGTCAGCGTATCCGCATGCCCCCGGAGTCTCATTACCCGCCGCTTTAACGCTGCTTCTGGCGACAAAACCTCGGGTGCCAGCTCAGGAGCCGGTGGTGATGGTGGCGGCGGATCCACTGCGAAGGGTCGCTCTGGTTTGGTTGCCATCGCCTTGATCGGCTTCGGAAAGAATTGCTGCTGACAGACCGGGCAGGAAACCTCCTGAAATTCAAGTTCTGATTCCCCATCCAGTGAATGACCGCATCCCGGACAATCAAATTTGATGATCATATTTTGCCTGCGAAATGGTATAATGGTTTTGGCGGGGCTGTAAGCCGAATTCTGTCTGCCCCGGCTCGCGCCGGGGGAGAGAATCATTTGTCTCAGCAGCCGATACCCGGAATCCGTTGCACTTTCGCGCAACTGGGAGCGGGCCGCTCCAGAATTCCCTATTTGGCCTTGCACCGGACGGGGTTTTCCGTGCCGCGTTGCTTGCGCTTCGCGCGGTGCGCTCTTACCGCACCTTTTCACCCTTACCCCCGGACTTGCGCCCGGGGGCGGTTTAATTTTCTGTGGCACTTTCCGTCAAAAAGCCTTCCAGCTTTCCGCCCGCGTGTATCCGGGAATCGAGTCCCCGGTTACGCGGCGTCCTGTCCTGTGGTGTTCGGACTTTCCTCCCCCAGCCGAAGCCGGGAGCGATTCTCCGCCCCGCCAAAACCACCCACAATTTATTCCATGCTCGCCCCCATATCAATGCCGGAGGCGTTCAAAATCTATTCCGACAAAACGCTGCCCGTAGAGGGGCCCGGCTTTGAACCAACGGGAATAATGCCTTCGCAAGCCGGCAGTGGAATAAAAGGTCACGGGGTGCCGGCCACCCAATTAGCCGGCACCCCGCTTTGCCCGAACAGGTCCCACAACCTGTTCAAATTCTCATGGATAGACCAATTCGTAATATTCCGCCGGCTGGGTCGGATTGATCGTCTGGGTGGTTTGATTGACGGTCGCCGAGCCGGGGACGGTGGTCCAGTCGTTGGGGTTGGCGCTGACGCCTTCGGCCAGGTGATTCGTTTGCACGAGCAGGCGCCAGCCGGTGTGATCGGCCGGCCAGTTCAAAGTCAGGATGCCGCCGGTCACGCTGACCGTGATGTTAGTGGGATTGGGGTTCACCGTCTGGGCCGGAATCACGGCGATGCTCCCGTTGACCGCCAGGCTGTTGGTCCAACCCAGGCCCGGGCCCAGGGGCGGCAGGTTGACGGTGGCGAAACTGCCGATGTAGAAGCTCGCGGAGCCGGCTTTGAACAGTTGGAACGTGTCGCCCGCCTTGAAGGGCGCATCCCCGGCGTTGGTAATCACCGTCAGCGTGCCGCCGTAGCCAATGGCGGTGGCGATCACTTGGTCGCTCACGTCCTGGTTATGCGAGGCGGTCAGGAGTGTGGTGCTGCCGGCGTTCAAGGTCAGACTGCTCAGGGTCAGGACGGTGCCTGCGGCACTGGCGCCCTTGCCGGGAATCAGGCTGCCGCCCGCCTGAATCGTCACCGTGCCCAGCGTTCCACTGCCGCCCAGCACGGCCCCGTTCAAAACGGTCACGGCGCTCGCTGCGGGGATGGAGCCGCTGACCAGCAGCGTGCCGTTGCTAACCACCGTTGGGCCGGCATAGGTATTGGCCGCCGTGAGCTTGACCGTGCCGGTGTGCGTCGCATCGCCCACGGTCACCCCCGCCGTGGTGTCCGTCCCGTTTTTCCAGAGGCCGCCCGAGAAGTCCACTTCGCCGCCGGCGGTCGCCACGAGCGTCACGCTCTTGCCCCGGTTGGCCGTCCAGCCGAGGAGGATCGGGTTGGCATAGGTGTTGATGCCGCTGGTGTTCTGGCCGCCAATCGTGAACACCCCGCTGTTGGTGAAGCCGACATCGCCGTCCGCCACATTATTCGTGTTGATGGCATTAAGGGTGATCCCGCCGTTGGGATGGGCGGCATCCCCCAGATAGATGGCGGCGTTAAGGCTGTTGTTGGTGGCGGTCAGCGTCCCGGGGGTGCGCGAATAGGCGGCTCCTTGCAGGCCGTTGGTGACCGCCCCGAGCACGAGCCAGCTCTGGCCCAGGCCGGCGCCGGCGTTATAGTTGGTCACCGCATTATTGTTGTCCAACACCAGCGCCCCGTTTACGACGGTGAATTTGTAACCATCCGCCGCGCCGGTTTTCACCGTTTCCCCCTGCAACGCGACGGTCGTGCCGTTTTCCACAAACAGGTTCAACTCGCCGTTGGCAGTGTTCGCCAGGTTGCCTGTGACCGTCGCATTGCCCCCGCCGGTCAGGAAAAGGTCTTCACCATAGTTACCCGAGGTGATCGAGGCGATGGTCACCCCCGGGCCGGCCGCCGGGGTGTTGATCGTGAAGTCGAAATAGGGGGCGTGATTGGTGCTGGACAGCGCGATGGCCCCCAACCCGAGCGTATAAGTGCCGTTGCCCGTCACGCTGAGCGACTGGTTTTGGTTGGCCGGGAAGTTCAGCGCGTTCGTCAGCAACAACGTCTGACCGGTCGCCCCGGTGAGGGGGTTCACGGCGAAGGCCGGGGCGTTGGACACCGTCAGGCCCGGGGTGGCAAACAGACCGCTGACATCCGACCGCAGTTGCAGCGTGGCCCCGTCGGCCAGCGTCAGGGCGGCCGCCTTGAGGGCGTTGGTGTTGGCCAGTTGCAGGAGGCCGCCGCCATTGACCGTCACGGGTCCGGTGAAGGTGTTGCTGCCCCCCAGCGTCAGCGTGTTGCTGCCGGTCTCATTCAGTCCGCCCGTGCCGGAGATGCCGTTGTTCAGCACGAGGTTGTTGGACACCAGGGCAAAGGTCGGCACGCCACTGAGAATCACCGGCACATTCAGCGTCTGCACCTGGGCGGAATTATTCGTCACCCCGCCGGCCATCGTAAGGGTGTTGGCGGCGCTGGTGAGGTTGAAGGCCCCCGCCGTGGCGGCGAACGTCAGTCCCGCCACCGTGTAATTGGTTTCCAAATTGGCCGTCAACTGCCGGGTTCCGTCAAAGGTCACCAGATCGCCCGTGCCCGGCACAAATCCGCTCACCCAGTTCGCCGCCGCGCCCCAGTTGTTGTTCGGGGTGGCGTTGCCGTTCCAGACTTCCGAGGCGCTGATGATGGTGAGGGGGAGCGGCGCCGTATTAACGTTGTTGCCGCTGTCCACCACCGTCACCGTCAGGGTTTGCACGCCCAGCGCGGGGGCGGGCCCCACCAGGACGCTGTTCGTGAACAGGCTCGTGCCGTTCGACGCGATGAGCGGAACGGAGGCCGGGCCGCCAATCGCCGTGGCATTGACCGTCACCCCCGTCCGGGAATTGATCGTATAGCCCGTCGAGGTGGCGTTGACCGTGAGCGTCACCACTTGATCGTGCGCCGCCGGATTCGGATTGGCCGTCGCCGAAGCGATGGCCACCGGTGAGTAGTGCAGCGACACATAATTGTTCCAGGTGGAAACACTGAAATTGGCCGCATTGGCCGGCTTCGTCCCGAGCCAGAGGGGCGCCCGGGCAAAACTCCCGGTGATGCCACCGGTCTCATTTGTGATGAGGATGTAATCCGCCGTCGAATCCAGAGTGGCAGTGTTGGTGAGGATGATGCCGACGCCGGCTCCGTTTACGGACAGGACACTGGCCGCCCCATTCAGGACGAGCTGATCGTTTCCGCTATTATAGGTTCCCGTCAGGAAGAAATTCGCCGACGCTCCGGGGTTGTAAACCAGATTGCCGTTCAACGTCGTGGTAGCGCCGTTGGGTAGCGTCTGCCCGCCGCCGTTCACGGTCACGTTCCCCGCGATGTCACCGCCGCCGCTCAGCGTGGCGTTGGACAACACCAGCACGCTGCCGGTGCCGGTGCCGCTGCCCGTGGGGTTGCTAACCAACAGGGTGCCGTTACTGACGGTGGTGTTGCCGGTGTAGGTGTTGGCCCCCGCCAGGTTGAGCACGCCGGTGCCGCTCACCAACAGATTCCCCGCGCCGGAGAGGGCGCCGCTCAAAGTAATGGCAAACGGATTCGCATTGTTGTCCGCCGTTTGAAAGGTCGTGGCGTTGGTGCCGGCCGAGGTCAGCGTGATCGGCGCGGTGGAGGACCAATTGGCCAGGGCCCCGACGATGCCGTTGCTCAACGAAGCATACACCGTGGGACCCGGGTCATTGATGACCAATCCCACACTGCCGAGATAAAGTGCGGCCCCGCCCGAAAGGGTCAGGGTGTTGGTGGGATTCGTCGTATTCCCCACCGAATTCAGCGTAACGCCCGTGAGCATCGTCGTGCCGCCGCTGATCGCCACGCCCGTCGTCGTCCCCGCGACATTCCCCGACAGCAAACCGTCCGAACCCAAATACGTGAGCGAACCGCCCAACACGGACAGGAAACCGCCCCGTTCGCTGGCCCCGTTACCCACGATGAACGCGCCGGAGGAGGAGGAGTTGCCAATGGTCAAAGATCCGCCAAACAGGTTCATATTGCCGCCGGAAGCCGTGTCCTGAACAACGACGCTCGTGGCGGTGACGGTCCCATTGCTGATGATCAACCCCACCGCCGTATTGGGCCCCAGCGCCCCATTGTCCTTGTAATCATTAAATGTTCCCAACCCCACCGTCCCGGTGGTGTCAATAATCAGATGTCCCGCCGTGTTGCCGCCCGAGCCCAGATTCACCGTGGTGAACGTCGCCGAGGCGGTTCCGGTGAGGTTCAGGCTGGCCCCGGTGGAGCCGCCCGCATTGCCAATGGACACCGTGCCGGCCGTAATCGTGCCGCCATTGACCGTAAGGGTGGCCGCCCCACCGCCATTGCCCAGGGTGACGGTGCTGCTGGATGACCCAAACGTTCCGCCTTCAACGACCAGTGTACCGCTGCTGTCCACCGTGGTGTTACCGGTGTAGTTGGCATTGGAGAAGGTCAGGGTGCCCGTCCCGTTGGCCACCAGTGAACCGCTCCCGCTCAAGTTCCCGCCGTAAGCCGCGGAAATGTTGTTGCCGCCCACCGTCAGCGTCACCGCGCCGCCATCCGACGCCGTCAGACTCAAATTCTGTGCGCTGTTGTTGCCCGTCAATTCGGCCAGCGTCGCCGCCGTGATGCCCCCGCCGACCGTCAAGGTGCCGGTGTTATAAACCAGGATGCTGTCCGCCAATGCGAGTGGATTTCCCAATTGCAGCGTGCCATTGGCAATGACCGTCGTGCCATTGAAGCCATCCGAACCGCCCAGCACCACGGTGCCGGGGTTCGGGGCCAGACTGTTCACCACGAGGTTGTTCGTGCTGGTGTTGCCCGCCGAGGTGATGTTCCCGTTGATCGTGAACGTCGCGCCGTTGGCCGCGTCAATCAGGGCGTTGGTGCCCACGTTGCCGGAGATCGGCCCGATGCCGATCCCGCGCTCGGAACTCAGGGTGAAACTGGCGTTGCCCAGCAGATCGCCGCCATTCAGAATGACGTTGTTCGCCGTGGGTACGGACGGCACCAAGCCCAGGTTGCCCGGGTCGGTGCCGGCATTCGAACCATCCGCCGAAATACTCAGCACCCCCGCATTGACCGTAGTGCCGCCGGCGTAGGTGTTGTTGTTGTTCAGCGTCAAGGTGCCCGTGCCATTTGCCACCAAGCCGCCCGCGCCGCTGATGATTCCGCCCAAGGTCACGTTGTTGCCGTTGTTATTCACGGTGGCCGGATTCAGCAGGCTGAAATTATTGGCCAGGTTCAGCGCCGCGCCCGCCACCAGCGTGCCGTTGCCCGCCACACTCACATCCCCCGCGCCCAACGCGCGGTTGTTGCCCACTTGCAGAATGCCGCCGCCGTTCAATACGGTCCCCACGCTGCCGGCCGACGGCCCGTAACTGTTCACCCCGGTCAGCACGGTCGTGCCGGGGCCGGTGATGGTGAGTTCCTCGGTGCCACCGGTGGTGCTGATGTTCCCGGAAATCGCCAGGGCATCGTTGGTGTTCACGGAAATCACCGCGTTGTCATTCAACGCCACGGCCGTTTGAATGGCATTCGCCGTGCCGCCGGTCACCTCGACCGTGGCCCCGGAACCCTTGTTGTCCAGCGTCAGGGTGTCGCCCCCGGCGATTACAAATGAGTTGTTGTTGGTCAGGAGCAGCGAGCCCAGGCTTTCATTGGCATTCAGCGTGACCGTGCGCAGGACTGAGCCCACCCCCAGCGTGGCGGCATCGCCAGCCGTCCCGGGCACTTTCGGATTGGTGCTCCAGTTCGCGGGCACCGTCCAATTGCCATTGCCATCCGTGATCCAGGCGCCCAAGGTCGAACCGGTGGGACTGACGGTTAAAATCACCTGATTGCCACTGACGGAGATGACCCCGTCATTCCCCAGCACAATGCCGTTCCCGCCCGTATAAACCGGATTGCCGGCCGGCGTCCCGGTGATGGCCGGGGCGGTGATCAGGGTGTAAACGCCCACCCCCAGGGCCGGCCCCGGCACCACCACGTCCAGGGGGTTGTTGTTAAAATTCAGGGTTCCCTGCGACAACAGCAGGGCCGGATGCGTGCTGTCCGTGCCGGAGGCACCGCCGCCCCAAGTCAGGGTGAGGGTCTGCGAACCCAGATCAAACGTCTGGCCCGCAGCCACCACCAGGTTGGCCGCCGTCGCGCCGCTGGTCGTCCCGGTGCCGCTGGCTTTCAAGGAGGCGCTGCCGAGCGCATAGCCGTTGCCCGTGGCGGAAACATCGAAGGTCCCACCCGCGCCCAGAATGAGATTCTGGCCGGCCAGCGCGCCGCTGGTCAACGCCAGCGTCCCGCCATTGATGGTCGTGTTGCCAGTGTAAGTGGGAACGGCACCCAGCGTCAATTTGCCGCCCCCCACTGAATCATTGACCGTCAGGGAGCCGCCGCTGCTGCTCAGGGCCGTGGCCAATGTGATGCTTTGGCCGGCCGTGTCCAGGCTCACCGGCTGATTGGCCGCCGTGCTGAAACGACTGGAATAATCATTCTGGTTGGCGGCCGAGTAACGCAGGGTGCCCCCGCCGAAAACAATGCTGCCCGCCGCCGTGGCCGTGCCGAAGGGCCCGCTGGTGCCCGAAATTTCCGCCGCCCCGGCGGTGAGAATGCCGCCGTTGATCGCCGTCGTACCGGTATAAAGGTTCGCCCCGGTTAAAATCTCCGTGCCGGTGCCGATCTTGGTCAGCGATAACGCACCATCATTGACAATGATGCCGCTGAACGTGCCGCCCGCATTGCCGCCGCCCACGGTCAACGTCACGGCGGTGGCGGAGGAATTTGTCACCATGGTGAGGTTGACCGTGTTGGCCCCCGATAAACCGCCGATGGAGTCACTGTGCCCGTTTAAATTCAAAATGGCGTTGGTGGCGACATTGTTGAAAGTCACGCTGCTGGTGCCGGGGATCGCATTGGCGGTGCCAAGCATGAGGGTGCCCGCCGAAATCGTGGTCGCGCCGGTGTAGGTGTTCACGGCGGAAAGCTCCAGCCCGGAGGTGCCGCTGTTCTGAATCACGGCGGCATTGGGTCCCACCACCCCGGTGAGGTTCACGCCCGGACTGGCATTGCCCGCCCCCTTGTTTTGCAGGGTGATCAGGCTGCTCCCGGCGCCGCCGATGCTGTCGTTCACCGTGATCACCTTGCCGCCGGTGTAGTTTTGCAGCAAAATTATATTTTGCGGCGTCAGCGCGGTGATGGTGGAGGTGCCCAGGGTGCCGATAACGTCGCTGGGTTGCGTGGAGCCGGTTTCATAAATATCCAGATCCGTGTTTTGAATGAGGATGTTCGGGTAAAAATCAATCGCCCCGCTGGAGGTCGAACCAATGAAAGCATTATTATCGGCCGCCGGGTTCGCGGCGCCACCCGTGTTGTCGAGGAGCAGGGCGTTCGTGCC
>Ga0302276_10001741_pt1 | contig 19502 bp, 16 predicted proteins | sample III_Bog_N2_3_FD_198768 | JGI IMG/M metagenome (GOLD analysis project Ga0302276, IMG submission 198768) | Peat permafrost microbial communities from Stordalen Mire near Abisko, Sweden - III_Bog_N2_3 | ecosystem: Environmental > Terrestrial > Soil > Wetlands > Peat | place: Sweden: Abisko...
CGCCGGCGCCCTGGCGCGCGGCGAACCGCTCGCCCAGCGCCGGCGCATCAATCACGCCGATCAGCGGCGTGCGGTCCTCGATGCAGCCCAGGGAGACGCACCAGCGGGGCGCACCGCGCACGTAATTGGCGGTGCCGTCGATCGGATCGACGACCCAGCGCAGGCTGCCGCCACGCGAGACGCCGCCTTCCTCGCCCTGGAATCCGTCTGCCGGGAAGGCAGCGGCGAGTCGCTCGGACAGGAAGCGCTCCACCGCGCCGTCTGCCTCGGTCAGCCAATCCTGCGGATGCTTGAGCGTGCCGACCATCGTGCCGAGCGGTGGGCGCATGCGGAGTGCCAGAGCGCCGGCCTCGGCTGCCAGTTCGGTCGCAGTCTCCAAACGCCGCTGCAATGCCGTCATCAGACCCCGCCTGTGTGAATCGTCCCCTCAATAGCGCACTGGCTTCGCTGTTGTTGCCACCAGATCCATGACAAACCGCCCAACCTCGAAGCCCGCGACAGACCTCCGCGGCGGCAGGGTCCCTTCGCGGCTCGTCGCAAGCCACCGGCTGCCCGGATAGTGGTTGCCATCCGGCCGGTCACAGGGAATCCATCCACCTTCGCACAGGGCGATAGAGCCATGCGGCGACAGGGCGACAGGAAAAGAGTCACCATGCCTATTCTATCCGGACGCGCACGGATTGCCGGGGTCACCGGCTGGCCGGTCGCGCATTCCCGCTCACCGCGCCTGCACGGCTTCTGGCTGGAGCGTCACCGCATCGACGGCGCCTACGTGCCGCTGCCGATCCGACCCGAGGCGTTTGAAGACGCCATCCGTGGCCTGGCCGTATCCGGCTTCGCGGGGCTGAACGTCACGATTCCCCACAAGCTCGCCGCCTTCGCAGTGTGCGACACGGTGGACGAGTCCGCCCGCCGCGCCGGGGCGGTGAACACGATCGTCTTTCGCGACGGGAAGGTAGCCGGCAGCAACACCGACGGATGGGGGTTCGTCGCCAATCTGCGCGCTCATGGCGTTGAACCCGCAGCCGGACCGGCGCTCGTCCTGGGCGCCGGAGGGGCGGCACGCGCCATCGCCGCCGCGCTGCAGGATTGCGGCGTGCCGGTCAGCGTCGCCAACCGTACAGTCGAGCGTGCCACAGCGTTGGCACGCACCCTGCCCGGGCTTTCCGTGCTTCCCTGGGAGCAGCGAGCGTCCGCGCTCGCCGGCTTTGCGCTGGTGGTCAACACCACGTCCCTCGGGATGGCCGGACAGGCGCCGCTTGACCTGGACCTGGACGGCGCGCCTGCCAGCCTCGCGGTCGCCGACATTGTCTATGCGCCGCTGGAAACGCCGCTGCTCGCGGCCGCGCGCAACCGGGGCCTGACCGCGGTCGAGGGCCTGGGGATGCTGCTGCACCAGGCGGTGCCCGGGTTCCGCGCCTGGTTCGGCGTCGAACCGGCGGTGGACGACGAGCTCCGGCGCTTCGTCGCGGCGGACCTGACGGCATGAAGATCATCGGCCTGACCGGCGGCATCGGGATGGGCAAATCGACAGCAGCAGCGGCGTTCCGCCGCGCCCACATCCCCGTGTTCGACGCCGACACAACCGTGCACCGGCTCCAGGCAACCGGCGGCCGGGCCGTGCCCACGATCGGCGCCGCTTTCCCAGGCACGGTGCGGGACGGCGTGGTGGACCGCGCCGCGCTGCGCAACGCCGTGTTCGGCAAGCCGGATTGCTTGCGCCGCCTGGAAGCCATCCTGCATCCGATGGTCCAGCAGGAGGAACTGGCCTTCCTCGCCCGCGCCCGGCGCTCCGGGCACCGTGTCGCCGTGCTGGACATCCCGCTGCTGTTCGAGACCGGCGGCGATGCGCGCGTCGATCGGGTCGTGGTCGTGTCAGCGCCGCGCGATGTGCAGACCCACCGCGTTCGCCTGCGCCGGCATATGACCACCGCCGCCATCGCCGCCATCATCGCCCGGCAGATGCCCGACGCCGCCAAGCGCCGCCGCGCCGACGTGGTGATCCGCACCGGCCTGTCGCGTCATTACGCCTTGCGCCGACTCCGCCGCCTGATCCACGAGCTGCAGGTGTGACCCGCACCATCCTGTTCGACACGGAAACCACCGGCCTGGACCCGAAAGACGGCCATCGCGTCATCGAGGTGGCCGCGCTTGAGCTGATCAACGACCTGCCGACCGGCCGGCATTTCCATGTGTTGCTCGATCCGGAGCGCGACATCCCGGACGAGACCACCCGCATCCACGGCATCACCAACGCCCACGTAGCCGGCAAGCCGCGCTTCGCCGACATCGCCGGGGAGATGCTGTCGTTCTTCGCCGACGGTGCGCTGATTGCGCATAACGCGCCGTTCGACTTCGCTTTCCTCGGTAGCGAACTTGGCCGGCTTGGGTTGCCACGGCTCGATCCGTTGCGGATGATCGACACGCTGGCGATGGCCAAGACGCGGTTCCCTGGCCTGCCCAACAGCCTGGACGCGCTGTGCCGCCGCTTCGCGATCGACCTGTCCGCGCGCACCACGCACAATGCGCTGCTCGACTGCAAGCTGCTCGCCGAGGTCTATGTCGAACTCACCGGCGGGCGGCAGCGCGGCCTGTCGCTTGCCGCCGAGACCACGGCCGCGCCGGTCGTGGTCTATGCGCATGCCGGCCCTCGGACGCCGAGGCCGATCGTGCCGAGTGCGATGGAGTTGGCCGCGCATGCAGCATTCGTGGCCCGGCTGAAGGACCCGTTGTGGGACGCAGTGTCGGACGTCGCTGGGGATGCGCTGTCCGCCTGACCAAGCGGCCGATCCTAGCGGCCGATCCTAGCGGCCTCGTTGCAGCTCGCGCCTTTGTAGATCGCGGCCAGCGCCAGCAAACGCCGCGGTCGGGCGAATCGCTGTCCAGAAAAACCGGAGGCAGCTCAAATTTTCCTAATGCTCTTATCCCTGTAATGCCGACACTACTTGAGTGAAGATGTCCTTCGCAACGGCATCCCCATCAAAATATGCCGTCCAAAAACCCTCACCAGCCAAAGCTGCGGGAGTCAGTTCCCATTCCGGGAATTGATATACTCTGAATATCCAGTCTATAGGAATTTCTTCCTAAGTCAGTTCAAATAAATCTGCGTCTTGTAATGCTGGCGTATGACCGTCATCACCGAAAACCCGATACTTGAAAGACGTTCGTCGACCATACACTCCTAAGACAAGATATTCTTTTCCAACGGTTAGCCGAGCGTCCTTTTTGGTGCAACGAACCTTTATCATGGCCCAACTGCTCCGCTGAACATGACTGCGGCGCGAACGGATTGCTCCGTTCGCACCGCGTCACCGCACCGTAAGCGCCTGGGCGAGACTTCGATCAGAAGTCCATGTCGCCCATGCCGCCCATGCCGCCCATACCACCCATGCCGCCGCCACCACCGCCGCCAGCCGGAGCCTTCTGCGGCTTCTCGGCCACCATCGCCTCGGTGGTGATCAGCAGGGACCCGACGGACGCAGCATGCTGCAGAGCCGAGCGCACGACCTTGGTCGGGTCGATGATGCCGGCCTTCACCATGTCCTTGAACTCGCCGCTCTGCGCGTCGAATCCGTAGTTGTAGTCGTCCTTGTCCAGCACCTTGCCGGAGATCACCGCGCCGTCCTCGCCGGCGTTCGCGGCAATCTGCCGGATCGGGGCCTGCACCGCCTTGCGGACAACCTCGATGCCGAAGCGCTGGTCGTCGTTCTCCGCCTTCAGCTTCGACAGGATCAGCGAGGCACGCGCGAGCGCCACGCCGCCGCCCGGCACGATGCCTTCCTCGACCGCGGCGCGGGTGGCGTGCAGCGCGTCGTCAACGCGGTCCTTGCGCTCCTTCACCTCGACCTCGGTCGCGCCGCCGACGCGGATCACCGCCACGCCACCAGCCAACTTCGCCAGCCGCTCCTGAAGCTTCTCTTTGTCGTAGTCCGAGGTGGTCTCCTCGATCTGCGCGCGGATCTGCGCCACCCGGCCCTTGATGTCGTCCTTCTTGCCGGCGCCTTCGACGATCGTGGTCGTATCTTTCTCGATCAGCACCTTCTTCGCCGTGCCGAGCATCGCCAGCGTGACGGTCTCCAGCTTGATGCCGAGATCTTCGCTGATCACCTGGCCACCGGTCAGGATCGCGATATCTTCCAGCATCGCCTTGCGGCGATCGCCGAAGCCTGGCGCCTTCACCGCCGCGACCTTCAGGCCGCCACGGAGCTTGTTCACCACGAGTGTGGCAAGCGCCTCGCCCTCAAGATCTTCCGCGATGATCAGCAGCGGACGGCCGGACTGCACCACGGCTTCCAGCAGCGGCAGGATCGGCTGCAGGCCGGAGAGCTTCTTCTCGTGGATCAGGATGTACGGCTGATCCAACTCGGCGACCATCTTCTCCGCGTTGGTGATGAAATACGGCGAGACATAGCCGCGATCGAACTGCATGCCCTCGACGACATCGAGTTCGGTCTGGATGCCCTTGGCCTCCTCGACGGTGATCACACCCTCGTTGCCGACCTTCTGCATCGCTTCGGCGATCATCTTGCCGATCTCGGCCTCGCCGTTGGCGGAGATGGTGCCAACCTGGGCGGTCTCCGCCGGTGTGCTGATCTTCTTGGAGTGCTTGTGCAGCTCTTCGACCAAGGCGTGGACGGCCTTGTCGATGCCGCGCTTCAGATCCATCGGGTTCATGCCGGCGGAAACGGCCTTCGCGCCCTCACGGATGATGGCCTGCGCCAGCACGATCGCCGTCGTTGTGCCGTCGCCGGCGATGTCGCTGGTCTTGCTGGCGACCTCGCGCACCAACTGCGCACCCATGTTCTCGAACTTCTCGGCCAGCTCGATTTCCTTGGCGACGGTGACCCCGTCCTTGGTAATCCGAGGTGCACCGTAGCTCTTGTCGAGCACCACGTTGCGGCCCTTCGGACCCAGGGTCACCTTCACCGCGTCTGCCAGAATGTCCACGCCACGGAGCATCCGTGTGCGGGCGTCAGTGCCGAACCGTACGTCCTTGCCTGCCATGTCTATTCCCTAAACTTGTCAAAATTCGATCGGGTCGCCGCGAGGGGGCTCAGGCAGCCTTCTTCTTGTGGGCGCCGCCCTCGATGATGCCCAGGATGTCGGATTCCTTCATGATCAGCAGTTCCTCGCCATCGAGCTTGACCTCGGTGCCGGACCACTTGCCGAACAGGATGCGGTCGCCGGCCTTGACCTCCAGGGCCACGACCTCTCCCTGCTCGTTGCGCGCGCCGGGACCGACGGCGACGACCTCGCCCTCCATCGGCTTCTCTTTCGCCGTGTCGGGGATGAGGATGCCGCCCGCGGTCTTCTCTTCGGCCGTCAGCCGCCGGATCACGACCCGGTCGTGGAGGGGGCGAAACTTCATTCTATGTCTCCTGAGTGACGGAGGCGGCTGGCTGCCCGGTCTTTGGCTTCATCGACCGCACCAGTGCCCTGCAATCGTCTCGGGAGGCTGTTAGCACTCTGGCATGGAGAGTGCCAGAGTAAACTTGTGGACCATCCTGCCCGGCTCATCACGAGCCCGTAAGCCGATGGAACAGTGCTCGATCGGCGTCCGCACGTCTGCTCACCTCTTGGCGAGGGCCTCGAACCCGGCGCGGTTTACCGGACCGCTGCGATGGTCTACCAAGCGGCGCCCCCTGCGAATCAGCGTGGAACCTCAATGCCAACTGCTCTTCTCACTGGCGTAACCGGCCAGGACGGCGCCTATCTTTCCGAGTTCCTTCTGTCCAAGGGCTACAAGGTCTTTGGGCTGTTGCGGCGGTCGGCGTCGTCGGATGTCATCGGGGAGCGGCTGCGCTGGTTGGGGGTCCTGGACAGGATCGAGCTGGTTGACGGAAACCTGACCGACCTGTCGAGCCTCATCCGCGTGGTGCAAACCGTGGCGCCTGACGAGGTCTATAACCTCGCCGCGCAGAGCTTCGTCGCGGCAAGCTGGCAGCAGCCGCTGCTGACCGGCGCCGTGACCGGCCTGGGCGCGGCCAACGTGTTGGAAGCCTTGCGGATTGCACGGCCGCAGGCCCGGTACTACCAGGCCAGCAGCAGCGAGATGTTCGGCAAGATCCAGGATGCGGTGCAGAGCGAGACGACGCCGTTCTATCCCCGCAGTCCCTACGGCGTCGCGAAATTATATGCCCACTGGATGACGGTGAACTACCGGGAAAGCTTCGGCATGCACGCCAGCAGCGGCATCCTGTTCAACCACGAAAGTCCTTTGCGCGGAATCGAGTTCGTGACCCGCAAGGTCACGGACGGAGTCGCACGGATCAAGCTGGGACTGGCCGAGGTGCTGGAACTGGGCAACCTGGATGCGACCCGGGACTGGGGCCACGCACGGGACTACGTCCGCGCGATGTGGCTGATGCTGCAGCAGGACCGGCCGGACGATTACGTCATCGCAACCGGCCGCACCACCAGCATCCGGGAGCTCTGCCGCATCGCTTTCGCTCATGCGGGGCTGGACTGGCAGGCGCATGTCCGCGTCGCCGACCGACTGCTGCGCCCGGCCGAGGTTGACGTTTTGCTGGGGGACTCCACCAAGGCACGGACGCGGCTGGGATGGATGCCGGAGGTCGGGCTGGAGGCGATGGTGGCCGAAATGGTGGACGCGGATTTGGCGCGGCATCGCGCCCGGGCGGTTGCCGGAGGCTGAGGCCGTGTCGCCCTGCCGCATCCTGGTGACAGGCGCAACCGGGTTTGTGGGAAAGCACCTGCTGCCGACGCTGGCCGGCCAGTTTCCGGGTGCCGCTGTGCTGGCCCCTGGATTCGACGTCACCGATCCGGCCGCGACGGAAACGGCCATCAGGAAGACCGCGCCGGACGCTATCGTGCATTTGGCCGCCGTCGCGGCCATCCCGGCTGCACAGCGGAACGCCAACATGGCCTGGCAGGTAAACCTGCTTGGTACGCTGACGGTTGCGCGGACGCTGCGGGCCGTTGTGCCCGATGCCCTGCTGCTGTGGGTGGGCAGTGCGGACGCCTACGGGGCAAGCTTCCGCGCTGGAAAGCTGCTCGACGAGGCAGCGCCGCTGGCCCCGCTGAATACCTACGGTGCGACCAAGGCCGCCGCTGATCTCGCGCTGGGTGCAATGGCGGCTGAAGGACTTCACGTTGTTCGCGTGCGGCCGTTCAACCACACGGGACCAGGCCAATCGCCATCCTTCGTGGTTGCGGCCTTCGCACGCCAGATCGCACGCATCGCCGCCGGGCTGCAGCCGCCGGTGCTGAACGTAGGCGACCTGGAGCCGCGCCGGGACTTTCTGGACGTGCGCGACGTGTGCGCCGCCTATGCGGCCATCCTGGAGCGGGCGGATACGCTGCCGGCCGGGACTGTGCTGAACATTGCAAGCGGCGTTCCCCGCCGGATCGGGGATGTTCTGTCAGGGCTGTTGCACCGTGCCGGTGTGCAAGCCGAGGTGCAGACCGACGCTGCGCGGATGCGGTCGACGGACATTCCGCTGGCACTCGGCGATGCCGGCCTCGCCCGGGCAGTGCTGGAATGGGCTCCCGGCATCGCCTGGGGGCAGACGTTGTCCGATGTGCTGGAAGACTGGCAGGCGCGTGTCGCGGCAGGACAAGACAGTCCTGCGTGAGTCTGGATCAGGGCGGTCATCAGTTTGTGACGGTCGCGATAGGAACTGGCGGCCGGGACGCGGCGGCGATGTCGGCGATCGTGGATCAATCCCGAGTCTAAGCCCTCAACGTGATGGCTCCGCCGTGTCAAGGCTCGGATTGCGCCAGCCCTGCACACCGTCAACGGTAACCCGCGGGCCATCTGCATCGATGGCAAGAATAGCGGGCCGCTCGATTTCCAGCGCCCACCCGGCCTGAAACAAAGTCTCCATGATGCGCCCCTCGATCTGCCGGGAATGCGTGCCGACCACAAGATAGGCAAACTTCTGGCTCAAGAGAGGTGCGCAACTGGCAATGAGATCCGCTTCTCCGCCTTGGATATCAACGTGCAGCAGATCGATCCGGCCATGCGGAGCGGCCAACTGGTCCAGGGCGATCATTGGCAGTTCGCCGTAGGCACCCGACTCGGCGGCAGACCTCCGCTGCTCGTCGGTTGCCGCCAGAATTGGCTCCAGGCCCCATGTGACGCCCGCCTTCTCCTGCCGCGGGAACAGGGCAACACCGGATGTCGAGGCTGCAATCCCGGTATGGACGTTGACCTGTTCGGGGGCAAAACCGTTGGCTGCACAGGCCTCCATGGCGAATGCCACATGTCCCGCGTCACCCTCGACACCAACAAGATGGGGCCGAAGGCCGGCGCGGCGTGCGGCTACGCCCGTGTTGTTCATCCAGCAGCCCCAGCCGCAACCCAGTTCGATCACGGTGAATGCGTCGCGAGCCAAGTCAACAGCGCGCAACGCGGCACCCCATTCGGCGATGTCCGCATGCCAGTTTGCGGGTATCGGCAGTCCCTCGACCTGCCCCGCCCTGTTTTCCAGGATCGTCGGAAAGAACTTCGGGTCGATGAGGACGCCCAGGAAGTTTGTCAGGTAACCTGCGTGGGCCTTAGGGTCCGCCGCTGCGTGGCGGCGGATAACCTCTTGAGGGTCGAACGTGGCATTATAATGAAAGAACGGGCTCCCCGTATTCTGCAGAATATTTTTCAGTACGGCGTCGAAATCATGGCTTTGCCGCAGAAGCGCGTTACGCTCCTCGTAAAGGCGCCGCACCTGCGGAATTCGGAGCGCCATAGTGCGAACGAGAGTCATGGCGAGCTTTTCGCCCGGATCAGCTCCAGAGGCAATAGCGCTGCTGCACGCCAAGGTACGACCCCCAGCGAGTGCTCTATCGGATCGCCCCATGAATGGCGGACTTCCCCGCCGGCGGATCGGATAGGTCTCGCGCTCGCCAGGCCGACCTTGTCCGCTCCGTCGCAGGGACGAACGCTTGTCCGCCTAAACAGGCTGCGGAAAAAGGTGCCCGCCCCGCCGAGGCACAGCGTGGCGAAAGATTGATTCGGGGGCACTGCAGTCAACGCACGAATGTTTCGTACAGCGGCGCCTCTCGATTCCTTTTCGCCCGGCGCCGCGCCTCCGAGGGAAATCGGCTGGCTTTTTCCGCACCCTGCTAACGCCCACTGCGGTCACACCCGGCTTGACCAAACCAACCAGGCTGGCTATCTCGGGGCCGACGATAGCGGCATGAGTCGCCCCTTGTAACCTTCGCCGGGCGTCGGAACCTACTGGTGGCTGCAGACCGATATGAACAAATGAAACTTACCGTCATCATCCCCTGCTATAATGAAATTGAGACGATCGACCGGATCATCGACGCCGTTCGTCAGTCGCCCCTTGAAGACAAGGAAATCATTGTCGTCGATGACTGCTCGGTGGATGGCAGCCGGGAGAAACTGAGGTCCGAGATCGAGGGCTCCGGCCGCGTATCGCGTGTCATATACCACGATCGGAACCAAGGTAAGGGTGCCGCGCTGCGAACCGGCTTCGCGCATGCAACCGGCGACGTCGTCATCGTCCAGGACGCCGATCTCGAATACGATCCAAACGAATATCCCCGTTTGGTCGAGCCGATCGCTTCCGGCAAGGCCGACGTCGTATTCGGTTCTCGTTTTGCCGGCGGTGAACCGCACCGGGTGCTCTATTTCTGGCACCGCGTCGGCAACAGCTTCCTGACGCTGCTGTCGAACATGTTCACCAACCTCGATCTGACCGATATGGAAACCTGCTACAAAGCGTTTCGCCGCGAGATCATCCAATCGATCGATATCGAGGAGACACGGTTCGGTTTCGAGCCGGAAATAACCGCCAAAGTCGCAAAACTGCGGAATGTCCGGATCTATGAGGTCGGCATCTCCTATTACGGCCGGACCTACGATGAGGGCAAGAAGATCGGCTGGAAGGACGGTTTTCGCGCGATCTATTGCATTATTAAGTACAATTTGTTTCGGTGATTTGTTCTTGACCAGGTAACGGATTCGATGCGTTATGGGGGGACACCGCTACCTCCGCAGGTTTCCGTCCAAGTCTCTGGAGTCAATCTCAGGCGACCGCAAGACGGCCGACCATGTAACGCTCCAGGTCGGAATGGTAGTCGGCGAAGCGCATTTCGAGTCCGACGCGAGAGAACAACTCGCCCATGAAAGCCCGTGTCCAGCCCGCCTCCCACCAGCCGAACTTGGCAATGCAGTAAACCGATAAAGCGTCGGCTCTGAGCCCCCATGCGGGCCACATGGCGGGTTCAATAAACGGCTCGGACGCCAAGATCACTTGGCCGCCCGGCACAAGTTGCCGCACCATGCCCTGCAGCGCCAAGAGAGGCGTGCGCCCATGGTGAAATGCTGCAGAGGTGAAAATTATATCGAAGCGCTCGTCCGGCGCGACCGGCAGGCACGCGAACGTGCCAAGCCGGTAGTCGATACCAAGCCCCAGTCGCTGGCTGCGCCGGGTCGCGGTCTCAATGAAATCCGGATTGACGTCGACGCCTACCAGGCGGTGCCCAAGCCGGGCCAGGTACTCGCAACTGAACCCCCAGCCACTACCGGCCTCCAGGATACGAAGTGAGCCGGGACGGTCCACCTGATCGACCAGCCTGGCCATGGCGCTGATGTGACGGTTCAGAGCCTGCGGTTCGCAGTGAGGGTATGCAAGATGTCCAGCGACGGCGGCCTCCTTGTCAAACGGAGCGAGCTCCGAAATCGTTTCTTGATACGGGCCGCCGACCATGGCGGCGTATAGCCCATCTTGCAGCGCCAGGTATTCGGCTGACAGCGGGTCCAGCCGGCAAGCGGATACACGTAGAGAGGAAGGGATGTCGAACGTGAGTGTCTGCCACCACTCGTGCGCCGGCGTCGCGTCCGGACCCCCAAGTTCGTCGCTGCGGACAACGAAAGCGCGGACCGCCGTGGTGTCGGCAAGGTTAATCGCAGTGCGCGGTGGCGCGATGGGCGGAGGGGGCCGGCCGGGGGTCGCCCGAACCTTGCCTACCAACCGCTTAAGCAATTGCTTAATGGGACGAGGCACAGCACGCCGAAGGAGGTCAAAGCCGCGCCTCTTTACGGTTTTCTGCGTGTCGCCGCAAATCAGGCCTAGATTATCCATTATTGCCAAGGATTCGGCCTTCTCGACGGCGATCGCCGCATTGTTAGATCTCGTCATTCTTGTCGCCTCCGCCGAGAAAACCTCGGTCGGAAGGAGTCGCTCTATCTCTATCGTGTAGCCTTTCGGGCTTTCGGGTCAAGGCGCTCGTTCCGCACTTGTTGGCCGGCTGCTGCGACGGGGCTAAAACGGTGTCCGCTTGCACGGATAAGGCGGCAGTATGCATGGCCAGCCAATCGTTACGTGCTCATAATAGAAATATGGTGCAGCAGCTTGCTGCGCACCGGTTGGCGCGGCCCCTGCCGCCCAGGCGATCGGCGGCTCGAACTTGCGCCGCAGCGCAACCGCGCGCAGTCCATCGGGGAGCGGCACCAGGCGCATTGCCGTGATGTTAGGCAGGCTGCCTGCCGCATCCTGCAGCGCCAACGCGGGAGCCAAGTAGCCGTCAGGCCAACTCACGATGAGGCCGGGAAAGTATGCAAGCCGCGACTGACCGCCATTCGTCTCGCGCTCCGGCACGATGCGAACAGACAGAATGACGAGCACCCCGACCAAGGCAAGGACAGCCACAAGGCGTCGCCCCATGATAAGCTGCCTTACCCACAGCACTGCCAATAACGCGAAGCCTGGCACCATCCACTTAAAGTAATGCACGGCGTGGTACAGCCAGAGTCCGCTCGGCAACAGGTCGATATAGGCAATGTATAGGAATGCTTGCGCTGCCATCGCGACGACCAGCAGCGCAAGCGCCCAGCGCGCCGGCGGACGCGAAGCCGTCAGTGCGGACACGATGCCCGCCAGACCGAGCACAATCCACGGTGCGCGCTCCAACACGCCCTCGCCCATTCCGAACCAGGCCCGCGGCTCGATAAGCAGGACAAAAGCCTTGAATACGAAATCGCCGGGCACGAAACCAAGCTGCCGCGAGATACGAACATATTCGGTCTGATGCAGCCCATAGATGCGCAGATACAGTGCGGCATAGGGCAACATCACCAGTGCGCCACCCAGTGCCATGGCGACGAGATTGCGCCCGCTAAGCCGGCGCCCCAGCCCATCGTGCAGCAACACACCGGCCACGCAGACGGCCGCGGCCAAACCGTCGGTGGGCCGAAACAGCGGGATGGCGGCCGCTAACAGGCCGATCGTACCGAGACGCAAGCGTGAGGCGGTAAACGTGTCGAAATGCCCCGCGATGCTGGCCAGCAACAACCAGAACAGTGCCGCCGTCGGCGACGTGTTCCAGGGTTCGATCCACGTCTGGAACAGTCTCGGGTCGCCAGCGACCGCAAGCACGAAAGCGGGCACCGCCCAGGGGGCACCGACGCCGACGCGCCGGGCGAAGGCCAGGAAGCCGCCGTAACAGGCGATCAGACAGGCCAGATCGACAAAAAAGAAGAGGTGCGCCCGCTGCAGGTGAACGAACGGCGCTGCGAGAATCGCGTAGCCGAGTGGGTACCAGTGGCTGCTCGGTGTCCAATCCTGGGCGGCGAGCGCCCGCGCCGACCCGATGTACTGGCTCTGGTCCCACCAACCCCACCATCCCAGCGGATAAGCCGGATCGTTCCCCGGCAATACTTGATGGCCGAGGTATCCGGCCGTGTAGAACAGCGCCAGCAGCATCGCCCCGGCAGTTACCGGCTCAATCCGGCGCAACGCCTGCCGCAGGGCAGCCAACGCAGCGGCGGCCACCGCACCAGCCTGCGCCCGAACCGGTGCGTCGCGCGTGATGACGCGCAGATCGGTCATTTCGTGAGTGCTCTCACCCGCGCCGCGGTTTACACCTTCGGGCGAGTAACCCATCACGCCGCTTCCTGAGGATCGGCGTCCGCCAGCGAATGTCCGAGCCTGGCCAGGATCGCATCGGCACTCGCCGACCACGGCACGGGTTTGAATTCCCGCCGCACCTGTGCCTCCCACCGTGCCAGATCGTCGCGGTCATCGATCACCGCGCGGATCATTGCATACGCCTCGTGCAAATTGTCCGGATCGAAGGCCCGCGCCAGCTTGCCCCCGGATTCAGGCAGGGAGGTGCGGTTAGATATGAAACACGGCTTGCCGAGCGCGAGGCTCTCGGTCACCGGCAAGCCCCAGCCTTCAAAGAAGGACGGGAACAGCGTAAAGAGACACCCCTGATACAGGGCGACGAGGTCGGCGTCCGAAGGGTCTTCGATGATCACCAGCTTGCCATCAAGGTTGCTGGTGTTGGCGATCTGGTGCATCAGGTCCTCGACCAGCCACCCTATGCGGCCGGCGAAAACCAGCGTCGGAACGCGCTCGGGCGGCATTTCTTCCAACATTCGCCGCCAGACGCGAAACAGCAGCAAGTGGTTCTTGCGGGCCTCGATCGTCGATACGATCAGAGCATAGCTCCCCGGTTGCGGCAGACGCCGACCGGGCAGGCGACCTGCTTCCTGGCCCGCTTTCCCGAATCCGGTGCCGATCGGGATCGGCACGACAGGGCCTGGCAACGCGATGCCCCGCTCTCGTGCATAGGATTCGACATCAAGCGCGGACGCGCGGGAGATGGCGAAGAGGTCGTCGCACAGCGGGAATACGCTATCGTACCAGGCACGAAACAGGCGGACCAGGCTGCGGTCGCACCATTCGGGCCGGCGCAACGGGATCAAATCGTAAACCAGCAGGCCGAATCGCATTCCCTTCGCACGCTGCCGGCGAACAACCTCGGCGTAGGCCGGATGCGACCACGGACTGCCGAGGGCCAGCAGCGTGTCACCAGGCCCCGCGAGGCGCGCGAACTCGTCCGCCGGCAACACCGTTTCCGGACCAGCGGCGTCAGGCTCCGCCGGCACAAAGCCAGATCTGTCGGCATGACTGCTCGGCCGCCTGCGTGCCTCGCGAAGCAATGCCTTGACCAGCTTCCCCCAGGCATGAAGCGCACGCGATTGCGTTATGCGGACATCCGTGACGGCCCCACGCAACGGCGACGGCAGCCGATACACAAGCTTTCGAATAGCCTGCCGGGTCGGCGAGTGGGGCGGGATGCCCACCGGAAGGGGGGCCGTCCTTGGTTCAGCCGATCCTGCGGTCAGCCCGGCGAAGAGCGCCGCGATCTCGGACCACTGGACGACATAAAAGTCGTGTGCCCCTGACGCATTGCGGACGAAATAAATGAAGCCGTTACTGCCATGGCGTTCGTGCAGCTCGCGGTAAATTTCGTAGGCAAGTCTCTGGATGCCGCTTGGCCTGGGGTTTCCCCTTGCGTATTCGAACAGGTCCTCAACATCGATCCAGATGCGGCCGCGCCCTGAAATCCCCATGCTTTTCTCTCCGACCGGCGGCGATGGCGGCGGAAGCGCGTCCGGAGGTCCGTTGCGCGAAGCGATCGCTGTGGTTTCGCTGGGCGGAAGCACGGGCATGTGAGGCGGCTCGGCCTGCTCGGCGGCATCGCCGACAGGCGGCGCCGGCCTGTGCCTCAGTCGCGCGATGGCCCGCATCGGGGCAGTGATCCGCCAGGACGTGCTGTTCAGTAGCGCAGCCGTTCGCGCTTCGGCGTGGTCCCGCGCCTTCCGGGCATGGGCTATGTCTCCCTGCAGCATGGTCGCCTCTGCGCGCCACGTCTCCTTGGCGGAAGCCATCGAGGCAAGCAGATTTTGCTCCCAGGCGACACGCTCCTGGACCTGCGCGCGAAGCGCCTCGACCTGCGCCTGCGACTGCTGGAGCTCCGCCTGACACTCGGCAATCTTGTGCGTCGCTTCCGTGTCGACTGTTCGCAGGAAGTCATCGAACACGTTGGGCGGCAGTATAAAGCATTCTCGCAGCGCCGGTTCGCGCTCCTTGGCGATATAGAAACGGTTCAGGCCATCGAACCAAACAGATCGGTATCCGGCGTTTACCAGGATTGGTTCCCAGTCCTGATGATTGGGCTCCCGCGACATGGGCCTGGTCGCCTCGACGAGCACAACCCATGGCCGGAACGAGTCGAAATCGGCGCCTGCCAATACGGCCCGCTCGCTGCCCTCCACGTCTATTTTGAGGAAATGGATGTCCGCCGGCGCATGGCGGCGACAGACGTCGGCGAGGGTCATGCACTCGACAAGGCTTTCCTCGGACTCCCAGCCGGCCTGCCGATTGGCCGCCGCCACGTCCGGTGCCGACGTCGAAAGCCCTGACCCGGAGACGCGATAGAACGTGCTGGTGCCGCTTTCTGCACCCAGTGTGACGTTCAGGTTGACGTCGCGCATCCGGGTGGCGGCGAGGCGTGGGAAAAACCCGGACGAGGGCTCGATGTTGATCCCGCTCCATCCACGATCATAGAAGGCGCGAGTGACCGAATCGACGTCCGGATGAGCAGCCCCGACGTCGATGTAGAATCCCGTTGCCAGATCCTTGAATGCTCGCCAGAGCATCACGTCTTCGAAGTTCTGCGCGTACGAAATAAAGACCATGGTACCTTCGCGTAAGAACCGGTGGAGGGGCTAAGGCTTCTTGCCGTCCATTCCAGCCGGAACCAAGGTTTAAGCGGGTTGCGCAGCGTGCCGCAAGAGGGCGAGTCTGCTATGCTCCGGTGGCGGCAACGCCCCCGGCATCGGCGCCATTTGAAGAAGAATGTTAGAGCGATGGCAGACATGCCAAATAAAATCGATGAAAATAGACTCCTTCAGCTTTCGTGATACGAAGACCTTCTTCATCGACGATGTGTTGGTTACTGCAGGTTAGCCTCGACGATAACGAAAATCTAAAGTTCCCAGGTGGTTAAGCTGGACTGACAAAAATCTGGAAGAATGGCCTCATCCCTTGGTGGTCCGACTCCGGGACGAGCAACCCGGCGGCCGACTCGGCTGCCTCCGAAAGGCTTGGCGTCCCGTAGGGGATTCGAACCCCTGTTACCGCCGTGAGAGGGCGGTGTCCTAGGCCTCTAGACGAACGGGACCGCAACCGAAGCGGGGTTTCTAGGCCACCAACGGCGGCAGTTCAAGCGCCTGTAGACCCGCGCCAGCGGCCGCGTGCCCGCGCCGGCAACCGCGCTCAATGCGCCAGATCGATCCGCCCTGCCACCGTCCCCGACCGGGCGTCCACCAGCACCACCCGGTCCGGGCCGCCGCCCTGAAGCTGCAGCGCCAGCCGGTCCGCCACCACGGCGATCCCAGCGATCCGCGTGCCGGCCGGCTCGTCCAGACGCATGGCCAGCGTCTCCGGCACGGCCACCGGCGGCGCCACGCTCATCCGGTGCACGATCACGGCCACCAGCGCCCCCGAGCCCACCACGATCAGGACCGCCATGCCAATCGTCAGGGCTTTGAGCGCGCGCATCCCTGGCCCGGCCCCTCCGGGCAACCCGCCTGGGTGTCCCCCTGGCAGCGCCCTGGGGGGTGGGGGCCGCCCGTCCGGGTCCCCTCGCCGCTTCGCCCGATCCGCGTTATCCGCTCCGCTCATGACCCACTCCGACCCGCCCGAGACGATCCGCCTGGTCGCCGAGCCCGCGGCCGCGGGGCAGAGGGTGGACCGGTTCCTGACGGACGCCATCGGCACGATCTCGCGCTCGCGCGTCAAGACGCTGATCGAGGAAGGGCGGGCGCGACGCGACGGCAGCGTCCTGCGCGAGCCGGCCGAACCTGTCCGGGCTGGCGCCAGTTACGCGCTCGACCTGCCCCCGCCGGCATCCGCGACGCCGCAACCCCAGGCGATCCCCTTCCCTATTCTATATGAGGACTCCGACCTGATCGTGCTGGACAAGCCGGCGGGCCTGGTCGTTCACCCCGCGCCGGGCAACCTCGACGGCACGCTGGTGAACGCCCTGCTCGCGCATTGCGGCGACAGCCTTACCGGCATCGGCGCCGAGCGGCGCCCGGGAATCGTTCACCGGCTGGACAAGGACACCTCCGGCGTCATGGTGGTGGCGAAGACGCAGCTTGCCAGCGACGGGCTCACCGCCGCGTTCGCCGCGCGTGATCTGGACCGCGCCTATCTCGCCCTGGTGTGGGGCCTGCCCTCGCCGGTGGCGGGCGAAATCGAGGGCGCGATCGGGCGCGACACGCACGACCGCAAGCGCATGGCGGTGGTGTCGCGCGGCGGCAAGCCGGCGCTGACCCGCTATCGCACCCTGCGCGCCTGGGGCACGGCGGTTGCGTTGCTGGAATGCCGGCTCGCGACCGGCCGGACGCACCAGATCCGCGTCCACCTGGCCAGTCGCGGCCATCCGGTGGTGGGCGATCCGCTGTATCTCCGCCGCACGCAAGCTGCCGCGCGCGGCCTGCCCGCCCCGGTCCGCCAGGCCTTGCTCGATTTCCCGCGCCAGGCCCTGCACGCGGCGCGGCTGGGATTCGCGCACCCGCGAACCAGTGAACCGCTCAGTTTCGCCACGCCGGTGCCGCCGGACATGCAGGCGCTGCTCGATCGGCTCGGTGGCGACCCGCCTGGTACGCAAGCCTGACTTCTTCAGTCGGGAATTTGACAGGACCAATACGGTCCTGTATATCCTCTCATGTCGGTATGACCGGGTGCGTTGTATCGACGGGGCGTCCGGGGTTGGTGCTGCCGCAAACGTGGGGCGGTTTCCCCGGGACGTGATGACCCCTCCGGCATCCGGGCTGGTGTTAGTCCCATTTAGGCTACGGTTCTGCGCCGTTGTTGGGCAGAAAACCGAAGCCGCCGACGAAAGGAGTCCGCCTTGGCCTCTGCCGTCATCAATGTTGCCCCAGAAGGCAACCTGTCGCGGTATCTCCAGGAGATCCGCAAATTCCCGATGCTCTCTCCGGAGGAGGAGCTGTCGCTGTCCAAGCGCTGGCGCGACAGCGAGGATATGGAGGCGGCACACAAGCTTGTCACCTCACATTTGCGGCTCGTCGCAAAAATCGCGATGGGCTATCGCGGATACGGCCTCCCGGTGGGGGAGCTGATCAGCGAGGGCAATGTCGGCATGATGCAGGCGGTGAAGCGGTTCGACCCGGACCGCGGATTTCGCCTCGCCACCTACGCGATGTGGTGGATCAGGGCCGCCATCCAGGAATACATCCTGCATTCCTGGTCGCTGGTCAAAATGGGCACCACCGCGGCGCAGAAGAAGCTGTTCTTCAATCTCCGACGCCTCAAGGGCCAGATGCAGGCGATCGACGACGGCGACCTGCAGCCCGAGCAGGTGGCGAAGATCGCCAAGGTGCTCGCGGTGCCCGAGCAGGACGTGGTCAGCATGAACCGCCGCCTGGCCGCGCCGGATCACAGCCTGAACGCGCCCGTCCGCCAGGACAGCGAAGGCGAGTGGCAGGACTGGCTGGTCGATGAGACCGAAAGCCAGGAAACCACCATTGCGGATCGCGAGGAACTCACCGGGCGCAAGGCCCTGCTCTCCACCGCGCTGAAGACTCTGAACGAACGCGAACGGCACATCCTGATCGAGCGGCGGTTGAAGGACAATCCGACCACGCTTGAGGAACTGTCGCAGCATTACGGCATCTCGCGCGAGCGGGTTCGGCAAATCGAAGTACGGGCGTTCGAGAAGCTGCAAAAGGCGATGAAGGCTCAGATCGCGGAGCGCCGGATGCAGTCGTCCTCGCTGGCCCGGCAGCCGATGACCGCCGATCACTGACCGGGTGGTTCGCTAAAGCCCCACTCGTCCACCAGCCTGGCGCGCGCCGCACGGAGTTTTGCGGCGCGCGTCCGGCTGAGTGCCTCCAGCACGGCCCGTACGCCGATCGGTGACAGCTCGGCGAGCAGCCAGCCGGACGCTCCCGCCGTCCAGGCAATCCCGACGGTTTGCAGATCTGCGAGCAATGCACCGGCGGTCGCAAGGGTGTGGCCGGCCGCCCACAACGTCCGCACCGGCTCTACGCAGCCGGCAAGACTGCATAGCGCGACGGAGCGCGCCACCGGCCGCCCCGGCACCCGCTCGATGGCGAGCGCGACCAGGGCCGGCGCGAGCAGCACCGCGAGCAGCAGGGCTGTCGGCGTTGCCAGCGTCGCCAGCGCGCCGCACAGCAGGCCTTGCAGCCAGACCAGGGACTGCGAGCGGCCCGCCGGCGCCGCCGCCGCCTGAGAAGAGCCGCCAGTGCGCCTTCCCATCGCGTGTCAGCCCAGCGCCGCGATCGCCAGGACCGTGGCGAGCACGGTCAGCCCGACACCAGCGGCGATCTCCTGGCCAAAACGCAGCGCCATTTCGTCCCGCGCGGCGCCGCCTTCTGCGATTCCGGCCAGTTCGGTGTCGATCCGTTCGAGCTCCGCGGCCGCGAGGCGCGCGGCGCCGGCATCGGCGTCACGCCCGTCCGGGTCTTCGATCACCGCAAGCATGGGCGCGAGATAGCCGGCCGTCGCGAGATCCTGCAGCCGCTTGTCGATCGCCGCACGGCGGCTGCGACTCGCCCAGCCAGCGATCAGCGGCGGCGCCTGGGCGGCCACCCAGGCGGCAAGGCCTGGCAGCTTCCCCTGGTGATAACGGGTCTGCACCTGCGCCAGCAGCCGAAGCTGCGGGATGCCGAACGC
>Ga0302276_10001743_pt1 | contig 19491 bp, 14 predicted proteins | sample III_Bog_N2_3_FD_198768 | JGI IMG/M metagenome (GOLD analysis project Ga0302276, IMG submission 198768) | Peat permafrost microbial communities from Stordalen Mire near Abisko, Sweden - III_Bog_N2_3 | ecosystem: Environmental > Terrestrial > Soil > Wetlands > Peat | place: Sweden: Abisko...
CCGAGGTGCGCCAGGTGGCGGACTGGATCGCCGACGTGCTCGACGCCCTGGGCGATGAGAAGGTGGTCGAGCGCGTGCGCGCCGAAGTCACCGCCCTGTGCCGCAAATTCCCCGTGTATACCGCCCAGGGGCCTGCCTGAGACATCCGCGTGGCCGACGGCGCGCGAGGATCGCGCCTCTAGGCTGCGGCGCTCAAGGCATCGAGCGCCCGGACGACCCGGGCGTGTTCGGCCATGACTGCCTCGAATTGAGACTCAGCGCCGTCCAGAACGGAGTGCCGCCCCGCGGATTCCAGGCGCTCGCAAAGGTCGGCGAGCAGCGTTGCCCCGATGCTGCCGCTGCTGGACTTCAACGCATGCAGAGCCTGCGCCACCCCGCTCGCATCGCCTGAGGCTAGCGCGCCGCGTGCATCGTCGATGAGCGCGCGCGAGCTCGACAAGTACAGCTCGGCCATTTTCCCGAGCAGATTGGGGCCGCCCCGCCGGTGCAGATCCCGGATCCTGTCCAACGTTCGTTCATCCAGCACGGCGGCATCGGGCTCGCGGGCGGCCGCGGCCCGATCGGCGACATCCTCGCCCCGATCGGCGGCACCCGCGTCCACGGTCGGCCCGGCGTCCGCGTCCTCGCCCCGATCGGCGGCGCCCGCGTCCACGACCGGGCCGGCGCCCGCTGCCGCGGAGCCGTCATCGGCCGAATGCGGCACGCACGACTCGAGAATGCAATACAGCTGCTCGATGGTGAACGGCTTGCTCAGGTATCGATCCATGCCGGCCTCGAAGCACCGGGAGGCATCTCCGTTCAGGGCATTGGCGGTCAGCGCGATGACCGGAGTGTGCTCCCGGCCGGTCCGCCGCTCCCATTCCCGCAAGCGGCGTGTCGTCGCGTAGCCGTCGAGCTTGGGCATCTGGCAATCCATCAACACGACTTCGAAGTGCCCCGCGGCGAGCTTGACCAGAGCCTCCTCGCCGCTCCACGCGCTCACCGCCTGCACCCCCAGTTCGCGCAACATGGCCAGGGCCAATTCCTGGTTCACGGGATTGTCCTCGACCAGCAACACGCTCTTGATCCGCGATTTCTCGCGCGGCGCTTTCACGATGGCCGGAAGCCGCTTGCTGAAGGTGGCGGTGGCCCCGGTCACGGGCTCGGGATGGCTCGCCATGAGCGAGGCGAGCGAAGAATGCAGCTGCGACCGGCGCACGGGCTTGCTGAGCCAGCCGGTGCGGTCGTCCACCATGTCGTCGGCCCGGGGCGCTGCCGCCACGGAGGTCATCATCAGGATGGGAATGTCGGCGAAGCCGGGCCGGGCTCGGATGAGCTTGGCCAGAGCAAAGCCGTCCATCTTCGGCATTTGTCCGTCCAGGATGAGCGCGTCGAAATCGCCGCGGTCCTCCGGCCCCAGGATGTCCAATGCCGCCTGGCCCGATTTCGCCTCCGTGACCGCGACGCCCCAGCTCCTGAGATGGCCGGTCACGATCTCGCGGTTCATCGCATTGTCGTCCACCACCAGCACGCGAGTGCGCTTGAGCACAGCGGGACGCATCCCGCGGACCGTCGCCGGATCGTTGGCGAGGACCACCGTGAAGAAGAAGGTCGACCCCACTCCCGGGGTGCTCGTCACGCCGATCTGCCCTCCCATCAGCTCGACCAGCTGCCGGCAGATCGCAAGTCCCAGGCCGGTGCCGCCGTACTTGCGGGTGGTCGAATTGTCCTCCTGCGCAAAGGACTCGAATATGGTCGAGCAGTTCTCCGGCTTGATCCCGACGCCGGTGTCCACGACCTCGAAGCGGAACGTGGACTTCTTGCGATCGCATTCCAGATGCCGGACCACGATCCTCACCTCGCCGCGATCGGTGAATTTCACCGCATTGCCCACGAGATTGATGATGATCTGGCGCAGCCGCTGACCGTCGCCGCACACCGCGGTCTCCACGTCGGGCGCGATGTCGCACAGGAGTTCCAGCCCTTTGCCGTGCGCCTTTTCCGCCAGGATGTCCACGGCGTCCTCGACCACCTCGCGCAGCGAGAACGGCGCTATGTCGAGTTCGAGCTTGCCCGCTTCGATCTTCGAGAAATCGAGGATGTCGTTGATGAGCCCGAGGAGCGCGCTTCCCGACTGATGAATGGTGTCGGCATAGCGGCGCTGGCGCTCGTCCAATTTGGTCGCGTGCCGCAGGAGCTCGGTCATTCCCAGCACGGCGTTCATGGGCGTGCGGATCTCGTGGCTCATGCGCGCGAGAAACTCGCTCTTGGCGCGGCTCGCCGCCTCGGCGCGCTCCAGCGTCTCCTGCGCATCCATGACCGCGGCGTCCAGCCGCACGGTCCGCTCCTTGACCCGCGCCTCCAGCTCGTTCTGGTAGGCCTGCAGGTTCATTTCGCGCTTTTCCAGCTCCGTCAGAATGCCGTTGACCCCCGCGGTCAATGCGCCGAACTCGTCCCCGGAACTCGCCACGCCGCGAACCGCGAAATTCTTGCCCTCGCGCACCTGGCGGGTGACATCGAGCAGCGCCTTGACGGGCGAGGTGACCACGCGCTGCAGGCGTTTCGCAAGAAGGTGGGTGACCAGCGCCGCGAGCGCCAGCCCCGACAAGATGGTCGCCAGGGCGACCCGCAGGTGCGAATACACCTCGACCAGCTCGGCGTCCACCTGGATGGTGCCGATCTGGTCGCCGTCCAGAGTGACGGGCGCTTCGGCGTGCACGAGGGTCAGCCCTCTGTACAGGATGGCGCGCTTGTCGCGGGCGGGATCGCTGATGGCCCAGGCCTGCAGCCGCTCCTCCGGGCTCGGAGCGCCGAGGACCAAGGGCACGTCGACGAACAGCTTGCCCTTGGCGTCGTAGATCGTCACGGCCCTGATGTTCGGATCGGCACGCAGCGTGCTGAGCACATTCCGCGCCATAGGCCGGTCGGCGGCCGTCAGCGCACCGGCCGCGTTCTCGCCGAAGGTGGTGGCGAGGTTCAGTATGTTCTCGGCAAGGTCGTGCCGCAGAATGATCGTGTCGACGAGCAGCTTGACGCTGGACGCCACGAGCACGGCGGCGACCGCCGCGGTCAGGATGATCAGCCGAAGCTTCGTTGCCAGCGACAGATCGCCGAACCAGCGCGTCATGGCGGCGCGCCCCCAATGGCATTCCGAGAACCGCGTAGCTTCATGTTCGCACCCCGCATCCCGCCTTCCGCCGCTAGTCCCGGCCGGCGCCCGACCGCGTGCCGTGCCGCAAATCCGCGCTGCCGCGCAGCAGCTTCTCCAGGTCGGCCACGCAAATCGGCCTGCTGATCAGGTAACCCTGAGCCTGCTCGCACCGGTGCGTGCGCAGGAACTCGAGCTGCTCCGCGCTTTCCACGCCCTCGGCAATCACCTTCAGCTTGAGCTCGCGCGCCATGGCGATAATCGCGGCGCAGATGGCCGCCGCGTCGGTGCTTGCCGGCAGATCCTTGACGAACGACCGGTCGATCTTGAGCGCGTCCACCGGAAATTGCCGCAGGTAGCCGAGCGACGAGTAGCCCGTGCCGAAATCGTCGATGGACAAGGTGAGGCCCGCGGCGCCCAGCCGCTTCAGGGCGGCCGTCGTGCCGTCGACATTTCTCATCAGCAGGCTCTCGGTGATCTCCAACTCGATCTGATGCGGCTTGATGCCGTGCTGCCACACGGTGCGCAGCACGCTGTCCACGAAATCCTCCCGGGCGAACTGCTGCACCGACACGTTGACCGCGATCGTCAGGTGACTGAGATCGGTGTTGGCCCAGGCCTTGAGCTGCTTGCTGGTCTCGCGGATGACCCAGTCGCCGATGGCCACGATCATTCCGGTCTCCTCGGCCACCGGAATGAACTTGTCCGGGGCAATCCATCCGCGTTCGGGGTGGTTCCAGCGCAGCAGCGCCTCCACGCCGACGATGGCCCCGGTGGCGAGATTCATCTTCGGTTGAAAATACAGCTGGAACTCATGGGCATCGAACGCGCGCCGCAGGTCGATCTCCAACTCCAGCCGGCCGAGCGACCTGACCAGCATGGACTCTCCGTAGAACGCGTGCCCGTTTCTTCCCTGGTCCTTCGCCTGATACATGGCCATGTCGGCCTTCACGAGCAAATCCTCGATGTCGTTCCCGTCCTGCGGGTAGATTGCGATGCCGATGCTCGGCGTCACGACGAATCGATGACCGTCGCACTCGAACGGTTCGCCGAGCGACTGCTCGATCCGCCCCGCCACTCGCGATACGTCCGATTTGTCGGCGAGCTCGGTCAGCAGGATCACGAACTCGTCGCCTCCCAGGCGCGCGATCCGGCCGGCGTCGGAGGCGTCCGGCGCGGCCGCGGCGACCGCGTCCGAAGCCCGCAGACAGCACTCGAGCCTGCGCGCGACGCTTCGCAGCAGCGCGTCGCCCACGGAGTGACCGAGATTGTCGTTGATGCGCTTGAAGCGGTCGAGGTCGAGATACAGGAGCGCGACCATGCTCTTCGCGCGCTGCGCCGCCGCTATGGCGCGGGTCACGTCCCGGACGAACAACTGCCGGTTGGGCAGGCCGGTCAGCGTGTCGTAATAGGCGAGGTATTCGATCTGCCGTTCCGCGCGCCGCCTTTCGGTCGCATCGCGCAGTATCATCAGGAAAGTTCCGTCCGCCTGGGGGCGCAAGCGTGCCTCGAAGGCCCGCTGGTCCCCATCGCTCCCGGTTTCGAATTCGAGCGTCGTCACCGACTCGCGGCCGGCCGCGCTGTTCATGGCGAGGCGGGCCGCTTTAGCCGTTTCGGCCGGCACGACGCTCTCGATGCGCCTTCCGATCAGCGTATCCCCGGAATTCGGTTCGCCCCGGGTGATGTGGTCCAGGACGAAGCCGTTGCCGTCGACCATGTAGATCGAATCGGGCAGCGCCTGCAGCAGCGCGCGGTTCCTGTGCTCGCTCGCCCTGAGCGCCTTCATGTTGTCCCTGGCGCGCAGCATGAACTCCACCCGATGCGGCAGGGTCGGCCACAGCACCGGCTTGTTGATGAAATCGGTGGCGCCGACCTCGTAGGCCCGCGCGATCGATTCAGTGTCGTTGTTTCCGGTGACCAGGATGATCGGCACGTCGAAGCCGGCGGGCATGGCGCGCAGCCGTGCGCACAGATCGAAGCCGCTCGCGTCGGGAAGCTCCACATCGAGCAGCAGGAGGTCCGGCTTCTGGCTCTCGAACAACTCCAGCGCCTCGCGCTGCCGATGAGCCACGGGCACGGCGAATCCCGCCTGCGTCAGCGTCTCGCCGGCGAGCAGGGTGAACACGGGGTCATCGTCGATGATCAGCACGCACCGCCGGTCACCGGGCAAATGCCGCATATTCTGGATTCCTTTCAACTATGTTCTTGCTGTTCGTATCATCCGTATGTCGGCCGCGCGGGGCCAATGATTAGCCCGCAACTACCGAAATCGCTGGCGTTGAAATTGAGAGGTCGGTCACAAATGACCGAACGGCCGAGGGTCTGCGGCGCCGCGCGGAGTCATGCGCCCGAAGGGTGAAAAAATAAGTTAAGCGGCGCCGGTTCGCGCCGCCGCGTCAGGCGCTCGGGTCGCCGGGGGATCTCGGGGAGAACAGCCGATAGTTGTTTCGGCCGTCGTATCTCGCCTGGTACATGGCGAAGTCGGCGCATCGCAGCAGTTCTTCGCCCTCGCTCGCGTCGATGGGAAATATCGCAATCCCGACGTTGGCGCTCACGCGAACCACTTCATCGGCGATGCGGTAGGGGGACTGCAGCGCGGCCAGGATCTTCTCCGCGCACGCGGCCGCATCGTTGATTCGCGGCAGATCCGTCAGGAGAACGATGAACACGTCCTCGCCCTGCCGCCCGACCGTATCGGAGGTGCGAACGCAGCGGATCAGCCGGCGGCCCACCGCCTCGAGAAGACCGTCGCCGGCCGCCCGGCCCAGCGTATCGCGGATGTGCTTGACCCGGTCGAGGCCCACGTGCAGAAGCGCCGCGAATCGGCCCTTGGCGCCCGCGTCGGCAATGGCCTGCGTCACCCGCATGCCGAACAACGATCGATTGGGAAGGTCCACCGCCCCGTGCGGGTCGAGCCTTCCCGGCTGGGCCGACTGGCCGCGGCCCGCGGTGACCAGGTGCGCCACCATCACGGCGCCGATGACGCCGCCGCTCCTGTCGTGCATCGGCGCTGCCGAGAGCTCCAGCGCGATCTCGCTGCCGTCGCGCCGGCGCAGCAGGCACGCGACACCCGGCGTCACCCGGCAATTCTCGATGATCGCCCGGGTCATCGGACAGGGAACCCGCGTGCCCGTCGCGGTGTCGATGAGCTCCAAAACCTCGTCGGCGGTCAAACCGCACGCATCCGCCTGCGTCCAGCCGGTGATCTTTTCGGCGACCGCGCTCAAATAATTTACGCGGCCGCTGAAATCGGTGCCGACCACTGCGTCGCCGATGGAATTCAGAGCCGCCGTTGCGCGCTCCCGCTCGTCGGCACCGGCGCCCGGCGCCGCCGGATGAGCATTGGCCGCCAGGGCCAGGATTTCCGGGAATTGACGCCGCGGACGGCACACGACGACGGCGCCGACCAGGCGGCCGCCTTCGTCCCGCATGGCGACGGCGGTGTACTCGATCTGCACCCTGCGCCCGCCCGGGTCGACGAAGAGCGCCGGCATGGCGATCACCGGGGTCTCGTCGGGCGCCGCAATGCGCTGCAGCGGGCTCTCGATGGGCAGGCCGGTTCGCTGGTCTCCCAGCGAAAGGACCTGCTTCAACGGCTTGCCGAGCGCATCGACCGCGCGCCAACCGGTCATGGCTTCCGCGGCCGGATTGAGATAGATGATCTTCTCCTGAGCATCGGTCGCAACGACGGCATCGGCGACGGTCGCCAGTGCGATTTCCAATGGCTCATATCGATGAGGGAGCATCTTTGCCCTGCGTGTCCAGCCGGAACGTTAAGTGAAACGCAGGCCGTTGCCCCCGGGTTGACCGGATTGAAAATTTTTTTTACGGGGTCCTAGGTCGTGAAGCCGATCGATCCGCCCATGCCGTAGCGGCCGCCCTCCCCGTCCGGCTCCCCCGCCGGGCCCGGCGCCGCCGAATCCAGGCGCGCCGAAATCAGCCGCATGACGTGCACCGCGTCGGCATCCGCATTGCTCTCCACCGCGCCGCGGGCCGCCTGACCGATGGTGAACACCTCGGTCTGCTGCGAACCATCGGTCACGGCCGAGTTGAATTCCCGCGCCGCGGCGGCCGCCACGTGCGCGGCGGCGCTGAGCCCGACCTGCCGTTCGAGCAGGCGGGCCGTCGCCACCAGCGCCGCGGTCCGCCAGTGCTCCGGTTCCTGGATGAGCAGCGCCAGGCTCGAACTCACCGCACACGCCGCCTGGCCGACGGCCCGGTACTGCGACGCGGTCAACGCCCCCCCGCTCCAGTCGGCGCGGCTCTCGAGCGCTCCTGCAACGAAGAGCATGGTGGCGCTGGCGAGGTTATCCGTATTGCGGGCGTCGCCGATGGCCGCCCATTTGCGGCCACGCACCCGCAGGAATCGCTCCAGCGGGGCATGCCGCAGACGCGCCTGCAGGGCGCCGTTCCAGCGCGCCGCGATTCTTGCATTAGGGATGAGTACCGTCACTTCGACACCAAGTTGCCTGATAGGTCCGCACCTGCAGCCTATGGTCGGCCGCGTGCCCTGGAACTTGATAAGGGTCGGCCGCAGGCCGCGCCCCGTGACCTTCAGGCGCCCTCCATGCCATGACGCCGCTTGACGGGGGCGGCCTCGGGCGACGCCAGGAAGTCCAGCAGGGCCCGCGCGGCATCGGGGTCCGCGCAGCTGGACGAGATGCCGCCCGAGAAGATCGTGACGGATTGAATAGCCGGCGGCAAAGGGCCGACAACTTCGATGCCGGCGCCCGAGAATTCGGAGAGCTGCTGGAATCCGAGTTCGGCGCTGCCGCGGGCGAGAAGGTCGGCCACCGGGACACCGGGCGGGGGCACGATGATGCGGTCGCGGATACGGTCGTGAATCCCCCAGCGCTCGAACAATCGGCGCAGGTGCAAGCCGCTCGGGCCCGTCGAGAAGCTCAAGGTCCGCGCAGCCAGCACGGCGTTCATCACCGCCTCCTCCGAACCGATGTCCGGCTTCGGGCGCCCCGCAGGCACGGCAATGGCGATTCCCGACCTGACCAGGTCCACGCGGCTTCCGGCGCGCAGCTTGTGGCGGCCGATCAGTTCGTCGATCACCGGGCTCGCGAGAACCACGACGTCCGCCGGTTCGCCGGCCTCGATGCGCTTGGCCACGTCGATGCCGCCGGCAGCCTCCGCGGACACCGTGCGGGACGTCTCCCTCTCGTAGCGGGCGGCGAGCTCCGACAGCACGCTGCGCGTGGCCATCGAGGAAAGCAGTTTCAACGCATTGCGCGGCACCGGCGAATGATATCCGTGAGCGCCGCTCGAATCACACAGGGAGCGTCTCGCCGCGGGTCTCGAGACTGAAGGGCAGCAACGCCAGCCCCAGGAGGAACGCCGCTGCGGTGGCGGCGACGGGAATCCCGATGCTGCCATAGCCGTGGACTCCCGCGCCGACCAGAAAATTCACGCCGGCGCCGACGAACCGGCCGATGGAAGTCACGAACGCAAAAGCCGTGGCGCGTATTGCGGTGGGATACTGCTCCGGGAGCCACAGGTTGTACATCGCGAAGTTGCCCCCGCAAAATCCCAGGAAGAAGAGGCTCCCGACGAAGACTGAAAGGCCGCCCTCCCGATAGAACAGGAAGCCGAAGCTCACCGTGATGCACCCCGCCATCCCCATGAAATACAGCGCCTGCGTCCAGCGCCTCCCGAGGCGCTCGGCGAGCACCGGCGCCGCGAGGCACCCGAGGCAGGTCCCCACGGACAACAGGCCCGAGCCCAGGGAGGCGAGCCGCGTCGCCGCCACGGCGCCGTACCCCGCCCGCTTCGCCATCGCGACGATGGCGGCGGGTTCGTACACCGCCGCGGCCCACAGACCGACGATCGACACCGTCACCAGGCCGGCGTTCACGAGGGTGCGCCGGCGGTAGGCGGGAGCGAAGATTCGCCGCAGCGCCCCCGATCGAGATGCAGTGTGCGATGCCGCCACCCATCGATCCGGCTCCTTGATCCGCCACAACATGTAGAAGGCGAGAATCACGGGCGCGCCGCCGCAGAGGAACATCGCGCGCCAGCCATAGCGCGCGCCCACGGTGAAATTGAGCGCCGCGGCCAGAAAGAAGCCGACGTAATAGCCGGTCTGGAGGTACCCGGCGCCCATCTTGCGCCGCGACTCGGGCCACGCCTCGGCCACGTACGTGCCCGCGACCGCCCATTCGCCGCCGATGCCGACGCCGGCGAGGAAACGGAACACGCCCAGCTCCCACACGTTCTCGGCCAGCGCCGCGGCGCCGGTGAACACCGCATAGCAGACAACCGCCGCGGCGAGGGTGCGGGTCCTGCCGAAGGCGTCCGCGATCGGGCCCCACACGAACGAGCTGCCCCACCCGGCCAGGAACACGGCAAAGAGCACGGACCCGGCCGATGCCACGTCGCTCGGCGCCCCGTTCATGCCCGACTTGGGCAGCAACTCGCCGAGCGCCGGTGCGAGCACCAGGGCGAAAATGAACGAGTCCATGCCGTCGAGCGTCCAGCCCGACCAGGCAGCCCAAAAGCCGCGCACCTGCGCGGGACTCAAGCGGACGGGCGCCTCAATCAAGCGGCACGGTACAGGGCTGAATAGCGGGCGCGGAGTGCATTCTTTCGGACCTTCCCCATGGCATTGCGCGGTAATTCGCCGACGAATACGACTCTCTTCGGGATCTTGTATCCGGCCAGCCTCGGCTTCAGCGCACCGATGATATCGGATTCGGAGAGGTTTGCCCCGGGCTCGAGCACCACGGCCGCGGTGACGCCTTCGCCGAAGTCCGGGTGCGCGACGCCGAACACCGCGCTCTCGCCCACCCCCATGATGGCGTCGAGCTCCAGTTCAACTTCCTTGGGATAGACATTGTACCCGCCGCTGATGACGAGGTCCTTGGCACGCCCGACGATGTGCACATACCCATGGGCGTCGATTCTGCCGAGATCTCCGGTCTTGAACCAGCCGTCCCGGGTGAATTCCCCCTGCGTCTTGCCCGGATCGCGCCAATAGCCCGAGAATACGTTCGGCCCCCGGACTTCGATTCCGCCGACATCGCCCGCATCCGCGTCCGTCCCGGCGGCCAGCCGCACGGACACCCCGGCGAGCGCCGGACCGACCGACCCCGGCACCCGGACGCCGCCGTAGGGATTCGAGGCGATCATCAAGGTCTCCGTCATGCCGTACCGCTCGACGATGGCGTGTCCGGTGCGCTCGCGAAATTCGCGGTGAGTTCCGGCGAGCAGCGGCGCGGACCCCGAGACGAACAACCTCATCGAGGCGGCCGCGGCGCGATCCAGGGCCGGCTCCTGCAGCAGCCGCACGTAGTGCGTCGGCACGCCCATGTAGACGGTGGCTTCGGGCAGGCGCTCGAGAACCGCTACGGCATCGAACTTCGGCATGAGCAGCAGGCTCGATCCGGAGGCAAGCACCGTGTTGATGGCGGCGAACAGGCCGTGCACGTGATTGAGGGGCAGCGTGTGCAGCAGGACGTCGCGCTCGCTGAAATGCCAGGCATCCGCAAGCACCTCGGCATTGGAGGCGAGATTGCCGCGCGTCAGCACGGCGCCCTTGGATCGGCCGGTGGTGCCGGAGGTGTAGACGATGGCCGCCGGCGAATTCGCGTCCCCCGGCCGGACCGGACCGGGCGCGGGCTGGGAGCGGCCCACGAGATCGAGCAGCGACCCCTCGCCGTTCGCGCCGAGGGTTTCGACGTACGCCACGCCGGCACGCGCGGCCAGCGGCTCGATCGCGGCCCGGTCCGAGGGGCGCACGACGGCGATCCGCGGTTCGGCATCGCCCAGAAAATGGGCGACCTCATGCAGCGTGTTCGCGACATTGACGGGCACGAACACGGCGCCCAGGCGCAGGCAGGCCCCGTACAGCAGCACCACGTCCACCGACTTGTCCGCCTGGACGAGAACCCGGTCGCCCGGATTGACGCCGCGCGCAATCAGAGCCGCGGCGAACCGGGCCGATTCCACACCGAGGGCCCCATAGGTCAGCTCCCGGCCTCCGGGCGTTCGAATGAAAACGCTCTGCGGGCGGTTGCGCGCCGCCGCTTCAATCCAATTGCCGGGATCCTGCGCCGACGACATGTTGCAATCGCTCGATTCTGGCCTTCCGCCCCCCGGACGAATGATGCCACGAACTCACGCCCGGCCGCTCCTTCCGCGCCGGTCAGGTCCGGCCGCTCATTCCGCGCCGGTCAGGCCCGTCCAGATCCTGGCGACCGCCTCGGCGGGCGCTCCCGAATCCGCGAGCAGCTCGCGCCGCTCGTCGCGGGAGATGACGGCATGGGACTCGAGGAACGCCAGGGTGCCGAGGAACTCGCCCGTGCGCAACGCCCCCGTCAGGGGCTCGCCCGCGGAGCCTTCGAGCGCGGCGACCAGCCGGGGAGAGGTCTCCCAGTCGCGCGCGATGCGTTGGGACAGATTGCGCGCCAGGCTGCCGATCAGCTCCACGCACAGCTCGGCGCTCGGCGAGAAATGAGGATTGCGCGCATACACGTCGAGGGCCGCGCTGTAGACCACCAGCGGGCCCAGGGCGCCGAGCAGCACGACCAGTTGCGCTTCGAATCGGTCGCCGGGGTTGGTCTGCATCGCATGCAGCTCGGCGGCGCGCGCGGCGAGCTCGGTGCGCTCCCACAGCATGCGCGGCAGCCGCGGGAAGTTCCGGCGGGTCGCGCGAAACACCGGCCGCAGCATCGCGGTCGCGAGCAGCCCGCGCAGCGATTCGATGCCGCAGACCGCGATCGCCCTCGGAATGGTCTCGACGGGGGTTTCGGATCTCCGGTACAGGGTCGAGTTCGAGAGGCGCAAAACGTCGGCCGTGAGCACGGGATCGTGCGCAATGATGCGCGAGATGCGCTCTGCCGCGGCATTCGGGTCGTTCACCGCCTGCATGAGCTGCGGCATCAGCGCCGGGCGCCGCGGAAAATAGTTGGAGTTCAGCGCGTCGACCTCGAGCATGGCGACGATGTTGTCGCGGACCCGCCGATGCACGTCCGGCGAGGCGTGGCCCTGCGACGGCGAGGCGAAGGCGAGCTTCCACAGACGGTCCGAGGCCCGGCAGCTGGCCTCCTCGAGGCGCGCCGCATCGGTCGGAGTCGTCTCTGCGGGCGCCGCCCGGGGCGCCGCCGGCGGCCGCCGGATGGCGGGAAATCCCGGGGCCGCGGCCGCGGCCGCGGACGCGGACGCATGATGGCGGCGGCCCGCCCACGCGGCGGCTGCGAGGAGGCCCGCGCCGAAAACCAGGATTGCAACCAGCACTTGACACCTCGCGACACGCAGCAGGCGGCCATGACGGCGCTACGCCGATATATTCATCGGCACCGGACCGGGATTCTTTAGCGGCCGCCCGCGACGTCCATGAGCGCGGCGCGCACGGCTGCGGCGATTTCCGCGAAGTGCCGGCGCACGCGCAGATCGTAGGTGATCTCGAGTTGCGCTCCCATCCGCCGCCTGCCCCGGTTGCAGATGTTCAACGGATGCCGCCCCGGGTAGCGGTGGCCGTCGGCGACCACTTCGTATCCCGCGAACGACAAGCGCTGCGTCAGGCGTCCGGCCAGTTCCAGGTCGAGTCCGCCGACGAAGATCTGCGCATGTCCCTGGCAGCCGTGCACGCTCAGGATGAATTCCGAGCGGTCCGCCAGCGCCACGCAGTCCGGGTGATCGAAGCGATGGCTGGTGATGTGCAGATCGCGGTTGCGGCCGCTCTCCTTGATGCCCTCGAAGCAGAACAGGCTGTATTCCGCGCCTGCGATCAATCCCGCGATGTCGGACGTTCCCTCCTCGATCCCGCCGCCATGGGGCGCGATGATGGTCACGGGCGATTGCGGGCGGTCGATCCGAACGACGCGAAAATCGCGCCCGTCCGTCTCGTTGAGGGCGAGTTCGGCGAACGAGGCGTACTTGCTCATGGCGCTGAATCCGGCGCGTCATGCGCCCATTGCGTCCAGGGTGCGGTACACGAGCACCGACGGCGCAAGGAACCACGGGATGCCGAAATAGTAGGGGCGCGACGGAAAAGGCAGGCCGTCGAGGGCGGTGCGCCCTTCCGCGAGACCGGCCATCTGTTGTCCGATCCTCATTCCGAAGTACGGCGCCAGCGGCACGCCCTGGCCGCAAAAACCCATGCAGTAATGGATCCCATCGTGCACGCCGAGATGCGGCAGCGTGTCGAAGGTGTACGCGACCCACCCTGCCCAGGCATGGTCGATCCGCGCGCCGGCGAGCTGCGGCAGGACCTCGGTCAGCATCCCCTTGAGCCGCGGCACGCAGGCCAGCGGGTCCTTCTCGGAAAGCGCGGCCCTGCCGCCGAAGATGATGCGCTGTCCGTCGGGCGAAGGCCTGAAGTACGTCACCACCCGCCGTGAATCGACGATGTTGCGCGCCTGCGGAATGAGCGAACGAACCGCTTCGGCTCCCAGGGCCTCGGTCGCGATCTGGTAACTGCCGATCGGTATCACGCGGCGGCGCAGCCACGGCGCGACCGGACCGGTATAGCCGTTCGTGGCGACCAGCACCCGGCCGGCGCGGATCGTCCCGCGGGGTGTGAGAACCTCGAAGCCGCCGGCGGCTCGCCGGATGTGGAGCGCCGGGCATTCCTCCACGACGCCGGCCCCGGCGTCCCGCGCACGGCCCAGCAAGGCGCGCAGCAACCGCATGGGGTTCACGGACGCGTCCTCGGGATAGACGCACCCGCCGTGATAGAAGTCGCTGGCGATCTCCCGCCTCTGATCCGCGCGCGCGACGATGTCGATGCGTTCCTCGAGACCCGGAAGCTGGTTTTGCGCGTCGCGCACCATCGCGGCGAAATGCCGCCGTGTGTGCGCACCGACGAAACAGCCGTTCTCGCGCCAATCGCAATCGAGGCCTTGCCCGGCCAGCGAGCGCAGGTACGCCACGGCCTCCCGGCCCTCCCGGCATATCGCCAGGGCCCTGGCCTCGCCGTACCGGGATTTCAATGCCCCGAACGTCGGCTTGATGCTGTAGGCCACCTGTCCGCCGTTGCGGCCGGAGCAGCCGGCGCCCACCGCCCCGGCCTCGAGCACCTGGGTCGCGGCGCCGGCGGCGGCGGTTTCTCGCGCCGCGGACAACCCGGTGTAGCCGGCGCCGACCACGAGCACGTCGACGCGATCGCGAAACGCCGCCGTGGGAGATCCTGCGTCCAGTCCGTCCTGCCAGTAGGGCCGTGTGGATATCGTCATGTCAGTAGTGGGGGGGCCGCTCCTCGTCGGCCGGCCGCTGCCGCTCATCGGCCCGAAGGGATTCGAGCCGCTCGGTCACCTCCTTGACGCGCAGCCGAAGATCGCGGATTTCCTGCTGTTGATGGAACACCACGTCGCCGAGATCGGCGTTGGCCCGCTCCAGGAATGCGATCTTGGTCTGTATTTGCTCCAGCATTTCCTCGTTCATTCCGCCTCCGCCAGTTCGGGATCAGGTCCCGCAAAACGTCCGCGTCACCCGCTCGTCGGGACGCGGCGGGTTCGAATACGGGGCGGTTTCGCACCGTTCCTCATAGGGCGACGCCAGCGCCTGCGAGAGGTCCTCGAACGGGGCGAAGTCCCCGCGCTCGGCAGCGGCTATCACCGACTCGATTCGATGATTGCGCGGTATGACCCACGGGTTGACCATGCGCATGAACGCCGCGTGTTCGGAAGCCGGCTGCGGCTCGCGTGCCAGCCTCTCGCGCCAGGCCTTGGCCCAGCCGCGGATTCCGGATGGCTCGGCAAACCCCGACTCCAGCGCCGCATCGCCGGATTCGCCCTCGGCCGCCGCGCACAGCCGCCGGAAGGTCAGCGTGAAGTCCGCCGCCGAGTGCTGCATGAGATCGAGGAACGCCTGGGCCAGTTCGAGGTCGCCTCCCTCCTCCGTGAACAGGCCCAGCTTGCGCCGCATGCCGGCCAGCCAGCATGCGGCGAATTCCCCGGCGAAGCCCTCGACGACGCCGGTGGCGAGTTCGACCGACCGGCGGCTGTCGGCGTCGATGAGCGGCAGCAGCGTCTCCGCCAAGCGCGCCAGGTTCCATTGCGCCGCCGCGGGCTGATTCGCAAAGGCGTACCGGCCCATGCGGTCGATGGAACTGAACACCGCCGCGGAATCGTAGCCGTCCATGAATGCGCAGGGTCCGAAATCGATGGTCTCTCCGGAAATCGCCATGTTGTCCGTGTTCATCACGCCATGGATGAATCCCACGGCCATCCAACCCGCAACCAGTCGCGCCTGGGCCTGCACGGCGCAGCGCAGCAGCTCGAGATGGGGATTGGCCGCCAGGGCGGCCTCGGGATAGTGGCGCTCCATCGAGTACTCGGCGAGCCGCCTGACCGAATCCACATCGCCCCGGGCCGCGAAGTACTGGAACGTTCCCACACGCACGTGGCTGGAGGCGACCCGCGTCAGAATGGCGCCGGGCAACGGCTGTTCGCGGAATACGATCTCGCCCGTGGCGACCGCGGCCAGTGCGCGGGTGGTCGGCAGCCCCAGCGAGTTCATGGCTTCGCTCACCACGTACTCGCGCAACACCGGGCCAATCGCGGCGCGCCCGTCCCCGCTCCGCGAATAGGGAGTGCGGCCCGAGCCCTTGAGCTGGACGTCGCGCCGCCGGCCGGTCCGGTCCAGCGCCTCGCCCAGGAGGATGGCCCGGCCGTCGCCGAGCTGCGGCACGAACTGCCCGAACTGATGCCCGGCGTAGGCCATCGCGATCGGCTGCGATTCCGGCAGCAGCCTGTTGCCCGAGAAGATCTCGGCGAGCTCCGCCGGACCCGCATGCCGGGCCTCGAGTCCGAGGTCCGCCGCGAGTTTTGCGTTGAATTTGATGAGCCGGGGGCTGGCAACGCGCGTCGGATCGACGCGCGAGTAGAAATGAGGTGGAAGACGGGCATAAGTGCCGGTGGAAAACATGTTCCAATGGTAACAGCGATCCATCGCGAGTCACCGTCCGTGCGCCGGCATCGCCACGGACGGGATTGGGCGGTCGCCCTGTGGCACCATCGGCGCACACGAATCGACGGGAATCCCTTCATGAAGTTCCGATTGACGTGGTTCATCGCCGCCGCAATGTTTTCAGGCCCGCTTTTCGGGCTGCTGTTGCACCGCTGGCTGGGCCCGGGGGCCGGCGCGGACTCGGCCGCCGCCGGCTTGGCGTTGGTGACCACCAGTTTCCTGCATCTCATCAAGATGATCATTGCGCCGCTGGTGTTCTCGACCCTCACGGTCGGGGTGGCGCGCATGGAGGGCGGCGCCGCGATCGCGCGCGTGGGCGCCAAGACGCTGGGCTGGTTCATCTTCGCCTCGCTGATCTCGATGACCATCGGCATCGTCATGGTGCAGCTGTTCGAGCCCGGCGTGGGACTGCCCGCGCCGCACGCCGTCGCTGGGGCGATCCCGCAGGCCGCGCCGCCGACCCTCAAGGACATGCTCGATCACGTCATCCCGAGCTCCATCGTCCAGGCGATGGCGGCCAACGAGATCCTGCAAGTGGTCGTGTTCTCGGTGCTGTTCGGATTGGCGGCGTCGGGTCTCCGACCCGCGGTCGACGGCATGATCGACGTGATCGAGCAGCTCTCCGCCGTGATCCTCAAGCTCACCGGCTACATCATGATGCTCGCGCCGGTCGCGGTGTTCGCCGCGCTCGCCGCCACGGTGCTCACCCAGGGCGCGGGAATCCTCGTGCTGTACGCCAAGTTCATCGCCGGCTTCTATCTGGCGCTGTTGCTGCTCTGGACATTCCTGTCGTTCGCGGCATTCGCCGCCCTGGGACGGCGCCTGTGGCCGTTGCTGGCCGCGATCCGCTCGCCGGTGCTGCTCGCGTTCTCGACGGCGAGCTCGGAGGCCGCCTATCCCCGCACGCTCGAGCGCCTCGAGGGATTCGGCGTCAGCCCGCGAATCGCCGCATTCGTTCTGCCGCTCGGCTATTCGTTCAATCTCGACGGTTCGACCATGTACTGCGCGTTCGCGGTTCTGTTCATCGCGCAGGTCTTTCACGTCGCGATGCCGCTGCATCAGCAGATCCTCATGCTGCTGATCCTGATGGTGCTGAGCAAGGGCATCGCCGGCGTGCCGCGCGCCTCGCTGATGGTGATCGCCTCGACCCTGACGTACTTCGGGTTGCCGGAGCAGGGCCTGGTGCTGATCGTCGCGGTCGACCACCTGCTCGACATGGGCCGCAGCGCCACCAACGTCGTCGGCAACGCGGTGGCGTCCGTCCTGGTGGCGAAATGGGAGAACGAGTTGGCCCCCGGTGTGCCGGCGGCGGACCTCAGCGGGCGCCGGGAATGTGCGGAATGATGCCGGGAAACACGAATTGCTCCAGGACGACGATCACCACCAACAGCAGCGTCAAGACGATGCTGTGCACGAAGGTGCGCGCCAGGATCGCGCCCTCCCGGCCCTTGAGATCGGTGATCGACATGCCCGTCGCGATGTTCTGCGGCGAGATCATCTTGCCGAGAACGCCCCCGGAGGAGTTCGTCGCGGCGAACAACAGCGGACTCAGCTGCAGCTGCCGCGCCGCCACCACCTGCAGATTGCCGAACAGGGCGTTTCCCGACGTATCGCTGCCCGACAGGAACACGGCGACCCAGCCGAGGAACGGCGACAGCACCAGGAACGCGTAGCCGCTCGATGCCGCGGCGAGGCCGAGCGTGTACGCAAGGCCCGAGTAATTCATGACGTACGCGATCGCCACGACCAGCATGACGGTGACCACCGCGACCCAGATTTGCCGTACCGTGCGCACCATGCACGGCACCAGCTGCGATGCCGGCAGGCGAACCAGGAAGGCGGTGATGAAGGCGGCGGCCAATATCGCCGTCCCCGTGCCGAGCGGCTGAAACTGCCACACGGCGCCGTACGGCTTGTCGCCGTACAGCGTGATGGCCACGGCCTTGTCGAGTCCGGGCCAGGGTATGCCGCGCTGCCCGACCGCCGACACCTTGAACCACGTCCAGAGGATCACCGTGGCGGAGACGATCAGCCAGGGCAGCCAGCCCCGCCAGGCGCGGGCGTATCCGGCGGCGGGAACCAGCGGATCCAGGCCGGTGCGGTCGATCCTGAACTCGGCGCTCTCGGCGGGCCGCCACGCCTGCAGGAACAGCACCGTTGCCAGGAGCGAGGTCAGCGCCGCCAGAACGTCGGTCAGGGTGTAGTCGACGAAGTTCGACGCGATGAACTGCGCCAGGGCGAAGCTTGTGCCCGACACCAGCAGAATCGGCCACATGGCGCGCACCGAACGCCAGCCGCCGTACAATGCAATCACGTAGAAGGGCAGGATCATGGCCATGAACGGCAGCTGGCGGCCGATCATCGCGCCCAAAGCGGGCGCCGGCAGTCCGGTGACCGCGCTCAGCACGGTGACGGGGGTGCCGAGACCGCCGAAGGCCACCGGCGTGGTGTTGAATATCAGGACGTACACCAGCGCATCGAGCGCCGAAAAACCCAATGCGATGAGCAGCGATGCGGTGATCGCGACCGGCACGCCGAATCCCGCCACGCCCTCGAGCAGCGCCCCGAAACAGAACCCGATCACGATGAGCACCACCCGCCGGTCGTTCGGCAGGTGCGCGACCGCCCAATCGCGAAACGCCTCGAACCGGCCCGATGTGACCGCAATGTTGTAGATGAACAAGCCGTTGACGACGATCCACATCACGGGCCACAGCGCGAAGACCGCGCCGTTGAGCGCCGCCGCCGCCGCCAGCCGGGGCGGCATGGCCCACGGTCCGATGGCGATCGCGAGCGCGACCAGCAGCCCCGACAACGCGGCCAGCCAGGCCGGCCTCTTGAACACGCCCAGCAGCGCCAGCACCGTGGCGATGGGCAGCAGCGCCACCGCGGACGACCAGCCGAGGCTCCCGCCCACCGGAGTCAACAATTGATGAAACATGTTCGCCTCGTTCGGATAGTTGTCGTTTATCGAACTGCCCGCGCCGCGATCAGCGCTTGCGGCACACCATGAGGATTTCGTCGATCCCGTCGGTGCCGATGATGCCATCGCGGACATCCAGCTTCTTTTGGAACCTGACCCCCAGCGGGAACACCCGGTTGTACCACCATAGGGCCCGCTCGCGCTGATGCGTCAGGCACCACATGCCGAGATCGAGCAGCCGCGAGGACTTGGGCTGCATGCCGAAGACGGCGCTGCGCTCCACTGCGAACCCGTGCTCCGCCAGCTTCTGCCACAGGCGGTCCGGTTCGTAGCGGCGGCGGTGGCCCACGAAATCGTCGAATGCGGTCCAGCGCGCGGGATGCAACGGCACCGACAGCAGCAACACGCCCCCCGGCGCGGACACGCGCGAAATTTCCGATAAGGCGCCGTCCTCGTCATCCACGTGTTCCACCACGTCGAGCGCGCACACCAGGTCGAAGCTTTCGCTCGCGAAGGGCAGCGCGGT
>Ga0302276_10001757_pt1 | contig 19428 bp, 14 predicted proteins | sample III_Bog_N2_3_FD_198768 | JGI IMG/M metagenome (GOLD analysis project Ga0302276, IMG submission 198768) | Peat permafrost microbial communities from Stordalen Mire near Abisko, Sweden - III_Bog_N2_3 | ecosystem: Environmental > Terrestrial > Soil > Wetlands > Peat | place: Sweden: Abisko...
CGATCGTCCTCACCCACGGCTGGCCCGGGTCGGTCGTCGAGTTCCTGAAGGTCATCGGCCCGCTGACCGACCCGGCGGCCCACGGCGGCGATCCCGCCGACGCCTTCGACGTGGTCGTCCCGTCCCTGCCCGGCTACGGCTTCAGCGCCAAGCCGACGGCCACGGGGTGGACCGTCCAGCGCATCGCCGACGCCTGGGCGGCGCTGATGGAGCGGCTCGGCTACGGCCGGTACGGCGCCCAGGGCGGAGACTGGGGTGCGATGGTCACGGCGTCACTGGGGAGCCAGGACCCCGCCCATCTGGCCGGCATCCACCTCAACATGCCGATGGTGTCGCCGGGCAGCCTCGACCTCACCGACCTCACCGATCCCACCCCCGCCGAACTGGCCGCCCTGACGTCCTTCGACGAGCACCGGAAATGGGGCACGGGCTATTCCAAGGAGCAGTCCACCCGGCCCCAGACGGTCGGCTACGGACTCGTCGACTCCCCGGCGGGCCAGGCGGCCTGGATCGTCGAGAAGTTCTGGGCGTGGACGGACTGCGACGGGCACCCCGAGAACGTCCTGACCCGCGACGAGCTCCTGGACAACGTCATGCTGTACTGGGTGACCGCGTCGGCGGCTTCGTCGGCGCGGCTCTACTGGGAGAGTTTCGTGCGTCCGGGATTCGATCCGGTACCGGTCCCGACCGGGTGCTCGATCTTCCCCCACGAAATCATGCGCATGTCCCGGCGCTGGGCCGCCAGCAGGTTCACCGACATCGTGTACTGGAACGAGCTCGACCGCGGCGGCCACTTCGCCGCCTTCGAGCAGCCCGGGTTGTTCGTGGACGAGCTGCGGTCGTTCTTCCGGCTGGTGCGCTGAGGCTCAGGCGGCCGCACCCCGCACCAGGCGACCGGACCGGGCGCCGGTGTCGGTGTCGTGGCGCCGGGTCACCTCGCCGGCGACCAGCGTGGCCAGGTAGCCCTCGGCCCGCTGGAGGATCCGGGCGGCACCGGCGGGGAGGTCGTGACGGAGCTCGGGCGCCAGGATGCGCAGCCGGTCGAAGTCGATGACGTTGACATCGGCCCGTTTGCCCAGCTCGAGGGTTCCCCGGTCGGCGAACCCGTAGAGCTCGGCGTTGGCACCGCTCAGTTTGTGCACCAGGAGTTCGACGGGCAGGCGCTCGCCGGCGGTCCGGTCCCGGGCCCAGTGGGTCAGGTGGAACGTCGAGGCCGAGCAGTCCGAGATCATCAGCACGTGGGCCCCGGCGTCGCCCAGGCCGGTCACCGTGTCGGGGTCGAGCAGCATATCGCGGCAGACGTCGAGGTTCCCGCCGGCGAAATTGGAGCCGAGGACGGCATAGAACGCGGTGCCCCCGTCGACCAGCAGCAGGTCGTACATGTATTCGACCGGGTCGACCCCGGCCGCCAGAGCCTTCGCCCAGACCGACTGGTCGAGGCTCGGCTCGTAGTTGACGGGGTCGTTGAGGGGGAACGTGATCGGGAGGGCCTCGGTGAACCGGTCGACGATCATGGCCGAGAAGTCGACATCGTGGCCCGGGGCCACCATCTCGTCGAGGATGGCCCGACGGACCTCGGGTCGACGCATCTCCGCCACCCGTTCGGCCAGGGGCAGATCGGCGATCTTCCGGTAGGTTGGACGGACCATGAAGAGGTGGTAGCTGTCGAGGCTGGTCATGATGGTCACCGACCGGGGGATGATCTGGGGTCGCAGCTGCGCCCCGGCCCGGTTGGCCGCGGAGGCGGCGTCGAGCACCAGGCGCCAATGGTCGGGGTCCTCCCACAACTGGGCCACCGTGAAGGTCACGGGCCTCCCGCAGGCCTCCCCGGCGGCCACCAGCAGCGGCACCTCGTCGATCTGCTTGCAGCGCTCACCGCCCAGGGGGTCGAGCGACCCGATGGTGCCGGCCACGATGGCCTCGAACACCCCGTGCCCCGATGACCCCATGGCCCGGGCGAGGGCCAGCACCTCGTCCTCGGGGGCGAAGGTGCCAGGGACCGGGCGGCCGGACCGCGCCTTGTGACCGATCGTCCGCGACGTGGTGAAGCCCACCGCCCCGGCGGCCATCGCCTCCCCCACCAGGGCGGACATGGCGGCGATGTCCTCGGACGTTGCGTCCTCGTTGGCCGCACCCCGCTCCCCCATCGCGTAGAAGCGGACGGCGCCGTGCGCCACCTGGGCGGCGACGTCGATGGCATAGCGCCGCCGGTCGAGGAGGTCGAGGTACTCGGGGAAGGACTCCCACGCACCCCACGGCATGCCGGTGCTGAGCGCCGAACCGGGGATGTCCTCGACCCCCTCCATCAGATCGACAAGCGCCTCGTGGTCCGCGGGCCGGACCGGGGCGAAGCCCACGCCGCAGTTGCCCATCACCAGCGTGGTGACCCCGTTGGACGCCGACGGCTCGAGTGCGTCGTCCCAGGTCACCTGGCCGTCGTAGTGGGTGTGCACGTCGACCCATCCCGGGGTGACCAGCGCCCCGTCGGCGTCGACGACCCGGGCTGCCGGCTCCGACACGTCGCCGAGGGCGACGATCCGGCCGTCCCGCACGCCCACATCGGCCGTGTACGCCGGCTCCCCGGTGCCGTCGACCACGGTCCCGCCCTTGATGACCACATCGAGCATGTGCCGCTCCTCTCGCTCCCCCCGGGGGCCGGACCACTGCCCGACACCTCGACGGTAGACCGCGTCGCCGTGGCCCGCACGGACGACCGGACCGGACACCGAGGTGCGGACCGACAACCCCTGTGGCAGATCATGCAACACGTGTTTCCCACCTGCTACGGTCGCGCCTGCCGCCAGCCCGTCGAGCACGGTCCCGCCACCTTGCTCCGGGCTGGCGGCACCTCTGCGGACCGGTGCCCGCCGGGCCCTCCCCGGCACGGCGCCGGAACTCAGGCCGGGCCCCTCCACGGGACGGCGCCGGCGCCCACGTGGGCGAGCAGTTCCGCCTCGGACACGGGTGGGGCCAGGTGGTACCCCTGGAGCAGGTCGACCCCGTGGGCCGCGAGCCCGGCCTCGGTGTCGGCGTCCTCCACGCCCTCGGCCACGACGGTCAGGCCGAGCCGGTGGCCGAGGTCGCACGTCACGGCCACGATGGCCTCGTCCGCCGGCGAGGTGGTCGAGCGCCGGACGAACCCCTGGTCGATCTTGAGCTCGTCCAGGGGCAGCTCGGGCAGCGCCGACAGCGACGTGAACCCCGTCCCGAAGTCGTCCATCGAGATGCGGATGCCGTGGTCACGGAGCGGACCGAGCACGGCCCGGGCCTGGTCCGCGTCGGTCACCGCGGACTCGGTCACCTCCACCGTGAGGCACGAGGCCGGCAGCCCCCGCTCGTCCAGGGCCTCGATCACCCAACGGGGGAGGCCGGGGTCGGCCAGGTTCTTGGCCGACACGTTCACGGACACGGGGAGGTCCGTGCCCGAGGCGCGCCAGCGCACCTGGGCGTCGAGGGCCTCGGTGACCACCCATCGGGTCAGCCGGTCGATCAGGCCCGTGCGCTCGGCCAGCACGATGAAGCGGTCCGGGGGGATCCGGCCCCGGGCCGAATCGTCCCACCGGACGAGCGCCTCCACCGACACCGGCGCCCCGGACCCGGGGGGGAACTGGGCCTGGTAGGCGAGCGACAGGCCGCCCCCGGTCAAGGCTCCGCGCAGGGCGGCCAGGAGGCTCAGGTCCTCCACGGTCATGGCGTCCCGGTCGCCGTCCCAGGCGCAGCTCGGGACGCCGAGGCGGACGGCCCGGCCGGCGCTCAACGAGGCCCGCCTGATCAGGTCGGCCAGCCGGTCGCCGTCGGTCGGGGACTCGGCCAGGCCGACGTGGGCACGCAGGGACACCTCGATGCCGCCGACCAGGTACCGGCCGGTGCTGATGGCGGCCACCAGCACCCGGGCGAGCGCATCGCCGGCGGTCCCCACGGGGCCCCCACCGTCGTCCCCGTCAGGGCCCAGGGCGTCCCGGTCGACCACCACCACCACCTCGTCCCCCTCGACCCGCCCGATCCGCGCCCCGGACGGCTTGATGGCGCCGAGCTGCTCCACCGCCCGGCGCACCAGGTCGGCTGCCGGGGGATGGCCGAGCGCCTCCCGGCACTCACCGATCCCGCTCAACGACACGGCGGCGACCACGACGGGCCGGCCGGCGAGGTCACCTACCGCGGCGGCCAGTCCCGGCCCGTTGGACAGACCCGTCTCGGGGTCGACCAGGCCGCTCCGACGGGACGCCCGGGAGACGAGGAGGACCGCCAGCGGGGCGGTGGCCATCGCCGTCACGGCCACCAGCGCCAGGACGAGGCCCGCAGTGACACCCCGGTCGGTCGACAGCGCTAGCCACAGTGCGAGGGAGGCCAGGCCGATCTGCCACAGCACGATGCGCAGGCCGAAGAAGAGGCTGACGAAGACGGCGCTCGGGACCAGGAGGAACCCGAGCACGGCGGCGGTCCGACCCGAGCGGTCGACCACCACCAGGATGGCCACGGCGCTCGTCCAGAAGGCGCTGAGCAGGCGACAGGCACGGGGCCCGATGTCGTCGATGCCCAGCAGGAGGACCCATACGGCGAAGGTGCACACCCCCACCGACGCGGCGGCCACCACGTCACCCCAGGTGGTGGAGCCGAGACAGCCGACGAGGGTGAACGCCAGCGCGCCGAACGCGAACGTGACACGGAGAACCGACAGCGGGCTAAGCAGCTCGAGCGGGCTGTCGAGGGCCAGCCAGGACCGTGCCTTGGGGAACCAGACCCCCGTGGCGCCGACCGCCGGAGCCAGGCGCGCCGCCGTCGGGACGGACCGGGCGGATCCCCCGTGCTGCTCCCAGCCGCGCCACGGTGCCGGCTCGTCGAACCCGATGCCCATCCCTTCGCATCGGTGCATCACACACGATCCTGAAGTCGTGATTCCAAGAGGCGCCGGCGGCGGGTGGGCAGATCGTAAAGGTCGGGGACCGGCGTGTCGATGACCAGGAGGACATCCTGGCACCCGGAGGGCTCGACGCCCATGGACTCGATACAGAACGACCTGATCGCCGACACGATCGGCGCCGGAGGGGATGACGACGCGCGTCGGCGGTTCTGGCTGGCCCACATGCTGCTGGGATTCGGCGTCTTCCTCCTGGAGTCGCTCGTCGTGCTCCTGTACCTGGCTCTCACGCCGGACGGTCCCCACCGTCCCCTCCTCTGGTGGATCGCCGCCTCGTGGGCCGCCTTCGCCGTCGCCGGCATCGCCAGTGCGCAGTTCATCGCCTCACGGTCGTGGCGGTCGACGTACTCGGTCACGTGGACCATCGCCGCGACCTACGCCGTCGGACTGGTGGCCATCCTCGACGGCGGGGTGACCAGCCCGATCCTCCTGCTCCTCTTCCTCCCCCTGATCTACGGGACGCTCATGTTCACCCCGCGCTCGGCTGCGGTGTGCGGGGTGTCGGCGGTGGCGACACTGGCCATCGTGGCGGCCGTCGACCGGGGGCTGGCCGCCCATGAGGGATGGGCATTCATGCTGTTCGCCTCGCTCGCCGGGGCGGCGACCCTCTCGGTGACGGCGGCCATCAACCGGAGCCAGATCGAACGGCACGAGCAGGCGCTGCTCACCCGGCTCGGGGAACTGGCGTCCATCGACGAACTGACCGGGTGCGTGGTCCGCCGCGTGCTCCGCCAGCGGACGGACCAGGAGATCGAGCGAGCGGTGCGCAGCGGCAGCCCGCTCAGCCTGCTCATGATCGACGTCGACCACTTCAAGGGGGTCAACGACACCTTCGGCCACGTCGTCGGCGACCGGGTGCTCGCCGCCGTCGGGACGGTCCTGTTGGAGAACGTCCGCACCTTCGACGTCGCCAGCCGGCTGGGCGGTGACGAGTTCGCCCTCCTGCTGCCCGAGACCGGCCCCCGGGCAGCGATGCTGGTGGCCGAGCGCATCGTCCGGGACCTCGCCGGTGGTGCTGAGGTCCCGGTGACCCTCAGCATCGGCGTCAGCAGCCTCGACCGGTCGAATCCCACGCCCGAGCACCTCTTCGACGAAGCCGACCTGGCGCTCTACCAGGTCAAGCGGTCCGGTCGGGATGCCATCGCCGTGCGGGCGCCGGGGGCGCCGGAGCCGGCCACCTGGTGATCCCGGACCGCTGACCCCTGGCCCGCGGTCGCCTGCGGTTCAATACGAGGGCGACGGGGACGCCGCCCGGACCGCGGATGCCGCCAGGACGGTGGCGGCGATCGGCATGCAGGCCTCGTCGATGGCGAACCCGGGGTTGTGGTGCATCCCACTGGTGCCGTCCGACCGACCCGCTCCCACGAAGAAGTAGCTGCCGGGGATGCGGTCGAGGAACTCGGCCACGTCGTCGGACGGCGACACCGGCGGCAGGTCCACGACGGCCCCCGCCCCCACGGCCTCGACCGCCGCCGCCCGCACCAGTCCGGTGACGCCGACATGGTTGGTGACCGCCGGGGTGTGTCCCGTCTGTGTCAGCTCGAAGCGGCACCCGGTGTCCGCCTCAAGCTCGGCGAGGAGCGCACGGAGCCGTTCCAGGGCCGTCGCCGTGTGGTCCGGGGTGAACGTCCGGAGCGTCCCCGACACGGTGGCATGCGACGGGATCACGTTGACCGCGGTCCCGGCCCGCAGGATCCCTGCGGTGCACGCGCACCCGGTCCCCTCGAGCGAGAGCCCGTCGACCACGCCGTCGAGCCGCAGCGCCAGTCGGGCCGCCGCCGTCAGCGGGTTGGCACCGTCCTGATAGGCGGCCCCGTGGCCGCCGATGCCGTGGACGTCCACCCGCAGGGCACGGGCAGCGGACATTGCGATGCCGGCCCGCACGCCGACCAGCCCGGTGGGGACGATCGACGCCACGTGGCAGCCCACCACCGCGGCCGGGTCGAGGCCGTCGAGCACACCACCCTCGATCATGGCCGTGGCGCCCCCGATGCCCTCCTCCGCCGGCTGGAAGAGGAAGACGTAGCGGCCCGGAAGGTCCTCGGCCCTTCGGGCCAGCGCGGCCGCCGCCCCCAGGAGCTGCGCCGTGTGGGCGTCGTGGCCGCACGCGTGCATCCGTCCGGGTTCCTCGGAGGCGAATTCGATGTCGGCCGCCTCCTCGATGGGCAGCGCGTCGATGTCGGCCCGCAGCAGCACGGTGCCGCCGGGCCGGCCACCGTCGAGGGACCAGACCGAACCGGTGGCCGTGGGGCACGGGAGCGCGTCCAGCCCGAGCGTCCGGGCGGTCTCGGCGATCCGGGCCGTCGTCCGGGTCTCCGCGAACCCGAGTTCGGGGTGGCGGTGGAGGTCCCGCCGGAGGTCGACCATCCGGTCGGTCTCGGCGTCGACCAGCGTGCGGAGCTCGGCGGTGGTCGGCGGTCCCATACCCGAGACCCTAGGGGGCGTGCAGGACCGGGTCCGGTCGTGCGGCGCCGGCACCGGGTCGGGGGCCGGAGGCCTCAGGCCGGGGTGTCGAAGGGCAGGGAGAGCTGCCCCGGCCCGGGGTGGGCGGCCCGTCGCCCGTCCGGTGCCACCCCCGGTTCCCGGACCGTTTCGCCGAGGTGCTCGAGGGCGAGCACGAGACGGGTGGCCTGGTGCAGATTGTGCGGCGCGAAGAAGAGCCCGCTGCGGGCCGGGGTCGCCCACCGGGGCGACAGCGCGCCGGACAGTCCCAGTTCGGCGAGGGCGGCGTTGAGCCGGCCGTGCAGGGCCCGGGATGCCTGGAGGTCGGGCGGGACCGGGCGGCCGGGTCCCGGCGACGACACGGGTTCCGCCCGGGTGCCGCCGGGCACGGCACGGTCGAGGGTGGTGCTCATGAGGCGCTCCAATCGCTCTAGCAGGACCACCGATGCCCGTCGGGCCGGTTGGCTCGGGAGTCGACGAGCTAGGTCTCTCGTCCCGATCTGGATTAGCGGTCCCAGTGTACCGGTCGCAACGGTCGTCCCGGGCGTCGGCGGCGGTCCCGTGCCCTACGATGACCTCCACCGACCAGGAGGGGGACTGCACCGTGGGCATGCCGAACGACGTGGGGATCGTGGACACCATGATCGGGTTCCCCCACGACGACATGAAGGCCGTCTACGCCTTCATCACCCGTCAGACCAAGGACACCCAGTCCAAGGAGGAGTTCGAGTTCCCGGCGGAGTACATGTTCAAGGACGTGCCCGAGAAGGAGCTGCGGGGACGGGTCGACCCGATCGCCGTGACCATCGGGGAGATGGACCTGTGGGGCGTCGAGAAGGGCCTCATCGGGGTGGACGACCCGGGCGGAACGGGCGACGAGGCGCTCCGGCGCTACCCCGACCGGTTCATCCCCTCGATGTCCGTGGACCCGAACGACGGCATGGACGGGATCCGGGCCATGGTGCGGGCCTACGAGACGTGGGGCATCCGGGCCGTGGGCGTCTTTCCGTCGGGGACCTATCCCCAGGTGGCCATCAACGACAAGAAGATGTACCCGGTCTACGCCAAGTGCGTGGAGCTCGGTATCCCGCTGTTCTGCTGTGCCGGGGTCCCGGGCCCCCGGCTCCGGTACGCCCCCCAGGACGTCGCCCTCATCGACGAGGTCATGTACGACTTCCCCGATCTGGTCTTCGTGACCCGCCACGGCTGCGAGCCGTGGACCGAGCTGGCCATCAAGCTCATGCTCAAGTGGCCCGGGCTCCACTACTCGACCAGCGCCTTCGCCCCGAAGTACTACCCGAGCGACGTCGTCGACTTCGCCAACACCCGGGGGAGCGACAAGATCATCTACGCCGGCTACTTCCCCATGGGGCTCTCGCTCGAGCGCATCATGACCGAGATGCGTGACGTCGGGTTCAAGGAACACGTGTGGCCGAAATTCCTCCGTGCCAATGCGCTGCGGGTGCTCGGCCTCGACGAGTCCTGAACCACCACGATCCGGGAGACCCCATGACCATCGACTACACCACCTTCGACGCCGACAACCACTACTACGAGGCCACCGACGCGTTCACCCGGCACCTCGACCCGAAGATGGCCCGGCGGGCCATGCAGTGGGCCGAGATCGACGGGCGCCAGCGCCTGCTGGTGGCCGGAACCGTCAATCGGTTCATCCCCAACCCGACCTTCGACCCGGTGGCCAGGCCGGGCGCCCTCGACGAGTACTTCCGGGGCCGGAACCCGGGCGGCAAGGGCATGGCCGCCCTGTTCGGCGAGCTCGAGCCCATCCGGCCCGAGTACCGCGACCGCGACGCGCGGCTGGCCGTCATGGACGTCCAGGGCATCGACGGCTGCTTCATGTTCCCGACCCTCGCCGTCGGCATGGAGGAGGCGCTGGCCGACGACCCCGAGGCGGCCGTCGCCGCCTTCCACGCGTTCAACACGTGGCTCGACGAGGACTGGGGGTACCACTACCAGGACCGGATCTTCGCCGCCCCGATGATCCCCCTCGTGGACGTCGACGCCGCCGTGTCCGAGCTCGAGGAGGTGCTGACCCGGGGGGCGCGCATCGTGTGCATCAAGGGCGGGCCCGCCCACACGCCGACCGGGCTGACATCACCGGCGAACCCGCGGTTCGACCCGTTCTGGGCACGGGTGAACGAGGCCGGGGTCACCGTGGGCATCCACTCGGGGGATGCCGGGTACGGCCGCTATGTCGAGGACTGGGAACCCCACGGTGCGTTCCGGGCGTTCAGCCACACCCCGCTGCGGATCGTGCTGTCCGCCGACCGCCCGCCGTACGAGACCATGGCCGCCCTGGTCTGCCAAGGGGTGTTCGACCGCTTCCCGAACGTGCGGGTGGCCAGCATCGAGGCCGGCTCCGAATGGGTGCTGCCCCTGGTCAAGAAGTTGCAGAAGGTCTACGGCCAGATGCCGATGGCATTCGCTGCCGACCCGGTGGAGACGCTGCGCGAGCACGCCTGGGTCGCCCCGTACTACGAGGACGACCTCGCCGCCGTCAAGGACGTCCTCGGCGTGGAACGGCTGCTGTTCGGTTCCGACTGGCCCCACGCCGAGGGGCTGGCCGAGCCGCGGACGTTCGCCGACGACCTGCGCGCCCAGGGGTTCACCGATGACGAGGTCCGGACGGTCATGAGCGTCAACGGCCGGGAGCTGGTCCGTCCGCTGGCCTGACGGCCCGGGTCGGGCGGCCGCCCGGACTGGAGTACGTTCCAGGCGGTGACCTCTCCCGACCGCGACCTCGCCTTGATCACGGACCCTGATCGGCTCGAGGCGCTCTGCGACGAACTGGTGGACGAGGAGTTCTACGCGTTCGACACCGAGTTCCACACCGAGCGCACCTACTGGCCCAAGTTGGCCCTCATCCAGTTGGGGTGGCGGGACGAGGTGGCCCTGGTGGACCCGCTGGCCATCGATCCCGCACCGCTGAGCCGAATCTTCAACGGGCCCGGCACGGCCGTGGCGCACGCCGCCGGCCAGGACATCAACCTCCTGCGGACGGCCTGCGGGGTGGCGCCGGCCATCGTGTTCGACACCCAGATCGCCGCGGGCTTCCTGGGGATGTCCTCGCCCTCCCTGGCCCGGCTGGTCGACCGGGTCCTCGGCATCACGCTCCCCAAGTCGGACCAGCTCTCCGACTGGCTGCACCGGCCCATCCCCCCGCGCCAGCTCGCCTACGCGGCAGGGGACGTCGACCACCTGCTGGCGGTGCGGAGCGCCATGGTCGACCAGCTCGAGACGCGCGGGAGGCTCACCTGGGCGCTCGAGGAGTGCGCCCAGGTGCTCAGCCTCCAGGCGCGGGCGGTGGTCCCCGATGAGGCCTGGTGGAAGGTTGGGGACGTCCGCAAGCTCACCGGTCGCTCGCGGGGGGTGGCCCAGGAGGTGACGGCATGGCGCGAACGGCGGGCGGCCGAGGTCGACCGGCCGCGCCGGAGCGTGCTGTCGGACCTGGCCGTTCTCACCATCGCCCAGCGGTCGCCGCACAGCCGCCAGGAACTCGAGAAGCTCCGGGGCGTGGACACCCGGCACCTGTCCCAGGGGGCCGCCGCCGAGATCCTCCAGGCGGTCGAACGGGGCCAGGCGCTGGACCCCGGTGCGCTCCGGCTCCCTCCCGACGCCGCCGAGTCCCGGGCGTCCCAGGTCGCGGTGGCCGTGTGCGCTGGCCTGGTGCGGCAGATCGCCGACGAGCTGGCGTTCGACCAGGGCCTCCTGGCCACCCGGTCCGACATCGCCCGGCTGGTCGTCGGCGAATCCAGCCGGCTCGACCAGGGGTGGCGGGGGGACATCGCCGGCGGCCCCATCCGGCGACTGCTGGCCGGGGACGTGGCCGCCGCGTTCGCCGCCGACGGACGGCTGGTCCTCGAGCAACGATCACACGTCCCCGACGGGCCGCCGGCCTCCCCCTGACCGACGGGCGGGCCGGCCCCGTGCGGGCCGGACGGTGGCGCCCGTGCGGCGTGCGCCTTGCCAGCGCTCGGTTCCGCCTCCCCGCACCCCACGGTCGCTACGATCGCCACCCCACGGCGCCGGCCCCTCCGGGCGCCGGTGGCCTCCCCCACCGTGCCCCCACCGTGCCCACCAACGTGCTCACCACCATCCCCCTCCCCCTGACCCCACCGGCCGGCGGGGCCCGTCTCCCGTACCCCGGGAGCCGGCGCCGGGCGACCACCCGCTGAATGGCCAGGTCCATCCGACTCCGCCCGTGGCAGTTGGCCGCCCTCGACCAGCTGGAGCGCTCCGCCCGCACCGACTTCCTGGCGGTCGCCACACCGGGCGCGGGCAAGACCACCTTCGCCCTGACCGCGGCCCGCCGGTCCCTGGCCCGCAGGCCGGCCCGGCTGGTGGTCGTGGTCCCGACGGCCCATCTCAAGTTCCAGTGGGCCCGGGCGGCCGCCGCGCTGGACCTCCACCTCGACGCCGGATGGGCCCCGTCCCACGGCTCGTTCCCCTCGGACATGCACGGCATCGTGACCACCTACCAGCAGGTGGCCTCGGCGGCCGCCGCCTTCGCCCGTCGGGCCGCGGGGGCGTTCGTGATCCTGGACGAGATCCACCACGCCGGCGACGACCGGGCGTGGGGTGACGGCCTCCTGACCGCGTTCGAGGGGGCCGGGCGCCGGCTCTCGCTCTCCGGCACCCCCTTCCGCTCCGACACCCGGTCGATCCCCTTCGTGCGCTACGAGCTCGACGAGGCCCGGCCGGACTTCGAGTACGGGTACGGGCCGGCCCTGGCGGAGCGTCGGGTCGTCCGCGCCATCTACTTCCCCCGGACCAACGGGCACATGGAGTGGTCCGCCCCCGACGGCTCGGTCCACGCTGCCGGATTCGACGACGCGTTGGACGCGCCCCGGGCCAACCAGCGCCTGCGGGCCGCGCTGTCCCTCGACGGGGAGTGGCTCCCCGACGTCCTGGGGACCGCCCACGCCCGCCTGTGCGCCGTGCGGGAGCACCACCCGCAGGCCGGCGGACTGGTGGTGGCCACCGATCAGGAGCACGCCCACGGCATCGCCGCCCTCATCCGGCGACGCCTGCGCACCCGGGCGGTGGTGGCCACGTCGGACGACCCGGCGGCCTCGCAGAAGATCCTGGACTTCACCGGCTCCGACGACCACTGGCTGGTGGCCGTGCGGATGGTGTCCGAGGGGGTCGACATCCCCCGGCTACGGGTCGGCGTGTTCGCCACCACCACCACGACCGAGCTCTTCTTCCGCCAGGTGGTGGGCCGGTTCGTCCGCTGGCAGGCGGGCGTCGGCCGGCAGTCCGCCCACCTGTTCATCCCCGACGACGTCCGCCTCCGGTCCGCCGCGTCCGACATCGCTGCCGACCGTCGCCACAGCCTCCGGCGCGAAGAGCGTGCCGATCGGGCCGGTGACGCATCCGACGGTGCCGGTGAGCCGGTCGACGGATCGTCCGACGGCATCGACCACGGCCAGCTCTCGCTCTTCGCGGTGATCTCGGCGGTGGCCACCGATGCGGTCATGCCCGAGGACGAACTGCACGACGAGCCGGTGGATGTGGACCCCGATCCGGCCCTGGTGCTCGAGCTGCCGGCGCCTCCGCTCCTGCCGGGAGGCGGCCGGTCGGCCGGCGGATCGGTCGACGGTGGGGAGACCCTGATGGAGCAGAAGGCCCGCCTGCGGGCGTCCAACACCTCGCTGGCCCGCGACCTGGCCCGCTGGACCGGGATGACCCACGCCCAGGTGAACGCGGAGCTGAACCGACTCGTCGGCCTGCAGCGGATCGGCGACGCCACCGCCGACCAGCTGGACCGCCGGCTCACCCACGCCCGGCGGTGGATGGCCAAGCGGTAGGTAGGGGCCGGGGATCGGAGGTCACGCGGCCGGTGGCTGCGACTGAACGCGATCTGCCGCTACCGGTGGGCAACGCCGGCGGACCGGTGCCCGGAGCCCGGGTCAACAGCGGGGTCCGCACCCGTCGGTGCCCCCTGCATCCTCCGGCGGTCCGCCGTCCCGAGAAGGGCGAGTGCAGCCACGAACAGGAGCGGACCCGTGTTGGGATCGGTGGCGAGGCCACTGCCCAACTGGCCGAAGCTCTCACCCACGACCCAGGTGACGGCGGCCACGACGATGCCGCTCCAGGCCGCCAGCCGGAGAACGGGCCCTCGGCCCAGTCCGGCGACCCCCACCGCCATCGGCAGCATCACCAGCACGGTCACGCCCGCCCAGCCGGTGTGTCGGGCCACGGCAGCGGTGACGACGTCGACGTGGGCCAGCCAGGCCGGGACCGACCCCGCCACCTGGGTCAGCTGGTCGGCGACGCGTCCGGCCGATCGGTTGGCCGGCAACAGTGCCGACATCCCCAGCGCCACCCACAGTGTGGCCCACGCCCCGGCGAACCACGGCCGGACCGGTCCGGACGGCAGGGGCCCGGTACCCGCCCGTCCGGCCGGCCAGGCGGCGATGGCGAGGATGCCGTAGAGCAGCGCGGCACCGGGTGCGCCGGTGAGCACCGAGGCCGTACCACCGGCGATACCCCCGAATCCCTCCCCGACGGCCCACACCCCGGCGGCCCACACCACGGAGGCGGCAAGTGCAGGGCGGGCGGTGCGCGGCACCAGGAGGAACACTCCGAGCGCGAGCTGCACGAGGGCGAAGCCGAGGTCGGAGGCGAGCGCGTGCGCCGAGACGAGCTTGGCAGCGTGGAGCACCGGCCACGCCACCCACCCGGGCTGGCCGGCCGCCGCCGGGGCCACCACCTGCCGTGCGAAGCGCGTGGTCACCATGGCCGGCTGCAGCTGCAGGAGCCCATCGAGGAGCCAGAGCATGCCGAGGGTGATCCGAACACCCCGCCGATCGAGCGACGTGCGGACGGCACCGGAACGGGCCGTCGTCGGGGGCGGCCCCGCGGATGATCGGGCGGGCGTGACCACCGTGTCCACGACGCTCACGGCGACTCCTTCCGGACAACGCAGTCCTCGTGACTACACCTCTCCATTCGGTGCAGTGTCGAGCATCGGATGACACATTTCGGGAATATGCCGAGCACACGAATAGGACAATGACCGACATCTTTGGATGGGTGACCCATTTGTATTCGCCGCCCAGGTCAACGGTTTTTTCCAAAGGATTCCCATCCGGACCGGGGAGCGCAACGAATCACCTGCAGTCCAGGCCACTCGGATTTCCGTGGGTCCTGGCCGTAGAACCCGGTGGAGCACGGTGCAGGTGTCCCACGGCGCACGGTGTGCATTGCGCACGCCAACCACGGTGTGCACCCGCACACAATGAGAAAGGGTGATCCAATTGACTGTTCGATCCAAGAAGGAGAGCGGGAGGGTGATGGTGCTCCTATTCGGAGTGCTGCTCGCCGTGTTCGGTGCGGCGACCGGCCTGACGACCGCCGCGGCTGCCGCCGCGTCGACGGCGCCCCACGCGGTGCATTCGGCCTCGGTGGCCGCCGGTGACAGCGGCACCACCGTCGACCCGCTCCGGTACAACTGCGGCAACAACGCGCCGAGCTGCGGCCAGGTCGGTGAGTCGTACGGGTACTACGACGGCGCCAACGTGGACCTCCTCTACAGCGAGAACTACTACTGCGACACCGCCGTGCCCTCCAACGCGGCGACGGGCTGCGAGGTCGGTGCGGGGCCGTCGTCACCCGACCCGACAGCACCGTCGCCCGACGGCACGTCACTCGGGAACACGACCCACGGCGACACGCTGTACATCCCGGTGCCACTCTTCGCCGACGCCCCACCGACCCAGTGCACGGCGACGGCTACCTGCATCGACCACCCGCCGACCATCGACCTGTCGAGGATCGCCGGGGCGCTTCCGGGCAGCCCGAGCGCGTCGTCCCTCGACAATGTGCCGATCCCCGCACACGACCACGTGGTCGGCACCCGCAACGGCGGACTACCGGAGTGGTGGAACGTCCGGGTGGTCGCCACGGCCGATCCGGCGACGTTCGCCACCCTGACCAGCGTGGCGGCCATCGACGCGGCAGTCAGCGCCTCGACGGCGGTCTCCGTCCCCACCAACGCCTTCCTGTTCTTCCAGGTGCTGGCCGGCACGGTGCCCGCGACCCAGGCGGCCGACCTGACGGCCACGGCCCCGCCCGGGCCGGCCGTGCCCACCGCACCCGCTGCGCCGCCGGCCAGCCAGGTCGAGCCGGGGGTCACGTTCGACAACCTCGTGAACGACTGCGGGGCCACGGCGCCCAACTGCCAGAACATCGGCATCAGCCACGACTGGATCCAGGGGCAGGACGTCGACGCCCTGTACAGCGAGCCGTTCTACTGCGGTGCGACCGCGGCCCCGGTCCACTCGACCACCGGCTGCGAGGCTGGTGCCGCCCCCACGTCGGTCCCTCCGGGCGTGTCGGACCCGACGCCGCCCTCGCCGACCGTCACGAACAGCCAGATCGATCCGCTGTACATCCCGGTGCCACTCTACGCGAGCCCACCGGTGGCCTACACGCAGTGCCCGGGAGCCATCACCTGCATCGACCACCCGGCCTCCATCGACCTGTCCCTGCTCGCCCCGACCCTGGGTGTGGCCGATGGGTCGTCGCTCGACAACGTTCCGTTGCCGTCGCACGACCACCTGCTGACCACCCGCAACGGTGACCAACCGGAGTGGTGGAACGTCATCGTCATCCCCGTCACGTCCGCGCAGGGCCTCGCCTCGGTCGAATCCGCCAAGGACTACTCGGCAGTGAAGGCCCTCGAGAGCGCCCCGGGTTCCGGGGTCGGCGTCCCCGGGGCGCCCGAGGTCCCGACGAACGCCTACCTGTGGTTCCAGACACTGCCCGGTGCCGGTCCGGCCACACCGGGCCCGGTGTCGTCGCACTGTGTGTCGACGCTGCCGTCCGGTTCCGTGGTCGGTGGCGCCTCCCTCGACGACGGGACGGGATACTACGAGATCGATGCCTCGGGTGACGTTGCCACCTTCGGGGCGGCCACTTGCTACGGCTCGCTGGCCGGTGTCGCCCTCAACAAGCCCATCGTCGGCATGGCCGTCGATCGGGCGACGGGTGGCTACTGGCTGGTGGGAGCGGACGGGGGGGTGTTCGCCTTCAATGCACCCTGGCTGGGTTCGACCGGTGACCTCCGGCTGAACGCTCCCGTCGTGGGCATGTCCGCCACACTCGACGGCTCGGGCTACTGGCTCGTGGCGGCCGACGGCGGGGTGTTCGCCTACGACGCGCCGTTCCAGGGCTCGGCGGGGGGCATCCGTCTCAACAAGCCGGTGGTGGGCCTCGGCCTCGACCGGGCCACCGGCGGGTACTGGCTGGTGGCCTCCGACGGCGGGGTGTTCGCCTACGACGCGCCGTTCCAGGGCTCGAGCGGCAACCTGGTGCTCAACAAGCCGGTGGTGGGCATCGCCCCGGTGTCGGACGGCAGCGGCTACCGGCTCATCGCCAGCGACGGCGGCGTCTTCAGCTACGGCGCCCCATTCTACGGCTCCGCCGGCTCACTGACCTTGAACAAGCCGGTGGTGGCCGGCTTCGACGACAACTCCTACGACGGGTACTGGCTGGAGGCCGCCGACGGTGGGATCTTCACCTACAGCCCACCGGATGAGGGCATGCCGTTCTTCGGATCGGCAGTCTGAGCCCAGCGTCCGTCGCCGGCACGGCCGACAGCGGGCGCGGCGGGCATGGAGGGTGGGGGGGCGCCCCACCCTCCGCCGCGTCCGGGGTGCACCGATCGGCGTCCTGCGTGCTGCCCACCTACCCCTGGTCCAGGTCCTCCACCCGCTCCACCCACCAGGCCACGATGTCGACCTTCACCTGTTCGCTCAGGACACCGTCGGCGAGCACGGCCCGGTGGTCGATCTGCCCCAGGTTCATGGCCGCGATGTCGTCCTCCAACCACTCGGCGAACTGGTCGACCAGAGACGGATGATCCTCGGCGATGCGGTCGGAGAACCAGATCTCGTACCCGTCCGGCCTCGACTCGAAGTTCACGTCGTGGCGGAGTGCGGGCGGGGCGGGATCGTCCTCCATGGTGCCGATCCTACGGAGCCGCCCGGCGGCGGCGACCCACTGCGGCGCACCGGATCCCCTGTCGCCGGATCGGCGGCCACCGGCCACGGCTCGGGCCGGAGGGATGCCCGGGTGTCCGGTCCGGCACGGTGCGCACGAAACCCCCGTCGCCTGGAATACTGCGGAGGATCACCACGGAGGTGCGAACGGTGCCCGAACGATTCCAAGACCGTCCGGTCACCGCAGCCGCCCGGTCCACCCGGGCCGCCCGATCGACGAGTCGTGGACGGTGAACGCGGTCCTGTTCGCCCTCGGTCTGGCCATCGTCCTGGTGACCGTGCTCAACGTCCTGTTCGCCCTGGTGCTCCCGCGCCGGCCCTCGGGGATCGAGCGCATGAACCTGATGGTGAACCGGGCCGTCCGACTGGCCTTCGTCGGCCTGTCCCGACTGGCGTCCACCTACGAGGGAAAGGACGCGCTCCTGGCCCCCACCGCGCCTGTCGCCCTCCTCGCCCAGCTGCTGTTCTGGGCCGCGACCCTCGTGCTCGGGTTCGGACTGATGCTGGTAGCCACCACGCACAACATCCCCGAAGGGCTGCTCCAGGCGCTGACCGCCCTCTTCACGGTGGGAACGGTCCACGTCGGAGGTCCACCGGATACCGGGATCGACGTCTCGGTGGGCGCCATCTGGGTGGTGATCGTCGCCCTCCAGATCGCCTACCTGCCCGCCCTCTACAGTTCGTTCAACCGGCGCGAGGGATTGGTGACGCTGCTCGAGAGCCGGGCCGGCCAGCCGGCATGGGGTCCGGAGATCCTTATCCGCCACCAGTTGGTGGGGATCATCGACACCCTCCCGGACCTCTATGCGGCGTGGGAGGAGTGGTCGGCAGACGTCGCCGAGAGTCACACCACGTATCCGATCCTCCTGCTCTTCCGGTCCCCCGAGCCATGGCTCTCGTGGATGCTCGGTCTCCTGGCCGTGCTCGACGCCGCCGCCATGCATCTGTCCGTCTCCCCGGACACCGCCCCGTCACAGGCCCGGCTGTGCCTCCGGATGGGATTCACGCTGACCAACCGGGTGGCGACGACGCTCGGATGGCCGGTCGATCCCGACCCCGATCCGGAAGGTCCCATCCAGCTCACCTTCGAGGAGTTCGCCCAGGCGGTCGCCCAGCTGGAGGAGAGCGGTTTCCCCGTGGAGCGCACGGCCGAGGAGGCATGGCCGGACTTCCGGGGCTGGCGGGTCAACTACGAGCGCGTCGCCTACCGACTGGCCGATCGTCTGACCGCCCCACCCGCACCCTGGTCGGGCGCACGCCGCCACCTCCGGACCGGAGTGGTCGAACCACGGAGGCCACCGCAGCGCCGGCCCGGGGCCCCGTTCGTCGTGGAACGCCCGGCGGTGCAGAACCCGGGCCACGGCCGGCATGCAGAGGGCCCCGACGACCGGACCTGAGCCGCGCTCCGCCCCTCGGCGCCCGACGGGTCCGGAGGTCGCGGCGTCGGACTACCTCGGCGCCCGGTCGATCCGTTCCACGACGTCTCCCCGGCCGATCAGGACCGTGCGCACCAGCTCCGGCGGGAACAGGCCGTGGCCGATCACACCCGGCGTGGAGTCCAGCACGCCGGCCAGGACCGCCGGGTCGTCGAACGCGCCGGTGTAGTCCGCCAGGACACCGCCATCGGGGCTGGTCCGGCCGTCACGTCGCCGGACGGCACCGATCCGGGAAAGCGTCGAATCGACGCCGAACGCGAGGATCTCGAGCGGCACCGGACCGTGGAGCACGGGCACCGGCTTGCCCGAGTCGGCGATCACGACGAAGACGTCGGCCGCCGCGGCCACCAGCTTCTCCCGGGTGTGTGCACCCCCTCCCCCCTTCACCAGCCAGCCGTCCGGGGCGATCTGGTCGGCTCCGTCGATCGCCATGTCCAGTCGATCGGTCGAGAACGCCTCCACCCGCAACCCCAGCCGGGTGGCGATCCTCCCGGTGCGGGGCGACGTGGCGACACAGCGCAGGGAGAGGTTCCGTCGGGCGAGCGCCGGCAACAGGTGGGCCACAGTCGAGCCGGTCCCGAGGCCGATGGTCATCGAATCCTCG
>Ga0302276_10001763_pt1 | contig 19410 bp, 15 predicted proteins | sample III_Bog_N2_3_FD_198768 | JGI IMG/M metagenome (GOLD analysis project Ga0302276, IMG submission 198768) | Peat permafrost microbial communities from Stordalen Mire near Abisko, Sweden - III_Bog_N2_3 | ecosystem: Environmental > Terrestrial > Soil > Wetlands > Peat | place: Sweden: Abisko...
TCGGTGCCGGATCAACCGGATCACCTATGAGATTTGCGCGTTGCAGGCACTGCGGGAGCGGTTGCGTTGCAAGGAGATCTGGGTCGAAGGTGCCGATCGATATCGCAATCCCGACGAAGATCTGCCAACGGACTTCGAGACCCGACGGGACGAACACTATGCCGCCCTCGGGCTTCCCCGGGACGCCGACGCTTTCATTGCGCGCGTGCAGAAAGACATGACCGAGGCGCTCGCCATGTTCGATTCCGGGCTGGCCACCAACTCCTATGTTCTCATACTCAAGCGCGGCGGCGGCCGGATCGCACTTACACCACTGGAAAAACAGGAAGACCCGGCAGGCCTCGTCGCGCTGAAGGCCGAGATCGGCCGGCGCTGGCCGATGACCAGTCTGCTCGACATGCTGAAAGAGGCCGATCTGCGAATCGGCTTCACCAATGCTTTCCGCACTGTCACGGACCATGAAAACCTTTCCCGAGCGACGTTGCAGGAACGGCTGCTGCTCTGTCTGAACGGGATCGGCACTAACGCCGGCCTCAAGCGCATGACGGCAGGTCAGAACGATGTCACCTATCGGGACCTGCTCTATGTGCGGCGGCGCTTCATCACCCGCGAGAGCATGCGCGAGACAATCGCCCAAGTCGTCAACGCCACTCTGCGTGCCCGCCATCCCGGCATCTGGGGCGAGGGAACGACGGCATGTGCCGCCGACTCCAAGCAGTTTGGCGCCTGGGATCAGAACCTGATGACGGAGTGGCACGTCCGCTACGGTGGCCGCGGTGTCATGATCTATTGGCATGTCGAGCGCCACAGCACCTGCATTTATTCGCAGCTCAAAACCGCATCCTCTTCCGAAGTCGCAGCCATGATCGAGGGTGTGCTGCGGCATTGCACGGAGATGGAGGTGCAAAAGGCCTACGTCGACAGCCATGGCCAAAGTGACGTCGGCTTCGCTTTCTGTGACCTTCTCGGCTTCCATCTCTTGCCGCGCCTCAAGCGCATTCACGCACAGCGGCTGTATCGCCCGGTCGCCGGCGAACCTGATGCGTATCCGGAATTGCAGCCGGTGCTGTCGCGGCCGATCGATTGGGACCTCATCCGTCGCCAGTACAATGAGATGGTGAAGTTCGCGACTGCGCTTCGGCTCGGCACTGCTGCCGCGGCGGACATCCTGCACCGCTTCACCCGCGCCAATTCGTCGCCTCCTGACCCGCCCCGAGTGCTTCCGGCTGAAGCGAGAGTTTGCCGGCCCGGGTTTCCACCGGGGAGAATGGTGCGCCTTCGCAAGGCACACGCAAGGAGTAACGAACCGCCCGGATTTGACAGCTAAGCAGACAAAACGGGAGCGCTCCGGCGCACATGCCCCGTCGAATCAAAGGGATAGCCGAGTTTGACGATCGCCGGGTGTGCTGGCGCCAGTGACGGGAGGCATCGACACGGCATGAAGTGCGCTGTGCGGAAACCCGTTGGATGAGGTTTTCTCGCACATGGTGGTCGGGTACATGCGCGTCTCGATGGACTGCGACCGCCAGGTGCTGGACCTGCAGGGGGTAGGTTCGGGATACGTGCTTATGCCGATCGAGCCTCGGCATAATCCGTGACCGTTCCTGGCGGCCAGCACGCCCGCCGGGAGATGATGATGTTGAACGACTCAAGGCGCTAGCGCTGCGTGCCGATTTGTGTCAACAGCAGTCCGGCCACGATTAGCGCCATTCCCACCCAGAACAGCACCCCAACACGCTCGCCATAATAAAACAAGCCGATCAGTGGAACCGCGATTGTGGAAACTGCTATCCATGGATATGCCTCTATTAACGGCACGAAGGACAGAATATAGATCCAAATAACCGTAGCTATACCATACAGTGCCAGGGCCGTGTATAGGCTTGGCAACATCATGAGCGTCCAAAGACCGTCTGCCAACGGACGACCTTGGATTGCTAGGCCAGCTCCCTTGAAGAGAAACTGACCGCCAGAAAGGAATAATACGACCGTTGTCAAAAGAATATATCTCATAACAAGCTCTACTTCAAATACCAACAAGAAACTGAAAACAGCGGTATGCCAATAGGCAGCGCACGCCGGCTAACCAATCGAAACCGGTGCCCGACTTTTCGTTCGATGTCGTAGATCGTGGTCTTGTGGTAGGCGCCGTTAAATCCGGCAATGCGTCGACCCAGACGATACAACGCATTCTCCGTCGGTCCGGACAAGATCAACACACCATCAGGGTGAAGAGCGAGGCACAGTCGATCCAGAATCGCGCCAACGTCGTCGTTGTGTTCCAATGAGTCCAGCGCAAAAATTGCCGTATACTGCTCGGACTTCAAATCATCGAGTACGTAGCGCTCTGCCTTTGGGTTACCCTCAAGTAGCAACCGGGCCATGACTTCGTCAATCTCCACGAAGTCATATCGACTTTCGGGCGGCAGGATGTGAGCCAACTCGCCCAAGGCAGCGCCAAAATCTAGAACCGGACCAACCGGCGCGAAACGGCGATGTAACCGCGCCGCGGCGAACAACCGTGCCCATGCTACCCCTGCCGCCGCCAAGTTGGGATGCAGGTAGGACGGAATGCACGTCTCCTCGATCGTGCTCATTTGGCGAGCGACGTCGAATTGCTGCTTGAGCACGCCGCGCCGAACACAGACATGGGAGATGGCAGACATCATGGCTAGCGTGCTCCGGATAGGCGTTATAGGCGACAAATTTGCTGCGATGAATCGGAACACTAGGGCGCGCCCTTCTCCGGTTCGAGGCGGCTATCGTGATCTGGATAGAACCTTGGATGGTCGGCTAACGAGGCATTTGCGCTGATCATGACCAAAGTGAGCTCATTAGTTCGGAACACAACCGTGCCATTGAGGTGCAAATCGTAAGGCCCCTGAGCAAGAACCCATAACGGTAAAGGACCAATGGCGTTTGAATCGACGACACTTTCGTGCGGGAGCAGCATAACCCGACTTCTGGAACGAAGCGCGAAAAGCGTATAAGCTAGCAAGCCTCGGTCTGGTCCGATCACGATCCCGCGATCCACTAGCTTCGGGCCAAGCAGAATTCGCAACGCCGACGCGGGCGCCGAGTAGGGACTAAAGCTACCGTTGCCATGGGCAAACTGCCAACGGGTCGTCTGGACGAGACTGGATATATTGAGTACCGCATAAAAAAATATAAATAACATAGGTGCCATACGCGGACGTAATGCAATCGCAAGAAAACAGATGGCACCAAACGCAAGAATGCTCGTGCTGACCTTATTGGCATCCGCAAGCCACCCGTTGGGCGTCAATGCCCATATTTCTGGAAAGTCCCATGGTGCCAGTGAAAACGCGTTACGCCACCAGAAATGGGCAATGCCGAGACACCCGATAACAAACACCGCAGTGAGGCGCAAAATGACCGGGTCTGAGCTTGCTTTGGTAGGCCATGAAGGTCTGAGCTCCGCGGCCGCGAACATCGCCACGACACACAGTGTCAGCGTAAAGGAATAGTATCGCCCGTGAATGCGCCAGACCTCCGACGGGAGGGTCACGCCTATTTTGGCGGTGAAGCTTATGGTCATGGCGACAGCCGATATCAACATGCAGCTCGAGAGGACTGCCAACACCGCGAACCGCGACTGGCGTAGCCCTGCCTCCGCTGATTGATTGCAGCTCGGTCCGTGGGATAAACGACGCAGCAGGAAGATCGCAACGTATACCAGCGGCAGCCCGACCAGTATCGCTAGAGCCGTTCCGTTTCCGACAATAACCGGCACTAGCAGGCGCAGCGGAGGCAGTATCGATTGCTGCCCGGAAGTCAAGAGATTCTCGTAAAAGTCTCCCACGAAGAAGCGTGGATCATACTGCCAACGGCCACTGAGACCCACATTGATGCCGACCAGGGCAATATAGGTGGCCGGTCCAAAGATCACGAGTGCAGGAACAGAACGACGCCGCGGAATCAAGAACACGCCAGGGAATGCCGCTATTGCGCTTAGACAAAGAGCGACGGAAAAGCCAGCAGCAATCCCATGCGGCTTCGTTAGCATCATGAGCGCTACTAGAAAGCCGCAGACGATGGAGCCGAATATCGTCCATCGCGGAAGTAATGATACCACAGCGCAGACCACAACAAAAAAAAGAAATTGGTATACCGTTTCCGGCATAAAATATGCCGTATAAGATGACATCGCCGTGCAAGCGGCTGCGACGGTTATCACCGCACTCTTGCCAACACTCATAAAGAAGCGACAGATGTAGAAAATGATCGTAAGTATAAGGCAGTAAAGGAATGTCTGTATTACCCGCATACTTAGAGCCGGGTCAGCCGTATGATTCCAAAGAATGTGACCGATCCAGAAATAAAATACGTTGTTCGTAGCTTGGATTGTTGGGTCGTAGGCCAGCACTGCATCTGTCGCAGGGAATTCCCTAGATCTGGCAAAATAGGCGTATTCGTCGCCGGCCATTATCGGGCTAGCCAAGTTTACATTCTTAATAGCAAGCAATGCCATCAGAAACAGGAGGCATAGACCGGCCCAGTTATGCTGCGACAGCGATGCCAAATGTCTGTTCGAAAACAGGCTGTCGGCCATGCCCGATTCCGTTTCCCGTCGTGCTGTCACCATACCCTCACTATTTTTCGAACTCGCGATCGGGCTTTGGGGTCAGCCCTGTCCCGGATCGACGCCTCAACGCCTTGATCGACGTTAACTTGCTACGCGCTACGTCGCGTCCTCCGCATACGCGCGCGAAAAGCGTCGATGCTGCTGTCGCAACAGTTACTTTTCATCTCGAAGGACGGCGGAAAAGGGTCCACAGGCTCCGACCCGGCCGCGCCAGTCCACGCAGTGGCCGCGTGATCCGCCATGAGGTCGAGGTGTAGACCTGACCGAGCTGGTTCGTCAGCCGCGAAACGCTCTCTTGAAGCTGTTTGGTCGATGCAGCGTGCTCCTGGCTCATTGCCTCGAGCTGTGCGGCGTGCTCCTGGCTCATTGCCTCGAGCTGTGCGGCGTGCTCTTGGCTCATTGCCTCGAGCTGTGCGGCGGACTCCTGGCTCATTGCCTCCAGCTGTGCGGCGAGCGCCGTGCCGCGCTCGCGCATGGAAAGCAGTTCGGCCCGCGCATTTTCAATGTCGATCGGAAGGGTTTCGGCTCGCCGCATTGCGCGACGCAACTCCGCCTGCAGGGATGCGATGAAAACGAGAGCATTGTCCCGTTCCTCGGACAGCTCGTGCTGCAAATAAGTTTCGAAATTATCGAACAGGTTCGGTGGCCGGTCGAACATCTCGGGCGTCGCCTGAAAGTCCTCATCGACGTAATAATCGTTCAGGCCGTCAAAATAGACCTGACGATAGCCTTGCGCCGCAAGGTACGGCGCGACACCATCTGCGCGGCGAACCGGGGTCTCTGGGAATGTGGCCTCGGCCAGAATCACCTTCGGTCGAAATCGCGTCCAGTCGTTGGAGGAAAGCACCTGCAGCTCAAGGCCTTCGACATCAACCTTCAGCAGATCGATCGGCGTCGTCGGCGTCGTCTCGAGAATTCCGCGCAGCGTCATCGCCTCTATCACGTGCGGCACGACCTCGAACCCCTTTGCCGCGGCCTTTTCTGCTTCGTCAGCATCGCAGGTCGAGAGGCCTGTCCCGACAACCTGATAGAAGGTGATGCTTCCGGGCACATCGGAGGCCGCCACATTCATGTTCCGGTCAAGCGGGCGCTGCGCTGCCAGCTCCGGAAAAAATTCCGGACTAGGCTCGATGTTGACGCCGCGCCAGCCACGATCGTACAGGGCCTTGGTGTCGTTTTCGTATAGTGGGTGGGCTGCACCGACATCAATGTAGAAGCCGCTGTCGCGATTGCCGAACACACGGTTGAGGATGACGTCTTCACGATTGGCACTATAGGAGACGAAGACAGGCTTCGACATGGTCATAAAACCGCTACCGTCACTGGCGAGAGTATCCGAAGCCTGCTCGCCTGCAATTGCGCGACGTGGGCGCGGCTGTAATTCGCGCGCATATGGTGCGCCGCACGCGCGACGCGGGGTGCGGCGCAGCCAGGGGAATCGCGCAGCCGCCGCATCAGCCAAGCCGCGTGCGGCAGATCGGGCGACGCCCACACCTGACCCTCATGGAAAGGGTATTCGCCGTCGCCCACCGGTACCAATTGGAAGCCGACCGGATAACCCGTGGCATCTGATAGGAACTCCCGGCTTGCCGAATAACCAGTGGCGATCACCGGCTTTTCCAGAAGCATTGCCTCAGCGATCAGCAGGCCGAGCCCCTCGCTGCGATGCAGCGAAATTACCGCATCCATCGCGGCAATCAGCCCCAGCATTTCGCCGCGATCCAACGTGGCGTCGAGCAGGAATATTCCAGGCGAGTCCTCGATCTCCTCACGAAAAAGCGCGAACTGCTCTGGCGCCGCGGCCCCGTTCATACATTTCAGCACTAGACCCGCTTGGCCGCCGTGGGGAAACGCCATGCGAAATGCGGCTACAACGCCGTGCGGGTTCTTCCGCTCGATGAAAGACAGGAAGTCAAAAGCATAGAAGAACAGGAACATGTTTGTCGGTAGGCCGAACCGGTCGCGCGGAAGTGGTTCCGTCGGGGGCAACTCGAAGGCAACGGGCATGTAGATCACCGGCCGGTCCAGCCGCCCGGCGATGGAGGTCTGGATGAAGCGGCTGGGTGCCCAGATCTCGTCCATTTCCGCGAGCACCGAAAGCCATGGCGACGGAAAGCGGCTCAACTCCCAGAATGGAATATTGATGCGTATAGCATCGGGATGAAGCCTCGCTCTCGTATGGTCGATGACTACTCGAAGTTGATCGGCGTTGATATTAAAGATTTGCACCGGCGCGGTTCCAGTCTTGGTGAGGAACGTGGTGCAACTTGAATCGTCGCGTTGCGCGGCAACGCCTAAGGCTACATCGTAGCCTTCGACCGCAACGCCCCCGGACGCTAGGGTCAGCAGCGTCTGCCGCCCAACTTCGCCGACGCCGCTCGCGGTTTTGAGATAGCCGACGACGGTCACGTCCACACCGTTCCGATCGACGTTCCGCACTGGTCTGGGCGGCCGCTGATGCAGTCCCATCCGCAGTGCCGCCGGTTCGATCAGTCGCAGATCGAGTTGTATTTCGCGCGGCGCCTGCGTTACAAACCAATGGATCAGTTCCCGCACATGGTCCGGTTTGGCGAGATCCAGGCGGTTGTGCAGGATCGGGAAGCAACCATGCAGAAACCTCATGAAATTGGTGACGACGTGTCCAGGCAATTGCCGGGACGCGCCTGGCCAAGGCTCGTCCAGAAATGCCTCGTACGTTTCGAATGGATCGTCCGGCCAGAACCGATGCCATTCTCGAAACATCCGACGGGCCAATACGTGAACAGTGGCACCGGACGCAAATCGTCCGTAGGCGTATGTGCCGTCGGAGATCGCGCCATAGCCGCTAGCGAGCAGGCGACCTGCATATCTCGCCGTGAGGCGGCGCATCGACTGCGGCATGTCGCCGTCGAAGGCAGTCGCATATTTCGATAAGCGCGACGGTTTGCGTGGATCGAAGCCGCTGTAATGAAAGAACGTGAGCGGCGCGTCGTCCACAAACCACGCACCGTCGCGTTCCTCCAGACGGCGCTGCCCGAGGTTCCAGTAAGCGACGTTTAGCGTGGTGTCCTGCGAGACGTAGCTGTTGGGCGCAAACCCGGGGACGAGGTCCATGAACTTTTGGTCCACAAAGATCCCCCGATCCTGCGCGCTGATGCAGTAGAACCGCAGGCGGCGGCACCACCAATCGATGATACGGCTGGACTCCGCGCCCCGAGCGGCGCCCAAAAAGCCGAGGTTATAGACACCAGCCCTCATAACCGTGAAGTCGTTTGGCTCTTCCGCGGCCTCGTTGGGCGAGCAGAGATGAGGGGTGAGGACAAACGATGCTCCCCTGCGAAGCCTCGTCGTTATAGCGTCAAGTGGCCGGAAAATCTCTATGTCCGGATCGAAGTACAGTGCAACCTCGTAGTCAAGATCTTCCAGCAGATACCTAAACATAAACGGCTTGACGGCTGTATTTAGCTCCATGATATCATAGCGGAAGGCAAAACTTTGGAAGTCCGGGATGTCCAACCGCTCCGCTTCGACCAGTCGCCAATCTGGATCGTAAAGACCTGGAACGTCTATCGTCTTATCTACGAGACACAGGAACAGATCGGCCTCCGGATTGTGCTGTCGCGCGGACTCAAAAAACACCTTTGCTGACGGCACGTAATTATTCGAGCAGATAGTGAATATGACCAATCGGGCAGTTCGGCTCATCACGCCCGACCGATAAAATCGCAGAACGGCCGCGAGCCATGCCGTGGTCTCCTTGGAAACAGGAGTCGAGTGGTGACCTTGATGTACGCCTGGGTAATGAGGCCGCCGCGCAGGCCGTCCGAGCTCGACGTTTCGCCCGCCGGTAGAAGCAGCCCGGCGAGGCTGGTCCGTTTGATGGCGACCCGCGCGCGGCTCAGCGCCGCCAGCCAGCCGGCTCCGCGCTGCCAATCCGGGCGGCGGCTGGCGCGTAGCGTCGCGGGGGCGAGCGCCTTGCCAGCGAAATCGAATCGCGGCGGCGAGGGCTGTAAGCGTCCCTGCCAATACCGGCGTGACCGGGCGGGCAACCGGTCGTCGTCCTGCACTCCGCCTTTCCAGTATGGCGGGTCGGGCGCGGGCGGGGCTGTTAGCTGCGGCGGTTGCGGATCGGTCAGCATAAGTTTTGGCGGCGGATTTCCTTGGGGACTCGGTCTATTTTACCCTCACATTGAGGCAAAACGCAAACCCGCTTATCAACCAATCGGCCCGCTATGCGTAGACGACCGACGGGTAAGCCGGGAGGAGCTTGCGGGAGCGCCGCATAGCGCGGTGATCATACCGCGCATGTTGCGCCGGTGATTGGTCGTCCAGCCGAAGACACCGAGCTAGTCGGGGAGATGCTTGGGCGAGAACACTTTGTATGCCGCCTTCAGCGCGGTGCTGAGATTGGCGATCAGCGTATTGACGTTGAGGAATGAGGCGCCGCGGTCGCGCTCCGGACGCTTGCCGCCGGTGACTCAAGCGACGTGGGTGCGTCCGCCTTCTCCGAAGACGTGGAAGGCCGCGCAGGCGGAGCGGCTCTTCATGCAGGTAGCGCAGGATGTTGCGCGTCTTCACCAGCCGCCCGAGAGCGGCGAGCGCTTTGGCGACACGGTCGCTGGGGCTACTGGAGGTCAGTCGCTGCAGCACGACATGGGCGGGCGCGGTTCGGGCTTTCAGCGACGCTGCGATGCGGGCGAGTTGATCCCACTGCTCGGTGATCGAGACCACATCGCATTGCCGCGAACAGGCCCGCGAGGGACTCAGGAATCAGGCTGTTGTGGGTGCGCCAAAGGCGTTGGTCCGCCAGGTCCTTGAGACGCGGCATGGTAACCGGGGCAAAACCCCGGGCGGCGGGTCGGCGTCAGGCGGGCTTGCCGCGGCAGCGGATGATGTCGGACAGGGGCGGAACGGTAGGCGAGCCGATGACGCCGATCCTGGCGCCGAGGTAGTCTCAGAACGTGATGCCGAGCTTCCGGCACGTCTTGACGAGCCGGAGGATGCACTGGCCGGAGGTATTCGCCACCCGAGGCCGATTGTAACCGCCACCTGAGGCCGGTGAATTCGCCACCCCCGGTGGTGGACGGGGCTGCCCGCTGACGTCTGAATAATCGCGACTATGGTCCGGCCCTTTTGGGCGGGGTTGGTAGTGCCGAGACCGAGGGCAGAGATGCGACGGATCAGGGAAGTGCTGCGATTACGTGCCGAGCTGGGGCCGAACCTGAGCGCGATCTCGGCGGGCGCGAAGCTCGCGCGCTCGACGGTCAGGACGTATCTGGATCGAGCGGCGGCGGCGGGGCTGGACGCCGCGGCTGCCGAAGGGTTGTCGGAGGCGGCCCTGGAGGCGGCGCTGTTCCCGCCGACGCCAGAAGCCGAAGGGCGCGCGCTGCCGGACTGGGCTGGGGTCGACCAAGAGCTGCGACGCTACAAGCACGTGACCCGCAAGCTGCTATGGGCGGAGTACAAGACCGCGCATCCGGACGGCTTGGGGTTCAGCCAGTTCAAGCTACGGCTGAGCGAATGGCAGAATGCCTCGGGGCGAGGCCTGTCGATGCGCCAGGCGCATCATGCTGGCGAGACGGTGCAGGTCGACTACGCCGGCGACACGGTCACGGTGGCGGACGGCGGGACGCCTCGGGAGGCGCAGATATTCTTGGCCTGCCTGCCTTGTTCGGGTCTGATCTACGCGGAGGCGAACTGGACGCAAACGGCGGAAGACTGGCTTGGCGCGCATGCCCGGCTGTTCGCCTTCCTCGACGGCGTAACGGCCAAGGTGGTCCCCGACAATCTGAAGGTCGGCATCACCCACGCCTCGTGGTCGTACTGCTCTGGGCGTTGCACTGGGTTTCCGGCGAAATCAGCGAGTTAACCCTTAAGCGGTGCACTTGGATTTTGCGTTAAGGAGTGCACTATGGCTCATTTTGGCCCTTAACGAGTGCACTGGTCGCCACCTAGCCGGCCCAGATCGGCGGGCGCACTGGGACTGCGAGGACGCGGATTCCAGGTTGGTTTCACCGTCATCGCGGCTGGACGGCACCATTTCGGACGACGCGATCAGGCCAGTTCGTTAGCCTATCGCCGTGAACGACGACGACGCCCCGTCACCTGAAACGGTCTACCTCCATCTGGAGAGGCTGCCCGACCGCCACCGTCGCGACCGTCTCGCGCGCGCTTGCTAGTCCGAAGGAGGATTGGCCAACTCGGCGGCGTCCATTGGCCGGTCTATGGCCGGCCGATTGCCCTGTAAAAGCCATCACGGCGGGAAGCACTCCTCATTCTGCCGCGGCCGCGTGTGCCTTGACAGGCGAGGCGCGACGGCTGCTCAGCTCCGCGCCGGCATCCTTGTCCAGGCGAAGGCTGAGCAGCGGCGCCACCGAGGCGATCGCCGCGACCGACAGGAAAGCCACGCTGAAATCGGCAAACTGCGGGCCGCTATGGCCGCGCAGCGACACAGCAGCGGCCAGCACAGCGGCGGAGACGGCGACGCCGAGCGATAGCGTCATTTGCTGGAACATCGTGTAGAAGCTGGTGGCGGCGCTCATTTTCGATCCCGGAACGTCGGCGTAGGCGATGGTGTTGTAGGCGATGAACTGCAGCGACTGGAAAAAACCCAGCAACAGCAACACGCCGTAGATTGCCGATAGCGGCCAGTCCGGACGGAACCCAGCACAGGTGGCGACCAGCAGCGCGGCCAGCAGCCCCACCCACACCAGCACGGTGCGGAAGCCAAGCCGGCGGAGAACTCCCGCGGCCGAGAAGCGCATAGGCAGCGAACCGATGGCGATGACGAAGGTGATCATACCGCTTCGCAACGCGGAGACGCCGAAGCCGAGCTGCAGCATCGTCGGCAGCAACAGCGGAAAAGCGCCCACCGCGATGCGTGCCAGCGAGCCAGATACCACGGACGCGCGAAACGTGGCGATGCGCATTAGACCGACGTCAAGCAACGGGCGCGGGTGGCGCCGCGCGTGCAGGACATATAGTCCGGCGCCGAACACACAAGCGGCCAGCAGCGCGGCGCTTGCCAGGTGCGAGCCGACATCGCTGCTCACTATCTCGATGCCGAACGTCAGACAGGCCAGCGCCGTGCCGCACAACGCCAGGCCGAGAAAATCGAAGTGTCCGGGCGCGGGCTCGCGCGTCTCTTCGATGAACAGGCTGGCGAACACTATCCCGGCGAGCCCGATCGGCACGTTAATATAGAAAATCCAACGCCAGGACAGGTAGGTGACCAGGAACCCGCCCACGGGTGGCCCCGCGATCGCGCCGATGCTGGCGGGGATCATCAGCCAGGCCATGGCGCTGACCAGCTCAGTCTTCGACGCGACCCGCAGCAGCACCAGCCGTCCGACCGGTGACATCATGGCTCCGCCCATGCCCTGCAGAATGCGCGCCGCCACCAGAATGGCGAGCGAGGGCGCCTGCGCACAGCGCGATCGCCGCGCGAAAGACGGTGCGCGAGCCGAAGCGGTCGGCGATCCAGCCGCTTGCCGGGAAGAACATCGCCAGGCTGAGCAAATAGGACGTCAGCGCCACATTCATGCGCAGAGGATCGACGCCGAACGACCGCGCCATGGTTGGTAGCGCGGTTGCCAGCACCGTGCCGTCGAGCTGCTCCATCAGCAGGGCGCTGGCCACGATCAGCGCCGTGACGTGCGCGCCGCAACGCTCGGAAGTCACCGGCGCAGCGCCAATGATAGGCGGGCGCCGCAGCACCGCTTGGGGAAGCGCCAACACGCCTCAAGCGCCGCTCAGTGATGTGCTCCGGCGCGGGCGGCTTGGACATCTGCCGGGCGCTGCCGGACGCTCCACGGCCGCATATCCGTCCATGCGGTCTCAACATAGGCAAGGCAGTCCTGCTTGCTGCCAGTCGGCCCGACCTGACGCCAGCCATTCGGGATCGGCTTGAAGGCCGGCCACAGGGAGTATTGCTCCTCGTGGTTGACCAGAACCTTGTATTCAAAATCGTCGTATTCAAAATCGTCGTCGGTCATGATGACCTCCCTTTTCAATGCTGCGTGCTGGCGGGTATCAACACCGGCGCCGTTCAGACCAGCGACCGTTCGCACCAGTATTTAGGCTGGCGCAACCAAGTCCCTGCCGGGGCCGCGCAACGCAAAGCCTGGACCATCTCCTTGCCGTCCACGGCGTTGATCCAGCTCGCCACCGCCTCGCCGATCAAGCGCGCGGGTTCAGGATCGAGCAAACGAAGGTGGTCGAAGGAAACGTCCAACGTGTGGACGGCGCCGCAGACCCGCCCCCAGCCGAGTGCCGGATCCGCCACCTTCGTCCGCGTGTCCGCGGCCCTGACGATGAGGGCGCGGCCTGGATAGAAACGCGACGGGCGGCGCTCGGCCAGAAGGCCGGCATTGAGGTGCGTCAGACGGGCCAGACGCTCCAATTCGGTCACGTCGCCCGTATCCCTAGCATTCCTACTAATTCCCTCCGCCTCGGCAAGTGCCCATAGGCGTTCGGTCCGGGATGAGCCTTTATCGTATCTGCCCAGGCTCGACAGAACGCGATCAAGCCAAGGTTCGAAGGCCGGCACGTCCGCCGGTTCTCGTGCATCGACGCTGTCGAGAATGACAATCCAAGGCACATCGCGACCCACGTCGGACAAGCGGCATGCGACATCATGGGCGACGTATCCGCCGAGCGACCAGCCGAGGAGGTGTATCGGACCAGCGGGCACGCGCGCCTGAAGCGCGTCGACGTAGGTCGCACACATTTCCTCGTAGGTCGCGAACGGCTCCTCGCCGGGCTGCATCCCCTTGGCCTGCAGCCCGATGATACCGGCGGTCCCGGACAGTGCGGGAATGAGACGTGCGAAACCGACGGCGTGCCCGCTGGAGGGGTGCACGCAATACATCTGACGCTTGGGCCGTTCGGTTGGCGAGGTTGAGGACGTTGTGGAAACCAGTTCGACGAACGGCTGATACGCCATAGCTGGCCCTTTATCCGCCGTTACCGCCCCCAGTGCCTGCGCCAGCCCTTCCACCGTCGGGTGCTCAAACACCGCGCGCACCGGCAGTTCCTTGCTGGTCGCTGCCGCCAGACGCGACACGACGCGCACCGCCAGCAGGGAGTGCCCGCCCAAATCGAAGAACCCGTCCCGAACCCCCACCTGCGGCACGCCCAGAAGCTCCGCGAACACCGCCGCCACCAACGCTTCCATCACCGTCCGCGGCGCCACATACCCCGCCGCCGCGGCGGCGACTTCCGTCTCCACGGTCGGCAACGCGTTGCGGTCGATCTTACCAGAGGCGGTCATTGGCAGCCGGCTCAGGCCGACGTAACCGGACGGCACCATGTGCTCGGGCAGCATCCGCTTCAGCGTGACACGCGCCGCCTCCAGGTCGAGCACGCCCGCCAGCGGCACCACGTTCACCGCCGACCCAGACGAAGCACCCGCCGCGTTCGTGTCCGCGTGGACAACAGCGGAGGGCGGTGCCGTCGGCACCAAATACGCGACCAGCCGCATATCAGCTACCGCCTGGCTCACCGCCTGCGCAACGACCACACTCCGGGCGATCCCCGGCAGCGCATCCAGCGCCGCCTCGATCTCGCCCAGCTCCACCCGCATCCCGCGGATCTTCACCTGCTGATCCAGACGACCCAGGAACTCCAGCGACCCATCCGCGCGCCAGCGCGCCTGGTCCCCCGTCCGATAAAGCCGCGAACCCGCAACCCCAGAGAACGGGTCCGCCACGAACCGCTCGGCCGTCAGACCCGGGCGACCGAGATAGCCGCGACCCACCTGAAGGCCGCCAATCAGCAGTTCGCCGGCGACACCCACCGGCTGCGGCTCGAACCGTGCGTCCACCACATAAGCCTGTGTATTCGGCCTCGGTGAGCCTATCGGCGCCGCGGCTATCACAGCCGCAAATTGGTGCGTGGTTACGGTTACGGTGGTTTCGCTCGGGCCATAGCTATTCCACAATGCAGAGCCGCCTTCGCAGAGCTCGTTCGCAAGTTCTGGTGAGAGTACTTCGCCACCGGAGAGTACGCACATTCTAGAGCTCGGGCGCCAACCGTCGCCGGTCAGCATTCTCCAGACGGCCGGCGTCGAGTGCATCATGGTAACGCCGGTTTCATCGACGAGGCGACGAACGTAGCCCGTCTCCCCCAGGCGCCGACGATCCGCCAGCACGACGCGCCCGCCAATGGCGAGTGGCACGCAGAACCCTTCCATCGAGACGTCGAAGGAAGGTGAGGTCAATGAGAGAACGACTGTTTCTGCATCGAGACCGATATCGTCGCGGGTTCCGAGTACGAAATTCGTGAGTTCTCGCTGTCCGATCATCGCCCCTTTGGGCCGGCCGGTGGAGCCCGAGGTATAGATCACGTACGCCAGGCTGTTCGCTGTCAGCGGCGAGGTCCGCTCCGCGTTGCCGACCGGTCCTTCGGGTAGGTCCGCAATCGTCGCCGTCGCCGCATCGTCGAGAACCACCAGCCGCGTGCCGTCCAGCCCGCTGCGGTCAGCCGCAGCCAGCGCCGCCGTCACCCGCCCGGCATAGGAACGCGTGGTGATCACCACCGGCGCTTGCGCGTCGGCCAGCATGAACCCCAGCCGCGCCTCGGGATACGCCGGGTCCAGCGGCAGATACGCCCCGCCGGCCTGGAACACCCCGAGCAGCGACACGAGCAGCTCCACCGAACGGTCCAGGCACACCCCCACCACCACCTCGGGACCCACCCCCATGCCGATCAGATACCGGCCCAGCCGGCGCGACGCCGCCGCCAGCGCGCCGTAGCCCACCTCCCGGTCCCCATCCACCACCGCGATTGCCTCGGGGGCCCGCACAACCTGGGCCTCGAACAGGTCCAGCACCGTCCGGTCCCGTGGGTAGTCCACCGCCGTCGCGTTGAATGCCGAGACCACGAGGTTGCGCTCGGCAGCATCCATCAGCGGCAGGTCGGCCACTGGCACCTCGGGCGCCGCCGCGATCCCCGCCAGCAGCAGGCCGAACCGCGCCGCCAAGCGCTGCGCCGTTGCCGGGTCGAACAGCGCGCTCGCATAGGACAGCGTGCCCACCAGCCCCGCCATTGTCTCCGTCAGGCTCAGAGACAGCTCGAAGTGCGCCATCGCCATCTCCGTCGCGAATGGCGCGACGGTGACCTCCGGCAACGCCAGCGCTTGCTCCGCCACTGCGTCGGTCTGGTTCTGCAGCACCAGCATCACTTGCAGCAACGGCGCATGGCTCAGGCTGCGCACCGGGCTCACCGCTTCGACCACCGTCCCGAACGGAACCGCCTGATGCTCGAACGCCGACAGAACAACCTCGCGCGTCGCATCCAGCAACGCGGTGAACGCCATCTCGCCCCGCACGCGATGCCGCAGCGCCAGCGTGTTCACAAAGAACCCCGCCAGAGTCTCCAGCTCCACCCGGCCACGATCCGCGATGGCCGTGCCGATCACCATGTCCTCGCCGCCGCCCATACGGTGCAGCAACGCGGCAAAGGCCGCCTGCAGCACCATGAACAGCGTTGCACCCCGCGACCGCGCCAGCGCCGTCAGACCCGCCGTCACGTCAGCCGGCACCGACAGCGCCACCTCGCCGCCGCGATAGTCCATCGTCGCGGGCCGCGACCGGTCCGTGGGCAGGCTGATCGCCACAGGCGCCCCGCGGAGCTGTTCGCGCCAATACGCCGTCCCGCGCGCCAGGCGCTCGTCCGACAGGCTCGCGCGCTGCCACGCCGCGTAGTCCGCATACTGGATCGCCAGCACCGGCAGCTTCGCGTCCTCGCCGCGCCGCCGTGCCGCATAGAGAACAGACACTTCGTGCAGCAGCAGGCCGATCGACCAGCCGTCCAGCACCGTGTGATGACCGCCCACCACCAGGATGTGCCCGGCCTCGCCCAGACGCAGCAGATGCGCCCGGAACAAAGGGCCAAGTGCCAGGTCAAACGGCGCCGCCGCCAGCGACGCGACACGCTCGGTCAGCGCCGCCTCGGACAAGGCCGACGCGTCCTCCCGCGCCAGCGCGAACCGATCCGACGCCTCGATCACCTGCACCGGATGGCCTTCCGCCACCGCAAACCGCGTCCGCAGGCTCTCGTGGCGTTCCACCACCCCGTGCAGCGCCGCCGCCAGCGCCGCCACGTCCAGCCGTCCGGACAGTCGCAGCGCGCAGGCAATGGCGTAGGCGGCCCCCGCACTCGCGTCCAGCCGCGAGAGGAACCACAAGCGCTCCTGCTGGAACGACAGCGGCAGCGGACCGGATCGATCCGCCGGCACGATGGCGGTCTGCGCATCGTCCGCCGCCACCGCGTCCAGTGCCTGCGCCAGCCCTTCCACCGTCGGGTGCTCCGAACACCGCGCGCACCGGCAGTTCCCTGCCGGTCGCCGCCGCCAGACGCGACACCACGCCCACTGCCAGCAGGGAATCCCCGCCAAGGTCGAAGAACCCGTCCCCCGCCCCTACTTGCGGCACGCCAAGCAGTCCCTCGAACACGGCCGCCACGAGCCGCGTATCGCCCGAGGCGGGCTCATCGCCCACCGTGAAGCCGTCCCGATCCTCATCGGACACGGCACAGGCCGGAACGCCCAAATCGTCCACTCGATCGTTCATCATCACCTTACCGACTCCCCGGCTGAGTTTTCAACCGACTCCTCGGCTGAGTTTTCAAGAGTTCCGTCAGCATAACGTCGGGACACTGTATCAATGTGACAATACTAACGCGGCTATGCCACGAGATATAAACCGCCACACTATGTCGAAAAGTGTATTACTGTCAAATGAGCAGCTGTTATTGACGCCATTGCGATCTCCTTCGCGTCAAGGGCGAAGCTTCGACTAAACGGAGCGCCCCATCGTTCAAGCGCAGAAGGCTTACCCAGGTGTCCCAGGTTGATCTATATGTAGTAGGATGAGTGGGCCGCGTGTGGCCTGTGAACCGGCAGTTCCCGTCCTCCGGCAAATCAAGATATAGAGGCTCGGCTGGCATACCTGGGACACCTGGGTAAGCCTTAAGCGCAGATGGCGATCACCCAGATATCTCGTTTTCGGAGAGGTAGCCGTAATGATGACATCAGTCAACGGAATAGTGACGCGCTCCGCCGTTCCCTGGCCGTCGGCAGTCGTGGGTGCTCAGACGTTTTGGCTGCGCGTTCGGGCAAGTTTAGCCTACCGCCGTGAACGACGACCTTGCCCCGTTACCCGAAACGGTCCACCTCCGCCTGGACGGCTTCGAAGGGCCGCTTGACCTGCTGCTCGACCTCGCACGGCGGCAGCAGGTGGATCTCGCCCGGATCTCGATCCTGACCCTGGTCGACCAGTATCTCGTCGCGGTGACGCGAGCGGATCAGGCCAACCTGTCGCGGGCGGCCGAGTGGGTAGTGATGGCCGCCTGGCTGATCTGGCTGAAGTCCCGGCTGCTGCTGCCCAAGGAAACGAACGAGGCCAAGGAGGCGGAGCAGGCCGCGCAGGTCCTGACCGGCCGCCTCGCCAAGCTGGAGCACGTGCGGGCGGAACCGCTTGGCTCGAGACGAGACCTCAACTCGGCCGCGACATCTTCGAGCGGGCCAACACAGACGCCACGTCCGGTCCTGTGGTGATGACGGGGACGGGCTTCGCGTCGTTGATGGAGGCGTACCTCGCTGTCCTGCGCGGACGGCCCAGATCACCCAACTCGAAATACTACCATCCGCCGCGCCACATGCTGTGGATGCCGCCGCACGCCCTGGCACGGATGCAAGCGATGCTCGGTGAATTGCCCGATGGGAGCGATTTTCTCAGCTTCGTCCCACAACTGCGCACCGACTTGCCTGACCGGACGTTCCGCATCCGGGCGGCCATTGCCATTACGTTCGTGGCCAGCCTGATGCTGGCCCATGATGGCAAAGCGGCGCAAGGAAATGGTGGTGTTCTTCCAGAAGCTTGCACCGACGGTGATTGCGATTGAAGCCTGCGGTGCCAGCCACCATTTGGCTCGGCTGCTCCAATCGTTCGGGCATACGGTGAAGCTGATCGCACCGCAGCTGGTCAAGCCCTACGTCAAGCGAGGCAAGAACGATGCGGCAGACGCCGAAGCGCTTTGCGAAGCGATGAGTCGGCCGACGATGCGCTTCGTGCCGGTGAAGACTGCCGAGCAGCAAGCGGCCTTGGTGCTGGTCGGCCGCCAGGCACATCTCGACGCGCTCGCGTTCCGGTTCGGCGCCGGCGCATCGGTTGCCGAACGCGAGCAAAAGCTCGCCGGCCTACGCGCCACGGCCAGGGATTCGTGGTTCGCGACGCCGGTTCGTCCGCAGCATGCGGAACCCCTGCGGAGGTTGGCCGAAGGGGTGGCCTACAGCGGTTTGGCGAAGACCGCGCGACGGCAGCAGCAACGCCAGCAAGGCCGTGCTCAACCGGCTTCCGTCGAACCCCTCCCGAAACACGGCGTTGGCGACAAGCTTCACGCTACTCGGCAACCGACCGCATCGTGATGTGCAACGTCAACGCCGGCCATCGCGTTCGCACCGCCGAGAGGGCGCGCCAGGGTGTCCAGTCAGCCGACCAGAATCGGTAGCTGACCCCGCCATGATCCTGCGGGATCGGCAGCCCGGCACCGACCTGCACCTCCTCGACCCCGCGCAGCATCCAGGTCGTGCCCCAGTTTTCCCACAGCCAGGCGAGCACGGCCGGATCGTCCGGTCCGAGCACGAGCAGCGGCTTTGGCACCGGGACGAGCGCGTTCAGGTCGAGTGTGCAGCTTACGTCATGAGCCTGGTCGGCCGCCAGCAAATCCCGTGTCTCGATCAACTCGCGCATCTGCTCCGCCACGATCCGCGCGCCTGGCACGGAAATGCCCCGCTCCGCCGGCGGCCCTGCCAGCATGCGGAA
>Ga0302276_10001764_pt1 | contig 19409 bp, 17 predicted proteins | sample III_Bog_N2_3_FD_198768 | JGI IMG/M metagenome (GOLD analysis project Ga0302276, IMG submission 198768) | Peat permafrost microbial communities from Stordalen Mire near Abisko, Sweden - III_Bog_N2_3 | ecosystem: Environmental > Terrestrial > Soil > Wetlands > Peat | place: Sweden: Abisko...
CTATCGCTTGGTCTTATGCGCTGGTCTGCTGTGGTCGGGTGTTGCGCTGGCGGCGGATGTCGTGGACGCGACCGGCCGCACCGTCGCGGTGCCGGATCACGTCGCCAGCGTTCTGCCGGCCGGCCCCCCGGCGGCGGTCCTGCTGGCAGCCATTGCGCCCGATCTGATGCTGGGCTGGCCCGGGCCGCTGTCCGACCAGGCGCGCGCCTTGCTGGACCCGGCTGTGGCCAAACTGCCGGTGGTGCCACGGCTGACCGGGCGGGAGGACGTGACCGCCAAGGTGCAGGCGCTGCACCCCGACCTGATCCTGGACTACGGCACAATCTCGCCCCGCTACGCCGATCTGGCGCGAACGACGCAACAGCACACTGGCATTCCGACAATTCTGCTCGACGGCGCGCTGCCGGAAATACCGGCCGTTCTGCGTTCGGTCGGGAAGATTTTGCATCGGGAAGCCCGCGCTGAAACGTTGGCAACCCTGGCCGAGGCAATCCTGGCCCTGCCGCTGGGGCAGGATCATCCGCACGTCTTGTACGCGCGCGGCCCGGACGGGCTGGCGGTCGCCGCGCCCGGCACCGACGTTACCGAGGTGTTTGCCCACCTAGGCTGGCAAGTGGTCGCACCAGGCGGAGAGGGCACGTTCCGCTTCGCCACCGTCGATGAAATCCGAACCCTGGATCCCGATATCGTAATCTTTGCCGACCCCGCCATGCGGGAGGGGGTTATGCACGACCCAGCATGGCGATCGGTGCGAGCGGTGCAGTCTGGCCATGCGCTGATATCGCCCGCTATGCCTTTCGGCTGGGTGGAGGAACCACCCTCGATCAACCGGCTGCTGGGCCTCGCCTGGTTGGAGGGCCGCGACCCCGTGACGATCGCTTCATTGTTCTATGCGGTGGTTTACGGCCACGCGCTGACCCCGGCCCAACTTGATAGCGTTAAACCGTGAAAGGCCTGTCCATGCGTTTTCTGACCTTCCTGCTCGTCTTGCTGCTCCCGTTGCTGGCTCGGGCGCAGACATTGACGGTATTTGCCGCCGCCAGCCTGACCGATGCGATGAACGATGTATCTGCGCAATGGACGCAGGGGGGCCATCCGGCGTTGCGTCTGTCCTTTGCATCCAGCTCCACCCTGGCGCGTCAGATCGAAGAAGGCGCGCCCGCAAACCTATTCGCGTCGGCCGATGAAAAATGGATGGACTACCTGGCGGACAAGAAGCTGATCGCCGGCGATACCCGCAAGGACCTGCTGGGCAATTCACTGGTGTTGATCGTGCCGTCGGACAAGCCGCTTCACGTCACCATCGCCCCGGGATTCGATCTGCCGGGGCTGCTTGGCCCGAATGGCCGTCTGGCGACCGGCGATCCCAAGCACGTTCCGGTTGGCATCTACGCCGAACAGGCGCTGAAAAAATTGGGGCTGTGGGATGCGGTCGCGCCGCATCTGGCCAGCACCGAGGACGTACGCTCCGCGCTGCTGCTGGTGGAACGCGGCGAATCGCCCGTCGGAATCGTCTATGGCACCGACGCCGCCGTGTCGAAAGCAGTGATTGTGGCTGGGACCTTCCCGGAAAGCAGTCACGACCCGGTGTCCTATCCCTTCGCCGTGACAAAATCCGGCGATACCCCAGACGCCCGATCCCTGCTGACATTCCTGTCGGGACCGCAGGCGCGGGCGATCTTCGTGAAGCGAGGCTTTACCGTCGAATAGCGCCCGCGTGGGTTGCGCGGCCACGTTATATCCTGTTGGGTATCGCGTAGCCGCACCCCGTCACGAAAGCGCCCCGTTCCAACGACCTCAATCGCCCCGGCCGGTCCTACCGTCAGCGCCAATCAGGGGCCTCCCTCAGATCGTTGCGACCCAGGAGCGACGGCAGGATGTGATGCTATGGCACTATAACCGAATTCCGCTTGACGCAGCACCCTGCCGCGATAAGGTCGGCGGGACTCCCGAGGCGTTTGGCGCCGCCAAGCGTCCGGGGAACAAAAAGGGAAGGAAGCAGCAGTGATGCCGTCCGGCAATATCACGTTATCCAGCGTACTCAAAACGACCATCCTGGGGCTGCCGTTACTACTGCTGGCCGGGGCACCGGCGCAGGCGCAGCCCGCCGCGACCGCCAATCCGGCGAAAAGCCTGCGACCGGTCACCGATGAAATGCTGCTGCATCCCGACCCCGCCGACTGGCTGATGTGGCGGCGGACGTATGACGGGTACGGCTTCAGCCCGCTGGACCAGATCACCAAAGACAACGTCAAGGACTTGCAGGTTGCCTGGACGTGGTCACTCACGAACGGTGCGACCGAGAGCACGCCGATCGTGCATGACGGCGTCCTTTACATCTGGAACTATGGCGACAAGGTGCAGGCGCTGAATGCCACGACCGGCGATCTGATCTGGGAATATCGGCGCGACCTGCCGCAGACGATCATCGATCAGGCCGGCAACAACATGGCCAAGCGCAACATGGCCATCTATCAGGACAAGCTGGTGATCAGCACGTCCGATGCCCATGTCGTCGCACTGGACGCGAAGACCGGGGAGGTCGCGTGGGACCACGAAACCGCCGACTGGCGCAAGGGCTGGCGCTACACCGCGGGTCCGTACATCGTTGATGGCATGGTGCTGCAGGGCATGACCGGTTGCGGCAACGCCGAACCCGGCGGCTGCTTCATCACGGCGCACGACTTCAAGACCGGCGCGGAAAAGTGGCGGGTCTGGACCGTTGCACATCCGGGCGACGAGAATTTCGGCACCTGGAACGGCCTGCCGCTGGAAAGCCGCTTCGGTGCTTCGGCCTGGGTCGCCGGCGCCTACGATCCGGCACAGGACATCGTGTTTTATGGTGTCGGCCAGCCCTATCCCTGGATCGCCGAGATGCGTGGGACACTGCCGCTGAAATCCGCGCCGGGTGTCAGCAACTCGGCGCTGTATTCCGACTCCACCCTGGCGATCGATCCGAAAACCGGCACGTTGAAATGGTACCATCAGTATCTGGAAAACGACACCTGGGATCTTGATTACGTGTATGAACGGATGCTGATCGACCTTCCGTTCAACGGCACCGTCCGCAAGATGGTCGTCACGACCGGCAAGCTTGGCATCATCGAGGCGCTGGACCGCACCACCGGCGAATGGCTGTGGGCGAAGGAAACCGTGCCGCAGAATGTTGTCGCCTCGATCGATCAGAAAACCGGCGCGAAGACAATCAACCAGGCGGCGATCCCGCATATCGGCCAGACCACGGTCAACTGCCCGGCGGACCCTGGCGGGCGCGGCTGGCCGGCAACGGCCTACAACCCGAACACCCAGACTTTGTTCCTGCCATTGAACGAATTCTGTTCCAACACCACGCCGACGCCGCTCGATCCCGGCCAGGCCTACACCGGCGGTGGACGCGCCATCTTTGCTCGTACTCTGGTGCCGGGCAGCGATGGCAATGTCGGGCGCATCGATGCGATCAAGCTGACCGACCGGTCCACCACCTGGTCGTTCCGGGAACGGGCGCCGTCAACCGGCGCCGTGCTGCCGACCGCGGGCGGGGTGGTGTTCGAAGGCGCCTGGGACCGCAATTTCCGGGCATTCGACGATGCGACGGGAAAGGTGCTGTGGCAGATCCGGACGAATAACGCGATCAATGGCTTCCCGATCAGCTACAGCGTCAACGGCAAGCAATATGTCGCTGTGTCCGTCGGCAACGGTTCCAGCCACGCCAAGTCGCTGGCGACCCTGACGCCCGAGATCACGGTACCCGATGGCGGTTCGGTGCTGTGGGTGTTCGCTCTGCCAGACAAGAAGTAATGACCGTTCCCCGGGTCCTTCCCCCTCCCCTCCGGGACGGGGGAGGTTCCCGTCTGGCGGCCTGTTGTCTGCTGTTGTGCCTGCTCACCATACCCTCTCGCGCCGACACGCCCTTCGTCGTGGACGATTGGCGGTTCGGCACGCGTGAAACCAATGCGGCCCTGACTTATTGCGTTGACGAACGCGACCCCGATTGGCCCGTCGCGCGCAAGATCGCGGCAGCGGTTGCCGGGGCCTTGCTGCTGCAACCCAAGGAGTACCTGATCGGCAACGATCCACGCACCGCCGACATGTCGGGCGAAGACCTCGATGACACCTACCGCTTGCTGATCCAGCATTGCGACGTGCTGTTCGGTTTCAAGCTGGTGCCGGATGCCTATCCGGCGTGGATCACGATCACCCGGCCGTATTACCGCAGCACCTATGTTTATGTCGCGACCGACCCCACCTGGAAGTCGCTGAGTGACATGCCCACCTCTCACGCGATTGGCGCCACCATCGGCACCGGTGCTGATATGCGGCTGTCGCAATATCTGCTCGCGGTCGCCGCAGAGAAGCGCTGGGACAAATTCCCGATGTCATCGGATGAGGCGGCGTTGCAGGCCGTGTTGCGCGGTACGACTGGCGCCGCTTTGGTCTGGGGCCCGGCGCTGTGGGCGTTGCGCAAGACCAATGCGGAATTTGCGACGTTGCATGAAATCGCCCCGACCCCGCTGCCGGTTTCGACCGCCGATGTCGGTGCGATTTTGCTCAGCAGGCAGAGCTTCCTGCGCAGCAGTGTCGATCAGGCGATCGCCTCCTTGACCGCCGACGGCACCATCGCCAGCATCCTGAGCGGTGAACACTTTCCCGGAACGCCTGAGCCATGACCGCCGCGATCCAGATCGGCCATGTCAGCAAGCGCTATGGCCGAACTCAGGCTTTGTCCGACATCAGCTTCGACGTCCAGAACCGGGAGGTGTTCGCGCTGCTGGGACCGAACGGCGCCGGCAAGACCACGTTGCTGCACGTCCTCTGCACGATCCTCAAGCCCGACAGCGGGACGGTGCGCATCGGCGATCTCGATATCATCGCCCATCCGACCCGTGGCCGGCGCGATATCGGCGTGGTGTTTCAGGAGCCCAGCCTCGACGACCGCCTCACCGTTCATGAGAACCTGAACTTTCATGGCCTGGTCTATGGCGTTCCCGGCCCACTGCGGCGCAGTCGCATCGAAGAACTGCTCGCGCTGGTTGAACTCACCGACTGGCGCGAAAAACTTGTGCGCACCTTGTCATCCGGTATGAAGCGGCGGGTGGAAATCGCCCGCGCCCTGATCCACGACTCGCGCATTTTATTCCTGGACGAACCCACCGTGGGGTTGGATGCACAATCGCGCGAACGCATCTGGCACTATATCGGCCAACTGCGCCGCCGGCGCGATCTGACCGTTGTCGTGACCACGCATTATATCGAGGAAGTCGAATCCTGCGACCGCGTCTGCATCATCGATCGCGGTGCGATCCTGGCGATGGACACGCCCGCCGCTTTGAAGGCCGCACGCGGCCAGCAACTGCTGCGGGTGGTCCCGCGCGACCCCACAACGACATCCGAGATCATCGCCGCGTTTCCCGACTCCACAGTCCCGAGCAACGACGAGATCATCATCAAATCATCGGGCGACGACTTCGCCGAAACTTTCCTGGCACGCTACGGCAGCCGCATCCGCCGGCTTTCGGTGGAAGAACCCAGCCTCGAAAGCGTTTTTCTGTCGCTCACCGGCCGCGAAATCCGCGACCAGGCCGCCGGCGCGCGCGAACGAACCCTGGCGTTCGCTCGGCAAGGCGGGGAGCATACACGATGAACGATGCCATCCGCCTGCAACTTGGTGGGCTCTATGCGATCTGGTTCCGCGAAGTCAAACGCGCGATCCGCGACCGCGGCCAGTTGATCGGCGGGGTCAGCCGGCCGTTGCTTTGGGTGCTGATCATGGGCATCGGCCTCAATCCGTATTTCCGCGGCGAAATTTACGGCGAGGTCCGCTTTGTCGTCCCCTACACCTATCTGCAATTCATCTTCCCCGCGGTCATCGCGCTCAACATCATGTACACGTCGGTGCAATCGGCGGTGTCGGTGATCTGGGACCGCCAGTTCGGCTTCCTGCGGGAAATCCTGGTGTCGCCGCTGCCACGGGCAACGATCCTGCTGGGCAAAATCCTCGGGGGTGCCACGGTCGCGCTGTTCCATGGCTGCCTCGTGCTGGTGCTCGCGCAGTTCGCCGACCTGTCTTTGTCGGTCGGCGACATCGCCTGGGGGCTGCTGCTGATGGCGTTGCTGGCCTTCGGGCTCACCTCCCTCGGCGTCGTCATCGCCGGGCGGATCCGCAGCTTCGAAGGCTTCGGGGTTTTTTCCAACGCCGTGATCCTGCCGCTTTATTTCACCTCCAGTTCGGTTTTTCCGCTCGACCCGTCGCTGACCAACGCACAGACCAGCGTGATCTATCCGGAATGGCTGGTGCTTCTGGTGCGCTGCAACCCGATGACCTATGCCGTCGATGCGCTGCGCGGCGCATTCATCCACTTCCATCAGTTCGACGCATGGATGGGGCCAACAGCACTGGGAGCGATGGCGGTGCTGTTCTTCGCTTTGGCGCTGCGCGGCTTCAGCAAGGCCTGACCGGCAGATGGCACTCTGGTTGCCGCAACGACGCGACGTGATTTCCTTTGCCGGCGTCTTCGGCCTGCTGGGCGCGGTGTATCTGCTGCCGCCCGACACCGCATTGCAGCAGGTGCGCGCAGCCGGAACGTTACGTGTCTGCATGCCGCCATCCTATCCCCCGCTGGTCACCGGCAACCCGTCCGCGCCGGGCATCGACGTCGAGCTGCTGCAGGCCATCGCCGGCGACCTCGGCGTGCAACTCGTCACCGTGGTGAACCCGATGATGGGGCGAGACTTCAATCCGCGCGCCTGGCGCATCACGCGGGCCCAGTGCGAGGTGCTGGCCGGCGGCGTGGTCGGGTCGGCGACGACACGATCCTTCCTGGAAACCACGCCTTCCTATGAAACCACCGGCTGGGCCTGGCTGGCGCCGCACGACAATGCCACGTTGCAAGGCCGCCGGGTCGGCGTGCTGGTGGGCGTATCCGGCCTCGATCGGGTGGCGCTCGCGGCCTATCTGAGAGCGGCGAAAGCGCAGGTCACGATCACCCGGGACCGCGACGAGCTGGTGCGTGGCCTGCAGGACGGGCGGTTCGATATCGCGGTCACCGAACGCCTGTCGGCAATAACGATCGCCGAACCCCTGGGCTGGCCGGTCGGCTGGTTGCCCGACTCGTTGCCCCGCTACCCCATCGTGTTCGGCCTGTGGAAGGGCGACCTGACATTGAAGCGCGCGATCGTCGCCGCCATGGAACGGCTGCGCCGCGACGGCCGGATGATCGAGATCAATGCCCGCTATCGGACGACGCCGCGATAAGTTAAGTGCGCGTGCACCAGGAGCGGACACGATGGACCTACGCACAGCGGTTGCGGCACAGCGCACATTCAGCCTCTCGCTGTTCGACCAGTTGCGCTGCGATGGCCTGGACGAGCCGGGTGTCTCGCGCGACCCGTACGGTCCCGGCGAACAGCGCGCGCATGCCACCATGGAAGCCGCCGGCCGCGACCTTGGCTTGGAAATCGCCCACGACACGGCCGCCAATCTCTACATGACCCTGCCGGGACGCGACCGTTCGGCGCCCCGCGTGGTGATCGGGTCGCATCTCGATTCGGTGCCGCATGGCGGCAATTTCGACGGCGCCGCCGGTGTGGTCGCGGGGCTGGCCGCGGTCGCCGCGCTGCAACGGCTGGGGGTCCAGCCCGCCTGCGACATCGTCGTGATGGGCATCAGGGCGGAAGAAAGCATCTGGTTCCAGGTGTCCTATATCGGCAGCCGTGGCGCGCTGGGCACCTTGCCGGACCGGGCGCTGGAGGCGCGTCGCATCGACACCGGCCGCAGTTTGGCCGACCACATCCGGGACTGCGGCGGCGACCCGGATGCACTGCTGGCGCGGCGGCGGCATCTCGATCCCGCCAGTCTGCGCGCCTACCTGGAATTGCATATCGAGCAAGCCCCAAGCCTGGTCGAAGCCGGCCGGCCGGTGGCGATCTGCACCGGCATTCCCGGCAATTTCCGTTATCCGGACATGCGGATCGAGGGCAGCAGCGACCATGTCGGCCTGCCGCGCCGGTTCCGCCGCGATGCCGCCCTGGCCGGGGCGGAGTTTGCCACCGCCCTGGACGCGGTTTGGGCCGACCACGAAATGCGGGGCATCCCGATGGCCTGCACCATCGGCCGGTTCCACACCGATGCGGGCGCGCACGGGCTCACCATCGTGCCGGGTACCTTTCATCTCAGCCTGGACGTGCGGGCTTACGATGCGGCAGTGCTGGCGGCGCTCGACCGCCAGGTCGATGCGATCATCGCCGGGATCGAGCAGCGCCGCGGCGTGCGCTTTCACCGGGGGACAAAGGCGCAGGCGGCGATCGGGCTGGTCGATCCCGCAATCAGGGCGCGTCTTTGCGCTATGGCGAAATTTTTGGATATCTCTGTCCTTGATATTGGCAGCCCGGCGTCCCACGATGCGGCCGCCTTTTCGGCTTGTGGTGTCCCAATGGGTATGATTTTTGTCAGAAACGAGAATGGCAGTCACAATCCCCACGAAGCCATGCGGATCGACGATTTCCTGTCGGGAACCTCCCTGCTGACCGCCTGGCTGGTTGACGCAATTGGTTAAGCGCGCGCTCTTTCCGTTCCCCGTACCCGGGCTGGCGCGTTGGCTGGTGCCGGTGATCTACATCGCCTGCCTGATGGCGTTTATCGCCGACCTGAGGCAGGACAACACCCTGGCCTTTGGCGTGTTCTACGTCCCGCTCGTTTGCACAGCGGTGTTTTATCGCAATGCCAAAGCACTGTGGGCCCTGACGGCCCTTGCCTGCGTGCTGTCCGTCATCGGCGCGTTCTTTCCGCGTGTGAACCCCAATCTGGCGGACCTGGTCGGCAACCGGATCCTCTCGCTGGTGGCGATCCTGGCGACCGCGGCTTTCCTGCACTATGCGCGCATGATCCAGGAGCAACTGGCCCACCAGACCCGACGGGCCGAGGCGGCAGAGCAGATCAAGACGACAATCTTCGCCAATCTGAGCCAGGAACTCCGCGTCCCCATGTACTCGATGGTCGGTTTGCTCGAACTCATGATGGCCAATTGCCGGCCCGATCAGCGGGAGTCGCTGGGCCAGGTGCAAAGTGCCGGCCGGCGCCTGCTCGCGACGATCGAGAACCTGATCGATTTGAGCCGCATCGAGGAACAGGCGCTGCGTCCGGTTCCGACTGACCTCGGCCCATTCCTGCGCCAGGCGGTCGAGGCCAGCCGCCCGATTGCCGTGGATCGCCAGATCGCCCTGGAGGTGGAATTTCCTGCCAGCGTGACATGCACGGCGCGGCTCGATCCGTGGGCCGGGCGACGGATCATCGATAACCTGCTGGCCAATGCCATCAAGTTCTCCGCGCGCGGCAGCTGCATCCATATTTCGCTGGAAACCGCACCGAACGCCGCGTTGGTGGTGATCCAGGATGAAGGTGTCGGCATGCCGCCCGACGTACTGCGGCAGTTGGGGGAGCCATTCTTTCAGGCCGTTTCGTCATCCGGGACCGGAACGGGGCTGGCACTAAGCCGGCGGCTGGCGGATGCGATGGAGGCCAGTTTGGTATTTGCCAGCGAGCCGGGTGTCGGCACGACGGCGACGTTGCGCCTGCCAGCCTGGCGGTCGGCGGGTGCCGGTCACGCCTCCCGGTAGGACAGCAGCAGCAGCCCGCAGAACAGAATGCAGGCGGGCCAGGTCCAGCCGGCGATGCGGATCGCGTTCGGCGTCGCGCGCGGGTCCAGCCGCAATTCCAGCCAGCGGGCCCATCCGGCGACGATTCCGGCCAGCGCCAGCGGCGTGTGGGTCAGTTCGATCAGCAACTGGTCCTTCAGGTTTGCGATCGCATGGCTGTGCGTCAGCAGCAGCGCCCCGCCGCCCGCGCACAACAAGGGGAACACCAGGGCCGCGGCCTTGTTGTTCCACCCGGTCGCGCGCACCCGCCATTCGAACCAGGCGAAGGCCACGATCAGCACGACGTACAACCGGTGCTGCAAGACCTCGACGTCCCGCAGGCTGTCCATGAAGCCGATATTGCCCATGGGCCAGGTTTCCGGATCCGACCGGAAGAACAGAAACACGGCCAGGCCCAGGAACAACAGCGGCCAATGGCGCGCCCAACCGACCCCCGCTCTGTTAGCCAGCGCAAGCAGGCCGACGCCGATTACGATCAACCCGGCCCAATGGTGATTGTACTCCGACCACGCTATGTCGTCGGCATTGCGCGGCGGCAGCTCGCCCGCCCCCGGCACGAAAGCCGCCTGAGGATGCGCGTGATGTTCCGACGCCTCGGCGTCCAACTGCGCCTGCAACGCCGGCAAGGCCAGTTCGTCATGATCGGGACTGCTCAGACGCGGCCATTCCGGCGTATTGCGCGCCGCGATTTCCGCCCAGGTGACCCGGTCCTGCGTCAGATCGACCGCCGGCGGCACCGACGTCAGCGAGGCAGCGGCGAAGAAGATGGAAATGCCGATCCCCATCTCCACCTCCGCGAACCGGCGCAGGCGGACAATCGAGGTATTCGGGTTGGCGCGCAACCGCTCCACGAGTAGAAAGTTCAGCCCGCCTAAGCCAAGAAGCATAAGGAACATGGCGATCTTGGCGCCGACCATGACGCCGTAGGCGGTGCCGTAGAACCCCTGCCAACTGCCGACATAGAACACGGTCATGGTGATGCCGCTGACCAGGATGCAGGCGACGCCCGCCATCGACATGCGCGAGAACCGGGCACCCACCAGCCGCCAGGATACGCCGTCCCACAGCTTGGCCATTGCGAGAAGAAAACACGGGATGCCGCCGATCCAGATGGCGGCGCCGGCCTGGTGCAGCCACTCCACCGCCAGCAGCGGCAACCGGTCGGTCAGGCGCGCGGCGGCATGGGTGGTGAAGGTGGCGGCGACCAGCTCCAGGATGGTCAGCGCGACCAGCGGCAGCGCCGGCGCGTCCCGCCCGCGGGCAAACAGCAGGGTGGCGATGACCGCGGCGGCAACGGTCTTCACCAGGCCGGCCACGGCGAAGTTGGCGCCCAGGATGGCGCTGACCGGCAGGTCCAGGGTGTCGGTCAGCACCGCGGTCTGCAGCGCGACGGTCACCGCCTCCGCGGTCAGCAGGGCGATGGCGCTCCAGGCGGCGATGCGGGCGGTGCCATCGGCCACCAGCCGGCCGGTGGCGCCCAGTTGCGGCAGCAGGGGACGAACCAGCAGCAGCAGGAACAACACGCCGCCCAGGGTCATGGACTGCGCCAGGATCGTCAGGCCATGGACGACGATCGAGAGATAGCCGAACACATCGACCAGCAATTCCATCGGATCAGGGTCCGGTCACGGTGAAGGGCACGTCGCCGCGGGTGATGTGGCCGTCCACGGCCAGCACCTGCCAGCGCACGACATAGGCGCCGGGCGGCAGATCGGCTTTGGTGGTCAGGACATCGGGTGGCCCATCGGGGTCGATCGGCAGGGTCGTGCGGGATTGGTCAGGGCGGGTCAGCACCAGCTTGGACCGGGCCCGGTCGATCCGGCTGTTGTAGCGGAATTGCATCGCGATCGGGCCCGCTTGGGCGGTGCCACCGGCCTCGGGGTGGCTCGCTTCCAGAATCGCATGGGCGAAGGCTGGGGCGGCGGCGAACAGCGCGATGCCGAAAGCGAGACGTGACAGCAGTTTCGGCACGGCGGGTCCCTTCCAGGTCGGACGCGGCGGGCGTGTAGCCTTCGCCGGGCATTCTGTCCAATGCGGGTGGACGGCCGGCTTGCATCCGGCTAGGGACGGCGCGGTATTTCAAGACGAGCAGGACGCGCCCGCATGAGTCGCCCACCCCCCGGAACACGCGCCGATTACCGTTGGTTCCATGCGATCACCACGCGCTGGATGGACAACGACGTGTTCCAGCACGTCAACAACGTGAACTATTTTTCCTATTTCGACACCGCGGTGACGTATTACGAAATGACCGAGGGTGTGGTCGGCCTGCTGGACGGGCCGGTGCATTGCGTGGTGGCCGAGGTCGCCTGCCGCTACCACAGCTCGCTCGCCTTCCCTGACCGCGTCACCGTCGGCATCCGGGCCGCTCGGATCGGTGTCAGTTCAATCCGATATGAGATCGGTGTGTTCCGCAACGATGACGATGTGGCGGCGGCCGAAGGTCATTTCGTGCACGTGTTCGTGCAGCGTGGCTCGCAGCGGCCGGTGCCGATCCCCGAGGCGGCTCGCACTGTATTGTCCAGGATTCTGGTCTGACCAACCGGTTGTGACCGGCGTTCCCGGCGGTCGGCGGTTTGGCGCGTCCAGCCATCACGGGAATGTGATATTACCCACAGACCGCGGTTACTTCCTGAAATCAGACATTGGTTGACAGACACGGGAACCATGACAATGATAGTCGGGTTCGTTCCATAACACCAACCGGGGAGACCAGAAATGCCAGCAGCCGTAACGGCCGACATCGGCATGGAAGATGCGCTTGCCAACCAGGACCTTCAGCTCACGAACACCTATGGCGGCACCAGCGGCGGCGGCAGCTTCCTGACGATCGCCGGGAATTATATCAAGACCATCGACTGCTACACCTCGTACAACAACGCAGCCACCAACTTTTATTTCCTGCAGGCCGTCCAGATCACCTATGACAATGGCACGTCCATCACAATCGGCAACAACCCGCCCACCGCCAACAATGCATCGGTCCAGACGCTGACCCTGAGCGGAAATTCGATCGCCAAACTGTATTTCAATATCAGTTCGAATTCGCATGTGTTCAGCGGCAGTCCCGTCATCGTCGGAATTTACGCCGAACTGCTGAACGGCCCGGCGTTCTGCTCGCTGCCGACGTCCAATCCGTCCTACTGCACGCCGCAAACCAATCCCCCGGCGTGGCAGATCGCGACACCAACAGGTTCGTCCATGCCCGCCAAGAACATGGTGCTGGTCGGCATGTCCGGCAAATCCGGTTCCGCGATCAACGCCGCGGCGTTCTATTTCAAGACGGATAAGCTGATGAACCAGGGCCTCTACGTGCCGTCCTACACCTACAGTCCCGCAACCCCGGGTGCAGCGACGCCGCTCAATGTCGCGACCGCAACGGTCAGCAACCAGACCAACACGCAACAGCAAATGAGCATCAACTTCTCGGAGAGTGTGGCATCATCCTTCACCTTCTCGGTGGCCGAAGGTCTCACCATCGGCACGACGGTCGAGGTCCAGGCCGGCGTCCCGCTGGTCGCGGATGCGAAATTCACCGAGTCCGCGCAGGTGTCCTTCACCGCGACACTCGGCGTGTCGAAGACATTCACCAATACGTTTTCCTATACGGCGAATGTCATGGTGGGTGAGAACCAGACCATCCAGGCCAAGGCGGTCGCATCGTCCTATGCCGTCAGCGCGACTTTCACCGGGACTTATGCGGAACTCTGGGCCCATGCCGGTGCGGTCACGAAGACCGTGAACGGCACGCTTGAAGGCGTGACCGCCTATGACGTGAACGTCAGCTATACAACGAACTGATAACGCGACCGCGGCATGCGGGACGCCTCGGCGGCGCCGATGGCTGGTGGATCGCGGATACTGGAACGCTGGTCGTGAAGGGATTGATGCCTTTGACGCCTGGATTTGCGCGCCAATGAACTTAAGTTGACTTAACTCAACTTAAGTTCCATCATCCCGGGATGACACAACCCCTCGCCACCATGTCATACTTGGCGCAGCCCCTGGACCTGGTACTGGGAAGCCCCGGCATGGTGCGCGTGCTTCGCGTCCTGATCCGTCATGGCGGACAACTCCCGATGTCGAGGCTGGTCCAGGACAGCCGGCTCAGCCTGCCGGGCACCATCAAGGTGCTGCACCATCTGGAAGGCCTGGGCGTGGTGAAGGTGGCTGGCGGCGGCCGAGCGCGGCTGTTCCAGGCGACCGTGGCTCACCCGGTTGTCGGCATGCTCGACGTGCTGTTCAGATCGGAGGCAGGCTACCGCGAGCGCGCCCTGAACGCCGTCAAGCGGGACGGCAATAGCCTTGCCCTGAAGGCCTTATGGCTCTTCGGCAGCGTCGCGCGATTTGAGGATCGGCTGGACAGCGATATCGACCTCATCATGGTGACGGATCTCGCCGAACCTGCCGCGCATGAGGCGGTCGCGGCGCAATTCCGCGCGCGTCTGTCCGAGGATCCGGAGCTGAGCGGCCTGAAGCCGTCGGTCATGGCCCTCACCATGGCGGATGTCGTTGCATTAGTGAACACACGGCACCCGATCTGGGTGACCGCGGAACGCGAGGCGAAGGTCCTGGTTGGTCCGTCGCCGCGGGATCTGGCATCGCAGATTGCCTCGCCCCAGGCTGCAAAATGACCAAGGGCCGAAAGAATGCCAGGACCGGTGTCGATCGCCTGGAGGCCAATGGGCGATTGCGGAAAGCCAAAGCGTTCCACCGGATAGCGCGCGAGGCTCTGGTACTGCTGGAACGGGAAGGGCTTGATCGCGCCCCGGCCTTGAACAATGCCACGTTGGCGGCGATCGCTTATGTGGACGCCGTAACCATCACCGCAGACGGCAGCCTGAACCAAAGAGATCACGCGACCTGCCGGACGGACGCCTGAACGATCTCAAGGGGCTTCTGGCCATCAAAGACGAAGTCCAGTACGGCGCCAGAATTTCCCAGCATGACGCGGTGGCGCGCGCGATTGACCAGCTCGACCGCTTCGCCTGTTGGGTGACCGCGTGGTTGGAAGCAAGGGGCGTTACCTGACGAAATCGCCGCCGCATCGGCTTCGCTCGCGTGAGCTGGCGGGTTGTCGGCGGTCACGCCGCCGCCTTCACGCTTCGTCCAAAGCCCGCAACATCAATCGGCTTGCCCGGCACCATGAACACATAAACCAGCGCGCAGGTCAGTCCCAGTCCCGCGCTGAACAGTAGCGCCGGCACGAAACTGCCAGTGTCCTGCACGATGAACCCCGTCACCGCCGGCGCCAGCGCGCCACCGATATAGCCGCCGCAATTCTGAATCGACCCGAGTGACGCGGTGCAGTGCCGCGGCGCCGCGACGCTCGCCAAAGCCCAGCACATCGCGCCCGCCATACCGTTGAACGCCAGCGCCGTTGACATCGCCGTGACCGCGACCAGCGTGCTGGGCGTCAGCGCCGTCACGATCGTGAAGCTCGCCATGCCGGCGAGCCCGATCACCACGGGAATTTTGCAACTGTTGATCGGCGATACCCCCCTCGCGGCAAGGAAATCGGCAAGCCAGCCCGCGCCAATGCTGCCGAGGACGCCGCAGGCGAAGGGAATCGCCGCGACCCAGCCGGTCTTGCCGATGCTCATATGGCGTTCGATTTCCAGGTAGCCGGGCAGCCAGGCCTGATAGACCCAGCCCATATAGACCTCGCCGAAAAAGCCCAGCACCATGCCCCAGGTCGCGCGATACGCGAACAGATGTTTCCAGTCCGCCCAGGTGACGCGTTCGGCCACCTGTTTCGCTTCGCCATCGGCGAGGTAGGCCTTTTCCTCCTCCGTCAAGGCGACTTCGCCAGGTTCGCGATAGACCGCGTACCACAGGATCGCGACGGCGATGCCGACACCCCCCATGATCACGAACATCCAGCGCCAGCCGAAGGCCAGCATCAGGACGGTCAGCACCGGCGGCGCGATCGCCGGTCCCAGCTTCGACCCGCACAGGCCGATGCCCGTGGGCAGTCCACGCTCGCGCACATTGAACCAGTCGCGCACGACGCGCACCAGGCCGGAAAATTGCGGCGATTCGCCCATGCCCAGCAGGACGCGGGCGCCGACGAACTCCCAGAAATTGCCGACCAGTCCGCCGAGTGCCTGCGCCAGCGACCAGACGAAAATGCCCAGCCCCAGCAGTTTGCGCGGCCCCAACCGGTCCACCAGCGCACCGGCGGGAAGCTGAAACGCGGCGTAGGCCCACAGGAACGCCGACAGCAGCAACCCCATATCGGCGAGCGACAGCCCAAGATCGTGGCGGATCAGCGGATTGGCGACGGCGAGGGTGGAACGATCAATGTAGTTCACCGCGCAACCCAGCACCAGAAGCGCGACCGAACCGCGCTGAATGCGTTTCAGGCGTGGGGTGGCGGTGACGACGGCCATATTCGTTGCTCCCTTGCCGGGTTGGATGTCCCAGTGTCCGTTTCCTGTGAAACGGTATGCTCTTGCACCGGGGGAATGACAAGCCGGGCAGGGTCGCTCGCCGGCCCCGACCTGGTATCGCCGCTGACGCCAACGGCCGGCCCCGGCGGGCTGCCGGCTTTAACGATCGCTTAAACAATTGCTGGCAGGTTTGCGGCAACCCGCGGCGGATGCCGGCGTGGCGGGTGGCTGACATCAGGTCCTGGCCAGACGATCGGAGAGCCAATGCGCAAGAGTTTGATGTCGTTCGGGCTGCGGACCCGGGTCACCGCAGCCTCGGCGATCACCGCGGCGGCAACCGCCATCGTCGTCCTCATTGGCGGCCTTTGGATCATCGGCCAGGTCGTCGATCGCGCCAATCAGCGCGAACTGCAAGGCCACTACCAGGCACTGCAATCCGCCCTGCAGCAGGAAGCGCACCGCGCCGCGGCGATGAGCGCGCTCGTTGCATTGATGCCGCCGGTCCAGGAGGCGATGGCGCGCGGCGATCGCGCGGCCTTGCTGGGGTGGTTCGTTGCGGGGTTTGCCGACCTGAAAGCCAGCTACGGGGTGGATCAGTTCCAGTTCCATACCCCGCCAGCCACGTCGTTCGCGCGGGTCCACCTCCCGGAAAAATATGGCGACGACCTGTCGAAGTTCCGCCAGACCGTGGTCGAAGCCAATGCCGGGGGCAAAACGGTCGTCGGGCTGGAAGGCGGCGTCGCCGGGCTCGGCATTCGTGGCGTCGTGCCAGTCAGCCTCGCCGGCAAGCGTCTCGGCACCGTCGAATTCGGCCTCTCGTTCGGCCAGACATTTTTCGACCAGTTCAAGCAGACCCGGCACGTCGATGTGGCCTTCCACCTGTTCGACCAGGATACGTTCAAGACACTGGGCGGCACGCTGGACGGCCGGTCCTTCTTCACGCCGGCCGAATATCGCGCCGCGGCCGGCGGCAGCTTCCCCATCCACACCGGCGAATTGCGCGCCAGGCCGGTCGCCGCCCTACTCGGACCGATTACGGATTATTCCGGCAAGGTTATCGGGGTGGCCGAAATCGCGATGGACGACATGGACTACGTGACCCTGCTCGCCCGGGCACGCTGGCTGGAAACCGGCATCGCCGCCTTGGCGCTGCTGATCGCAGGCCTGAGCGGTTTCCTGATCGCCCGCGGCATCGCCGGCCCGATCATCAAAATGACCGATGCCATGCGGCAACTTGCCGCGGGCGACCACGAGATGGCTCTGCCCGCCTGGCAGCGTGATGACGAGGTCGGGCGAATGGCCGCGGCAGTGGCGGTCTTCCGCGACAACGCCATCGAACGCAACCAGTTGCAAGACGGCCGGACCCGGGACGAGCAGGCGGCGCAGATCAGGAAGGCAGCCCTGGTCGGCATGGCGGAAACCATTGAAGCCAGCATGGCGGACGCGCTCGATCAGATCCGCGGCCGCACCACCGCCATGGCAACGGCCGTGGAAGACATGAGCGCGTCGGCCGCGCGGACTGGCAGCACGGCCAGCATTGCCGCCGACGCCGCGGCACAGGCCCTGAACACCGCCCAGACCGTGGCCAGTGCAGCCGAGGAACTCGCCGCCTCGGTTCATGAGATCGGTGGCCAGGTGGCTCATTCCGCTACAGTAGTAAACCGAGCGGTCGCCGCCGGCAAGGAATCCCGCGCGACCATCGAAACGCTGAATGAACAGGTCGCGCAAATCGGTCTGGTTGCCGACATGATCAGCGAGATCGCCGGCAAGACCAATCTGCTGGCACTGAATGCCACGATCGAGGCCGCCCGCGCCGGCGACGCCGGCAAGGGTTTTGCCGTGGTCGCAAGCGAGGTAAAGGCGCTCGCCATGCAGACCGCACGCTCCACCGGCGAAATCGGGCGCCATATCAACGACGTGCGCAACGCCACCCATGCCTCGGTTGCCGCGGTGGCTCGGATCGAGCAGACGATCGGCGAGATCGATGCCATCGCCACGTCGATCGCCGCGTCGGTCGAGCAGCAGAGCGCGGCCACCGCGGAAATTGCCCGCAGCGTGGCGGAGACCGCGGCCGCCGCCAGCGAAATGACCAGGCGAACGAGCGAGCTCTCCGGCGAGGCTGGCCAGACCGGTCATCGCGCGGCCGAAGTCCTGGACCATACGACGAATGTGAACGCCGCCATCGACTCGCTGCGGCGTGGGGTGATCCAGGTGATCCGGACCGCCAGCGCCGACGTGGACCGGCGTTCGGATCGCCGCCGGCCGTGCCTCGCGGATGCCGCGATTGCCTGGCAGGGACAGACGACGAATGCCGTGCTACGCGACATATCGGAAAGCGGTTGTCTGGCAGAAACGACGGCGGGTTGCCGAACCGGCCTGGCGATCGAGGTGGTGCTGACCCGCTACGGCAAGCGGATCGAGGCCGCTGTGGCGCACGCGGCTGATGGCAAACTCCGTATCGCCTTCAACGGCGAAGGGCTGCCAACCGCCGATGCCGACCGCATCAGCCTGGAGACCATTCCGGATCTGGTGAGGCTGACCCGCGACGACCATTTGGCGTTCTGCCAGAAAGTCGCCGGCGCCGTCGAGACGGGCGCCAAACAACCGCCTGCCAGCCTGGCAACGCCGCACCACTGCCGTCTCGGGCGCTGGTACGATGGCGTCACGGACCCCGCCACGCGGGCCTTGCCGTCATTCCAGGCGATGGATGCGCCGCACCAGGCGGTGCATGACGCGGGCCGCCGCGCGCTGGCCGCGCTGGCCGCCGACGACATGGCGACAGCCAAACGCGAGGTCGCGGCGATGCGCGAGGCGTCGGGCCGGATTCTGCACTTTCTCGACGCGTTCGGCCGAGAATTTCCTGCCACCGTCTGGGCGGCGCGTCAGTCGGCGCCCGACGAGATGGCGGCCGCATGATGGCGACCGGTCCGTTTCCGGTGAATCGTCAAACCTTGCGCTGACGCGGCAGGATCCGCAGCGCATTGTCGCGGTCAATGCCTTTCAGCACCGCCGGACCAAATGCCTTCTTCAGGCCGTTCACATGATCGATCCCGGTGCGGTACGGATAATCGGTACCGAACACAATTTGCGATGTCGGAACCAGATCGGCCAGCGCATGGATCGTCACCGCGTTCGACACCTGCGCGGTATCGTAATAAAACCGCCGCAGCTCGTGATCGACCGTCTCCCGCGTCACCTTCCCCTTGTATGGCGGTGTGGTCACCATCTGGATCTGCAGCCGTTCGGCCACCGCGGTCAGCACGCCGCCGCCATGCGAGAAGATGAAGTTCACATCCGCGTACCGTTGCGACGCGCCGCTGAAAATCAGGTTGGTGATGCTGCGGGTCGTGTCGGCGCCATATTCCA
>Ga0302276_10001772_pt1 | contig 19331 bp, 5 predicted proteins | sample III_Bog_N2_3_FD_198768 | JGI IMG/M metagenome (GOLD analysis project Ga0302276, IMG submission 198768) | Peat permafrost microbial communities from Stordalen Mire near Abisko, Sweden - III_Bog_N2_3 | ecosystem: Environmental > Terrestrial > Soil > Wetlands > Peat | place: Sweden: Abisko...
TTCCCCCCCCTCCCACAAAAGCGCCTGATATTGCGACCGACGCGCAACACCGTGAAAAAGTTTGGGCGCTTTAACGAAGATGGATTGACGGCGGACCTTTCATCGCGATGATAGGGTGCGACTATGGCTAGTGGCTACTCGTCTTTCCGATCCTGTTTTACCCGTAATTTCGGGAACCGCACTCTATCGCATATGAAAGCAAGCGACAGACACCAAACCAAGAGCAACCGCGCGTCCGGCGTCATGCGTTATTCCGATACTCATTGATCAGAGTCCGTCTGCTTGAGGTACGGGTTTGGTCAAGAGTTGATGTGAGTGACACGATCACGGTTTTCCGCCTTCGCTCCGAAAGTTTCTCTGGATGTTCAGACGCTTCCTTATGACCGCCGCCGGTTTTGTCGCAGTCGGAACAGTTTCGGTTGCGGCGAAAGCAGACAGCGTCGATTATGGCTCGTTGGAACAGATGTTCGGCGAACCCGTCACCACCAGCGCCACGGGTAAGCCTCAAAGGGCTTCGGATGTGCCGATGGCGATGATCATCATCACAGCGGATCAGATCCGGCGCGCGGCAGCGATTGACTTGCCGGGAATTCTAAAAGAATACACCGACCTCGACGTGCTTCAATTCACCCGAGGCTCTAGTGATGTCTCCGTCCGGGGCTATGACACCGCCATGGAGCCACGATTGTTGGTTCTGGTGAATGGCCGTCAGGTCTATGTTGACTATTTCGGTTTTACCAACTGGGATGCAATTCCGGTTGAACTGGCGGAAATCCGGCAGATCGAAGTGGTTAAAGGCCCCAACAGCGCACTGTTCGGCTTTAATGCGGCGGCGGGGGTGGTGAATATCATCACGATGAATCCCCTCTATGACAGCGTAAACGAGGCCTCGGCTCGAATCGGAACCCAAGGCGACAAAGAGCTATCCGCCGTTGGAACCGCCCATGTCGGCGACAGTCTAGGAGTCCGGCTATCGGCAGGCGGTTACAATGCCCAACCCTTTAATGACACCTTGACCAATCTATTGACCGCGCCCTTGACCCAAAATCCGTTCCGACGGGCGGTCAATCTGGATGTGCGAGGGCAAATCAATGACGATTTGCAAGTCGGGTTCGAAGCCAGCCACAGCCTCGTGGCTCAAAATCAATGGATGCTGTCCTACCTCGCCCGCCCCAATCAATTAAGATCGGACTCTCTCAAAGCTAACTTCAGCGCCAATTCAGGAATTGGCCTGATTGATGGCGAAGTTTATAAGAATTTTGTCTTCACAAATTACTCGATGATTGATTCAGTCCCTGGTATGGTTGAAGACCTCGCCGTTGGCGATCAACTGAGCACTCGGGAATCAGTCACTTCGGCCAAGCTTCAAGACCTATTCAAAATCGGGGCCGACCATACGCTGCGCCTTGCCGGTGAATACCGCTATAACACTATGAACTCGGTGCCAATCGAAGACGTCCAAGCAGGATATACCGTCTATTCGGGGTCTGGACTGTGGGATTGGGCGATCACGCCGGAGATTGACCTCAACAACGCCTTGCGCTTCGATCATCTTCAACTCGAGCGCAGCGGTCCGAGTTCCAACGGCCCGAGTCCCATCACCAACACCATCCCAAGTCCAGCTCTCAACGCCATGACCGACGCTGCTTTAGCTAACGCGTTGGTGTCAAGCAATCCAGTGACATGGCCCTACACCAATGCCAACTTCAACAATAAAAACATTAACGAGGTTAGTGCCAATTCCGGTTTGGTGATCAAAGCCAGTGAATTCGATACCATTCGCCTGTCTTATGGTCGCGGCATTCAAATGCCCCCACTCGTTGATTATGCTTGGTATGAACCGATCCTGCGGACAGTCCCACTGGGGGGCGGCGCTACGGCTCAAATTCCGGCGCTTGTCAATGGCAATCCGTCGCTTGAGCCAACCATTGTAACCAATTATGAACTCGGCTACACACGAGACCTCAGCCACCTGTCATCAAAGCTCTCGACGTCGATATTTTACGATACCTATGAAAATTTAAGCTCAACCGATCCTTTTACCCATCGGGCGATCACTGGAAACCAAACTTTGCTGGAGAGTGAAAATATCGGTAATTCCCATTCGATCGGTCTGGAAGTCGGGCTTGACGGTCATACCGACAGTTGGCGCTGGGGATTCAACTATCGACTAGAGTCCATCCATGATAAATTAAATTTTTCTCAATACGACTCCAATGGCAATCTGGTCGTTGATTTGTTATATCAAGGCTCATCACCCAGCCATTTGTTAACATTACGAGGTGGATATAGTTATAAAAGTTGGGATTTTGATTTATTTGGTCGTTATTCATCATCTTTTTCGCTCCCAAGCCCAAATCCACAATTCGGCATTTATGGATTGATGGGAGGAACCTTTAACAAATATACCATTCCGGCATATATCACCATTGACGCCCGAATTGCCTATAACCTTACCGATAAGCTCTCGGTCGCGATCAATTTGGTCAATTTTCAGTCAAAGTCGACACCATTTTCCAATGCCCCGCCGGTTGAGCGCCAAGGCTACCTGACCCTTGGGATCAAATTCTGATCGGCGCCTGATACCGGCGAGCCATAAGACCGCCGGTCCTCGGGCCGCAGTCGCGGCCCCATCGCCGTCTGGTCTAAGCCAAAATCCGAGCGCAAGAATCATAAGACCCCAACGTATAAAGGGGAGGAGGCGGGAGACCGAGCCCACTCCGGCAGCGGTGACGATCCCAGCGCCCTGCTCTCAAATAGGCTCTCGCCAATGGGACATGAGAGGGGGCTGCCGTGGTATCCTCTGTGTCGTCATACACTGCGACGCAAATCCTCAATCTGTCGAAGACGACGATTGCCGGCCTGAAAGCCGCAGATATCGCGGCATTGTCGGCAACCCAGATCGGGGCGTTCAGCACGACAGAGATCCAGGAACTGAGTTCGGCTCAGATATCGTGGCTGTCCACCACGCAAATGCAGGAATTGGCGACGACCCAGATCGCGGCCTTAACAAAAAGTCAATTGGCTTTCAGTTCCTCCCAACTCTCGGTTCTGTTGGATGTCCAAATCGAGGCCCTCGGAACCGATATTGCGGCCCTCAATAGCACCCAACTCAGAGGCCTAACCAGCACCGAAGTCAGTGCCCTGACCACCGACCAAATCAGCGCCCTGGCGTCAACCCAGCTCGCAGCCCTGACCACCACCGGCATCACCGGCCTGGACGATACCCAGATTGCGGAACTGACCACCACTCAACTGAGCGGCCTGACCGCAGCCCAAGTCGTGGCCTTGAGCACCACCCAGATCACTCAGCTCTCCACCAACCAGCTCGCGGCCCTCACCACCATCCAACTCAAGGGATTGAGCAGCACCGACATCGGGGTGCTGTCGTCATCCCAACTCGCCGCCCTCAGTTCCACACAAATTGGGTCTTTTAACACCTTCCAAATCCAGGGCCTGACCGGCGACCAGATTGCTGCTCTGACCACAACCCAATTCGGAGCCCTAACCACCACCGAACTGGGGGGCATGACCACAACCCAGATTGCTCAATTATCCACCACCCAGATCGCGGCGCTCACCGGAACCCAGCTTACCGGCCTTGCCAACACCGGGATCGCCGCGCTCTCCGGTGACCAAATCGCCGCCCTCAGTACGTCCCAGGTCTCCTCGCTCACGACCACCCAGATCCGGGGTCTGACCAGTGCCGAAGTCGGCGCTTTAAGTACGGCCCAACTCGGCGCCCTCACCTCGACCCAAATGGCCGCCCTGAGCGCCACCGGGCTTGGCGGTTTGGTCGACACCCAGATTGCGACGCTGACCACCACCCAACTGGCCGGACTTGCCTCGACTCAACTGACGGCCTTGAGTTCAACCCAGATTGACCTGTTGTCCACCAACCAGCTCGCAGCCCTGACGTCCACTCAGATCAAGGGCCTGACCAGCACCGGCATTGGCACGCTGTCCACCGCCCAGATCAGCGCGCTCTCGACCACCCAAGTTGCGGCGCTGGCGGCGACACAAATCGCCGCTCTGAGTGGCGACCAAATCGCCGCCCTCGGCACCACTCAACTGGGCGTCTTAACCACCACCCAGATGCGGGGCTTGACCAGCACCGAAGTCAGTGGTCTGAGCACAATCCAACTCGGCGCCCTCAGTTCCACCCAAATCGGAGCTTTGTCCTTCGCCGGAACCGGCGGCTTGGCCGATACCCAGATCGCGGCGCTGTCCACCACCCAACTGGCCGGATTGACCTCAACCGAAATGAGTGGGCTGTCCGCCACGGCACTGGGCGCCCTGTCCACCACCGCATTAGCGGCCTTCAGCACCACCCAATTAAGCGGTCTAACCAGCACGGGCATCGGCGCGCTATCCACCACTCAATTCACCGCTCTCGGCACCAGCCAGATTGCGGCGCTGACGACGCTCCAGGTCTCGGGCCTGACCGGCGACCAACTCGGCGCCCTGACCGGCACCCAACTTGGCGCCTTGACCGCAACCGAACTCGGGGGCCTGACCACCACCCAGGTCGGCCTGCTGTCCTCAACTCAAATCTCGGCGTTCACGGCCACCCAGATCAAAGGCTTGACCAACACCGGCCTCGCCGCCTTGTCCGGGGACCAGCTCGGAGCCTTGACCACCACCCAAATCGCGGCGCTCACCACCGCTCAGACCCGAGGACTGACCAGCACCGTAATCGGCGCCCTCACCACCACCCAGATTGGCGCCCTGACCGCCACCCAAATTGCTGCACTATCCGCCGCTGGCATCAACGGCCTCGCCGATACTCAGATTGCCACCCTGAGTCCCACTCAACTGGCCGGACTGACTCCAACTCAGATGGGCGCCCTGTCCAGCACGGCGGTTGGTGCCCTGACCACCACCGAACTGACGACCCTGACCACCACCCAGTTGGATGGCCTGACCAGCACCGGAATCAGCGCCCTCTCCGCCACCCAGCTTGACATCCTCAGTACCAAGCAAGTCGCATCCCTGACCGCCAGCGAGATCAAGACTCTCAGCGGCGATCAGCTCGGCGCTCTGACCGCAACCGAACTCGGGGCGCTGACCGCAACCGAGCTTGGCGCCCTGACCGCCACCCAGGTTGGCGCGTTGTCCACAACTCAAATTGCCGCCCTAACCACCACTCAACTTCAAGGATTGACCAGCACCGGCATCGGGGCCTTGTCCGGGGATCAACTCGGCATTCTGTCCACCACCCAACTGGCGGCGCTGATCTCGACCCAACTTAGAGGATTGACCAGCACCGAGGTTGGGACACTCACCACCACCCAGCTTGGCGCCCTGGCCTCGACCCAAATCGCCGCCCTGACCGCCACCGGAGTTGGTGGGCTGGCCGATACCCAAATCGCGGCGCTGACCACCACCCAACTGAGCGGCCTGACTTCCACCCAAATCGTCGGGCTATCCAGCACGGCCGTCGGCGCCCTGACCGCGACTGAACTGACGGCCTTGTCCACCACCCAACTGGCTGGCCTGACCAGCACCAACATCGGCGCCCTGTCCACCGCCCAACTCGGCTTGTTGAGCACCAGACAAATTGCGGCCCTGACCGTAACCCAAGTCGAAGGCTTAACCAGCGGTCAGTTGGCCGCCCTGGCCCCAACCCAGCTCGGTGCGCTGACCGCAACCGAACTCGGAGGCCTGACCACCACCCAGATCGGCCAACTCTCCACCACCCAGATTGCAGCCCTGACCACCACCCAAGTTAGAGGTCTGACCAGCACCGGACTGGCCGTGCTCTCCACCAATCAACTCGGCGCTCTGACCACCACCCAACTGGCCGCTCTGACCACCAATCAAGCCAGGGGCCTGACCAGCACCGAAGTCAGCGCCCTGACCACCACCCAATTGGGCGCCTTCACCGCGACCCAGATCGGCGCCTTGACCGGGGTTGGCGGGTTGGCCGATACCCAAATTGCGGCGTTGACCACCACTCAGTTGGCCGGCCTAACGTCAACCCAGATGGCCGGGTTATCCACCACGGCGATCAGCGCCCTGACCGCGACCGAATTGGCGGCGCTGTCCACCACCCAGTTGAGCGGCCTGAGCAGCACCGGCATCGGGGCGCTCTCCACCACTCAGTTTGGCGAACTGAGCACGAGACAGGTTGCGGCCTTGACCGCAGCCCAGATCGCTGATCTGAGCAACGACCAGCTTGGCGCCCTGATCTCAACCCAGGTCGGCGCCCTGACCACCACCGAGCTTGGAGACCTGACCAGCACCGAAATCGGCGCCTTGACCACCACCCAACTGGGCGCACTCAGTTCCAGCCAAATCGCCGCGCTGTCCGCCGCCGGGATCGCCGGGTTGGTCGACACTCAGATGGCGGCCCTGTCCACCACTCAGCTCGCCGGCTTCACCGCAACCGAAATGGGGGCGCTGTCCAATACAGCACTGAGTGGCCTGACCACCTCCGAACTGGCAGCCCTCACCACCACCCAGCTCAGTGGCCTGACCAGCACCAGCATTGGGGCGTTGTCCACGGCCCAGTTCGGCGCCTTGAGTGCCAAGCAAATTGCGGCCCTGTCCACCACCCAGATTAAGGGCCTAACCAGCGATCAGCTTGGCGCCCTGACCACCACCCAGCTTGGCGCCTTGACCGCCACCGAATTGGGGGGGCTGACCGCAACCGAAGTGGGCGGACTGTCGACAGCCCAGATCGCGGCTCTTTCCACCACCCAGATTCAGGGCTTGACCAGCACCGGACTGGCCGCGCTGTCCATAAATCAGCTCGGTGCCCTGTCCACCAGCCAGCTTGGCGCTCTGACCACCACCCAACTGGGCGGCCTGACCAGCACCGAAGTCGGCGCCTTGACCACCACCCAATTGGCCACTCTGACGGCCACCCAACTGGGGGGCCTGTCCGCCGTCGGAATGACCGGGCTGGCCGATACCCAGATGGCGGCGCTCACCACCACCCAACTGACCGGCCTGACCACAACCCAAATGGCGGCGCTGTCCACCGCCCAGATGGACCTGCTATCCAATACGCAACTGGTGGCGTTCACGTCGACACAACTTAATGCACTGGCTGGCAGCGATATTGCGGGCCTCAGCACAACCCAGCTTGCCGCTCTGACCACCACCGAGATTGCGGCCCTCTCCACCACCGAAATCAGCAATCTGAGCAGCGCCGAGATCGCAGCCCTTAGCGCAACCCAACTCGCGGCCCTCACCACCACTCAATTAGCGGTGTTGACCACCACCGAGGTCGGCGCCCTGACCACCACTGAATTAGCCGCACTGACCACCCGGCAAGTGGCGGGGCTAACCGGAACCGAAATAGCGGCGCTATCCACCACCCAACTTGGCACATTGGCCGCAACCCAAATGGCGGCACTGTCCACCAGTGAAATGCGGGGCCTGACCAGCACCCAGGTTGGAGCCTTGACCACAGCCCAACTCGGCGCGCTCAACGCCACTCAGATTGGCGCCCTATCTACCACCGGCATCGCTGGACTGACCAGTTCCCAGCTCGCCGCCCTGACCGCCACCCAGCTCACCGGCCTGACCGCCACCGGAATGGGAGCACTGTCGACCACAGCGGTCACAGCCCTAACCGCAACCGAGCTGGCCGCCCTGACCTCCACCCAGATCAGGGGGTTGACCAGTACCAGCATCGCCGCCTTAACAACGGGCCAATTGGGTAGCCTGAGCGCCTCCCAAATCGCACAGCTCACCACCACCCAGGTTAAGGGCCTGACCGGCACCGAAATGGGCGCGTTGTCCACCACCCAGCTCGCGGCTTTAACCACAACGCAAATCGGGGCTCTCTCCACCACCGGCATTGGTGGCCTGACCCCGACCCAGTTGGCTGGACTGACGACAAACCAGATCGCCGCCATGACGGCGACACAGATCGGGGGGCTATCCCAAACACAAATCCAGTCGCTGACCACCGGGCAACTGGCCGCCCTGACCACCACCGAAATGGCCGGCCTAACCAACACCCAAATCGCAGCACTCTCAACGACCCAGACGGCGGCCCTGACCACCACCCAGTTCGCGGCGCTATCCACCACCACCGTTAGTGGCCTGTCGACAACCGAAGTGGCGGGGCTGTCCACCACGCAACTCACGGCGTTGACCGCCACCGGCATTGGCGATCTGACCGACAGCCAAATTGCGGCCCTAACCCCCACCGAAATCGGCAGCCTGACCACCACCCAGATCAAGGGCCTGACCACCACTCAGATCGGCGACCTCACCACCGCCCAATTGGGAGCGTTGACCACCACCCAGGTCAGGGCACTGTCCACCACCGAGATCAGCGGCCTGACCTCGACCCAGGTTGGCGCCCTGACCACCACTCAGATCGGCGCCTTCTCCACCACCGCCATCGCCGCCCTTACCACCACCGCCGTCAGCGGCCTGACCACCACCGAGCTGGCGGCATTGTCCACCACTCAGTTGACCGCCTTAACGTCCTCCCAGTTCGGTGCCTTGTCCACCAGCCAACTGGCGACCCTAACCTCCTCGCAACTGAGCGCCCTCAGCACCACCGAACTTCGCGGTCTGGTCGATACCCAGATTGCCGCCCTGACGGCAACCCAGATCGGCGCTCTGTCGGCCACACAGATCGCGGCCTTGTCCACCACCGGGATCAGCGGCCTGACCACCAGTGAAATGGCAGCCTTGTCCACGACCCAGTTGGCCGCCCTGACCGCGACCGAAGTCGGCGCCCTGGTCGATACCCAGATGGCGGCGTTGAACACCACCCAGTTGGGCGCCCTGACAACGACAGAAATCACGGCTCTTTCGACCACGGCCGTCAGCGGCCTAACCACCAGCGAACTCGCGGCCTTGTCCACCCAGCAACTCGCCGCCCTGACCCCAGCGCAAGTGGGAACGCTGGCAGAAACTCAAATATCGGCCTTCTCCACCGCCCAGATTTCGGCTCTCTCGACCACGGGACTCAGCGGCCTGCTCGACACCCAGATGGCGGCCTTGTCCACAAGCCAGCTTGCCGCCCTGTCCAGCAGCCAAATCGCGGCCTTAAGCACCACCGCCATAAGCGGACTGACCACCGCCGAAATCGTGGCGCTGTCCACCACTCAAGCCGCCGCCCTAACCACCACCGAAATCAGCAGCCTGGCCACCACCCAGATTGAGGCCCTGACGTCCGCCAACCTTGCCAGTCTGACCACCACCCAGATTCGGGGCCTAACCGCCACCGGAGCCGGCGCCCTGCTTCCCTCCCAGATCGGCGCGTTCAACACCACCCAGGTCGCGGCCCTCTCCACCACCGCCATGGGCGCCTTGACCAGCAGCGCCGTCAGTGCCCTGACCACCACCCAGTTGGGCGCCCTGACCACCACCCAGGTCGCGGCCCTCAGCACCACGGGCGTTGCCGGCCTGACCTCTACCGAACTCGCGGCCCTAACCACCCGGCAGCTCCAGGCCCTCACCCCGTCACAATTCGGAGCCCTGTCCACCACCCAGCTCGCAGCCCTGACCACCACCCAACTCGGTGTCCTGACCATCACGGAGATCAGCGGGCTGGTGGATACCCAGGTTGCCGCCCTGACTGCGACCCAGATCGCGGCGCTGAACACCACCCAGATCGGGGCCCTGAGCACCACCGGAGTCAGCGGCCTAACCTCGAGCGAAATCGCAGCGTTGTCTTTCACCCAACTGGGCGAACTGACCTCGACCGAAATTGGGGCCCTGACCACCACCCAGATGGCGGCCTTGTCCACCACTCAGCTTTCGGCCCTGACCACCACCCAGGTCAAAGGCTTGACCAGCACCGAGCTTTCGGCCCTGACCACCACCCAGCTTGGCGCCCTGACCGCTTCGCAAATAACGGCCCTGACCGCCGCCGAGATCGGCGGGTTGACCAGCAGCATCGTGACCGCCCTAACCACGACTCAGGTGGGCGCCCTAAGCCCGACCCAAATGGCCGCTCTCAGCCCCACCGGCATTACGGGCCTCACCACCACCCAACTGGCGGCCCTGACCTCCCGACAACTGGCAGCCCTCACCGCCACCGAAGCCGGCGCTCTGACCACCACCCAACTGGGGGCTCTGACCACCACCCAACTGGGCGTCCTGACCACCACCGAGATGAGTGGCTTGGTCAGTAGCCAAATCGCCGCCCTGACCACCACCCAACTGACCGCCCTCTCGACCACCCAACTGGCGGCGCTATCGGCCACCGCTATTGATGGCCTGTCATCCAGCCAGATCGCGGCCCTAACCGCCACCGCCCTCGGTGCGCTCACCGCCACCGAACTGGGTAACCTGACCATCACCCAAGCCAGCGAACTGACCACCGCCGACATGGCGGCCTTGACCTCGACCCAACTCAACGGCTTGACCAGTACTGAAGTCGGCGCCCTGACCACCACCCAAGTGGACGCCCTAAGCCCCTCACAATTGGCCGCGCTCGGCACCACCGGCCTCTCCGGTCTGACCAGTACCCAGGTTGCGGCCCTGACCACGACACAGATGGCTGCCCTCAGCACGACACAGATGGCCGCTCTCAGCACCACCGGCATTCCTGGTCTCACCACCACCCAACTGGCGGCCTTGACCACCCGGCAACTGGCGGCGCTCACCGCCACCGAAACCGGCGCCTTGACCTCGACCCAGGTCGCGGCCTTGACCACGACTCAACTGGGGCTGCTATCCCCAGCTCAAATCAGCGGATTGAGCGATACCCAGGTTGCCGCCTTGACCTCGACTCAGATCGCGGCCCTGGCTTCGACCCAAATTGCGGCGCTGTCTCCCACCGGGATCAGCGGCCTGACTGATAGCCAAATCGCGGCCTTGAGCACCACCCAGCTTGGCGCCCTAACCGCAACCGACATGGCGGCGCTATCAACCACCGCGCTCGCGGGCCTCACCACCACCAACATTGCGGCCCTGACTTCGACTCAGCTTGAAAGTCTGTCGGCGACGGGAATGGCCGCCCTGACCACCGCCCAGATTGCCAGCCTGACCACCACCCAGACCGCACTCCTGTCCACCACAGAAATTGGTGGGCTGGTGGATACCCAGGTCGCCGCACTCTCCACGGCTCAGATTGCGGCGCTGTCCACAACCCAGATCGAGGCCCTGTCCACCACCGGAGTCAGCGGTCTGGTCGACACCCAGATTGCGGCGCTGTCCACAACCCAAGTGGCGGCTTTGACGCCAACCGACATGGCGGCCCTATCGACCACGGCGATTTCCGGCCTGACCGCCCGTGAATTCCAAACACTCACCACCACCCAATTTATGAATCTGTCGGCCACCGGCATCACCGGGCTGTCGACCACCCTGATCAGTAACCTGAGCACAACCCAGATCGGGCTCCTGTCCACCACGGAAATCAGCGGTCTGGCTCCGGCCCAGATTGCGGCGCTGTCCACCACCCAATTCGCAACCCTGACGCCAACGCAAGTCGGCGCCCTTTCAGCCACCGGAATCACCGGCCTGACCGAAGGCGAGATTGATTCCATGACCCTGACCCAGATCAGCGGCTTGACCACCTCGCAAATCGGCGCCTTGATGACCACCGAAATTGGGCTCTTTTCCAGTACCGATATTGCAGCGATGACCGTCACGCAACTTGGCGCTCTGGTGCGGATGCAGCTCAGAACCCTGAGCGTATCCCAGCTTAACGCCCTGTCCACCACTCAAGTCTCGTCGTTGGGCACCGATCAGGTTTCGAATCTGACCGCAACCCAGTTAAGCACTCTGACAACCACTCAATTGGGCGCCTTGACCTCGAGCCAGCTCGGCGCCCTGACCGCCACTGAACTTGGCGCCCTAACCACCACCCAAATCTCATCCCTGGCGGCAACCCAGATCAGCGGCCTGACCACCACCACCGTTGCGGGCTTGACCGCCACCACCATCGCCGCCCTGACCACCACAGAACTGGAAGCCTTCACCCCCACTCAGATCAGCGCCTTTACCAGCACTCAACTCGGTAGCATGACCGCCGATCAGATCGCGGCCTTGAATGATGCCGCGCTATAATACCGGATAGCCATAATACAGATAGAGTGCCGGTATAAGATAGAGAAAAAGAGAGCGAGCAATTCATCATGACCGACCTATTAACGCCGGCTTTGATTCAATCGATGGCACGAACCTTTACATTAATTGATCTAATTCGTACCGCAGAATCTCTGAAGCAAAGCGGACCGGAGCGTTCGGTAGAAACTCTTTACGCCATCTGGATTCAATATAATAGTGATCATCCGTTATTATATGCTGCTCTTTTTAATTACGCCGTGATTTTATCAGACTCTGGAAATTTACCGATGGCTCGGGAATGTCTTGAGCGGGCCCTTTCACTAAACGCAGAATTCACCCCGGCTTACATCAATCTGGGGCGCATTTACGAGCGCCTGGGGGCGACCGGCGCGGCGGTGATGCAATGGTCCACCGTTCTCGAGAAACTGGCCGCCGTCACCGGCACCGCGATTGCCCATAAAACAACCGCGTTGAACCAGATTGCCCGCACCCTGGAAACTGCCAACGAGGATGACGTCGCCGAAGACAGGCTCCGACAAAGCCTGGAACTCGACAGCCACCAACGGGAAGTCGCCCAACATCTTCTGGCGTTGCGGCAACGGCAATGCAAATGGCCGGTGGTCACGCCCTGGGAACGGGTGGGGCAAGAAGCCCTGATAACCGGACTCTCACCACTGTCGGCGGCAGCCTATACCGACGACCCACTGCTACACCTCGCGATGGCTTGGCACTACAACAAAACCGACGTCGGCTTGCCCGCTGCGGCCCTAACCGAGTGGCCAAAAGCCATGGCAGCCTCTGGCCCGCTGCGGATCGGCTATCTTTCGTCTGATTTACGTGAGCATGCCGTCGGCTACCTAATGGCCGATGTTTTCGCCTGCCATGACCGCAGCGCGGTCGAAGTGTTTGCCTATTACTGCGGTCCCGAAGCCCAAGACCCAACGCACCGGCGATTCCAGACTACGGCGGATCACTGGCGATCCATCAATGATCTAGACGACGTCGCCGCTGCCCGCCACATTGCCGATGACGGTATCCAAATTCTCATTGACCTGAACGGCTATACCCGAGAGGCCCGATTTAAACTGGTGGCGCTCCGACCGGCACCGATCATTGTCAACTGGCTGGGATTTCCCGGAACCATGGCGAGTCCCTATCACCATTACATCATTGCCGATGACTGGATTATCCCCAAGGACTCCGAGATGTATTATTCGGAACAGGTGCTCCGGCTGCCCTGTTACCAACCCAACCAGCGCCAACGCACCACCGCGCCGCGTCCGCCCTCTCGAACCGAGGCCGGACTGCCCGAAACCGGAATGGTCTATTGCTGCTTTAACGGCGCTCACAAGATCACCCGCTTTACCTTCGAACGGTGGTTGACGATTCTGGCCGGGGTTCCTGACAGTGTCCTGTGGCTCCTCAGCAGCACCGAAGCCACCCACGAACGCTTAAGGCGCACCGCCGCCTTGCATGGGATCGCTCCCAACCGCTTGATCTTCGCCCCCAAACTGGCCAATCCGGATCACCTGTCCCGGTATCAGTTGGCGGATCTGTTCCTGGACACCACCCCCTACGGAGCCCACACCACGGCGTCGGACGCGCTCTGGGCCGGTGTGCCGGTCTTAACCCTGAATGGCCGCTCGTTCGCATCCCGCGTGTGCGGCAGTCTGGTGCGGGCGGCGGGCCTGCCGGACCTCGTCTGCATGACCGCCACGGAGTATGTTGAGCGCGCCATAGCCTTGGGTACGGATCCGGTCCAATTGCGCTCTTACCGAGAGCGGCTAGCATCTGGGCGAGACACCTGCACCTTATTCGACACGCCCTTGCTGGTTCGCCAGCTTGAAGGGCTGTACGCGACCATGTGGCAAAATCGGATCCAGGGAACCCTCCCCCAGCCTGATCTCTCCAATCTTGATGTCTATCTTGAAGTCGGAACCCAAGCCAAACATGAAGAGATCGAGGTTCAAACCCTTGAAGACTATCATGGCTGGTGGCGGGAAGCCCTGCTCCGCCGGCATCGCTTGCGCCCGATTGATCCCGATCGCCGGCTTACAGGCGCTCTGTGATACCGGCGAGCCCTGATACTGACACATCGCCGGTATCGGGCTGCGACGGCGGCCCGAGGATCGGCATCAACCACACACACGCTCCCGCCAAGCCTGCCGGTAGAAGGCCTCCAATGCCGGAACCGCAGAAGCGTTGCGGTCCTGTTGAAACACCATAGAATTGGCACGCAGGATCGTCCGAAGCTGGAACAAAGCGGGGCGATTCTTGGCAAGGGCAACGGCGGTCGCCACATAGTCATCTTCGCTGGCGGCGGCATAGAGTCCCAACTCGGGACAGGCTGCAACACCCAAGCGAATCAAAGGTAAGCCCATCCATTGCAGCAGGGTGGCGGTGGTTCCGGCGGTGTAGGGGAATGGATCCAGGACGATATCAATCTCGGTCAGATACTCGAGCCACGCTTCGAACTGGCATTCGGGACGAAGATCCAGGCGTTCGGGTGGAAAACCGAGCGCAGCCAATTGCTCAAGCCGCTTTTGCGCGGTGTGCTCCCTCTCGACTCCCGGAGCGACCAGCAACAGGCGGGCATCGGGCAACGCCTCGAGAATCCGGATCCAGGCTCGTTGTGCGGGGACACTCACTTTAACGAGGCGGCTCACCGAGCCAAAAGTAATCATCCCCTCGAGCCTTGATGTTGAGTCATCAAGTCTGCCCTCAGACGCCGGGCCGCGACTGCGGCCCGATACCGGCAGTGTGTCATCGTTATAGCTCGCCGGTATCATACAATCGAGCCTTGATGGTGACTCATCAAGGCTGCCCGCAGACGCCGGGCGGGCGCATGGGCGCGCGGGGCCGCCGTCGCGGCCCGATACCGGCAGTGTGTCATCGTTATAGCTCGCCGGTATCATTCTCTTCCCACGTAAGAAAGGCGGCGGTGACACTTGGGGCAAAGTCGCCGGGGCGGCAAAAGGCAGAATCAGGAGCGCGACCGCCTCGGTGCTAAATCGAGGCTCGTCACTGTTCTTGGCGCCACTGCGACTGACAAGCCGATAATCGATCCGGGTCAAGCCGGTTGTGCCAGGATAACCGAGGCAACTGATCTGCACCGGCGCCGGTTTCGCCGCAAAGACTGGCAACAGATTCCAGGCGGTATGGCCGGCAATATCGACCAAAATATCAATCCGGTCGTGACGGATAGTCTCGATCGCCCCGGCAATGTCCTCGAAAGCCAATATCCGCCAATGATCCGCCTTGCCCCGCAACCGGGCGGTCACAGCATCCGTTTTGCGGGGAATGTGGTAGCAAAAAATCTCGAACTGCGTTCGATCATGGCCATCAAGCAGAGGTTCAAAGAAAAATGTGACGGCATGATCGCATAAATCGGGAGAAACATAACCAATACGCAGTCTTCGCCCCGCCAATTCCGTCTGATCCGGCGGCAGAAAGGCCGGAGTCGGAAAGCGACTTTCCCAGAAACGGCCAAAGGCTTGGTGCTCAATAAAAACGTCTTCTGGAGAGGTGGCCGCGTCATGCAACAGACAAAAGAGCAGGTTGCTGTGAAGCGCATAACAGTCGGGGTGACGTTGAAGGCCAGTGCGAAAGACTTTTGCCGCTTCGCCGGTACACCCGGATAACGCCAAAGCCTTACCCAACGCCGCGTAGCTTTCGGTTGAGCCCTGGCTGTCGACCGCAAGCCGAGCCGTGCGAATGGCGGTGGCCATATCATCGTCTTTAAGCGCAACCTCGCTGCGGAGCAGATTGAGCTTGGGATCGTTGGGGACTTTCCGCAACGCCCCATCCAGCCAAGCAGCGGCCTCGATGACCCGGCCCATTTCGCATAGACAGCGCGCCAGCCCCAACAGCGAGGGCTGGTGATCGGGATGGTCAACGGAAAGGCGCAAGAAACGATCGAGAGCATCGGACAGACGCCCTTCGCTCATCAACAGCTCGCCCTCCAGAGAACGCAACTCTACAGTTTTTCCAGCCTCTGGAACTCGCGCCAGCACTGCATGAGCCTCAGGCCATTGGCCCTGGCGCAACAGGAGCAATACGGTATTAGCCACCACGTCCGGGCGCGGCCCCAGGTGCGTGAGGGCCATTCGGTAAGCGTCGCCGGCCTCGGCCAACCGCCCCAACGCCAACAGGCCGTTCGCCAGATTATACCAAGCATGTCCATGCCCCGGCGCCTGTTCAACCAGTGTGCGGTAAGCCGCAACGGCTTCGGCGGTTTTCCCCAGCCGCCGCAAGGCCCACGCCAAGTTAAAACGGGCATCCTGGAGATCGGGCCGATCTGCGAGCTGGCGAGAAAACCACTCGACCGCTTCGACAATCGCTCCGCATTCCAACGCCGCCACGCCGACTTCATAGGCCAGTTCCGGGTGGTGAGGCGTCAGCGCCGCCGCCTGTTTCAAAATCGCCAGCGCCTCGTTGGACCGACGAGCCCTCAGCAACAGCTTGCCCATCAGCCGCATCCCTTCCACATGCTGCGGCATCACCCGCAGCAGCGACTCAAGGGTGGCTATACTATCCGCACCACGACCGGCCAGAGCCTGATCAAGGGCCTCGCGAAAAAGCACATCGGAATGAGTCATACCGGCGAGCCTCTTGATTGACACATCGCCGGTCTTCGGGCTGCGACCGCTGCCCCGCGCGCTCATGCGTGCGAAGCCAAGGGCGCGAACGCGCCCGCCCAGCGTCTTGAGGGCGGCGATGGCTGGAAAAGTCCGGGAGGATCAGCGCCTTTCCAACAGGCGGATTCTGGTGTCGATCCTCAAGCCTATCCACTATGGTACCGATAGGCTCAGACAAGCCTGCTTCGAAACGCCGTTCTGTGCGGAATGCCCATCTGAAAGTGTGCACATGAGCAACGATCCCGCAAAAAACGAACAAACGTCCCAGCTTGATACCTGCCTGACCCTGGCCGGACATTACCATGTGAACGGGCAACTGCGAGAGGCGGAAACGCTCTATCGGCAGATTCTTGCCGTCGACCCCAATCACCTTATCACACTCAAAAATCTTGGTATTCTACTCTCCAACTCCAATCGCCTCGACGACGCCGCCGATCTGCTAGAACAAGCCAGCCGACTGGATGCCACCAATGTTTCCCTTGCCACCACCGTTGGCTCGCTCTTGATCCAACTTGAGCGGTATGAGGAAGCGACCTCGCCCTTTCTCCGGGCAATCGCCATTTGCCCGAACGCCAGCGATGCCCACCTGAACCTCGGCGTTGCATGGTTGCGAGCCGGCATTCCGCGACGGGCCTTACGCAGCCTGCGCCGAGCCGTAGCCCTATCGCCCAACCAGAGCAAAACCCATTACTATCTTGGCCGATGCCTACAGGCCACAAACAGCCTTGACGAGGCTGAAATTTGCTATCGCCGCGCCATTGAGCATAAAGCGGACCTCGCCGATGCTTGGATGTATCTGGGCATATTACAACTTGAACGGGGCAATATCGCCAAGGCCATCGACGACTGCCGTCGAGCGAGCGAACTCGCTCCGAATCAAGCCACGGCCTTCACCAGCCTTGGAAATGCGCTGAATGCTGCGGGGCAGCGTGAAGAAGCCTGCGCCATCTATTGCCGAGCCATTAAGCTGGATTTTATACAAGAGGAAGCTAACAAAAACTTTGCAAACCTTCTACAGAGTTTATGGAATTCTAATAAATTAAGAAATATTGTTGAATTTTACCATTATGCCCGTCAATTAAATCATAAATACAGGCGCTATCTCTTTAAGGGCATGAATGACGTAACGCGTTATGAAATCGACGACAATAAACCAGAAACAATGGATGAAACCAGAGTTAGGGCTATTTTCTTTTTTTCAGATATTCTTGAAGATATTGGTCGCGGTAACGAGGCCGAGCAGTGTGCTACGGCTCACCTTAACGCGCCGATGGCAGGCGCTCTTTACCATAATTTGCTCGGGTTGTTCTATGGCCGCTCTGGCATCCTTAATAAGGCTGTGGCTGCCCATGATCGAGCGGCCGCTCTTGATCCCGACAACGTCGTCTACCGCTCCAATCAAATCTTTATGCGTCTTCTTGAACCGGATATGACGAATCATCGTCTTTTTGAGTTCACCAGGACCGCCGAATTCAACTCCAATCGCATGATTCAGACTCGCCACTTGACCAAGAAACCTGACAAAGAAAAAACATTACGCATTGGCTATGTCCTTGATCTTCTTCTATATTCTGATAATATTTATAAATATCTTATGGGACCGATAGTCCATTTCTTAAATACTGAAAAATTTGAGGTCTTTATTTATGGCGACTCTGAGCGTGGCGTTGAAGAGTCATTAATAAAAATGTTTCCAAAAATTCGCGCATGGAGAAATACTTATGGATTAACGCGCGATCAAGCCCATGATCTTATTCAATCTGACGATATTGATATTCTAGTTAATTTGGTCGGTCGGGGTTATTTTATCGAAGATCGGACGCTATCATTCTTTTACAGTCGACCAGCCCCAATCCAGGTCACGCTTGGCGCCTCAATGACCACCGGCCTTGACGCCATTGATTACTTTATTGCTGATCCCTGGCTGGTCCCGCGTACCGGAACCGAGCAATTTTCCGAGCGTGTTGTCCGCATCCCCCATGTGTTTGCTTTTCCTCCAAATTTTTGCCTAGCGCCGCCCGTTGCGCGGCCTCCGATGCTTCACTGTGGTCGAATGTCGTTCGGTTTCTTTGGCAGCACATGCAAACTCAACGACGAGGTGATCGCTCTTTGGTCTGAGGTTCTCACTGCCGTAGAAAATTCCCAACTGCTTATCAGAGGTGGATTTTCGAGTGAAACCGCTCGACGATATCAACTTGACCGTTTCTCCCGCCACGGCATCGACGAAAGCCGCATAAAACTGCTACCAAGAACTTTTGAGTATTTTGATTATTTACAGGGATACAATGAGATTGATTTATCTCTTGATCCCTTTCCCTATTGCGGTGGGCAAACCACCCTCGAATCCCTGTGGATGGGCGTCCCCATGCTCACGCTCCCCGGCGAGCGTTGTGTCGGACGGATGAGCCTGTCGATTTTAGGCACAATGGGACTTGAAGCGTTCGCCGCCCGCTCAAAGCAAGACTATATCGATATTGCCGTAAAAATTTCGCGCAATCCCGCCCAACTTGCAACATTACGCAACACGTTGCGGGAAACCATGAGAACATCCCGACTGACCAATGCTCCCGGCTTTGCCCACAACATCGAGCGCACATGGCGTGCCTTATGGCGCCGATGGTGCGAACAGCAATGCACCGATACCGACGCGCCTTGATCGTGACGCACCGCCGTTCTCAGGCTGCGACCGCAGCCCCGCGCACC
>Ga0302276_10001777_pt1 | contig 19313 bp, 15 predicted proteins | sample III_Bog_N2_3_FD_198768 | JGI IMG/M metagenome (GOLD analysis project Ga0302276, IMG submission 198768) | Peat permafrost microbial communities from Stordalen Mire near Abisko, Sweden - III_Bog_N2_3 | ecosystem: Environmental > Terrestrial > Soil > Wetlands > Peat | place: Sweden: Abisko...
ACTTGTTGGGCAGGGCGGCCGGACAGCCGCACACGCCGGCGGTGCAGGTCGCGCCGATGGCGCAAGCGGTGCCGCAGACGCCGCAGTCGGTGGTGCTGGTCTGGAGGTTGTCGCAGCCGTCCGCGCAGGTCGACGTGCCCGTGGGGCAGCCGCAGACGCCGCCGGTACACGCCGCGCCGGCCGCGCACTTCGTCCCGCAGGCGTTGCAGTTGGCCGGGTCGGTCATGGTGTTGGTGCACACCGCGCCGCACAGGTTGGGGTTCCCCGCGGGACAGACGCAGGCGCCGGCGGTACAGGTCGCGCCGACGCCGCAGGTGCTGCCGCAGGTGTTGCAGTTGTTGGGGTCGTTCTGGGTGTTGGTGCACACGCCGTTGCAGTTGTCGGGCGTGGGCGCCGTACAGCTGCCCGCGTCGCCGCCGCTGCTGCTCGAGCTCGTGGTGGTGGTCGCACCGCCCGTGCCCGCGCCGCCCGTGCCCGCGCTCGAGGTGCTGGTGCTCACGCCGCCCGTGCCCGCGCTCGAGGTGCTGGTGCTCACGCCGCCCGTGCCCGCGCTCGAGGTGCTGGTGCTCACGCCGCCCGTGCCCGCGCTCGAGGTGCTGGCGCCGCCCGTCCCCGACTCGCCGCCCGTCCCCGTCCCCGTCTTGCCGCTGCTCCCGCAACCGACCGCTGCACTTTGCAGCGCGGCCACGGAGACAGCCACGCTAAGCCATGCTCGCACGTTCATTCGCCCACTCCTTTTCTTCGGGGTCGAGACCGACCCGCTGGTGCCGGGCCAGAGGGCGCCGAGCTCACCATTGCCCACGACGATATCCGGTTTCACGGGGCCGGCGCAGCCGGTGAGGCTGTTTGTGGCCTCGCGGTGCTCTGCCCGTCATCGGCAGTGGGGCTATCCGGCCCGAGGTACTGGTCAGTCTGGTGACCAGCAGTTGCGGTCAGCGCGCTTACCACGACAGGATTGGCCCGCTCGCCGGCGCCATCGGCTGGCCCGCGGACGGTGCGAGTCTCGTCTCACGAGGTCTGTTCGGACCGCGCCGCCGCGCGTCGGTATCACCGGATGTCCCCGTGACCGGGGAACGCTCACCGGATCGGCGGGTTCCGCCCGATCTTCCGCTGCAGGCTCTTGCGGTGCATGCGCAGCCGCCGCGCCGCCTCCGAGACGTTGCCGCCGCAGTCGGCGAGGATGCGCTGCAGGTACTCGTACTCGACGCGCTCCAGCGAGGGCACGTCCTCGCTCTTGCCCGGCGGCAGGCCGCGCAGGGCGTGCTCGACGGTGGTGGCGTCGACCGGCTTGGTGAGATAGTCGACGGCGCCGGCGCGCATGGCCTCGACGGCGTTGGCGATGGTGCCGTAGCCGGTGAGCACCACGATGCGGGTGCCCTCGTCGATCTGACGGAGCGCGGCGCAGAGCTCGATGCCGCTCCCGCCCGGCATGCGCACGTCGACGAGGGCGTGCTCGAAGACCAGGCGCCGGGCGGCTTCCAGCGCCTCGTCCGGGCCGGGGGCGAGCGTGACGGAGAAGCCGCGGCGGGCGAGGGCGGCGCCCAGCGCGGCGCGGAAGGCGTCGTCGTCGTCGACGAGCAGCAGCGTCGGCTGGTCGAGCGCCTCCGTCGGCCGGGGCTCGGCGTCCGTCACGCCGCGGGGTCCTCGGCGAAGCGCAAGGTGACGCGCGTCCCCTGGGGCGCGGCGGGCGCGACCTCCAGACCGCCGCCGACGTCGGCGAGGAGCATGCGCACCAGGTAGAGACCGAGCCCCATCCCCTCCCCCGGCTGCTTGGTGGTGAGGAAGGGCTCGCCGAGACGCTGGGCGAGGTGGGGCGCGACGCCGGCGCCGCCGTCCTCGACGCGGACGACGACGGCGCGCCGCTCGTAGGCGGTCACCACCGCGATGGGAGCGGCCGAGGTGCCGGTGGCGTGGAGCGCGTTGTCGAGGAGGGCGCCCAGGGCCGTCTCGATCTCGCCGGCCGAGAGCGGGACGGTGGCGGCCACGGGCAGCGCGGTGGTGAGCGCCACCACGGCGTCGGGGTGGGCGCGGCGCCAGGTCTCCACCGCGGCCGCGACGGCGGGGCTCACCGCGGTGCGGGCGCCGGGCCGGGGCGCGGCCACGCCCGCCTGCATGCGCGTGAGGATGTCGCGGCAGCGCGCCACCTGGGCGGTGATGGCGGCGGCGTGGGCGGCGGCTTCGGGGCCGGAGGCGCCGTCGATCTCGCCGGCGAGCACGGCGATGGTGCCGAGCGGCGTGGCCAGCTCGTGGGCGGTGCCGCCGGCGAGGGTGCCCAGCGCGGCGAAGCGGTCGACCTCCTCGGCCCGGCGCCGCAGCCGGGCGATCTCGTGCCCGCGCTCGTCGAGGGCGCTCCGCACCCGCGTGAGGAAGTAGGCGACCAGCCCGGAGGCGATGACGTAGGCCGCCCACATCGCATAGAGGTGCGTGGAGAAGGCGCCGTTGGCCGGGTGGCTGGGGCAGCAGGCGCCCGAGGGCAGGGCGAAGAGCGCGGCGAAGAGGCACGCGGCGAGCGCGGCGAGCGCGAAGGTGGTCCGCGCCGGCAGCAGCGAGGCCGCCAGCGCGACGTGGACGAAGAAGACGGCGCTCAGCGGGTTGGCCGCCCCGCCCGAGGCGGCGAGGAGCGCGCCGATCGCCACCAGATCGACGGCGACGCCGAGGGCCACCTCGCGCGGGGTGACCCGCGTGGCCCGACGCGCCAGGCGCGCGTGCATGGCCACGTTGAAGACCACCACGAACGCCATCACCGGGACGGCGATCGCGTAGCGCACGTGGAAGTCGAGGAAGCGCTCCCCCAGCGGCAGCGTCGCGCCGAGGAGCAGGAACACCGCCCAGCGCAGCCCCACCAGCCAGCGGAGGAGGATGGGGCTGGTGTCGCCGCCGTCGAGATCGCTCGCCGCCAGATCGGCCGAGGGCCCCGGGGTACCGCTGGGCTGGGGTGGGAATGCTGCGAACGCCATGGCCTCCCCGACTGTAGCCCGCCGAGCGCGGCGTGGCGCGTGCGTCCTGTTGACGCAGCTCGGCTCGGGGCGCCCTCAGGTGGGCGGCGTCACCGGCGCGCAGGTGGAGACCCCGGCGCCGATGATGGTGAAGCCGACGTCGGCCACGTAGGTGGGATCGACCGCGCTGGTCCCCGGGGCGTAGTGGATCACGCTGCTGTTGCCCGACGCGTTGCTGCCCGGGGCCGCGTAGAGGTAGAAATCGCCGCCCCAGAACGAGAAGGCCCAGTCGCTCGGCGGCGAGACCCCCTTGAGCTCGAAGTCGGAGAGGATGGCCCCGCTGGCCTTGTTGATCTGGGCGACGCGGACGTTGGGCGAGGTGGTGAAGTAGCCGAAGAGCCGGGCGTCGCCGGTGCCGGTGAGCTCCGCGCTCCCGCTGGTGAGGGCCGCGTCGCCGGAGAAGGCCCCGAGGGGCACCAGCGTCTTGGTGGCCATGTCGATCTTGGCGAGGCCCGCGCCGCCGATGCCGTCGACGTAGAGCGTCTCGCTGGTGCTGCCGACCGCGTCGGTCGAGAACCCCATCCCGACCTGCGTGTAGCTGGGAGGGAGGGTGACGGCGAGCTGGCACCCGCTCTTGGTCTTGAGGTCGAAGGCGTAGATGGCGCCGCCGTTGGCGCTGCTGTCGTCGATGTAGTTGAGCCAGGCGACCAGGTTGCGATCGATCGCCATCGAGTTGGGCTGCCCACCGCCGGTCTGGCAGTCCGGCGTGGCCACCGGGGTGAACGTCTTGCTCGGCGGATCGAAGCTGTAGATCTCGTTGTCGAGGGAGAACACGTACACCAGCGTCGCCGCCGTGCTGCACCCGGGGGTGCCGCTCCCGGTGCTACCACCGCTGCCGGTGAACCCGCCGCCCAGCCCGAGCCCACCGCCCTGGCCGCTGGTGCCGGTGCTGGAGCCGCCCTTGCCTGTGGCCGCGCTGCTCGAGCCGGTCGCGCCGCCGGCGCCCGCGTTGCCCGAGCCTGTCGATCCGGTGAACTGGAGGTTGGGAGTCGCGCTGCACCCGAGGATCGTGGCGAGGATGACGGACGGAAGCGCGAGAGCTCGCATGGGGACCTCCAGAGCCCAGGTGTGGGCAGGCTGGACTTTAACCCCGCACGCCGCTCCCCGTCCCCGTCAATCCACGCCCGCGGGACCTCGAGTGGGCCTCAGCTCGGCCTCAGGTGGGCCTCAGGTGGGCCTCAGGTGGGCCTCAGGTGGGCCTCAGGTGGGCCTCAGGTGGGAGGGATGATCGGGGCGCAGGTGGAGACGCCGGCACCGACGATCACCATCGGCGAGGTCAGGTTGTACGACGTGTCGACGGCCTTGGTGGTCGGGTCGAAGCGGGTCACGGTCGAGTTGCTGGTGCCGTCCTCCGACGTGTACAGGTAGAAGGCGCCGCCCCAGAACGAGAACGCCCAGGCCATGGGGCTGGGGACTCCGGAGACGGGCAGATCGTCGATGACCGCGGCCGAGGCCGTGTCGAGCTCCGCCACCCGCACCGGGGAGGTGGTGAAGAAGCCGTAGAGCTTGGCATCGCCGGTCCCGGTCAGCTCCGCGCTCTGGCCCGTCAGGACCGCATCGCCGCTGAACTGCGCAATGGGCACGAGGGCGTTCGCCGAGGAGATCTTGCCGAGCCCGGGGCTCTTGCCCGACGTCCCCGTCCCCGTGCCAGTCACGTAGAGAGTCTCGGCCGTGCCGCCGGCGGTGTCCGCCGCGTAGCCCATGCCGAGGCGGTACCACTTGGCGCTGGGCAGGGTGACGGCGGGCGTGGGCTCGCAGGTGTGGGCGTTGATGTCGACCTTGAAGACCAGGCCCGCCGCGTCGGTGCCGAGGATGGGATCGCTGCCGACGTAGTTGACCCAGGCCACCACGTTGCGATCGACCGCCATCGAGTTCGGCGCCCACAGGTTGCCGTCGCTGGGAGTGGGGCAGTCGAGGGTGAACAGGTTGGTGAAGGCCTTGGTCGGCGGATCGAAGCTCCAGAGGGAGTTGTCCGTCGCCAGCACGTACACCAGCGTCGCCGCCGTGCTGCAGTCCGAGTTGCCACCCCCGGTGCCGCCCAGGTTCCCGCCCAGCCCGGTGAGGCCGCCGCCGTTGCCGTTCCCGGCCCCGCTCCCGCCCTGTCCGTTGGTCCCCGAGCCGCCGCCCGCGCCGCTGCTCGTGGTGCCGGAGAAGGTCTTGGTGGTGCCGGCGGCGCTGCAGCCGACCACGGCGAGAAGGACGATCGAAGCAAAGCCGACAGCGCGCATGAAGACCTCCTGGAACGGACAGCTCGGGAGGTGCAGTGTACCAGCAGAGCGCCGCTCCCGCCCCGGAGTGTTGCGGGCGTTTCCCGGGAGGCTGCGTCAGCGCGGGGACGGAGGCGCCGGAGCGGGAGAAGGAGGAGGAGCGGGGGCCGGCCCACCGGGCGGCGCGAGGGGAATCGCGGTCGAGGGCAGCGGTGCCGCGCCATAGCCGGGGGCGCCGTAGCCGGGGGCGCCATAGCCGGGGGCGCCGTAGCCGGGATAACCGGGGTACGCAGGCTGGACCGGCCAGGGCGCGTACGCGGTGGGCAGGCCGTCGTTGTAGATGTTGATGGCGTTCCAGAGGTGAGGCTGGGCGCTGCCGCCGATCGCGCTGCCGACGATGGAGACCACCAGCCCGCCGATGGCGGCGGTGAGCGAGGCGGCCCGGACCGAGGTGGAGGGGTTGGCGGCCAGCTCGTTCTCGACGAGGAAGCCGGAGCCGACGCCGGCGCTCACCGCGCCGAGCGTGGAGAGCACGAAGCCGGTCACGGTCTTGGTGTGGAACGAGCGCGCCTCGGCCTCGGCCTCGGGGTTGCCCGCGACGACGTCCTCGAGGCCGCCGCTGAACATGCTCAGCGAGTGGGTGCGGCCGTTCTTGACCACCACCACCGAGCCGCCCTCGGCGAGCACCTGCACGCGCGGGCTGGGGCGCGGCACGTAGGTGGTGGCGCAGCCGGCGAGCGCGGGGAACGCCAGGAGCGCCGCGGCGTGGCCGGCGCGAAGCGATCGTTTCATGGGGCGCATGCTAGCCCAAGACCGCGCCATCGTCCGGGCTCGCGGCGTTGACGGATCCGGCCCGGTCCGCCACGCTCCGCCCCGGAGGCACCGCGATGCACAGAGACCAGGGCCGGCGGGTGACCGAGGCGTTCGCCGCATTCCTCGGCACCTCGCTCGACGAGGTGCTCGACCGCCACCGGCGCGAGGACCCGCGCGAGGCGGCGGTCGCTCTCTTCCACGCCGTCACCGCCTCGGTGCCGGCGTACCCCTGGTTCCTCGCCGAGCACGGCGTCGACCCGGCGTCGGTGCGCACCTTCGCCGACCTCGCCCGGGTGCCCCCGGTCACCAAGGCGAACTACCTCCTCCGGCACCCGCTCGCCCAGCTCTGCCGCGGCGGGCGGCTCGACGCGTGCGACATGATCGCCGTCTCCTCGGGCTCCACCGGCAAGCCCACCTTCTGGCCGCGCTTCGTCACCGACGAGCTCGGCATCGCCACCCGCTTCGAGCAGGTCTTCCGGGACAGCTTCGCCGCGCACGAGCGGCGCACGCTGGCGGTGGTCTGCTTCGCCCTGGGGACCTGGGTGGGCGGCATGTTCACCACGGCGTGCTGCCGCCACCTCGCCGTCAAGGGCTACCCCGTCACGGTGATCACGCCGGGCAACAACAAGGACGAGATCTTCCGCGTCGTGACCGAGCTGGGGCCCGCGTACGACCAGGTGGTGCTCCTCGGCTATCCGCCCTTCCTCAAGGACGTCGTCGACAGCGGCCTCGCGCGCGGCGTCGACTGGCCCAGCCTCTCGGTGCGCCTGGTCACCGCGGGGGAGGTCTTCAGCGAGGAGTGGCGCACGCTGATGGCCGAGCGCATCGGATCGAGCGCGCCGGTCTACGACTTCGCCTCGCTCTACGGCACCGCGGACGCCGGCGTGCTCGGCAACGAGACCCCGCTCTCCATCGCGGTGCGCCGCTTCCTCGCCGGCCGCCCCGACGCGGCCCGCGCGGTGTTCGGTCAGGATCGCCTCCCCACGCTGGTGCAGTACGACCCCATGAACCGCTTCTTCGAGGCCGTGGACGGCGCGCTGCTCTTCACCGGCGACAACGGCATCCCGCTGGTGCGCTACGGGATCCTCGACACGGGCGGCGTGGTCCCCTACGAGGCGATGCTGGCGCAGCTGGCGGGCTTCGGCTTCGATCCGCTGCCGCTCCTCGAGCGCGGCGGGGCGCGGCCGCTGCCCTTCGTCTACGTCTTCGGCCGCTCGGATTTCACGGTGTCGTTCCACGGCGCCAACATCTTCCCCGAGAACGTGACGGTGGGCCTCGAGCAGGCGGCCATCCGCGGGTGGGTGACCGGCAAGTTCGTCCTCGAAGTGGAGCACGGCGAAGACCAGGAGGAGGCGCTCGCGGTCGTGGTGGAGCTCTCCCCGGGCGAGGCCGCCACCGAGGCGCGGCGGGACGCGGCGGCGAGCTCGATCGAGGAGCACCTGTGCCGGCTCAACAGCGAGTTCAAGAGCTACGTGCCTGCCGGGCGGCGCACGCCGCAGGTGACCCTCGCGCCCGCCGGCGACCCGAGCTGGTTCCCGGTCGGGGTCAAGCACCGGTACACCCGACGAACGTGACGCGCGGGACGCACGACGCGCGTCGAGCGTGAACGCAAGGCGCTGCCAGGGAGCTCCGGATAAGGGACTTCCAGGCTTGCGAACGGGCGCCCATGGCCAACGATCCGCGCGCATGCCGGCGCCTTCGATCCCTCCTTTCGCGCCGTCCTCGGGGCGGCTCCGCTTCCTCGGGCCGCTCCCGGATCTCGTGGCCGTCGGCCTCCACCGGCCCGCGCTCGAGGCGCTGATGGCCGGGGACACTTCGATCCCGGCGCCGCCCGTCGATCGGGCCTATCTCCTGAAGATCCTCGACGAGGAGATCGGGCGCCCGTTCGGCCAGCCGCTCCGGCCGGTCGTGGAGCTGGTGCTCAACGGGGCCGACGCCGTCCAGCGCGGGCTGACGCTGGGCGCCGCCGTCGACGTGATCGCCGCGGACGGCTGGATCGAGGTCTCGGACGGCGGCGAGGGCATGGACCTCGGCGCCATCCTCTCCCGCCTTCTCCTGCCGTTCGCCACGGACCGGGTCCCCGGGGTGCACCTCGGACGCTTCGGCGTCGGCTTCTTCTCCGTGCTCGGGTTCGGTGCCGCCGATCCCAAGAGCTTCGCCCTCGACGTGGAGACCGGCGACGGGCGCTGCGGCTTCCTCTTGCGGGCCGCCGCCCGGGGGCGCGGCGCCGGCTCGTTCACGGTCTCGCTGCACGAGACCGCGCCCCGCGTCGGCACCCGGGTGCGGGTGAGCTCGGCGCTCCTCGAGGGCGCCGCGGTGCGCGCCTACCTGGAGGATGCCCTCCACTTCTTCCCGCCGGAGCGGGCGGTCGTGCGCGTCGCGGGCGTCCCGCTCAACGACGGCAGCCTGGTGGCGGGCGGCCACTTCTTCGAGGATGAGGCCGGCCCTGGACTGCGCGGGCGCTTCCACCTGGGGGGGCGCGCGCTCTCGCCGGGGATCACCGCGGCGACCTACCACGCCGGCGTCAAGGTGCGCGCCTGCTACGCCATCGCCGAGCTGGCGCTCGTCGACTTCCCCGGGGTGGTGGAGCTGACCGAGGGGCGCGACGCGCTCAAGCCCGGCCCCGCCTTCACCGCGGTCGCCGCCGCCTTCCACCGGCGCCTGGCGCGCCTCGGCGAGGATCCCACGCTCGACCCCGCCGCGCGCCTCCGGGTGGCCGAGATCGCGGCCCAGATCAGCGCGCTGATGCTGGAGTCGGCCGCCTTCCGCGAGGCCGCGCCGGAGCTCTGCCGCGCCCTCCTCGCGCCCGGCCGCTACCTGGTGAGCGCCGATCGCGTCGAGGCGGTGGTCGGCTTCCTGGGCCCCCGCGCCGCCGAGCGCATCTTCGCGCCCGAGAGCTTCTGGGCGGTGCGGGAGTGGCAGGGCCTGCTCCCCGGCGAGCGCGAGCTGCTCGAGGACGAGCTGGTCTTCGACCCACCCGAGGCGCTCTCCACCCTGGCGCGGCGGCGCCCCGATCTCGCCGGGCTGCACGGGCTGGCGAACCGGGCCCGCAGCGCCGACGCGGTCACCGTGATGCTGGGGCGCAGCCGCCGCGGCGTGGTGGGCGCGCTCCCCTGCCTGGGGGCGCGCGGCGCGGTGCTGATCCGCGCCGACGCGGCGGCGGTGCGCGATCCGCGCGGCTGGATGGATCGCTACGCGCTCGAGACCTCCTTCGACCGGGCCCAGGGCTCGCGCGAGGCCGAGGTGGAGCGACACCTGATCGTGGAGAGCCCGATCGCGCGTGCGGCGGGCGTCGGAGGGGGCGGATGACGGCTTCGATCTCGGGACGGCTTTCGGATCTGGTGCTGGTGCGGCTGCACCGCCGCGCCGCCGACTACGCGGGCGCCGACGGCGCGGCCCGGGCAGCGGTGGTCGCTTCGTGCCGGCGCGACGCGACCGTGGGCGATCTGCCCGAGCGCATCCTCCAGCGCACCATCTACGCGCAGGCGGCCTCGCGCCTCTCGCCGCTGCGCGAGCTGGTGCAGAACGCGCTCGACGCCTCGCCCCGCGGGGGCCGCGTCGACGTGCGCTCGGGCGCGCCCACGCCGGACGGCGACCGCGAGGTGACCTTCGTCGATCGCGGCCGAGGGATGAGCCGGGCCGAGCTGCTCGAGGATCTCCTCGTCCCCTTCCGCAGCGGCAAGGAGGGCGATCCCGACGCCATCGGCGAGCACGGCATCGGCTTCCTCTCCGCGCTGGAGATCGCGCCGTCCATCGAGGTCGTCTCCGGCACCTCCGCGGCGGCGCTGCGCCTGGTCGTGGAGCCGGTCGGCGCCGGCCCGCCCTACGCCGACTTCACCTTCACGCTGACCGAGATCGATCCGCGCCAGCGCCCGGCCGCGGGCACCTCGGTGCGCCTGCGGCTCGCGCGGCCGATCGCGCCCGCCGCGCTGGCGCAGGAGATCGCCGCCGTCGCCGGCCTCGTCGATCCGGCGCACGCCCGCATCTTCGTCAACGGCGAGCCGGTCAACACCGCCCGGTCGCGCCTGCGCCGGGTCGCCCGCGTCCACATCGGCGGCGGCCTCGGCGAGCTGGAGCTCCTGGTGGGCCGCTGCGACGGCGTGGCGCCGCGCTTCAGCGTCACCCAGAAGGGGCTCCTGGTGATCCCCAACCTCGAGCCCTTCGGGGCGCCCGAGCGGTCGCTGCACCGCGACCTGCTCCGCGCCATCAACGCCGCGGGCTACGGGGTCGTCGCCGATCTCCCGCTCGCCGTGCCGCTCACCAAGGGGCGCAGCGCCGTCGCCGCGCTGGCGGCGCCCGCGGTGGACTCGGCCCTGGTCGCGGCCTTCGAGCGCTTCGTGCTCGAGGACGCGCTCTACGATCGCGAGCTCCTCCGCGGCGTCGATCACCGCCTCGGCGCGGTGCTGGACCGGCTGGTGGGCGCCGCGCTCACCGGGGAGAAGCCGCCGGTGCTGGCCTCGGCCCCCGAGCACGTCGGCGACGGGCCGCGCGCCCCCACCGTCGCCGCCTCCGAGGAGGTGGTCCGCTTCGCCGGCGCGCTCGTCGACGCGCCGCTCTTCGTGCTCGCCTGGCTCTCGCCGGACCGCGGCGAGGTGCGGCGCGCCAGCTCGCTGCGGTCGGTGGTGGACGCCCACCGGCAGGGGATCCTCCGCACCGGCGCCGCCCCGCGCGAGCTGCTCGCCGGCCTGGTCTACCTCGGCGCCACCGACCCGCTCGCGCAGGCCCTCCTCCAGCGCATCTCCCTGCCCGTGGCGGCGCCGCTGGCCGCGCGGGCGGGCGGTCTCCGACCCGTGCCCCGGGTCCTGCGCGATCGCCTCCTCGCCGCCGCGGCCCTGGTCCCCGGCACCCGGGCCCTCGCCGCGGCCCTCGCCGTCCTCGAGCGCATCGACGCCGCCATCTCGGACGCGGCCGGGCTGGCGCCCTCGGCCCTCTCGGTGCACCAGGATCTCTACGGCCCCGACGAGATGGCGCACACCGACGGGAGCGGCATCAGCGTCAACCTGGCCTCCACGCGCGTGCGCGCCCTGCTCGAAGCGACCCTGGCGCACGAGGATCCCACCGCCTTCGGCGCGCTCGTCGACCTGGTCCTCCACGAGAAGGCGCACGTCTCGCTCGCCAGCTTCGTGCCCCGCTCCGGCGCCGAGCACGGGGCAGGGTTCTACCGGCGCAAGGACCAGCTCCGGCGGCGCCTGCTCGAGGCCATCGCCGGGGGGGAGGTGGCCGATCCGATCCGCTGGCTCACGGTGGCGCGGCACGGGCTCGCCTCGTGCGAGCTGCCCACCATCGACGCGCTGGCGGCGGCGTTCAGCCCGGAGCCGCTGGCGGCGTGAGCCCCTGCCTCCGGGCGTGCTAGGATGGCGAGCCATGCCCCCCTCGCTCGACGTTCTCACCGCCGCGTCCGCGCCCCGCGCCCGCACCTCGCCGGGGACTGCGCCCGACGTGCTCGAGGCGGCCACGGCGCAGATGAAGGCGCTCGGGATGGACGGCAAGGCCGTGCTGGTGACGCGCGATGCGCAGGAGCTGATGGCCTTCCTCGGGGTCGAGGAAGACGTGTGCGCGCCCTCGTCCTGACGGACCGAGCCCACGGCGCCTTCGACACGCTCGCGCCGAGCGGCGCCCCCCGAAAGGCGCTGGCACGCGTGATCGCGGAGCTGATGGACGACCGCGTGGCGCTGGTCCGGTCCACCGACCTCTCGGTCACCCATGGCTCCACCATCGTGGGCCGCCGGGTCCCGGGCACCGACCTCGTCGTCTGCTACGTGCCCGCGGGCGATCAGGTCTTCGTGGTCAACGTCCTGCGTCATCCCGCCTGAGGCCGCCTGAGGCCGCCTGAGGTCGCCCCGAGGGGAAGGTTCCCGCTGGCCGCGTGTTGCAGCGCCGTGGCCCGACGCGCGCTGAGCTGGTTTCTCCTCCTGTTCACCCTGGCCCTGGTCGGCTGCGATCACGCCACCAAGGTCGCCGCCCAGAGCGCGCTCGACCGGCGCGGCCCGGTGGCGCTCCTGCCCGGGCTGCTCGATCTCCACTACGCGGAGAACCGCGACACCGCGTTCAGCCTGCTGCGCGCGCTCCCGTTCGCAGGGAAGGCGGCGTTCCTGGTGACGGTCTCGCTGATTGGCCTCCTGGCCGTGAGCCTGGCCTGGTGGCGGCGCCGGCGGGCGTCCACGGTCGAGCAGATCGCCTATGCGCTGCTGGTGGCCGGCGCGCTGGGGAATGTGCTCGATCGGGTACTGCGGGGATATGTCATCGATTTCATCGAGATCCACCGGTGGCCGATCTTCAACGTCGCCGACGTGGCGATCGTGGCGGGGGCCGTGCTGCTGGCGGTGGTGACGCTCGGACGGGCGCGGGGGGAGAGGCTCGAAGAGGGGCGCGGATAGACCCAGGGCGCCCTCCGCGAACGGGGCGGGAGGCCCGCGGACCACGGCCACCGGGCGCAAACAAGAGCGACGGCCCCTTCGACGAAGAGCACCGGGCACAAACGAAGCGCACCGGTCATCGGACGAACGGCACCGGGATCAGACGAAACCCTCCGGCGGTCCGACGAACGGCACCGGGATCAAACGAGAGCGCCTGCCGACCGGACCAACGGCGCCGGGAACAAGCGAACGCCGGGGGCCAGTCGACGAAGAGCACCGGGCTCAGACGGAAGCGCCTGGCCATCGGATGAACGGCGGCTGGATCGGACAAGAGCGCCCGGCGATGGAGGGAGGGGCCGCCCGATCAAACGAGGGCACCGGCCCGAAGACCGATGACCTCCGGATCAAACGGAAGCCAGGGGCCACCCGACGAACGGTGCCTGGATCAAACGAACCTCAGGAGCCACTCGACAGACGACCGCCGGATCAGACGAAAGCGCCTGGCCATTCGACGAACGACCGCCGGCTGAAACGGAAGCGGAGGGCCGTCGTGTTGGCCGTCATCCACCTCGTTTCAGCCGGGCGATTTCCGCGAGCGCTTCCGCGAGCTTGGCTTCAACGCGGTGCTTGTCTTCGCCAGCGGAGCCCTCTTGGGCGCAGCGCCGCTCCTCCTCCGCCCGGCGCTCAGCCTCGTCCGCCCGGCGCTCAGCCTCCTCGACGCGAGCCTCGAGCGCGAGATCGATGCCCTGCCCTCGACGGCGCTCCCCCGTCCGCCTGCGCCTGCGGGCGGACCCATGCTAGAACCCCCCGGCATGACTGTCCTCGAGGTCGCCAACCTCGCCTTCGGCTACGGCGCCAACCAGCTCTTCCAGGGGCTCACCTTCTCCCTCGAAGCAGGCGAGCGGGCGGCCCTCGTCGCGCCCAACGGCGCCGGCAAGTCCACGCTCCTCCGCCTCATCGCCAAGGAGCTGCCCCCCGACGGCGGCACCATCGTGGTCCGCCGGGAGGTGCGCGTCGCCTACGCCCGCCAGTCCCACGAGGTGAAGGCCGAGGGCACCGTGCTCGACGCCTTCCTCGGCGCCTTCGCCGAGGTGCTGGCGCTGCGCCACGCGCTCTCCGAGGCGCAGCACGCCGCCGCGAGCGGCACCGACGCGGCGCTCCAGCGCCTCTCCAGCGTCACCGACCGCTACCACCTGTCCGGCGGCGACGAGCTGGAGCGGCGGGTCACCATGATCGCCCAGCACCTCGGCTTCTCCGACGCCGACCTGGAGCGCCCGCTGGCGAGCCTGTCGGGCGGGGAGCGGGGCCGCCTCCACCTCGGCACCGCGCTGGCGCAGCAGCCCGATCTGCTCATGCTCGACGAGCCCACCAACCACCTCGACCTCGACACCATCGACTGGCTGGAGCGGCACCTCGCGGATCTGCGCTGCGCGATGCTGGTGGTCAGCCACGACCGCGCCTTCCTCGACAACGTCTGCCCCATCACCATGGAGCTCGGGCGCCGCAGCTTCCGCTCCTACCCGCTCAAGTACTCGGACTACACCGTGGCCCGGGCCGAGGACCTGGCCCGTGAGCGGGAGCTGGTGGAGCGGCAGCAGGGCTTCATCGCCAAGACCGAGGACTTCATCCGCAAGAACATCGCGGGGCAGAAGACCAAGCAGGCGCAGAGCCGGCGCAAGATGCTCGACAAGCTCGACACCATCGAGCGCCCCGAGGACATCTGGGCCACCGCGGAGAAGGTGGCGTTCCGCTTCGTGCCGGCGCCGCGCAGCGGGGACATCGTCCTCGACGCCAAGGGCCTCGCCGCCGAGCGCGGGGGGCGCCAGCTCTTCGAGGGGATCGATCTGCTGGTGCGGCGCGGGGAGCGCATCGGCGTGGTCGGCCCCAACGGGTCGGGCAAGTCGACGCTCCTCAAGCTCCTCGCGGGGCTGGGCGGCGAGGACGACGAGGGCAGCGTCCGCCGCGGCACCAACCTGCACCAGGGCTACTTCGATCAGCACCTCGGCTCGCTCGATCCCGCCAAGACCGCGGTCGAGGAGATCCGTGGCGTGCGCGGCGATCTCAACGTCGACGGGGCGCGGCAATACCTGGCCCGCTTCCGCTTCTGGGGCGACGATCCGCTGCGCCGGGTCTCGGGCTTCTCCGGCGGAGAGCGCAGCCGCCTCGCCCTCGCCAAGCTCCTGCTCGAGCCGCGCAACCTGCTCTTCCTCGACGAGCCGACCAACCACCTGGACATCCCCGCGGCCGAGATCCTCGAGGAGGCGCTGGCCACCTTCGACGGCACCGCCATCCTGGTGTCCCACGACCGCCGCTTCCTGGAGGGCGTGACCACCCGCGTGATCCTGGTGCGCGGCGGCGAGGTCGAGGTCTACCCGGGCGGCTTCCGCGACTACGAGGAGACCGTCGCCCGCCGCGCCGCCGCCGCCGAGAAGGCCGCCGCCGCGGCGAAGGCTGCCGCGCTGCCGCCGCCGCGCGCCGCGAACCGCGCCAGCGAGCCGCCCTCGGGGCGAGCCGGGGGTAGCGCACCGGCCTCCGGTCGAGCCGGAGACAACAGCCAGGCTCCGGGGAAGGCGCGCGCGGTGAAACGCAGCGCGTCCACCAAGCCGCAGGGTGCCCCCGGCCCCCAGAACGGGGCGCCCGCACCCAAGCCTGCCGCCGAGCTCGACCCGGAAGCGCGACGACGCGCCTTCGAGGCGGAGAAGGCCGCGGGCCGCGCGTTCGACCGCAAGAAGAAGCGGGTCAAGGAGCTGGAGGCGGAGATCGCCGCCGGCGAGGCCGAGCTGGAGCGCCGCCGCGAGGAGCTCAAGCAGGATCCGGGCGGCAACTGGGCCAAGCTCGCCGATCTGGCTCGCCAGGAGCAGGTCCTGGCCAAGCGCGTGGAGGCCGCGATGGCCGAGTGGATGGCGCTCTGCGAAGAGCTCGGAGGAGGTTCCGCGTGAAGCGTACCGCGATCTACCTGCTGACGGCGCTGACCCTGCTCGCGACGGCGAGCGCCTGCTCTCGCAAGAGCAACGACGACGGCACCGCGCCCATCTCCGAGCACGCGCTGGCGCCCCTCACGGTCAAGGACGACTCGGCGGATCTGCTGCTGACGTGGATCGACGACAAGGGGGAGGCCCACATCGAGCTGCGCCCCGCCGACGTGCCCGCCGCAGGCCGCGCGCTGGTGCGCGTCGTCGTCGCCGATCGCGAGGACGGGACCCACGATCTCTTCTACGTCGCCGATCTGACCCGCAAGCAGGACGACGGCAGCTATGCGACCCGCACCATCCGCCGCCGCGAGTGGGAGTCGGAGATCGAGAAGCGCCGCGACGCCTACCTCGCCCGGACCGCGCCGCCGGGCGCCGCCAGCGGGGCCGGCCAACCGGGCAGCGGCCCTCAGGCCCAGGGTCAAGCGAGCGGCGCGCCGACGGTGATCATCTACGGCGCCTCGTGGTGCGGCCCCTGCCACCAGGCCGCCGACTTCCTCAAGGCGAAGGGCGTCGCCTACGTGCTCAAGGACATCGAGCAGGTCCCCGGCGCCGCCGCCGAGATGCGCGAGAAGCTGGCGCGCGCCGGGCAGCACGGGGGGAGCATCCCCGTCATCGACGTGCGGGGGCAGATCCTGGTGGGGTACAGCGAGCCGGCGCTGGCGAGGGCGCTGGCGAGAGCGCCCGCGGGGACGATGCTGTAGTCACCCTGGGGAACGCTCGAGAGCGTTCCCCGACGGGTCATCCTGGGGAACGCCCGAGAGCGTTCCCCGACGGATCATCCGAGGTCGGGGACCGCTCTCGGGCGGTCCCCAGGATGACCGCCTAGACCCTGAGCCCCGGCGCCGGGAACCCCGCGCAGAGCTCCTTCACCGCCCCGGCGATGCGGGTGAGCCTGGGCTCGTCGGTCAGGTTCTGCGCCACCTCGTCCATCCAGGCGGCGAGCTGCTCCATCTCCGGCACGCCCATCCCGCGCGAGGTGACGGCGGGCGTCCCCAGGCGCACGCCCGAGGGGTCGAACGGCTTGCGCGGATCGAAGGGGATGGCGTTGTAGTTGGCGACCATGCCCGCGCGCTCGAGGGCCTGCGCGTAGGGCTTGCCGCCCACGCCCTTGGGGGTCATGTCGATGAGCAGCAGGTGGTTGTCCGTGCCGCCCGTGACCAGCCGGAAGCCGCGGGTGGCGAGGGCCGCGCCGAGGGCCTTGGCGTTGGCCACGACGGCGGCGGCGTAGGTCTTGAACGAGGGCTGCGCGGCCTCGCGCGCGGCGACCGCGATGGCGGCGGTGGTGTGATCGTGCGGGCCGCCCTGGAGGCCGGGGAAGACGGCGCGGTCGATGGCGGCGGCGTGCTGGGCCTTGCACATGATGGCGGCGCCGCGGGGCCCGCGCAGGGTCTTGTGAGTGGTGGTGGTGACCACGTCGGCGATGCCGATCGGCGAGGCGTGGGCGCCGCCGGCGATGAGGCCCGCGATGTGCGCGATGTCGGCCGCGAGGATGGCGCCTACCTCGTCGGCGATGGCGCGGAAGGCGGGAAAATCGATGGCGCGGGGGTAGGCGGTGGTGCCGCACCAGAGCAGCTTGGGGCGGTGCTCGCGGGCGAGATCGCGGACCTGATCGAGGTCGATGGTCTCGTCGCCCTGGCGCACGCCGTAGGCCACCGACTTGAAGAACTTGCCGGTGATGCTGACGTTCCACCCGTGGGTGAGGTGGCCGCCCGAGGGCAGGCCCAGGCCCATGATGGTCTCGCCCGGCTTGACGAAGGCGAGGTACACGGCGAGGTTGGCCGGGCTGCCGGAGTAGGGCTGGACGTTGACGTGGTCGGCGCCGAAGAGAGAGGCGAGCCGACTCTTGGCCAGCTCCTCCACCGCGTCGACGTGGCGCTGCCCCTCGTAGTAGCGCTTGTGGGGGTAGCCCTCGGAGTACTTGTTGGTGAGCACCGAGCCGGTCGCCTCGAGCACGGCGCGCGAGGTGTAGTTCTCGCTGGCGATGAGGCGGAGGGTGTCGGCCTCGTAGCGCTCCTCGGCGTCGATGAGGGCCTTGATCTCGGGATCGGACTCGGCGAGGGACGCGCGGCCGCCCGGAGCGGGGGAGAGACTCATGTGACCTCGAACTCGGCGCGCGAGAGGACGTCCGCGACGCGCCACAGGAAGGAGTTGGCGAGCACGCCGTCGATGATGCGGTGATCGTAGGAGAGGGCCAGGAACATCACCGGATGGATGGCGATGGCGTCCTCCCCGTCGCGCGTGACGACGACCGCGCGCTTCTTGATCTCGCCCATGCGCAGGATGGCGACGTTGGGCTGCGAGATGATCGCCGCGCCGAAGAGGTTGCCCTTCAGCCCGGGGTTGGAGACGGTGAAGGTGGTGTTGGACAGGTCGTCCGCGGTGATCTTGCCGGAGCGGGCCCGGCCGGCGAGCTCGTCGATGTTGGCGGCGACGCCGCGCAGGGAGAGCTGATCGGCGTGCTTGATGCCGGGGACGATGAGGCCGCCGGGCGTGTCGACGGCGATGCCCAGGTTGACGTCGCGGAGGACGACGTACGACCCGTCGAGGACGCGCGCGTTCACCTCCGGGTGCTCGCGCAGCGAGCGGATGACCGCGGCGCAGACGAAGGCCAGGAAGGTGAGCGGCACGCCCGCCTTCTTGAAGCGATCCTTGTGCTCGTCGCGGAGCTTGCTGGTCGCCTGGAGGTCGACCTCGGCCACGGTCACCACGTGCGGCGAGGTGACCTTGGAGTAGACCATGTGGTCGGCCGTGATGCGGCGGCGGCGATTGAAGGGGATGACCTGATCGCCGGGGCGCGGCACGTAGGGCGGCACCTTGTAGGCGCCGAAGCCCACGCCCGGGACCGGGGGGACGAAGCCGCCGCCTCCCTGGATCAGCTGGGTGAGCTCGATCGCAGGGGACACCTCGACCGCCGGCGCCCGGGGGACCGGAGCCGCGAGCGGAGCCGCAACGGGAGCCTGCACGCCTGCGTGAACGACGTCGTCATGGGTGACGCGGCCGTGCTCGCCGGTGGGCTGGACGCGCTGGAGGTCGACGCCCATCTCGCGGGCAAGCTTGCGGGTCGAAGGGGACGTGAGGGGCGCGGCCGACTCCCCGTTGGTCGCGGGTGCGGGTGCGGCGGGGGTGACCACGGCGGGCGCCTGCGCGCTCTCGTCGATCCGGCAGAGCAAGCCCTGCTTGGGCACGACCGTGCCGGCGGCGGCGGCGATGCCGGTGACCACGCCGCTGGCGGGCGCGAGCACCTCGGTGTCGGCCTTGTCGGTGGCGACCTCGAGCAGGACCTGGTCGCGGGAGACATGGTCTCCGTCGCGGACGAGCCACTTGGTGACGGTGCCCTCGGCAACGCTCTCGCCGAGCTGGGGCATGACGACGTCGATCATCGATTCTCTCCTGGGCGGCCTGCTATACGACGTGCTCCCCAGGGCGGCAACGGCGGTTCAGCTCCCGGCGATGGTCATCGCCGAGACCCGCAGCGTCGGCGAGGCCGTGGCGCTGCGCTGATCGAGATCGTCGCCGACCGCGTCGATGCGCTGCCAGAGCTGGTCGACGTTGAGCGAGATGGTCACCTCGCTGACCGGGTGCGAGAGCTTGCCGTCCTCGATCCAGAAGCCGGAGGCGCCGCGGGAGAAGTCTCCCGTCACGGCGTTGAAGCCGAAGCCCATCATCTCCGTCACGTAGAGGCCACGGGCGGTCGTCGCCAGGATCTCGGCCGCGGGCGTCTTCGTCGGCTGGAGGAGGAAGTTGGAGGTGGAGGGCCCGACGCCGCCGCCGCCCCCGCGCGAGGCGCTCCCGGTGGAGGCCCGGCCGAGCTTGCGCCCGCTGTAGCTGTCGCAGAGGTAGGTCTTGAGGATGCCTCGCTCGACGACGAGGTTGCGCCGCGAGAGCAGGCCCTCGCCGTCGAAGGGGCGGGAGCCGGGCGCGCGCGCCAGCAGCGGGTCGTCGATGATGGTCACCAGATCGCTGGCGACC
>Ga0302276_10001786_pt1 | contig 19260 bp, 14 predicted proteins | sample III_Bog_N2_3_FD_198768 | JGI IMG/M metagenome (GOLD analysis project Ga0302276, IMG submission 198768) | Peat permafrost microbial communities from Stordalen Mire near Abisko, Sweden - III_Bog_N2_3 | ecosystem: Environmental > Terrestrial > Soil > Wetlands > Peat | place: Sweden: Abisko...
CCGGCTAGCTGCGGGATCGCAGCTAAGGCGGGAACGCCCGTAGAGAACTCGCTGGAAGCCTGTTCCATGTGTGGCTCGATTGTAAGGCTTTCAGGCGGCGGGAACGGCGACGATTTCGCGGGGATTCGGAGCGGTAAGCGCGGCGGATCGGGGCCGGAATCCGGCCCCGATTGCAGCCAAGAACGGCAGCTAAAAGAAAAAGGCTTTGCAGCTCAGAGCGTGACCACAGTGAGGCCGGGGATGGCCCGGAAGTGTTTCACGTTGATCGTGACGACATCGAAGCCCAGATGCAGGGCCGTAGCGCCGATGAGCAGGTCTGGGAAGTCGATGCTGACACCCTGGCCCATCTGCTCGCCGTGGATGCGTCCGGCCAGCCGCGCTACCTCCAGCGTGAGCGGATGCACGGCCACGGCCTGGAAGAGTTCTTCGACGAAGGTTTCCCGGCGCTTGCGGTCGGCGTCCGTCCTGGCCCGGTAGATGCCGTGCGTCAGCTCCACGGCGGTCACAGCCGAGAGCGCGGCGGCGGTCTTCCCACACACGGCCTCGACGCGCTCCAGAACCTCTGCCACGCTTTCCTTGGCTCTCTCGCCTGCGATCAGGATGCTGGAGTCGAGGATTACTCCCATGCGGGCGGATTCCACGGCTTGCGGCTGTCGATGATCTCCTTGAGATCGGCGGCGAACTCCGGGTCCATGCGCGGCTCGTAGCCCAGCTCTGCGGCGTGCTTCTTGGCCAGAGCGATGGATTCGGAGAGCAGGCGGGGACGGAACTCGTTGCCGGCGGGACGCACCACCGCCACGGCGCGGGCATCGGACTCGATGACGACCTCAACGCCGGCGCGAACGCGGGCCATCAGCCCAGCGAAGTCGCCAGCGGCGTCGGCCTCCGAGATGTGGATCGTTGCCATATTCACGATGATACCCTCATTCCTGTTTTTTCCTTTAGCTGCTTAAAAACGGCGGCTCCCTCCAGAACCCTGTCAAGAGGGATCGGAGGATTTTTTCTGAGTTGGAAAATACTACGCTATGTAGTATCGGCTGGGCCGTCCCGACAGCCCGCAGACCGGCCTTTGCAAAAAACCTGTCAAGAGCTAATTTCACGATTTTTCCACCGTTCGCTGTTGCCGAAGCCGTGCCGGTGGATATACGCCGGACGTATATCGCAGCCGGACCTGGCTCCCGCCTAAAACCTGTCAAGAGCTTTTTCCCCGATTTCCAGTGTGCGGAAAAATCAGTGTCATGCTGACTTTTCTTCTTAGCTGCCGTTTTTTCCAAAACCCTGTCAAGAGCTATTTCGAGGATTTTTTCCTCAGAGAGACCGTGCTTAAAAATATAGTGATTCACCATATTTTCCTCTTAGCCGCTCGGCTCTTCGTCCTCCTCGGTCTCGGCCTGGAGCGCCGCCAGCAAGCCCTCTCGCTCGGCTGCCGTGCGCGCCGCCTGGATCGTGTTGCGGGCCTCTGCCGGATGCGTGGCGGCGTGGATCTGCTGCAAGGCGCGGATGGCGACCTGGGTATAGATCTGCGTGGTCCTGATGTCCTCGTGGCCAAGGATGGCCTGGATGTGGCGGATGTCGGCCCCGTTCTCGTGCATCAGCGTGGCCATCGTGTGGCGGAACAAGTGGCACGCTCCGCCCTTGCCCAGCTTCGCCGCCTCGATACGTTCTCTGACAGCGAAGGTCAGATGATCCCGGCTGAACGGCTCGCCCTGGGCCGTGAGGAATACCGTAAAGTCATCCGGCTCGGAGACGAGCTGCGGACGCCCCTCCCGGATGTACTTCTCAAGCCACGCCGCGGCCCGCGCGCCGATGGGCACATAACGGTCTTTGCTGCCCTTGCCCTGGTTGACCAGGATCAGCCCACGGTCGAGTTGGAGATCGAACAGCTTCAACCGCACGATCTCCAGACGCCGCATTCCTGTCGAGTACAGAACCTCCAGCAACGCACGGTCGCGCAGTCCGATAGGTTCCTCCACGTCGCACAGCGTCATGATCTGCTCGACCTCCTGGGCCGAGAGGATGACCTTTGGCAGTGTGCGGCCGAGACGCGGAAGGTCGATCTCCGAAGCCGGGTTATGCAGGATGTGGTTTTGCCTGGTCATCCAGCGGAACCACACGCGCAAGGGCACAAGCCGCGCGTGCTGGCTGCTGAAGCTCAGCGGCTCCCCATTCTTCTTGCGCGAGTAGAACAAGTGCCGCTGATAGCGTTCGAGCACTGGCCGCGTGACTTCGATGGGATCGGTGATGCCGCGCTCCTTGAGCCAATCGAGGAAAAACCGGATGTGCCCCGCGCGGCCCTTCACTGTGAACTCCGAGTAGTTCCGCACTTCAAGCGAGCGCAGATGCTCTCGCATCAGCGCCTCCAGGGGCGTTGCGGGCGCGGCCTGTGGTTTGCGCTTCTTCTCTACGCGGGCCATGACATGCCTCCCCGATGCGCCGCGCCGTTGCCGTTCACGCGCGGCGGTACGACTACGACCGGATTCTCTTCTATTGTTTCCTTAGTAGTGTTTTTCGGCTCTTTTTCGTAAAAAGTGCCTTGGACCCCGATGGATACTGGAGATTTCGCACCCGTACCACCCCCGGACACCCCCCGAACCTGGGCCGGACTTGGCCCGGACTTCTGCCCTTCAAGGCCGGACTTCTCGCCGTCGTAGTTATATTCAAGGCCCGTCAGCGTGGACCTGGCTGCGTCTGCCGCGCCCTCGAAAAACAGCTCGTAGACGAAGCTCTGGCCGCGCCCGCCGCGATGCACGATCAGGTATTCGAGGTCTTCAAGCCTCCCCAGGTGCCGCTTCAGTTGCGAGTCGCTCCACCGCGTAAAGGCCCGCACGTCGCGCCGCGAGAAGCGGTACTCCGTGCGCTCCATCTTCTCCCGCTCACAGGCCGCAGTGACCATGCCGTCGATCAACAGCAGCAGCCTGCGCGTCTGCGCGGGCATCTCGTCGAGCGACCGGCCCAGCACTTCATGGATGATCTTCTTCGCCAGCTCCACGTCTTGCTCGGTGGTCTCGATGTACTCGAAGGGCTTGTCTCCATGCCGCGCCGTCTTTACCTCGCGCTGCCATTGATGAAGGAACGCGATAGTGCGGATGAGCGTCAGGTACTTCGTATGATCGCGCCGCGTGCGCGTCATCGAGTCGGGGAAGCTCAGCTCCGGGGCAAGCTCGTTCACCACGTCCAGCGGTCGCAGCAGCCGTTGCGCGTTCTGATGCAGCCTGCGCAGATCGTCGCGGTCTTTGCGGTGCAACAGACCGGCGAGCGTCTGTGATTCGCGCTGGACGCGATGGATGGCCTGTGTCTGCTCGCGGTCCTCGTTCACCGTGAGCACGATGCAACGGTTCAACAGTTCCTCGTCGATGTCGATCGCTGTTGTGGTCAGGAAGATCATCACCGGCCCTTCGACCTTGTACTCATGCGTGACGTGCTTGCCGCTCACCGGGTCTTTGCCCGTCGATGCGATGCTCAGCTTGTGCTCGCTCTGCAACAGCTTCAAGGCATACGCCGCGCGGCTCGCGCCCTCTTCTTCCACGATGGCGAGCACCTTGTGTTTCAAGTCCTGCTCGCCCATGTAAAAGAGCGATTGGCCGGTCATCGCGGAGTATTGCACCTTCTGCCCTTCTGGCACGAAGGCCAGCACCGCATCCATCAGCGAGCTTTTGCCCGCTGCGGAACTCGATTGCATCATCACCGCCAAGGGCTCGGAGAGATGCCGCGACACCACGCCGAGATAACCGACGAGCTTGTTTGTTTCCTCGCCCACCACTCCGCACCGCGCGAAGTCCTCCACGATCCGCTCCAACAGGCGCGGATCGCGCAGCAGTTCCATCGCTGCGGACCGCTCTTCCTCGGTCATCGTGTCCACCGGCTCTTGCGGCGCGAGCGCCCTGGCTATCTGCTCGTCGCGCAGTATTTCCAGCTTCAGGATCAACCGGCCCACGTCGTGGCGGATCACGTCTTCCTTGACGCCCAGCTCTTCCGCCGCCTGCTTGATGAACGCCGCGCGCTGCCGCGCGGCTTCGAGGTCCAGCTTGTCCACATACAGCGCCATATCCCCGCGCGCATTCACCCCCAGCACGCGAAGATTGACTTGCAGCGCGTCCGGGCTTGTGTTCTTTTGAAGACCGCGCACACGGTACTCGCGGTCCCCGTAACGCTGCACGATGTCCTCGCCGCGCATCTCCACCGGCGCGTCGATTGCATTGCTCGTCCTCAACGGCATGGGCGCGAGCGGCACAGCTTCGGCAGCTAAGGAAAAAACGCTCTGCTGTTGCTGAGGCGCTTGGGCAGGCTCATTCGCAACTGGCACAGGTGCCGGACCTGGCTCCGGCTTTGGCATGGGCTCCTCGATGATTTTTTCTTTAGCTGCCGCCTTTGTTTCTGCTGGCTGTGGCTCGATGATTGGCTCCGGCTCCGGCGCTTGCTCCTCGATCATTTTTTCCTTAGCTGCCGGTTCTTCTGCTGCTGGCGGCGCCACTGTCGGCGGCGCTGCGATTGATTCGGGAACGATCACCGGAACGGCCACGCGGCCCGCTGGCCGCGCGCCTTTGCCCATCCACGCCGCGCGGTTCAACAGAAGGCCGAACAGCTTGGTTGCGGGCTGCGTCGTGCGCGCGTACTCGTTCGCATCCATGCCTTTGGGGAACTCCACGCGGAAGCACTCGACGCCCCTTTGCATCAGCTCTTCGGCCAGCTTCACGGCGGCTTTGTTGCCCGCCTCATCGCCGTCGTAAGCGATGTACACGCGCTCGATCCCGTGCAGGGCAGCTTGGGGATCGTGGCTATCTTCACTACCGGCCCAGAGGACGGCGCATAGTCCCGTTTCAGCAGCGCGATGGCGTGCGCGTCGCTGACACCCTCGGACCGCGCCACCCATCGGATCACGTCGCCGCCCTCGCCGCACGCCCCTTTGCAGTGCCACACATTCGCCACCGGATCGATGTTCAGGCTGGGATTGCGGTCGTCGTGGAAGGGGCACAGGCCAATCAGCTCCTTGCCGCTGCGATGCAACTTGATCCCCCGCGCCTCGGCCAGCCGCTGGATCGACACCTCCCGTTTCAGCCGTTCCTTCTCCGGGTCGTATCTGCCTGCCATCGGGCCTCCTTGAAAAAACCTGTCAACTGACTATAGAGTCATAATCTACATTGACATTGTAGACATATTCAAGCAGGATTTTTGAGAGAGGGTCTTACGATGAGCCTGGTTCAGCATTTCCCGCCGGATTGGAACATGACGGATTTTCACGAACGGCTCAGGCAACTACGCAAGGCTCGCAAGATCACGCAGACGCGCGTGGCCGAACTGCTCGGCGTCAGCCCCCGTGTTTACACACGCTGGGAGAACGGAGATGCTGTGCCCGTCTTTGCCACAGTTGTCAAGCTGGCAGACATCTTGGATGTCACCCTCGACGAGCTGGCCGGACGCAAGGACATCGACGACGATGCCAAGATTCATAACCCGGAACTGCACCGCCTCTACAGCAAGGTCGATCAGCTCTCCGACGAGGATCAGAAGGCACTCGTGATCCTGCTCGACAGCCTGGTCAAGCGGTCCCGCATGAGCCAGGTTATGGGCGAGATTTAGCAACTCGAACCCATCACGAACGAGGCCGGACCTGGCTCGAACGGATGCTGCACAGAGTCGCACAGCGTCCGGGTTGCATTCGATTTCCGTTCGAGGACGGGCCGCAACGAGGCCCCGCTAAGCCGTCAGGCTTAGGGATGGTGTCTGGCTTCCAACTCGCCGCCGGATGCGCCACACAAGCCCGCTACCGCCCCGCCGCTGCGCGCTTCATTGCTGGACCTCACCGCGCCGCCGATGGCCGGGAGCCGTCGCCCTGGTCATGTGGAACATGAGAAAAAGACATTTTTCTCATAGATGAAAAACACCCGCAGCGGAGGCGTCAGTCAAGGCCGCGTCAGCGCCGCTGCAAGCGGGCGGAGCGAAGCGAAGAGCCTTTACGGACGATGGAGCGGAGGGTACCGCGCGTGAGCGCGCCGGGGAAGCCTGTATAGCCTCGACCCTTTGCTTTCAGCAGGTTCCCCAACAGCAACCGCGATCAAGGCCGATCCACATAAACGCCTTGTTTTCAGTGGTTGCCATATAGCAACCTGCGGTTGCTAAACAGCACCCTTTCTGGGGTGACGTGTCCTCTCCTCCCGATGCCGTAGGCAGCGTGCTTTTCGGCCTCCTGCGCGCTACCGCTGTTTACAGATGTAAACGCGGCAAGGGCGGCAAGGACTAGCGATTACTCAGCTTCGGGAAGAGCCAGAACATGACATCCATCGGGATTGAGGACGTGTTTTACGAACCAGTCTCTTTTGTCAGTTGGAAGCCCGCCCACGGCTTTCAAGAACTCCGGATGCCTGGCCCGACAGACAGTCTGCATCTGCACCGCGTAGTCGCTGTGTGGGTCATGGACGGAGGTCGCTGCATAGGCGACATAGCCGGGGAGCCTGTCCGGAACGAGCATAACGGCCTGCGCGAGATCACGCGGGAGACGGTCTCCAACTCGCCCCAGCGACTTCATATCTGCCACGGACTCAGAGTCGCATTGGCTGTCTCCAAGCGTCATCCATGTGGTCCGCTGCTCGTCGTCCTGGGGGATGAGATTCAGTAAGTGAACAGCAGCGGCTTTGTCTGTCGCACGTAGCTCTAAGGAACGCGCTGCGAAGATGACCTGGGCGCGATAGCTGTCTCCGGCCTTCTGCTTCTCCGCGATCACCGCTTCGGAAGACTTTGCACGCGCCATTCTCGCCATAGCTGCGGCCTGATCGCAGTTCGGCTCCTGGGCACACAGGCCAGCGCCCGACGCCCCGCATACAGCCATCGCAAGAACACATTGAGCCAACCGATTGGTCTTCATGCCTGAGGTCCTAATTCGAAGCAGCAAGCCGCCCCGGAAGGCGGCTCGCTTGCGGCTGGCGGCACAACAGCGGCTCGATCTAGTCAGAAGTGACCATCTTACGAAAACTCGATCCGTCCCAGTAATAGACCTCCGCCCAAGCATCGATCTGGGAAATGCCGATGGTATCGGTCTTAATGAAAAGGGATTTCCCGCCATCGGAAGGTTTGTACTTCCCAGGAGCAAACTTCCTTATTACCGTGACGATCTTGATTGCGGTGCTGGGAAAAATCACCACAGGACTATAGCCGCTCTCGTTGGGCTCGAAGTAAATGACCTGTTGGAGAGTCTGGCCGGGTGCTTTCTTTACCAAATTAAGGACATAGCCCTCGTGATCCCCGGTAAACTTTCCCTTGATGAGGCCAGGGCATTCCTTGGAGTAGTTCTCGAGCCAGGTTCCACGATCAGATGCCTCTAGCGTGCTTGGAATAACGACTTTCCAGCCAGCGTAGTCCCCAGTCAAGGATGACTGAATCTGCTCCGGTAGATTTTTTACATCACAAGGGCTCGCTGCCGCTGCGAGGGACGACAGAAGCAGTGCCGCCGCAACTAGGGAAAAATCTCTAACTTTCTTTGTCATCACTGTTGCTCCTGCGGCTGCGCTGGGTGTTCATCTGGAGGCAAGTCACCGCGACCACCACCTCTGCCTTCCCCTGTTTGGACGTGGTCGTGACCACCGGTAGCATGGGCAGACGGGTGGTCATACTCATTCTGTCCGAATCCAGCACCACATTGCGCAGAGCACCACAACGTAGGCTTCGCTTCGCTCTTGCCTGGCGTAAGGTCGGCTGCTTCACCTCGCCCATGCGGAGTGTCAGGCCCATGAATCTCCGGGTGTCCTGGAACCGTTTCGCTTGTCGAACTTACCCCTATCGGAACCGGATTCATACAGGTATTCGTGCACTGCAATAGCTTTCCAAGACCAGAATCTGGGGCAGGGACCGGAACATTTGGTTTGAACTTCAGTGGCGGTGGTGGCGGCACTGGCGGCGGTTTAGGTGTCGCGGGCGGTGGCGGAAGCGGAGCGGGCGGACCAAAGCATACAGTGATGCCAAGGACCGTGTGGCAAGCATGTCCATCCGGATCAACATGGCTGAGAGGATTGTTCAGCACGTACGCATAGAGATTCAACGACTGTGGATTGTCGAGTTTTGCATACGGTACAGGCTCAGCCTTAGCGGCCCAGTCCGGGGACATAAACCGGCCCATCGCACTGCTGTAGTAGCGCGCTTCGAAGTAGTCATTCCCTGATTCTGCGTCCCGTTCTTTGCCGGTGAAACGGTACTCCCGAAAACACACGTTAGTTGCACAAACGGCGGAGACCGTCGTAGATGTGGAGCTCAAATTAGACCTCCATCGTAGGTGAATCCCAGGTCTCACAATCGAGACCTGGGGCACCCAGATTCTTTACCTGTTAGACCTCGGCCACAGGCCTACAGATCGAGAGAGCAGCTTGCGTCACGGCAGCGTGATCTGCTCGTGCAGCGGGAGGTCTTGCGAAGATCCGCCAACCATCACGTTGTAGCCGCCCGGGACAAGCTTCCAACTATCCGAAGCCTCGTCGTAGATGATAAGGCGCTCTTGATCGACGGGTACTGAGACTTTCTTCGATTCGCCCGGCGCAAGCTCTATGCGCGTCCAGCCGATGAGCCGCTTGGGCGGTTCGCCAGCCGCGTCGGGCAGTGAGGCGTAGACCTGCGCGATCTCGGTTCCCGCGCGCTTGCCGGTGTTGCGGACCGTGAAGGAGACTTCGGTCGATTCCCCGCCCTTCACGGTCAGTCCGGAATAGGCGTAGGTGGTGTAGGAGAGGCCGAAACCGAATGGAAACAGGACCGGCTTCTTCTCCGCGTCATACCACTTGTACCCGACCTTCAGCTTTTCGTCGTAGTAGGTTTCAAACGCGGGCAGGCCTTTGGCCATCATCGCCATGAAGCTGGAGATGTCAGCTCCCGGCGCGGGACGGGACTGTTGCGAAGTGGGCGGCGGCAATACCAGCGTGGGATGGGGCAGATCGGCATCGCTCTTCGGGAAGGTGATGGCCAGCTTGCCGGTTGGATTCACCTTGCCGGTGAGCAGATCGGCCAGGGCCTCCGCGCCGCGAACGCCCGGATACCAGGCTTCCACCACGCCGGCTACCTTGTCGATCCAGGGCATGGTCACCGGGCTGCCGGTCTCGACAACCACGACGGTTTTGGGATTGGCGGCGGCTACGGTTTCGATCAGCTTGTTCTGCTCATCGCTGAGTGCGAGCGTCTTCAGGTCCATGCCTTCCGACTCCCACTGGTACGCGAAGACGATGGCGACGTTTGCCTTCTTGGCCGCATCCGCCGCGGCCGCCAGGTCATCGCCAGAGTTATAGGAAACGGTGGCGGACGGCAGCTTGGCGGTCAACGAACGCAACGGCGAACTGGGCAGCCATGCCTGACGCATGAACGCCATTTGATTCGGACTCGGCGGAGGAGGAGGCACTACGGAACCGCCGGGAGGGTCGACCTGGGCCGAGCCACCACCGGTGATTACGCCCACATCGGCATGGCCACCGATCAACACGACCGAGTGCAGGCCCGCACCTTCAAGGGGGAGAACACTGTGCTCGTTCTTGAGCAGAACAATGCTCTTCTCGGCGATGCTCTGGGCCACTACATAACCGCCCTCCACATCCGGGACTTTCTTCACGATGGGGTTGTCGAACAGGCCGGTGGAGAAGATGGTGCGCAGGATGCGATGGACGTGCTCGTTGATTTCGTCCTGGGAGACTTCTCCGCTGTCGACCGCTTTTTTCAGCTCGTCGCCAAAGAAGCCTTTGCCGGGCTGCTCCTGGTCGAGGCCTGCGTGCGAGGCTTTGACCGTGGAGTGCGTGCCGCCCCAATCGGAGAGGACGAAGCCTGGAAAGTGGAAATCCTTGCGGAGGACATCGGTGAGGAGATAGCTGTTTTCGCAGGCAAAATCGCCATTGACGCGGTTGTAGGAGCACATGAATGCGCCGGCATCGGAAATCTTGAGCGCAATCTCAAATGCGCGGAGGTCCGTTTCACGCATTGACCGCTTGTCGATGTTGGCGTTCACGGCGTTGCGGCCGCTTTCCTGGTCGTTGATGGCGTAGTGCTTCAGGTCACCGATAACGTGTTCGGACTGCACTCCCTTGACGAAATTGCCAACCAGCGTGCCGGCGAGCAGCGGGTCTTCCCCTTGATATTCAAAAGTGCGGCCGTTGCGTGGCTCGCGGGGCAGGTTGACGCCGCCGCCGAGAGACATGCTGTAGCCCTCTTCACGCAGTTCCCGGCCGATCAGTGCGCCATACTCAAAGGCGGCTTGCGGGTCCCAGGAAGAGGCTGCGGCCAGGTTGTTGGGCAATGCGGTGGAATAGCGTCCGGAGGTAGCGCCGCGGGTGACGCCATAGGCCGAATCGGCCATTTGTATGGCGGGAATGCCGACGCGCGGAATTCCAACCGAGTAGCCCGCTCCTCCATTGGACTCGGTGGGGCCGGTATTGCCGAAGGAGAATCCATTTCCATGCAACAGGGAGATCTTCTCTTCCAACGTCAGTTCCTTGATCACCATGTCGGCGCGCGCATCGGGCGACAGGTTGGTGTCCGACCAGGCGTAATGCTTGGGTGGCTGAGGGGTGCGGGGGAATTGGGCTACGGCAATTGATGCTGTGAAGCCAAGTGTGGCCAGAAGGAACGCGTATGCGGCGCGGCTCCGGCAATTCGAATGCGTCATCACTTTTTCCTGCCTCTCTTGAATGAAGCAACAAGCGCCGACCGTGGGATGGGGTCTTCAGCAGAAGAGAGCTCGCGCCGGTTCAAAGATGCACTCGTTGATATTCTGGAGACGAGCCAGCTCGGGGCAAGGTTGCCGATGATCGCAGGAAAACGCTTCTTAATTGGAATCAGGAGGGGGAACAGTTTCTGTCGGCACCGGGCGCGGCGGGGCGGAGAGCGGCAGAATCTGTATCAGAGCGGGCTTGGGAGGCTCAGCTTCCCTGGTTGCGGCTTCATGCTGGGCGCGGGCAGCCGCATCCAGGTCTACCGGAATTCCGCCGGGGACTATTACTGGCGCGTTGTAGCGGTAGTCGAGATCGCGGGTGAGGCGGTAGACGACGGGCAGCGCGGCTAGAAAGGCAAAAAAGGCGACCCAGGTTCCGTCAAGACCATAGCCTCCGCCCGTGAGCCAGAAGGGCCCCATGGGATCGCCCTGCACCACCGGCGAGTGGCTACTGACCCCGCTCACGGCAAGGCCGAAGACGAGCGCCCGGCTTGCCTTCCAGCCGAAGTTGATTCCCCAGCTCAGCCACAGGGCCCGCGTACGCAGATATGCCATGGAAAGCACCAGGCTGAATGCGACTGAAACGGCGATGCTGGCGTGGTTGGATCCTGGCAAGAGCGCCTGGACAATGGCATAGAACGCGGCAAATCCCAACGATGCGCCGATTGGGCCTACGGCATGAGCAAACCGCTGAAATCCGTAGCCGCGGAAGGCTATCTCTTCCGCCAGCGCCACAAGGGCGAAAAAGGCGGCGTCTGCCAACAGCCAGCCCCAGGCTGAGGTTTGCAGCACCAGGACAATCTCGATGCCCCCAACCACTACCAGCGGCAGTACGCAAATGACGGCGATTGACCAGCCGACTGACAAACCCAGACCGGCCTCGCGCAGCAACCCAGCGCGACGAGGCAGCCCCTGCGCGCTCACCGGGCTGCTCTGGCGGTCCATCCAGGACCCAAACCCCGCATAGCCCAGCAGCAGCAGGAAGACCAGCATGGCCTGCTCGAGCATCGGCGCCCACTCGGGGCCTGCCAACCCGACCCCACCGTGCCTCGCCAGCGACCTCGCCAGGAAAAAGTAGCAAACTGCCGCGACGAATTGAAGGTAGGCGCGAATGCGGCTGCCGCCCGGTTCCGGGGTGCTCATTCGAGACTCCCTATGAACAAGGCTGATTGAGCGCTGAGGCTTCCCGCCCTTGCGACAGAAAAAAGTCGCAAGAACGGGGCACGGAGCCATTGTTGCGAATCGAGCACGGGGTTCATTGCAAACGTAACTCGCTGGAAGGGAGTTGGGCTGCTCCTCATGAACACGATCCGCGGTGGGGTGGCGAATCCGGGGGGTATCCTACGCTTGCGACAAAAACATGAACGTCGCAAGGATGGAGCGCCCAGCCCTTTTGACTTCATGCGGCTATTATGGCGCGAATGAAGTCGTGCCCTGACACAATCTGGGGTTGGCGTGAATTCACTCGGCAGACTGTCTAGACGATGCGCCATTAACCTTCCGTATAGAACTGCGCAATGTTGCGGAACTTTGCCTGCCGCGCGGCCACCAAGTCGTCCAACGGTGTCGCCATCAGTTGAGCAAGATGCCTCTTCAGCGCATTGCCGAGAATCCCGGTGCCCGCTTCACGATCGGTGTGCGCGCCTTCCCCAGGCTCGGAGATGATCTCGTCTACGCAACCCAGCGCGGCAACCTCCGGCGCGGAGATGCGCAGGGCTTCGGCGGCCAGGTCCTTGCGGGCCGGGTCGCGCCACATGATGACCGCGCATTGCTCGGGGGAAATCACCGAGTAAATCGCCTGCTCGAGAATCAGCACACGGTCCGAAACAGCCAAAGCCAGCGCGCCTCCCGAGCCGCCCTCACCCGTAATTACCGAGATTGTGGGCACGCGCAGCCGGGACATTTCCAGAAGATTGCGTGCAATAGCCTCCGCCTGCCCACGTTCCTCGGCCGACACACCCGGATAGGCCCCGGCCACATCGATGAGGCTGATGACTGGACGACCGAACTTTTCGGCAATCTTCATGCAGCGGAGCGCCTTGCGATAGCCTTCAGGACTCGGCATACCGAAATTGCGCTTGATTCGCTCTTTGAGCGAGCCGCCTTTCCGGATGCCGATGGCCATTACCTCCTGGTCGCCCAGGCGCGCCATACCGCAGGAAACGGCTTCGTCGTCGCCAAAGGCGCGATCCCCGTGAATCTCGCTGTAATCCGTGAAGATACGTTCGATAAAGTCCATGGGATAGGGGCGCTGCGGATGCCGCGCCCGCTCGATTCTGATCCACGCCGGAGAAACCGGCTGCCCCTGATTGGAATTCCCTGCCTGCTGTTCGCTCATCGGTACCTGGTGCCGCTCCGGGCAAGGGCGCCGCCGGCCCTCCTGTGATTCTACGGGTCCCAGCCGCCTGGGACAAATGCAGCTCGCCGAAACGGCCTCGCTAGGATGGCTCGACGGGATGCACCACCGGAACATCCGCCGCTTCAACCTCCGCTTCCTCAGGCTCGACAGCTTGCATTTCCACCTCCGCTACTTCCTTTGCATCAGCCGCTTCGGCCTTATCCGCTTCGGCGGGAGGGCCAAGCAGCGCATCGATGCGATACCCCGCGGCCTCCGCGGAAGCAAGGGCCTCGTCGACAATCTTGCCCATCTCGCGGATCGCAGGCCGGTCCAGGGCAACCGCACCTGCCAACCGCAACAGCGAAGGCATCAGCAGCCACCAAAGCAGTTCCTCGTACTGCTCGCGAACCAGGTAGGCATGACCCTTGTCTTCATGCGCACCGGTCAGCCAGCGCACGTCGGGGTCGGCCCATAATGCAGGCGTAAGTGCGACGCGTTCCGGCTCCGCGGCTTTCTCTTCGGAAGCTTCGGAAGCGGACGGTTCAGCAGAGGCAACGGGCGATTCCGAATCGAATGACGAAATCGCGGCCGCATCCTCCGAAGCCTCCATAGCTTCCGTTGGCGCGGCGTTCGCGACGGGAGCCTCTTCCTTGCCGATTCCGGCTTCGCTCAGCAGCACAACCTTGATGCGCGCTGCTACTCGCCAGCCCTCCTCCCCTTCGAACCCGAGAGCGCCAAAGGCCCGTGCAAACGGCTCGCGCAGGCGGAGACGGTCAAAAATATCGAGCGCCATTCGCTCCGGGCTTTCCGCGTCGATGGATTCGGCCAGCAACTCGAGCACACACCAGCCGAGCAGCGGTCCCCAAATTGCCGTCGCGGTAAACTGCGGGCTGGGACTGGGCAGCACACGGCGCGCCGCGGCGCTCCATGGCTGCGGGAAGGCCGCCTCAATCACCGGAATCCGCATGGCGGCCAACAGCCGCTCGCGGAATACAGGCGCAAGCAGCCCTGGGCTGGTGGGATGGACAGACTCCCGCTTCCCTTCCCGCGCAACGCGTGAAACATAGGCCGTCTGCGCCGCACGCAGGAAGCCCTCGCAACGACGCCATGCCAAATCGAAGAACTCCCGGCGCTCGGCGGCGAGATTCTTGTCATTCCCGTCGGAAATGGAGCGCGGATGTTCCGCCAGGTCGGCAAACAGGCGCACTAACCCGGAATCGAGTTGCAGCCGCAAAGCATCGTGTACCGGCTGTAGTTCCAGGTTCACCATCGCCTCGTCCAGGCTGGGCACGCCGCTTCCGTTGAGCTGATCGCAGAGCCGGTCCCAGGGCTTCTCCTCCGTTGCACGCAGTTCACGCCAGTCGAGAAAAACATGGCACTGGTAGGCGTGCAGATCGAGCGTGAGTCCTTGCGTGGACAAATGATTCGCTCGCCGCAGGAATTCAAGCCCGGTGAGCGAATCCCGAAAGGCCAGAATTGCTTCTCCATCGCCGCTCAGCCCGAGGCCCTCGTGCAACCGCTGTTGCCGCAGGTGTCCTGCAGCTTTGTCGGCGTACGCCGCGGAGAAATCGATCGTCCCCCGCGTTGTCGCGTAACGGTTGTTGTAGACAACCAGCGCCCTTTCGCCGCCGTTGCGGTTCGAATAGGCAAACACGTTCTCGTCCACCCTGCCTTCATCCTGAAAGAAGTCGTAGAGCAGGAAGTTGCTGCTCTCGGCAAACAGCCAACGCCGCTTGAGCAAAGGTGCAATCTCGCGCTCGTGACGCTCTACCAGCCAGTGATCGGCTGTCTCGTCGTAGCGCGGGCGCTGGTACTCCATGCCGTACTTCTCGGTGAATCCCTCGATCTGGCCGTGTCCAAACATCGGCAGGCCCGGCAGCGTGGCCATCAGCGCAGCCACGCCAAAGCACTTGTCGCCGGTGCCGAACTGGTCAATGGCAGTGCGCTCGTCCGGGTTGCTCATGAAGTTCACGTAGCGCTTCATGATGTCCGGATCGAACTCCAGCGTATTCTTGATCACCGAACGATATTTGGCGTTGTCTTCGTCGCGCATCATGACCATGAAGGCGCTGTTGTAGACGCGATGCATGCCGAGAGTGCGAACGAAATAGCCTTCCATGAGCCAGAAGGCCTCGGCCAGCAACAGCGTGCCCGGCACTTCCGCAGCCACACGGTCCACCACCTCGCGCCAGAATTCGTGCGGCATGGCCCGATCGAATTCCGCCTGACTCATGCTGTACTCGGCGCGGGAAGGAATGGCGCCGCTCGACCCCGGCCCCGGAAACCAGAGCCGGTGGAAGTGGCGTTTGGCCAGCGTCATGGCCGCATCGAAACGAATTACCGGGAACAGCCGCGCCACGTGCAAGATGGTCTGGATCACCTGCTCTCGCACCGCTGCACTCAGATAGTTGAGTTGCGCCGTGTCGTTCCAGGGAAAGCTGGTGCCGTCGTTGCCGTGATAGATGTAACGGGTCTCGCCGGTATAGCGGTCGCGGCGGCGAAAAACTACCGCCGCATCGGTCTGCTCAAAGTAGTGGTCGTCGATCTTGATTTCGACGCGGCCATCGCTGGACAGATCGGGGCCGTTGAAGCTGTAGGCCGGATAAGGCGATTCGTTGCGGGAGATGAACCATTCAGGATGCTCGACCACCCAGGGCGAGTCGATCCCCATATGATTCGGCACCATGTCGCTGGCCAGCCTCACGCCCTGGCGATACGCGCGATCGCGTAGGTTGATGTAGGCCGACTCGCCGCCAAGATCCTCGGCGATCTTGTAGTCGTAGAGCGAGTAGGCCGAGGCCACAGCGTCGGTGTTTCCGCAGAGTTGCTTGATGGTCTTCGACGCGCGGCTGCGCTCCCACACGCCGATCAGCCAAAGCGAATTGAGCCCGCGTGCAGCCAGGAGGGCGAGTTCTTCATCCGGAATTTGATCGAGCCGGAAAATATGGCGGCCGTACTGCTTGCTCAACTGCGCCAGCCAAACGTAACTGCTCTTGGCAATCAGCACCGTGGTGGGCATCCAGGCGGTGTCCGCGCTGAACTTCTCGTATTCGTGGGCAGGGTCGCCGAAGACCGGCACATCGGCATGGCTCACGACGGAGGGCCACTGCTGCACTCCGCTTGCCCGCCTGCGCGCCGCCGCCGCCGCTGCTGCGGCTCTGGCCCTGGCTTCCGCTTCCGGGTCCGGAGGGTTGTACATGGCCCAGATGGCCAGCTCCTCTTCGTGGAGGATCTCTCCGGCCATGAGAAAGAAACGATCCATGCTGTCGCCCAGCAGTGGTTTCCACAGCTTCCGAATCAGCGCCAATTGATCGCTCAGAGAGGTGGGCGAATCCATGGCCGGTTTGCGCAAGAGGTCAAGCAGGGTGACGGGCTTTGCCCCCTCCAGCGGAACCAGCGGACGGGTGGCGAAGTAATTCGGCATTTGTCCGGTTACCTGGCGGTAAACGGTCTTCTCCGCCAGGGTCTTGTCCTCGAAAAGCTCCTCAAACGGGCGGAATGCCTCATTGCGATTGGCGGTCCACAGCAGCAGCAACTCCTCCAGAGCGGCGGCTCGATGCGGCGTTCCGTCTGTGGCGCCCGCGAGCCATTGCTGCGGGGTCTGCTGGCCGCGAATCACGCTCGAACCGGGAAAATGCTCGACAAACGTCAACAGCATCTTGTCGAGTTGCTCCGGACCTACTTGCGCGGAAAAAAAGTTGAGCGCGCTGGTCATCACTTCGGGGTCGAACTGCTCGCGGTAGTGGGCCATCAGGACGTGGCTGGCTTCGTCTATAAGGCCCATGGCGAAAAGCTGGCCGGCATGAACGGCCTGTTCGGGATGCTTCTCCGCGTCGCGCACCTGGTTCATCCGGAACGCAAACTGCCGGCACGCCCCCAAATTGGCGAATACTACGTTTCCCGCGTACGAAAAAAGCGACTCCGCGAACTGGTAACGTTCACGCGCATTCCGCGAAATGTGGAATTCCATCATAGGAAATCTAGCTCCAAAACTCGTTCAGCCTGCCAAAACGCCAATACTGGATCCGGGATGGGTCCTTGGCCCTGCCGCTTTATACATGGATGCCATCCGGCAGGAACAAAGCCAAAAAGTAAAGTATCACCAATGGCGGCATTGGCGCAGAAATCTCGACTTCCATGCCGCCGGAAGTGGCGCTGGCGATTGGCGACGGGCTTTTGCCTCTATACTTTGGAGAGCCTCAAGCCATGCCTTCGACAAACCAACCCGATGCAGCCGGACCGACCGAGAACAGCATCCCGGTGCGCTCGATTGCCTACCTGGGCAGCCGGTATCCGACGCTGTCGATGATCTTCGTGCTGCGCGAGGTGCTGGCCCTGCGCGCACTGGGCTTTCGCATTGAGACGGCCTCCATCAACCCGCCCGACCGGCCGCCGGAGAAACTGACGCCGCAGGAGCGCGAAGAGGCCGCCCGCACTTACTGCGTGAAATGCCATGGGGTTATTGGAGCCTTGGCAGCCCATATCAAGACTTTTGTACAGGACTTTCTGGGTTATTGGCGTGGCATTGGCCTGGTTTTTCGCCTGGCGCGGCTCGACTTGAGACGGCTCTTTCTCAACCTGGCTTACTTCACTGAGGGTTTGATGGTGGGTCAATGGATGAAGGCCAACGGCCAGACCCATCTCCATGTGCATCTGGCCTCGCAGGCGGCCAGCGTCGGTCTATTTACGCGGCGGGTCTTCGGTGTGGGATATTCGTTGACGGTGCATGGACCGGACGAGTTCTACGACGCTCGGGGCCAGTATCTGATGGAGAAGATTGCCGCCGCTGACTTCATTGTTGGCATCAGCTCCTACACCTGCAGCCAGTTGATGAAACTTTCTCCGTATGCGCATTGGAAGAAGTTCGTGGTTGCGCGTCTCGGCGTGGATCCGATGCTGTTCTCGGCGCTGCCTCAACTGGCGTCGCACGATGTTTTTGAGATTCTTTGCGTTGGGCGTTTGACGCCGGCCAAGGGACAGCACCTTTTGATCGATGCTGTTGACAGGCTTGCTCAACAGCGGCGCCTTGTGCGCCTTCGCCTGGTTGGCGATGGGCCGGATTACACGTCGCTACGGGCATGCGCGGACCGGCTCGCTTCTCCGGAATCGGTTGTGTTTGAAGGGGCCGTGAATCAGGATCGAATTCGCAGCATCTACGCAATGGCCAATGTGTTCTGCCTCCCCAGCTTTGCGGAGGGCCTTCCCGTGGTGCTGATGGAAGCAATGTCCATGCAGATTCCGTGCGTGTCTACGGCCATTGCCGGCATTCCCGAGCTGATTCGTAATCAGATTGACGGACTGCTCGTTCCGGCCTCCGACCTCGAAGCTCTTGTCCAGGAACTGGCCCGGTTGATGGACGATGGGGAGTTGCGGGATCGGCTGGCGAGGAGCGGACGGGCCCGTATATTGGAGCACTGCGACCTCACGCGCAATGTTGAGACGCTCGCCCGGATTTTCGCCGAGCGCATCCCGGCTCAGGGCCGCGCAAGCAGTTGAGCCACGGCCGCAATCAGGCCGGGAATATCGGAGGGATTCGCCTCAATTGCCGGCTCCCAACCTGACTCCCGCAACGTCCCGCTGGTTATCGGCCCGATTGAGACTGCCGGAATTCCGACGAATGGCCAAGGAACCCTCGCCGCACGGGCCGCAACCTGAAGATGGGTCACGCTTGACGAACTGGTGAAGGTCGCCGCGTCAATTCCGGCCGACAGCGCTTGCAACAACTGGTCTGGCGCCGCATCGGGTAATACATTCCGGTAGGCGTCCACCGTGTCAACGAATGCGCCGGCTTTCCGCAATGCTTCTGGAATTACGTCTCTCGTGACTTCGGCCCTGGCAAGGAGAATTCTCTGTCTTGATGTCCGGTCAACAAGTCCAGCCACCAGACTTTCGGCCACGTATGTTTCAGGGACAAAGGTAATGGAAAAGCCTGCCGCCCTCGCAGCCGATGCAGTCGCTTCGCCTACCGCGGCAACCCTTAACCCAGCCGGATGGGTCAGCGGAGCACCTAACCGGGCCGCTCGGTCGACAAGCGCACGGACTGCATTCGCGCTTGTCAGAATCAGCCAATCGTAAGCAGGAAGAGCGAGCAGAGCCGCATCGAGCGCGTCAAAACTCTCCGGAGGCTGGATCTCCAAGACGGGAACCTCGATGGGCGTCGCACCAAGGGCTCGTAAACCCTGGCTGAGCTTTCCAGCCTGACGCGCGGCGCGAGTCACCAGCACCCTTCGACCAGCCAATGGCAGCGAACTCACCG
>Ga0302276_10001789_pt1 | contig 19245 bp, 19 predicted proteins | sample III_Bog_N2_3_FD_198768 | JGI IMG/M metagenome (GOLD analysis project Ga0302276, IMG submission 198768) | Peat permafrost microbial communities from Stordalen Mire near Abisko, Sweden - III_Bog_N2_3 | ecosystem: Environmental > Terrestrial > Soil > Wetlands > Peat | place: Sweden: Abisko...
GAAGCCGTAACCCAGCACTTCAGAGAACGACGCGCCGCGATTTATCAACTTTTGGGATGCACGACCTGTAGCCAGATGGCGGGTTACGGCTTCGCCTCCAACCCGCCCTACGAACTGATTGTCGAGAGGGGCCAGCTGCGCGTTGCAGCTCCGGCGCGGCCCTTCAGCGAAAGCCATCAGACGAAATCGAGGACCTGCTTTCGAGAGACGCCTTGGGCGGCATTCGACGTGGCCTCCCAGGCTTCCCACACGGCCAGCCGCTCGGCGAAGGCGGCGCGGACCACGGGCATGCCTTCCGTGCCGAGGAAGACGCGCAGCGGCGGGTGTTCCGCGTCGATTACCTTCAACACGGCCGGCAAGGTTGCCAGAGGATCACCGAACTCGATTTGTGCGCCATAGGCGAAGAGCTGCGCGCGGATGTCGGCGTAGGCGTCCAGTCCGGGTGCCATCTTGAGCGAAGACTGGCTGCCGAAGTCAGTGGCGTAGGCTCCGGGTTCAATCAGGGTCACCTTGATCCCGAACCCGGCCACCTCCTTGGAAAGGCCTTCATGCAGCGCTTCGAAGGCCCATTTGGATGCATTGTAGAAGCTCATGACCGGTCCGGCGGAGACCCCCGCGACGCTGGATACGCCCAGGATATGCCCGCCGCCCTGCTTGCGCAGCAGCGGCAGAACCGTCTGGATCACCGCGAGCGCGCCAAAGAAGTTCGTTTCGAATTCCGCGCGGACATCCGCGTCAGTCGCCTCTTCTACCGCGCCCAGCAAGGCATAGCCCGCATTGTTGATCACCACATCCAACCGCCCGAAATGGGCGTGAGCCTTCGGAATGACGGCCTCGACCTGTTCACGCTTAGTTACGTCGAGCGCCAACGGCAGGACCGCATCGCCGTATTTTTTGGCGAGGTCGGAAAGCGACTCCCCGGAACGCGCGGTGGCCACGACCTTGTCGCCCCGCGCCAGCGCGCCCTCCGCCCAGATGCGGCCAAAGCCGCGCGACGCGCCCGTGATGAACCATACTTTTTCGGACATAGATATTTCCTTTCGTTTTTAATTCTGGACTTTATTCATCGACCTTCTCGCCCGGTCGGTCGCCAGGCGTATGACCGTGTCGAAGCCGCGATCGGATAGTGTGCGGCGCAGGAACAGGGCGATCCTGGCCCCGCCACCGGCGGGATAGCGTGTCCTGGGCCGACGCGACCGCACCGCCTTGACGATGGTGGCGGCAACGTCGCTGGGCAGTCCCGGGAGCGAGCCTTCGCTGATCGAGGCCATCATCTGGACATGGACGCGCGCGTCGTCGCGATACGGCCCCTCGCCCGAATACCGGGTCAGGCTGTCGCGCGCGATCCCGCCCCATGCGGTGCGCGTCGACCCCGGCTCGATAATGACCACATCGATCCCGAACGGGCGCAACTCCATGCGCAGGGAATCGCTCAGCCCCTCCAGCGCATGCTTGCTGGCATGATACCAGGAGCCGAATGGTTCGCCGATCTTCCCGCTCACCGACGAGACGTTGACGATCCGCCCGGCGCGCTGCGCCCGCATCGTCGGCAGGACGAGCTGGGTCAGGCGCGCCAGGCCGAAAATGTTGACCTCGAACTGCCGCCGTCCCTCGTCCAGCGGCACATCCTCCAACGCGCCGTAAGAGCCATAGCCTGCATTGTTGACGAGGACGTCGATGCGACCCGTCTCGCGCAGGATGGTGTCAACGGCGGCGGTCATTGATGCGTCGTCGGTCACGTCGAGCGACAACACGCGCGCGCCCGCGGCTTCGAGCGAGAGCATGGCGTCGACTCGCCGCGCGCCGGCATAGACGGTGTAGCCGGCGGCGAGCAGGCCCTTGGCAGTTTCCTCGCCGATCCCGGATGAGGCTCCGGTCACCAACGCCGTTCCCGCCATCTCGACACCCTTTACTGATTGACAAAATCTGTCCATTTGTCTATTATTGACGTATGGACGAAAATTGTCAAGTGTACGTCATGGGCGACGACAAAAAGAGCAGGATCCTGGCGGCGGCCCGGTCCGTGTTCCTGCGCTACGGGTACAAACGGGTGAACATGAACGACATTGCCGATGCTGCGGGCGTGTCGCGTCCGGCGTTGTACGTTCTGTTCAAGAACAAGGAAGAGATTTTCATCGAGGCGTATCTGCGTTGGATCGACGAAACGATCGCGCAGGTCGAAGCGGCGATGGCGCAGACCGCGTTGCCCAAGGACAAAATGGCGCGCGCCTTCGAAATCTGGGCGGTCGGTCCGTTCGAGATGACGACGGCATCGCCCGCGGCGGAGGAACTGGTCGATTGCAATTTCGCGTTCGCGAAAGCCCCCCGCGAGCAGGGATATGCGATTTTCGAGGCGACGATCACGCCGGTCGTGGCGAGCCTGATCGAAACGCTTCCAGCGGCATCACGCATCGCTCCCGGCCGAATCGCGCATGTCCTGGTGAGCGCCGTACGCGGCTTCAAACAGACAGCTGCCACGCCGGACGACATGCGGCAGCTGATTGACGAGCTTTTGCTGTTGTCGTTCCATATTGACGCCCGTAACCAAGCGGCGTAGGCGGCATGCGGGCCATTATGGCGCCCACGAACTGGCCGAGCAGCTAGAAGCGCCCGGTAATGGCGTCGATGATGCCGTCGGCGGCGGCGACATTGCCACCTTCCTTGACGATGTAGGACCAGATGTTGCCGAGTTCGGCCGCGCCTGCGGTGCCAGGCGATGCGCCATATTACCCGGCCGGGTGATGGCCGCCGGCAAGCTGCGCCCGGCCGCGCCGTTTTACGTCCTCGGACGGCGCATGCATGGAATCAGGGGTGATCCCGGTGCCTTCGCCGCGATCAATCGAGGCCTTGGCAATATCGACGGCGGCAAGGATTTCGCTGCGGCGGCGCTCGCGCTCAACCCAAAGGTCCATTGCGGCCTGCACGGCATATTCCGGCCGCTCAAAGCGACTGCTTGCGACGGCTTCCCGCACAAAATCCTGCGGCGCGGCCGTGAGGTCTACTTGCATGGGCTAGAAGTAACAGCTGCGGCCGAAAATCAAGGAAACCAACGATTTCAATGCGGCAGGGACGCGCCGCAACCGCCAAGCCAGGTGAAACCGCTCCCGATCCGGCATAGACTGATCCATATGTCCCCTGAGGAAGCGCCCCATGACCCAGCCCGCCTTCGCGAGCTCCGAGGCGATCAACCAGTCGCCGCCGTTCGAGGATGTCGATCTGTACGCGGTCGACCGGCCGCTGGCGGCGGCGGTGGCGGCCAATGGCGGGGCGGCGGCCGAGCAGGAATTGTCGGCGTTCGGGCGGCACTGGGGCTCGGCGGAGATGGCCGCGCGCGGCCGGATCGCGAACGAGAACCCGCCGAAACTGAAAACCTTCGATGCCCGCGGCAACCGCCGCGACCAGGTTGAATTTCATCCGGCCTATCATGAATTGATGGCGCGCAGCGCCCATGCCGGGGTGCACAATTCGACCTGGAACGCGCTGGGCAAACCGGCCGGAGGTGCCGCCGAAGTGGTGCGCGCCGCCAGATTCTACATGGCTGCCCAGGTCGAGACCGGCCATCTCTGCCCGATCACCATGACCCGCGCCGCGGTGGCCGCCCTGGCGGCGCAGCCGGATCTCCTGGCGAAGGCCATGCCTGTGATCGCCACCCGCGCCTATGATCCGAGCTTTGCGCCGTGGCCCACCAAACGCGGCATGACGCTCGGCATGGGCATGACCGAGAAGCAGGGCGGCACCGACGTGCGCTCCAACGTCACCCGCGCCGAACGCGACGGCGAGGCCTATCGCATCACAGGCCACAAGTGGTTCATGTCGGCACCGATGTGCGACGCGTTCCTGGTGCTGGCGCAGGCGGAAGAAGGACTGACCTGCTTCTTCATGCCGCGCTTCAGCCCGGACGGCCGCGTCAACGCCATCGCGTTCCAGCGGCTGAAGGACAAGCTCGGCAACCGCTCCAACGCCTCGTCCGAAGTCGAATTCAACCGCGCTTATGCCGAGCGGGTCGGCAAGGAGGGCAGGGGCATCCGCACCATCATCCAGATGGTGCAGTTGACGCGGCAGGATTGCGCCATCGCCTCGGCCGGCCTGATGCGCTCCGGGCTTGCGCACGCGCTGCATCACGCCCGCCATCGCAGCGTGTTCCAGAAGCATCTCGCCGACCAGCCCCTGATGCAGGCGGTGCTGTCGGACATGGCGCTGCATGTCGAGGCCGCGGTCGCGCTGGTGATGCGGCTGTGCCGTGCGTTCGACAGGGCGCCGCTTGATGCCAACGAGGCGGCCTTCATGCGGCTGCTGACGCCGGCGATCAAATACTGGGTCTGCAAGAGCGCGCCGGGATTCCTCTACGAGGCGATGGAGTGCCTCGGCGGCAACGGCTATGTCGAGGAGGGCATTCTGGCGCGGCATTATCGCGAGGCCCCGGTCAACGCGATCTGGGAAGGCTCCGGCAATGTGATGTGCCTGGACGTGCTGCGGGCGCTGTCGCGCGAGGCGGAGGCGGCCGCCGCGGTGCTGCAGGCGCTTGCCGCGGAAACCGCGGGATTGCCCGGCGCCGTCGAGGCGACGGGCTTCATCGCCAAGGCGTTCCGCAGGCCGGACGGCGAGCGCGTCGCGAGGCTCGCGGTCGAGAGACTGGCGCTGCTGGCCGCCGCGGCGGCGCTCAACGCGGTGTCGCCGCATCACGCGGAATTGTTCGCTGCAACCCGGCTTGCCGGCAATCATGCCGGCATGTACGGCGCGGTCGATCTCGCGCCGAAGGATATCAGCGGCCTGTTGCAGCGGGCGCTGCCGTGATGGCGAAACCATTAAGGGGTGCCATGTTATTTCGTCGTGCCCGGCACAAGGCCGGGCATGACGATCACTCCGTTCGCCGATGCCCGTTGAAAGCCGATTGATGGATTCTCTCGAAGCATCGCCGGACCCGGCGGCCGGCGCCGAACGCAAGCCACGGATCTGGAAGTTCTGGGGCACCGCGCTGTGGGGCCTGTTCATCTTTGCCGCGATGTTCGTCGGACAGATCGCGGTGGTGGCCTGGTTCGTGTTGCGGCAGCAGGGGCCGATCGATGTCGGCGCCGCCATCGACGTGCTCGGCGGCGGCCTGACCATTGCGCTCTCGGTGATCACCGGGCTGCCCGCGGTGCTCGCCGCCCTGTGGGTCGCCATCCGGCTGTCGCGCACGCCGTTTGCCGATTATCTGGCGCTGCGCTGGACCTCGTGGAGCAATCTTGCGATCGGCGTCGTCGCGCTGTTCCTGGTGGTGATGGGCTGGGACATGATTTCGCGCCTGACCGGCCGCGAAGTCACGCCCGGCTTCATGGGGGACGTGCTGAAATCGGCGCAGGCCGATCACGCGCTGTGGCTTCTGGTGATCGCGTTCGCCGTCGCCGCCCCGATCACGGAAGAGTTTTTCGCCCGCGGCTTCCTCTACCGCGGCTGGTCGGAATCGGTGCTGCGGCCGCCCGGCGCCATCGTGCTGTCGTCGCTGGTATGGACCGCGCTGCATCTGCAATATGACTGGTTCTTTCTCGGCGAGGTGTTTTCGATCGGCCTGTTGCTCGGCTATCTGCGCTACCGCAGCAACTCGATCTGGCTGACGGTGATCCTGCACGGCCTCAACAACCTGGCCGCCGTGCTGCAGACCCTGGCGCTGACCGGGGCAAGCTGAGAGTCAATCGCCTACGGCTAATTGTATCGCACGTTGGTACGGTCGTGGCCTCGCGGAAACCCTCAGCCGGTCCTCCCTGCGTTCGTAGCGACGACTCGTTGAAATGCGTTACAAAATCGGAAACATTCGGCTGCGGATGGCCTGGAAAATTCGATATTTGACAGCCAATAATGCGCGGAACGATCTCAACGCATCTGGCGCAACGTCGCCAGCCGGTCGAGCGCGCCCTGCAGGATGAAGATCGCGGCGTGCTCGTCGATCACCTGCGCGCGGCGGGCCCGGCTCATGTCCATGCCGATCAGTTCGCGCTCGACCGCCACGGTGGAGAGCCGCTCGTCCCACAGCGCGATGGCCAGGTCGGTCAGTCTTGCAAGATTGCGGGCAAAGGCGCGGGTCGATTGCGCCCGCGGGCCTTCGCTGGCATCCATGTTGATCGGCAGGCCCAGCACGAAACCCGCGGCATTGCGCGCGGCGGCGACGGCGAGCAGGCGCGCGGCATCGGCCTTGAAGGCCGTGCGCTGGATGGTTTCGACCCCGGTCGCCAGCCTTCGATCGGGATCGGACACCGCGACCCCGATGGTCCTGGTGCCGAGGTCCAATCCGATCAGCGCGCCGCGTTCGGGCCAGTGCGCGACGGCGTCGATCAGGGGTAGGATGAGGGCAGGCATCGGCCCGCATAGCACGGGCCGGGCGAGGCGCGCAAAGCCGGGAAGGGCAGCGACCATGGACTGGCTGACACTGTTCGGTCTGTTTGCCGTCAGCGCGATGCTGCTGACCTATGCGCTGGAGCAGCGCAGCCATTGGTTCGTGCTGGCGTTTGCGGGAGCCTGCGGGCTCGGCTCGATCTACGGATTCCTGCAGGGCGCCTGGCCGTTCGGGCTGGTCGAGGCGATCTGGGCCGCGGTCGCGCTGCGGCGCTGGGCGGTCACGCCACGGCGCCCGGATGCGGTACCGTGCAGCGCCATCGCATGTGATGCCGTGGAAGATTGAATGAACCTTACCCTCCCCTGGAGGGGGGTAAAAAAGATTTGCGGCAACCGCTCGTGCGACATCCGATTGCCCCGCGATACCGCGGGGTGCTAAAAAGCCTCCGGCTGCCGGCAACGACGCCCGCGCCGATCTTCCCATCACCGCAACGAGCAGACCATGTGGCCGGACCGTCGCCTTCTCGCGCTCTGCAAGACCGAGTTTCCCATCATCCTGGCGCCGATGGCGGGCGTCATGGACGCCGAGCTGGTGATCGCGGCCGCCGAGGGCGGCGCGCTCGGCTCATTGCCCTGTGCGATGCTGTCGGTGGAAAAGGCCCGGGAGCAGGTCAACATCATCCGCCAGCGCGTGTCGGCGCCGATCAACATGAACTTCTTCTGCCACAAGGCGGTCGAGGCCGACCCGCAGCGCGAGGCGGCGTGGAAAAGGCGGCTCGAGCCGTATTATCGGGAGCTCGGGCTCGACCCGGCGGCGCCGGTCACGGCCGCCAACCGCGCCCCGTTCGACGCGGCGATGTGCGCGCTGGTCGAGGAGCTGAAGCCGGAAATCGTCAGCTTCCATTTCGGCCTGCCGGATCCGGCGCTGCTGGCGCGGGTCAAGGCCGCCGGCGCGATCGTGCTGGGATCGGCGACCATCGTGCGCGAGGCGATCTGGCTCGAGGAGAACGGCGCCGACGCCATCATCGCGCAGGGCGCCGAGGCCGGCGGCCATCGCGGCATGTTCCTGACCGACGCCATCGCCGAGCAGCCGGGGACCTTCGCGCTGGTGCCGCAGGTGGTCGACGCGGTGCGGGTGCCGGTGATCGCGGCGGGCGGCATTGCCGACGGCCGCGGCATCGCGGCGGCGTTCGCGCTGGGGGCCGCCGGCGTGCAGATCGGCAGCGCCTATCTGCGCTGCCCGGAATCCCGGGTGAGCGCGCTGGCGCGAACCGCGCTGGCCCAGGCGAGGGACGATGCCACCGTCATCACCAATGTCATGACCGGCCGTCCGGCGCGCGGCGTCGTCAACCGGACAATGCGCGAGCTCGGGCCGGTGTCGCCGGAGGCCCCGGCATTTCCCCACGCCGCCACCGCGCTGGCGCCCCTGAAGGCGGCGGCCGAGAAGCTCGGCAGGGTCGATTTCACCAACCTGTGGGCCGGACAGGCGATGCGAATGGGCCGCGAGATGCCGGCCGCCGAATTGACCCGGGCGCTGGCCGGGGCGGCGCTGGCGCGGCTGAGCAAGATGGCGGGCTGAAGCGGAGGGCTTCGTCGGGCCTGTCCGGGAAGTCCGGGCCTGCCGCTTTCCCCGCCCCAGCCCGCCCCCGCAAGGAGCGGGAGGGAGCGCGCTTCGTCGCGCGGTGGTCGCCGTTCCCCATAAAAGGGAAGCAAATGTGAATCACTTTACGCGCGGATGCTTGGACTCGACGCCTGCGCCGAGCGTTGACTGCGCCCTCTCCCGCTTGCGGGGGAGGGCTATCGCATTTGAAAAAATGGAAGGCTTGAATTCGGCGAGAAGTAGAATCTTCGCTGCGGCGTCCGTGGCTGTGCCCTCTCCCCTTGTGGGAGAGGGCTTGAGAGACGTCTGCAACAAACTCTGCCGGGTGAGGGGGCGTGCTCTGCGTCGACCCCTCACCCGGCCGAGTCTCTTGCTGGCGTTATTGAGCCCTCTCCCACAAGGGGAGAGGGCACAGTCAAGAGCACCGACGGCTTCGTTCCATATGCGATAGCCCTGCCGCGCGCGGGGAGAGCCGACAGCTTCGCAACGTGCGCGGCATCAGCTTGAATGCATCATGCTTCAAGGCTGCGCCGCAGATCGGCCGGCGATCCTGGCCGCGGCTTCATTTGCCCAGCGACTCGATGAACCCGCGGGTGGCCGAACTGATCTGCTGATACTCCGGCGTGCCCGCTCCCTGCAGGTAGCCGAGATGGCCGTTGCGGGTCTGGAACACGATCCGCTTGACGTGGGCGAGGCCGTTTTCCAGCTCATCGGTCAGATAGGCCGGCACGGTGCGATCGCTCGAGCTCGACAGGATCAGCACCGGCACGTCGATCCGCGACAGCGCCTTCTTCATGTCGCCGCCGAACGGCTCGGAGGCGTCGTGGTTTCGCGACGCCTCGTATCGCCATATCAGGGTATTGGCGTCCCAGCTCCTGGCCCATCCGTCGCCGAACGCCATCTCGGCGCGCTTGAAATCGGCATCGCTGACCAGCTGCGCGAGATACTGGTCGCTGTACAGCCAGGGGAAATAGACCATGCCGGCGCGGCGCATGCCCTCGACCGGCTGGGTGTCGTAGTATCCGCCCTTGTAGGCCGGATCGAGCGTGATGACCGCATTGACCGCATCGACGATCGCCTGGAAATGACGGTCGCTGCGCGCCGCCGGCACCCAGAGCACCAGGCCCCTGGCGAAACCGGGATAGGTCACGCCCCATTCCACCGACTGGAACGATCCCATCGACGCGCCGCCGATCGCCCTGGCCTGGCTCAGCCCGAATTGTCTGGTCAGCAGTTCATGCTGGGCGCGGACCATGTCGCGGATGGTGTACTTCGGAAATTTCGGGCCGAGCCCGTCGCCAGGCTGCGACGAGGTGCCGCTGCCGATCGGATCGACGCCGATGATGAAATATTTGTCGCTGTCGAAGGTCTTGCCGGGGCCGATGTGATAGGCCGCCCACGCCTTCGGCGCGTTGGTCGCGGGCAGGATCAGAATCGCGTTGTCCCTGGCTTCGTTGAGCTTGCCCCAGGTGATGTAGCCCACCTTCATGTCGGTGAGCTCGCCGCCCTTCTCGAACTGGAAGTTCGGAATCACAAAGCTGCCCTCCTGCTGGGCATAGACCGATCGGGGCAACACCATCAAGGCCGTCACCAGCAGCAAGTACCGCAGAACCCGCATCATCCCCCCGTGGCGCCAAGGCCGGTTTCGTTGAAAGGTTGTTTGTTGATCGGCAATTTACCGGGAGAGACGCCCGACACAACCATAAACTCATCATGGCCGCCCGGCCCGGCAAAACCTTGTCGCGGCGGCTGCGCCATTTTAAGGTTGCCATCCGCGCCACGCGATCAGGGAAAAGCCATGGACAGCCCCGAGAAGACCACCGGACGGTTCGACATCCAGGCGATCGCCGATGCCTTTCCGCAAACCGCCTCGACCATGCTGGTCGACGAATATCTGACCAACCGGGAGCATGCCAGCGCGCGGGTGTTCCGGGTGTACCGGCCGACGCCGCCGCATTACCACGCCACCTGCGACGAGTTCCTCTATGTGTTCTCCGGAAGGGGAACGTTCTGGGCCAGGGACGCCGCCACCAAGGCCGAGTTCAAGCCCGGCCAGCTGTTGTTCTTCGAGCGCGGCACGGTGCATGCGATGCCGGAGCTGTTCGAGCATCCGGTGGTGTTCCTGTCGGTGGACACGCCAAGGCGCGAGCCGACCGACATCATCTTCGTCGATCCCGCCGACGGCAGCCCGGAAACCTTCATGGCGCGCAACGCGGCCGCGAAGGAATAGGCGGGCGTCCGTGACTGCGCCCTCTCCCCTTGCGGGTCGCGGGTAGGGGCTGCCGCATATCGCTGAATTGAACCGCACGTTAACGAGGTCGTGACGTCGCATAAGCTCTCAGCGGGTCGTCCCTGCGGACGCAAGGGACGACCCGTTGAAACACAATGCCGCAAGGGCAAGAAGACGGTCACGCCCTTGGTCACGGTCGGCAAAAGGCTATTTCATCTCCGTCTCGGCCGCGATCAGCTGCTTGCCGGCGGCGGTGCTGATCACGAGCTGCACCCGGTCGCCGCGGCCGCCGGGCGGAATCGCCGCCGAAATGCGGTTGCCTTTTTGCGGGTCGGCGGTTACGGCCTCGTCAAGAAAGACCGCCTCGCCGCGTTTCAGGGTGACGCGCAGCGGCATCGCCGGCTCGAGGCTGAAGAACTGCAGATCGGCGGCCGAGGCATCGGCCGAGAAATTGACCAGCATGTGTTCGTTGGCCTGCGTCACGTCGCGCATGCCGACGGTCGGGCTGTAGGTTTCCGCAACCGACACCTCGCCGCGCGCGGCAAGGCTGGCGCGGTGAAAGAACTGGTCCGACACGCCGGCCCACAATTCGACATAGGGCTGCTGTTCCCTCGGCTGCCGGCGCGGATCGGCATGATCGGTGAACGAGGGATATCCCCAGGTCCACATCTTCAGGCCGCGCGTGACATTGTTGTCGGCGATGCGGATGATGCCCTCTTCGTTGTCGTGGTTGATGACGCCCCAGAAACGGCCGCCCTGCATGTCGGGCGCGGCATAGGCGATGCCCATGGTCGGCCAGTTGCTGAAGTAGCGCAGTTTTTCGAAACGGCTTTTGCCCCCGCCGAGGCTCTGGTCGCCCGCGGCCAAGTTGGCCGACCATGCCGGCGTGGTGTAGGCCGCGACCGGCGCGATGATTTCGGCGCCGCCGGTGGCTTCGGGATGGTTCGGGTCGGATCCCGGCGCCAGCGTCGTGCAGGTCCAGTACTCGTAGTCGACCGCGCGGTCCCGCGTGTTCTTCAGCACCACGCGGGCATCGAGCGCGGCGCGGCCGGCTTTCAGCGTGACGAAATACGTCGCCTCGATGCCGGTCGTGCCCCTGGAAAACCTGGCGGGTGCCGCGGCAAAGGCGACATCGTCCGTGGTCGACATCGCCACCGTCACCTCGTCGGCGGTTTGTTTCACCACCCTGAAATCCCACGGCTTCAGCCAGGTCCTGCCATGCTCGGGATCCGGGAAGGTGGCGAAGATGCCGCCATACACCATCAGCCAGTCGTAATAGAAATTGCCGGCCGCGATGCCGTAGGGCACGCCGACCTGGGTGCGATAGAGCTGTTCGTGGCCGGTCGGCTTGTAGACGATGGAAATGATGCGGCCGCCGAATTCCGGCACCAGCGTTACCTTCAGGTAGCGGTTTTCCAGCACGCGGGTGTGGAAGCTGCGATCGACGATCGTGCTCCTGTCGAGCGAGCCGGCGACGAATCCGTGGTCCGCCGAGGTGGCGTATTTGACCGTGCTCCAGGCGATCGTCGATTCGCCGAGCGATACGCCGTCGCGCTCAGGCGACGCCGCATGCGCGACGGCGCACAACGCCGGCAGCGCCGCGATGGCGGCAAACGCGAAGCGGAGGCGGGGACGCGGGGAAGCAGGAAGAGCCATTGGCGCCGCCCTGAATGAGGAAAGGAAGACCCTGCTACGCATCGGCGCCCGTCCGCGCATGTTTTCCTGTGATCCGGGCGCAAAGACGGCAGCGAGATCGTCCCGTCAATCCCGCCCATGGCCTGCGGTCCATCATATGGCTCGGCGCCTGGCGGCGCGCTGCGGGCGACGGCGGGCGCCCTGCGTAAAATGCCAATGATTTCAGCGATCGGGCCGCGCCCGGCCGGCCAGGCCGCGCGCATGCGGTCTCATGATCCCTCGCCGGGAAGACTGGCGAAACCCGGCGGTCGACGTCACATGGATGGCAACCAACGGAGATTTGCCATGCCCTCGTCATCCCGCGCCAGGCCCTCGCCCCTCAAGGGGGCGTGAATGCGCCCGATACCACTTGGCGCCACCGGAACGTTCACCCTGCATGTTCGGCCCGAGCATCTCGCCAGCCAGGTCAAGGACGCGATCCTGCCGCCGGTGCTGGCGACCCCGGTGATGATCCTGATGATGGAAAACGCCGCGCTCAATGCCATCCGTCCCTACCTGGAGCCCGGCGAAAGCGCGGTCGGCACCGCCATCGATGTGCGGCACCTCGCCGCCACGCCGGTCGGTCACGATGTGCGCGCCGCAGCCGAAGTCACCGCGGTCAGGGAAAGGCTGATCGAATTCACGGTGACCGCGCACGACGAGAAGGAAGAAATCGGCAAGGGCACCCATCAAAGGGTGATGATCAATCTGGCTTCGTTCAACGCGCGGCTCGCCAACAAGCGATGAGCTGATCGAATCGGCTGCGGCGCGGCGATGCACAAGGCCGATGCAACGCATCGATACAATGAAAGGCCTTCGCCTCGGCTCGCTGCCTAAAATTCACTCACCGGCTCCCGGACGACGAACGGAGATTACCGTTGGCGGCGTTTTTGCCTGCGGGCAGGCATGCCTGTCCATGGCGGACCGGCAGCTTCGTCGCGAGGCGCGGTTTTTCATTTGCTTTGCCGCGATAGCTATGACGTATTCCGTCCATGAAGGTCGTCATTCTGGCGCCGCAGGGCGTGCAATCGCTCGACGTCGTCGGACCGGCGGAGATTTTCTGGGAAGCCGCCAGGCGCCTCGGCGATCCCGACGCCTATCAGGTCGAGGTCATGGGTGTCAGCGACCAGCCGATCCGCGGCACCGGCGCGCTGCGATTCCTGCCGGACCGCACCATCCACCAGCCGGACGAACCGATCGACACCCTGCTGGTCGCCGGCGACCCGTCCTTTCGCGAACTCGACCCCGCGGTCATCCGATGGCTGGCCCGCCGGGCGCCGGAAACCCGCCGCTACGGCTCGATCTGCACCGGCGTGTTTCTGCTGGCGGAGGCCGGACTGCTCGAGGGCCGGCGGGTGACGACCCATTGGGAATGCGCCGATAAACTGCGCCGCGATTATCCGGGCCTCGACATCGACTCCGACCAGATCTTCATCCGGGAAGGCAAGCTCTCCACCGCCGCGGGCGTGACTGCCGGGATCGACCTCGCCCTGGCGATGGTCGAGGAAGATCATGGACGCGACATCGCGCTGATCGTCGCGCGCTACATGGTGGTTTTCTTGAAGCGGCCCGGCGGGCAATCGCAGTTCAGCGCCCACCTGACCGCCCAGACTGCCGACAAGGGACCGATCCGATCCATCGCCGATCACATCCTGATGCATCTGCGCTCGGACCTTTCGGTGGACGCGCTTTCCGGGCGCGCCAATATGAGCACGCGGAATTTTTCGCGGGTTTTCTTCCGCGACATGGGCGTGACGCCGGCCGACTTTGTCGAAGCGGCGAGACTTGATGCGGCCCGCCGGCTGCTGCAGGATTCCGCGATGCCGCTGCAGCGGATCGCCGATCGCTGCGGATTTGCCGACCTGCACAGCATGCGCCGGGTGTTCCGGCGCACCCTGGGCGTCGGACCGACGGATTATCGCAGCACCTTCCGGACATCGTCGCCGGTGCAAAAATCTTCGCGCGGGCTGGCGCGGCGTCCGCGCGCGGCCGGTCCGGAGCTTGCCTCCTGAACCGGCGATTTCCGGCTCCGCGCGATCGGCCGGCTTGATCGGCCGCCATTTCTGAACATGCCGATCTGAACATGCCGATGGTCGCATCACCGTCGCGTTGATCGCGGCGGCGCGTTACGCGCGACGGCCGGCGACCGGCTTTTCGCAGCCGAAAACTCCGCACATTCGCCGCGCGCGCGGCGATGGCCGAAACTGCCCTTTGTTCGTCTGATATTGCCACCGATCGCCGGTTGCCGCCGGCGATGCCGCCGTGGTGAATGATCTGCACGAACGGAGTTCAAGCCAACCTTGCCGAACGCTCTATTCGCCAGCTTCATCCAGAAAAAATAACAGGAGTTTTCCATGTCTGAGAATCTCAACGTCTTGTTGGTACATGGCGCGTGGGCCGACGGTTCGTGCTGGGCAAAGGTGATTCCCATGCTGCAGGCCAGGGGATTGCGGGTGACCGCGGCGCAGATTCCGCTGACCTCGCTCGAGGACGACGTCGCGGTGACGCGTCGTCTGCTCGCCACGATTGCGGGGCCGACGGTGCTGGTCGGGCACTCCTATGGCGGCGCCGTGATTACCGCAGCCGCCACCGGCGTCCCCAACGTCAAGGCACTGGTCTACGTCACCGCGTTCGGCCTCGACGAGGGCGAGAGCCTCGCCTCCCTCAGCCAGCAGGGACCGCCGCCGGCCGGCTCGTCCGCGGTCGAACCGGATGAGCAGGGGTTTCTGTGGATCAACCGCTCGCGCTTCCATGGCGCCTTCGCCGCCGATGCGACCGAGCAGGAGGCCGCGATCATGGCGGTGGTGCAGAAGCCGCTTGCGGTCGCGAGCTTCGCCGCCAAATGCGGCGTGCCGGCGTGGAAGACGATTCCGTCCTGGTATCTGCAATGCACCGACGATCAGATGATTCCGCCGCCGGCGCAGGGCTTCATGGCGCAGCGGATGGGCGCCACGCTGCGCAGCGTCGCGGCGAGCCACGCCGTGTTCATGGCCCATCCGACCGAGGTCGCCGACATCATCGGCCTCGCGGCCGGCTAGGCCTGTTCGCCGGACTTGACGCATCGGCGGCGCCGGCAGGCGCCGCCTCGGGCGCCGGCGGTTCGGCCCGCCGAGACGCCGATGCAGCGCCATCGATCAAACATCATGAGGGCCCTTCGCATGTCTGCCACCGAGATCATCCGCATCCCGATCCTGCCCTTCAAGGTGGTCAACGCCCACCTGATCAAGAGCGAGGCCGGCTGCATCCTCGTCGACGCCGGCATACCCGGTTCCGAGCACCGGATCGCGCGGGTACTCGCCCGGCACGGCCTGTCCTTCAACGACATCAGGCTGATCGTCGTGACCCACGCCCACACCGACCACGCCGGCAGCGCCGCGCGGCTGCGCCGATTGTCGAAAGCCCCCATCCTGGCGCATGTCGACGATGCCGATTTCTACAGCCGAAAGCGGCCGATGACGTTCTGCCCGACCGGCTGGGTCGGCAGGCTGTTTCTCCGAACGCCGCTGCCGCACCAGCCCTATGAAGGCTTCGTGCCGGACATCATGATGCAGAATGGCGGCTCGGTGAGCCTTCGGGAGTTCGGCGTCGACGGACTCGTTCGCCATACCGCCGGGCATACGCCGGGCTCGATCGCGGTCGAATTGTCGTCGCAGGACGTGCTGGTCGGCGATCTCATCGCATCGGGAATCCTGATCGGCGGCCTCGCCTTCACCGGTCGCGCGATCCGTCCGCCGTTCGAGGATGACCCGCGGACCGTCGCCCGCGACCTCGAGCGCATGGTGCAGGGCGGCGCCAGGCGCTTCCACATGGGCCATGGCGGTCCGCTGGAGGCGGCCGAGGTGATGCGCCACGCGCGAGGCCTGTCGGAGCTGGCGCGGGATGGCTGCGCGGCAGGCGCGTGTGTCCATCCATCGCACTGAGCCGCGAGGGAGGGGCCGGCGCGATCCGGCCCGGCCGTCGCGGAAATCCATCGACACTGCGGCGGCCCCGTCCGGTCGAATGCCGCCTGGCCCAAGGAAGAGGTGAACAGCCATGAAGATCGCATCGAACGGGATCGCCATCCACGCCGTCGAGTGCGGCGCCGGCGATCCATCGCTGGTATTCCTGCATTATTGGGGCGGCTCGTCGCGCACCTGGAAGCACGTCACGGCCAGGCTGGCGCCGGCCTTCCGCACCGTCGCCATCGACCATCGCGGCTGGGGCGCGTCAGACGCGCCGGCCGGCGGCTATCGCCTGGCCGACCTTGCGGCCGACGCGGCGGCAGTCATCGCGGCGCTGAAGCTGCGGCGCTATGTGCTGGTCGGACACTCGATGGGCGGCAAGGTGGCCCAGCTCATGGCGTCGGGCCGGCCTGCCGGGCTGGCGGGCCTCGTTCTCGTCGCCCCCTCTCCGCCCTCCCCCATGATCATGCCGGCGCAGGCCCGGGAGATCATGGCGGGCGCCTATGCCAGCCGCGAAACCGTGCAGGCGGCGATCGACAACGTGCTGACCGCCCGGCCGCTGAGCGCGGAGGACCGCGAACAGGTGATCGAGGACAGCCTGCGCGGGGCGCCGCAGGCCAAGGTCGCCTGGCCGAGAGCCGCCAGCCTCGAGGACATCGCCGCGCAGGCCGGCGATATCAACGTGCCGACCCTGGTCATTGCCGGCGAGCTGGACCGCGTCGATCCTCCGATCCGGCTGCGGGCGGAACTGCTTCCCCGCATTCCACAGGCCGCGATGCATGTGCTGCCGGGTACCGGGCATCTGTCGATGCTGGAATCGCCCGAGGCGGTGGCGGCGCTGATCGCGGAGTTCTGCAGGCCCCTGGCCGGCTCGGCGGAATGATCGCCGTCCGCGCGCGTCGCGGCGGAACCAATGGAGCCGATCGGCATTGGCTTCAGACATCCAGCCGGAGGCCACACCATGCACCTGTCCAATCAGGGAATACTCATCATCCTTTTCGTGGGCATCGTGGCCGGCTGGCTTGCCGGCAAGGTCATGGATGGCGGCGGCTTTGGAGTGATCGGCGACCTGGTGGTCGGCCTGGTCGGCGCCTTCATCGGCGACTGGCTGTTGCCGCGCCTCGGGATTCACCTCGGCGTCGGCGTGGTCGCGCTGATCATCAACGCGTTCATCGGGGCGGTCGTGCTGCTGCTGATCCTGCGGCTGCTCGGTGGGGGATTCGGCCGCCGGCGCTGGATCTGATCCGGCTCCGCGCATTCATGGCGTGACGGTCGCTGCTCGTTCGCGCCCGTAGCAGCGGCCTTTTCCCCTTTCGAGGCCAGGGATGATGGGTCCCTGCTTGCGCAGGGACGACCCGGTGAAAAGCTTGGGCGGGCCCGCGACCTCATCAAAGACAAGTGTCACTTCCCGATGTGCGATGCGCGTCAGGCGGCGCGCACGGTATCCATGAACTTTCCGACCTCGCGCTTCAGCCGGTCGCTTTCCTTCGACAGCGACCGCGCGGCCGCCAGCACCTGCGAGGAGGCGGCGCCGGTTTCGGACACGCCGCGCTGGACGTGGGAGAGTTCGGAAGCCCCCTGCGAGGTGCCCTCCGCCGCGCGCTGCACGTTGCGGGAGATTTCCTGGGTGGCGGCGCCCTGCTCCTCGACCGCCGAGGCGATGGTGGAGGATATCTCCGAGATCCGGCCGATGGTGGCGCCGATCTCCTTGATCGCCACCACGGAATCGCCGGTCGCCGACTGGATGTCGTCGATCTGCTGGCTGATCTCGCCGGTCGCCTTGGCGGTCTGCTCGGCCAGCGACTTCACCTCGGCCGCGACCACGGCAAATCCGCGGCCGGCCTCGCCGGCGCGCGCCGCCTCGATGGTGGCGTTCAGCGCCAAGAGGTTGGTCTGCTCGGCGATGTTCCGGATCAGATCGACGACGTCGCCGATCCGGGCCGCGGCCTGCGACAATTGGCTGATGCGCCCGTCGGTCTTCTGCGCCTGGTCGACGGCCTCGCCGGCGATCCGCGCCGAGGTATCGACCTGGCGGCTGATCTCGGCGACCGACGAGGCGAGCTCCTCGCTGGCCGCGGCGACCGAATGCACGCTCGCCGAGGCATCGCTCGACGCGGTGGCCGCCCGGGCGCTGACCTTCTGCACGGTGTCGGCGGTCGTGCTCAGGGTCGCGGCCGAGCTTTCCAGCTGGCCGGCCGCGGAGGACACCAGGGTGATGATCTCGCCGACCTCGCGCTCGAACTGGTCGGCCAGCCGGTTCATGTCGGCCTTGCGCTGCTCGGTCTGCCGGCTTTCCACCGCGGCCTGCTGCTCGCGCAGGCGGTTGGTTTCGAGCATCGCGCCCCTGAACACCTCGACCGTGCGCGCCATCTCGCCGATTTCGTCGCCGCGGTCGGCATCGGCGACGGCGGCCTCGAGATCGCCGGTGCTGAGCGAGGCCATGCGCTGCTTCAGCCCGGTCAGCGGCCTCACCACGCTGCGGGTGATGATCCAGGCGATCGCGATCGACAGCAGCATCAGGACGGCGATCACGGCGGATGCGGTCCGCGCCATCGCCCAGAACGAATCGTCCACCTCCGACATGTATTCGGCGGTGCCGATCATCATGTGCCACGGCGCGAAGCCGCGCGCGAAGGCGACCTTGTCGAGCGGGGTGGGATCGGTGCTGCTGCGCGGGAACACGTAGCGCAGGCTGCCCTCGCCCCGCCTGGAGATATCCATCAGCATCGAGGCGAACGGCATCCCGTTGGCGTCCTTGACCTGGCGCATGTCCTTGCCGACCAGGGCGGCGATGCCGGAGGCCAGCCCGATGCCGGTTTCGTTGTCGTAGATATAAAGGTAATTGGTGCCCGCCTCGTAGCGGATGGCGGCGGCGGCGGCCAGGAAGCGCGCCCTGGCTTCGGCCTCCGTCATCTTGCCCGCCGCGGACTCCTTGTAGAAGGTGTCGGCGATCTGCCAGGCGGCGTCGACGATGGCATGGGCCTTTTCGGTGCGCTCCGCGACCAGCTGGCTGCGCGCGATCCACAGCACGGTGGCCGCCACCAGCGCCATGCAGGCGGCGCCGACGATGGTCATGGTCATGAGCTTGACCGCGATCGGGCGGTTCGAAAACAGGCTGGGCTTTGACATCGCCATCCATCGCTTCTGCGCTGCGCGCGCGGCCGCGGCGCACGCCGCTTGCGGTTCCGGCGGAAGACTAGGGAGGAATGGTTAAGATTGATTCACCTTGTCGCAGACGCCGTGCGCATTGATCCCATGCGCCACGCGCGGGGTAGACCCGGCGTGATGCGTTCAGGTTGCAGCGGCGCGCGCTTCTGCTCCCGCAAAAAAACCCAGCGACCGTTCCCTGCAATATCGGCCAGGTTGTTTGGTCAAAAGCTGCGACACGCGGGCTTTCCTCTCCCCTCCCCCCTGCGGGGAGGGGTCGGGGGGGGGTCCTAACCGGCTACAAAGGTAACAGAATAGACCGGCGACATGGGTAAAAGGTCAAC
>Ga0302276_10001830_pt1 | contig 19042 bp, 19 predicted proteins | sample III_Bog_N2_3_FD_198768 | JGI IMG/M metagenome (GOLD analysis project Ga0302276, IMG submission 198768) | Peat permafrost microbial communities from Stordalen Mire near Abisko, Sweden - III_Bog_N2_3 | ecosystem: Environmental > Terrestrial > Soil > Wetlands > Peat | place: Sweden: Abisko...
CGGGGGGGGGTGGGCGGGGCCGGGGGGGGGGCGGCCAGGGTGAGGCCGGCGCCGAGGAGCCAGCGGCGACGCGTCGCGCGCATATCGAACAGAGTCATTGTCGCCTCCATGGCGGATCGAAAGAGGGGTGGGAGCGGCGCCGCCTAAGGACGGGCCGCTCCCGGTCCGGCCGACGAGGGGCGACGGCCGGGCTGCGCCACCAGGGGGACTACTTGGTGACGATGGCGTGCTGCATGGGGGCCAGCTTGGCCAGCAGGCGGTTCTGCGCCTGGAAGCTTACCTGCTCCTTGTCCATGGCCAGCTCGAGGTCTTCGGCCAGGGCGTTGAAGTCGAGGTTCTTCAGACCCATGCCTTCGTGGGCGGTCTTCATGTCCTTGCCGGTGTAGGCGCAGGGCCCGCCCGTGAGGTAGCAGACCTGCGCCTTCAGCTCGAGGCGAAGGCGGACCAGGTTGGCGTTAGCGAACCGCTCCGAAATCCTCGGGTCGGTGGTGATCCGGCCGACGAAGTCGTCGATGATCCGGTCGATGCCGGCCTCGCCGTGGAAGGCCTTGAAGACGGAGTCGCCGGGGATCGGATCGGCGCCGGCGGGGTTGGCGGCGCCCATGGGCGCGGCCGGGGCCATGTCGCCGTCGGCGAGGGCGGGTGTGGCGGCGGCGATCAGGCCGGCGGCGGCGAGGCCGCAGAGGGTCGAAAAGGCGTGCATGGCCTTGGGTCCTTCTTTCGAGGTCTTAGAAGCCGGCCTGGAGCGACAGGTAGACGCCCTGCTGGTTCTTGATGGTGGCGATGGAGCCGAGGTCGGCGAACGCGACCGTGGCCGACAGGTGCTTGTTCAGCGTGTAGGCGGCGAAGACGTCGTACCAGGTGTCTTCCTTGGCGAAGCCGAGGTTGTTGGGCTTGGTCCGCACCTCGCCGCCGATCACCAGCTTGCGGGTGACCAGATAGCCGGCGGAGCCCTCGAACTCGGCGTGGTAGTCGTTGCTGCGGTCGCCGCCGAAGCCCAGGAGGCCGGTCTGGTTGGCCTTGGTCACCCGCAAGGTCGCGTCGAGCACCAACGACTGGTCGAGCAGCACCTTGGTCGCGGCGACATAGTAGTCGACGCCGTCCGCGTCCTTGCCGCCCACCGCGTGGATGATCGCCGCCCGGTCGTTGTGCTTGTACTGCAGCCCGACGGCGACCTGCGGAACCAGGCTGTCCTGGTCGTAGACCGCGTCGCCGAACAGCTTCAGCTTCGCGCCGAAAACATCCTGGTCGAAGGTGAAGCCGTCGCCGAGGCCGAGCTTGCCGCCGGTCTTGCCGGTGTCGAAGATCTCGCGGGTGTAGGACAGCTCAAGGCGGTCGAACAGGCCGACCGAGGCGCCGTAATCCTGCAGCGTGTAGCCGGGCAGGTTCACGTAAGTCGCGTGGGCGTTGCCGCCGACGGCGTCGCGGGTGCCGTAGCCGGAGATCACCGCCCAGGTCGCCAGACCCCCGCCGGCGGCGCCCTCGATGTTGCTGACGCCCTGGGTCAGCAACAGCCGGCCGCTGTCGACGTAAGGAACCGCCGACGTCGCGGCCGGCGCGGCAGCCGGCGCCGGGGCGTCGTCCGCCCGGGCGAGGCCCGACGCGGCCAGGCCAAGCGCGATGATGGATAGCTGTATTGCCGGTATGTGCGTGCGCACGTCGGCCCCCCTTCTGTTGTGGTTGAGAGTGGCGCGGCCGACGCCCCGGGCGCCGGCCGCGGACGCTTAAGGCAGCAGCACCTGGTCGACGACGTGGATGACGCCGTTGGACTGCATCACGTTGGCGATCGTCACCTGGGCGACCCGACCCTTGGAGTCGGTGATGTCCAGGCGTCCGCCCTTGCGGGTGACGACCAGCGGCTCGCCTTCGACCGTGGTCAGGGTGGCCTGGCCGCCGCCGTCACGCACCATCCGCGTCAGGTCGTCGGCGGTCAGCCGGCCGGCGACCACGTGATAGGTCAGCACCTGGGTCAGCTTGCCCTTGTTTTCCGGCATCAGCAGGCCGTCGACCGTGCCGGCCGGCAGCTTGGCGAAAGCCTCGTTGGTCGGGGCGAACACCGTGAACGGCCCCGGTTGTTCCAGGGTGTCCACCAGGCCGGCGGCCTTTACCGCGGCGACCAGGGTGGTGTGATCCTTCGAGTTCACCGCGTTCTCGATGATGTTCTTCTGCGGATACATCGCCGCGCCGCCGACCATCGGGTCCATCGACATGTCGGCGAAGGCGGCGGTGGCGGCGCCGCCGACCAGCAGCAGGGCGAGGGCGGCGCCGGCGATCCGGCGGGGCGTCAAGGCAGTCATTGAGTAGGTCCTGTTCTTCCAGGCTCCGGTGGGAGCGATGGCTGAGCTACGGACCGGCCGCGCCGGCGGATGCGGCACGGGCGAAAAAAAGTTTGCGCCGCACGAGACCGAGCGGTCCTCGCGCGCGTAGAGAGGCGCATTGGATACGCGCTGATTGAGCGTGTTCTTGACCAAGCCCGCGGCGGCTCACGTGCGTCGCCGACGGCCGCGACGGGGCGTTTGGATGGATATGGACGTCCGGCGGGAGGCGCTGGCCGATTGCCTGCAACGTGTCGGCGCCGGGGAGGCCGCGGCGCTGAAAGAAGTCTATCAGCAGACCTCCGCGAAGCTTTTTGGCATCGCCTTGCGTATCTTGGGCGAACCGGCCGAGGCAGAGGACGTGCTGCAGGACATCTATACCACCGTCTGGCGCAAGGCCGGGACCTTCGACGCCCAGCGCGCCAGCCCGATAACCTGGCTGGCGACCATCGCCCGCAACCGGTCCATCGACCGCCTGCGCGCGCGGCCGGCGGGCCGTTCGCTGCCGATCGAGATGGCGCTGCACGTCGCCGACGACGCCCCTTCGGCCGATGCCCGGCTGGAGGGCGCGCAGAACATCGGCCGGCTGCACGGCTGTCTGGGCGAACTGGAGGCCGTCCACCAGGACGCGGTCCGCGCCGCCTTCCTCGACGGCCAGACCTATGAAGCGCTGGCGCGCCGCGCCGGCGTGCCTCTGGGGACGATGAAGAGCTGGATCCGCCGCTCGCTGGCCCGCCTGAAGACGTGTCTCGAACGATGAGCGACCCGATTGTCCCCGCTGAAGACGCCCCCGACCCAGCCGCGGAATATGTGCTGGGCCTGCTGGAAGGCCCGGCGCGCGCGGACGCCGAGGAACGCCTGCGCCGGGATCCGGCTTTCCGGGTCGAGGTCGAAGCCTGGGAGCGCCGGCTGGCGCCCCTGCTCGACCAGGTGACCCCGATCGAGCCGCCGGCCGGCGTCTGGGAGCGCATCGCCGTCGCCACTCAGCCCGGGGCGAACGTTGTCGCCATGGCGCCGCGCGCCAGGCCGTGGAACCGCGTCGGGCCCTGGCGCGTGACCACCGCCGCGGCCGGGATCGCCGCCGCGGCCGCCTGCCTGGCGTTGCTCCTGCGCCCGGCGCCCACGCCGACACCCGCCGGTCCAGTCCTGGCCGCCACACTGGCGAGCAGCGCCGGAAAGCCGTTGTTCGTCGCCACCGTCGACGCTTCCCACGCAGCCGTGGCCATCGTTCCGGTCGCCGACGTCGACGGACATGGCCGGTTCCCTGAACTCTGGCTGATCCATGCCGGCGGCAAGCCGAGGCCGATCGGCATGATCGAGGCCGGTCGTCCGCTGAAACTGGCCCTGGCGGCCGCTGCTCCCGCCGATGTCTTCGCCGTCTCGCTGGAGCCCAGCGGCGGCTCGCCGAGCGGCTCGCCGACCGGACCGGTGATCGCCACCGGCGCGCTGCGCGATCTCTAGGCCGAGCGCCGCAACAGGATTGTCTTCGCCGCCGTCTTCGCGCATGTGCGGCGCCTTCAACACCGCGGACGGGGAGCAACCCGCCGCCGAGACTTCAGGGAGAAGCTAGGAATGTTCTCGCACATCATGGTCGGCACCAGCGACGTGGAGCGGGCCAAGACCTTCTATGACGCCACGTTCGCCGTCGTCGGCGTGAAGCCCGGCATGAACGCCGGCCACCGGGTGTTCTACCGGTCCCCCACCGGCACCTTCGCCGCCACCCTGCCGATCAACGGCCAGCCGGTCAGCGCCGCCAACGGCGGCACCATCGGCTTTGCCTGCTCGTCCCCCGAACAGGTCGACGCCTGGCACGCGGCCGGTCTCGCCGCCGGCGGCACGACGTGCGAAGACCCGCCCGGCGAGCGCCCGGGCAGCAACCTCTACCTCGCCTATCTGCGCGACCCGGACGGCAACAAGCTCTGTGGCCTCTACCGGATGACGTAGGCGAGTTCAGGCCGCGGCGAGCATGGTCTCGCCGCGGGCCATGACAAACCCGACCCGCTGCAACTCGGTGATGTCGGCCAATGGATCGCCGTCCACGGCGATGATATCGGCCGACTTGCCCGGCGCGATGCAGCCGACCTCATCCGCGATGTCGAGCAGTTGGGCGGCGGTGAGCGTGGCCGCCTTGATCGCGTCGGCGGCGCTCATCCCGGCCTCGACCATCAGCGCGAACTCCCGGGCGTTCTGGCCGTGCTCGCCGACGCCCATGTCGGTGCCGAAGGCGATCTTGACCCCGGCCCGGTAGCTGCGCCCGAGCGCCGCCTTGATCGCCTCGCCGACCACCATCGCCTTTTCCGACTGGGCCGGGGTCAGCACGGTTCCCGCCTGGGCCATACCCAGCACGGTCACGCCGGCGATGATCGTCGGGGTGTGGAAGGCGTCGTGCTCGAGGAACAGCCGGATCGACTCGTCGTCGAGGAAGCTGCCGTGCTCGATGGAATCGACGCCGGCGGTCAGCGCCGCGTTGATCCCCGCCGTCCCGTGGGCGTGGGCCGAGACCCGGCGGCCCAGCCGATGAGCGGTCTCGATGATGGTGGTCAGCTCCTCGGTGGTGAACTGCTGGTCGACCCCGGCGCGGATGTTCGACAGCACCCCGCCGGTGGCCGCGAACTTGATCGCATCGGCGCCCTGGGCGACCTGGGCGCGCACCGCCTTGCGGCAGGCGTCGACCCCGTCGCAGACGCCGATGCTCGACTGCACGCAGGTGCAGACGTCCTGGCGAAAGCCATAGGTCTGGCCGTGGCCGCCGGTGGGCGACAGGATGGCCCCGACGCAGAGGATCCGCGGCCCGGGAACCTTGCCCTCGGCCACCGCGTCGCGCAGCGCGTAGATCACTTCCGGCTTGCGCGCGCCGAGGTCGCGCACGGTGGTGAAGCCGGCCTCTAGCGTCAGCCGCGCCCGGTGCGCCCCATCCAGGCCGATCTTCGGGTCGGAATCCTCGACGAAGCGCAGCCGCTGCCTCGGTCCCAGCTGCATGGTCAGGTGCACGTGGCAGTCGATCAGGCCGGGAAGGACGAACCGGTCCTTCAGGTCGATCAGCGCGGCGCCGGGCGGCGGGTCGATGAAGCCGTCCGCCACGGCGCGCACCTTGCCGCCGGCAATCCGGATGCTGCGACGGGGCGACGGCGGCTGACCGGGCTCGGCCAGCAATCGCCCGGCGTGGATGACGATCTCGCTGGGTGCGCCGCTCATGCCGTCCTCCGCCTTGTCCGGCGCGGAGATTGACCGCGATCGGGCCGGGCTGGAAGAGGCGTTCGACGGGTTGCCACCGACGGCGTTGCCGGCTTCGATCTCTCTAGGCCGGGTCGTCCAGGCCGATCGCCGCCTTGACCGCCGTGCGCAGCTGCAGGTCCGAAACCGGCTTGAACAGGATCGCCTCGGGGTGGTCCAAGCGGATACGAACGACGGTGGACGGGTCCTGCGAACCGGTGATGAAAATCACCTTCGAGCCGATCGTCTCATGGATCTCCAGGGCGGCGTCGACGCCGTCCTTGGCGCCGTCCAGGCGCATGTCCATCAGCACCAGGATCGGCCGGTGCAACCGGGCCAACTCTATCGCCTGGCCTGCGGTCGAGGCGGATCCACACACCGTCAGCCCCATGGCCTCGACCTGTTCGGTCAGTCCCATGACGATGAGGAACTCGTCGTCGACGATCAGGACGTGGCGCTTGAGGTCGCTCACGCGGCGGCCGCGATCAGGACCTCGGCGCGCGTGCCATGGTCGGATTGGATGTTCATCGTGCCCTTCAGCTGGCTCACCAGCCCGGTGATGATCTTGGAACCTAGCCCGCTGGTCGACGCCCCCAGCGGACCCGCGTCGCCATCGTAGCCAGTCCCGTCGTCCGCCACGACCAGGGCGAATGTCCCGTCGGGGTTGCGCGTCAACCCAACGGCGACGTGGCCTTCTCCGCCCGGAAAAGCGTGTTTCAGGGCGTTGGTCACCAGCTCCGTCACCAGCAGGCCGAGCGGAATGGCGAAGTCCAGCCCAACGTCCAGTGGATCGGCCTGCACGCTCAGGCTGACGCCGGGCGCCGCGCCGCCGTCCACGATATTGCCCGACAGCTCGCGAAGGAACGGCGCCACGTCGAAGGTCTGCAGGTTGGCCGAGCCCATGAGCTGGTGGTGCACAAGGCCGAGAGCATAGATCCGCCCGCGCAGGCTGGCCATCGCGCGCTTGGCCGCCGGGTCGGCGAGCTGTTTGGCCTGCATCACCAGGATGCTGTCGACCACCTGCAGATTGTTCTTCACCCGGTGGTAGACCTCGCGCAGCAGCAGGTCCCGCTGCACCAGCGCCGCCGTGCGCTCGACGACCACGTCCTCCAGCTCGCGCCGGGTCACCTCCAGGGCGGCCTGGGTCTTGTGCCGCTCGTCGATGTTCTCGATCACCGCGACGGTGATATCGGGCTGGCCGCTCTCGGGCACGCTGACGATATTGGCCGAGACCCGCGCCCAGACCGGCGTTCCGTCCCGGCGCATGAAGCGTTTCTCCCGGACGTAGGCGGCAAGTTCGCCGGAGGTCACTCGCGCGAAGGCGGTCTGTTCATCGGCCCGGTCTTCCGGCCACACCAGCTCCCAGCCGCTCTTCCCCACGACTTCCCAGGGCTCATAGTCCAGCATGGCCGCGAAGGCGGGATTGGCGCGCAGGATGGTCCCGGTCGTCGGATCGCTCTGCACCTTGCCGACCGTGGCCGCCTCGAAGCTGACCCGATACTGCGCTTCGCTGCGGGTCAGGCGCTCGTTGGTCTCGACCAGTTCGGCCGTCCGCTGCTCGACAGTCGCCGCCAGTTCGGCGTTCGCGCCCGAAAGCTGCGATACCGAGGGCGTGGGCATGAACTTCGGCAACGCCATCCAAAGGAATGAGGCGGTCCCGGCGGCGACAAGAGCCGACGCCAGCTTGATCAGCAGTTCCACCCCGAAGGCGGGCGATCCCTGCGTGTACGCTGCAACGAAATGACTCATGGCGGAAGCAATGAACAGAGGGGCGAAGAGCCAGCCCATCCATGCAAAGCGTGGTCGGCGGAGAAGGAAGAAAACCAGCAAGGCGGCGGCTATGCCTAGCAGCGCCACCCCGATCAACACGTCGGAGCCAGCCTGCAGCGCGCTGCGCTCGGCGCTCAGCGCCGACGGCTGGAAGAGCCAATTCCAAATAGACATGACGCGATCCAAGACTGCGGAGTCCCGGAGCCGGCTCCAAGCCGTTCGGAAATGACTGCAGTGGTTTCTTGCGACCGATAACAAGGCCGCCGGCTAGGCATACAACTGTGGGACGCTTGTCGCCTGACATGCGTAACAACGCCTGCATTGGCGCCGCGTCAAGTGGACGCAGGGGTTCCGCCCTGGTGTCATCCAGATGCCGGGGACGCCCACGCCCGAGCGCCCCATCCGGCTAGCGTCTGCGTCCGAAACCAATCTCGTCTGGCTCGGCCTCACTGACCCTGCTGGCGCGCGCGAAGATGGCGGCGGAAGAGAACGGCTGGCCGGCGACGGCCGATTAGGCCGGGGCGCGACCCTTGCAGGCGCGCGGCCGGGCCCGGCCTGCGGCTAGTTGCCGTCGCCGACGGCGATGCCGGCTTCGGTCTCGGTGATCGCCTGGTTGACCAGGTCGAGGGCCTTGGCCCGGTGGCCGCCCTTGTTCTGGATCGCCACGGTCAGCTCGTGCTGCGCCGTCTGTAGCGCGACCAGCGCGGCTTGCATGTGCGGTTGGTTGGTGTCGGCGCGGCTGACGCCGAAGCCCACGCCGCCGCCGATCGCCAGCGCGGCCGCTGCGATCGCAATGGTTCCACCCATCTTCATGGTCGTCTTCTCCTTGAGGTTTGCTTTCGATGACGGCCGCGGAGGCGCGCCGGTCTGTTTGGCGGGGCCTTTGGCGGCCTTCTCCCAAATCATGGTTACCCGAAGGAGTGAGACTTTGAGCCGGGCCAAATGCAAGGGAAAAAGCTTTGCCGTGAGCGTCCGCGCCGGGGCGCGATACGCCCCTGACGCCGGGTCAGACTTGCCCGCGGCCCCGCCGGGCGAGCATCCTCAAGGCAAACCGGAGCCATGACATGACCTTACACACCCCCCTCTGCGATCTGCTGGAGGTCGAGCATCCGATCATGCTGGCCGGCATGGGCGGGGTCTCCTACGCCGAGCTGGCGGCGGCGGTGTCCAACGCCGGCGGCTACGGCGTTCTGGGCATGGCCGGACGCGGGCCGGACTTCATCCGCGAGGAGATGCGCAAGGTGCGCGCCTTGACCAAGCGGCCGTTCGGGGTCGACCTGCTGGCCGCCAGCCCCGAGAGCCTGACCGCCTCGGTGGACATCATCATCGCCGAGGGCGCCTCCAGCTTCGTCGCCGGGCTCGGGGTGCCGATGCCGATCATGGAAAAGCTGAAGAAGGCCGGACTGAAGGTGATGGTGGTCTGCGGGGCGGTGAAGCACGCGGTAAAGGCCGAGCAGGCCGGCTGCGACGCGGTGATCTGCCAGGGCGGCGAGGGCGGCGGCCACACCGGCCTGGTCGGCACGATGCCCCTGGTGGCGCAGGTGGCCGAGCAGGTGAAGATCCCGGTGGTCGGCGCGGGCGGGCTCTACGACGGCCGCGGCCTGGCGGCGGTGCTGGCCCTGGGCGCCGTCGGCGTCTGGATGGGCACCCGTTTCATCGCGTCGAAAGAGGCCCATGCCGGCGGCCTTTATCGCGAGACCATCCTGGAGGCGTCGGACGAGTCGACCATCCGCACCAAGAGCTATTCGGGCAAGCCGATGCGGGTGAAGAAGAACCTCTGGACCGAGGACTGGGAAAGCCGGCCGCAGGACATCCAACCCTTCCCGATGCAGGCGGGGATCTCCTCCCGCGCCGGAGCGATGGGGGGCATCGGCGGCCAGATCGAGGGGCTGGACCCGGACAAGTCCTGCTTCGCCATGGGCCAGTCGGCCGGCGGGGTGCGCGACGTGCTGCCGGCGGGCGAGATCGTCCGGCGGATCGTCGCCGAAGCTGAAGCGTCGATCGACCGCCTGACGCGGCTGCGCGCGGGGTCCGCCGTCGCCGCCTGAGCCGGTTCAGGCGAGTCATGGCGGCCGCTCGCGCGTTCGGCTAGAATTGCCCCAACGTATGGCTCGGGGAGGACGTTTTGGGTGCTGTGATCGGTCTGTTTGTCGCCGCGGCGGTTGTGCTGGTGGTGCTGTTCATGGCCTCCAGGGTCATCCGCATCGTTCCGCAGGGCTGGGAATATACGGTCGAGCGGTTCGGCCGCTACACGCGCACCCTAAAGCCCGGGATCACCATCCTGACCCCGTTCGTCGAGGCCATCGGCCGCAAGATGAGCGTCATGGAGCAGGTGCTGGCGGTGCCGCAGCAGGAGGTGATCACCAAGGACAACGTCGGCGTTCAGGTCGACGCCATCGTGTTCATCCAGGTGATGGACGCCGCCGCGGCCGCCTACCGGGTGGCCAACCTGCCCAGCGCCATCACCCAGCTGACCATGACCAACCTCAGAACCGTGGTCGGCTCGATGGAGCTCGACGAGGTGCTGTCCAACCGCGAGCACATCAACACCCGCCTCCTGGCGGTGATCGATGAGGCCACCAGCCCCTGGGGGGTCAAGGTGGCGCGGATCGAGATCAAGGACCTGCAGCCGCCGCCGGACATCACCAACGCCATGACCCGGCAGATGAAGGCCGAGCGGGAACGGCGCGCGGTGATCACCGAGGCCGAGGGCGAGAAACAGGCCGCCATCACGCGGGCCGAGGGCTCCAAGCAGTCGGCGATACTGCAGGCGGAGGGCCGCAAGGAAGCCGCCTTCCGCGACGCCGAGGCCCGCGAGCGGATGGCCGGGGCCGAGGCGCAGGCGACCAAGGTGGTCTCCGACGCCATCGAGACCGGCTCGGTCAACGCGTTGAACTATTTCGTCGCCCAGAAGTACGTCGAGGCGTTCGGCAAGCTGGCTGACTCCACCCAGCAGCGGACGGTCATCATCCCGGCCGACTTCGCCAGCATCGCCGGCTCGATCGCCGGCATCACCGAACTGGTGCGCAGCGCACAAGGGCCGGTGACGCCGCCGACGCCCCGCCCGCCGGCCCCGCCCAGGGCGCCGACCGCGGCGCCGACAGGGAGCTGATCGATGGAAAGCGCCGAGAGCCTGTTCTTCAACAATCCGTTCTGGGTCTGGATCGCCATCGGCGGCGTCTTCCTGGTCGGCGAACTGCTCACCGGCTCCGGCTGGCTGCTGTGGCCGGCCGGGTCGGCGGCGGTGGTGGCGGTGGCCACCCGGTTCATGGACCTGGGCTGGGCCAAGGAGATCGTGCTCTTCGCCGCGGTCGGCGTGGTCGCCACCTATCTGGGCCGCCGGTTCATGCCGCCAGTGCCGAAGAACGCGCCGGACATCAACGATCCCAATCCGCGCCTGATCGGCAAGGAGGGCGAGACCGTCGCCGGTTTCAGCGGCGGCCAGGGCCGGGTGTTCGTCGACGGCAAGGAATGGGCCGCCGAACTGGATGGCGACGGCGACCTGGCCGCCAAGGCCAAGGTTGTGGTCACCGAAATCCTCGGCGGCGCCCGGCTGAAGGTGCGGGCGGCCTAGGAAAAGAGAACCACGAACCACACGAAAAGCACGAACGGCGCGGCGCGCAGTCTTCGACCCGCGCCCAGCCCGTCGGAGATAGTTGCCTGGGTCCCGGCTTTCGCCGGCTAGAGTGTGCGACTATTTCTTCGCCAGGGCGGCGATCTGTTCCTGCATGGCCTGCAGCTGCTGCTTCAGCTCGGCCAGGTCGTCCTTGGCCGGTTCGGGGGCCGGGGCGGCGGCGGGCGCGTCCTCGGGCTTGTAGGCGAAGGGGGTGAACATCTTCATCGCCTTGTCGAACAGGGCGAGGTTCTGGCGGATCTGTTCCTCGAAGCCGCCGATTCCGGCCGCCGGGGTCAGGGTGGTGAACTGGCTGCGCAGCCGCTCCTGTTGGCGGATGAAGCCGTCCAGCGACAGCTCCAGGTAGCTCGGCAGGAAGGCCTGCATCTGGTCGCCGTAGAAACGGATCAGCTGGCGCAGGAACTGGATCGGCAGCAGGTTCTGGGCGCCGCTGTTCTCTTCATCGAAGATGATCTGGGTCAGCACCTTGCGGGTGATGTCCTCGCCGGTCTTGGCGTCGTAGACCACGAAGTCGACGTTATCGCGCACCATCACGGCCAGATCGTCGAGGGTGATGTAGGTGCTGGTCGCCTTGTTGTAGAGCCGGCGGTTTGCGTACTTCTGGATCACCACCTTGTCGCCCGCGGCCTTACGCGTCTGGCTCTGTTCGGTCATCTCGTCCCTTTTTTGCGATAAGCCCCGGTTCGCAGAGGCTATTTCGCACTGCGGCATCGCGGATGCAAACACCGCGCGCCGCAGTGCGCTGATTTCGCACGCCTGACGCAAGGGAGGTGGTGACGCCGGGCCCCTGTTTGGGCATATGGTGCGATCCCTACGCAAGGCGCGGCCCGGCCTGCCCCTGATCCCGCCGCCCCAGCCCCGATCGGAGCCTCCCATGAGCGAGAACATCGGCGACATCGTCATCGTATCGGCCCAGCGAACGCCGGTCGGATCCTTCAACGGCGCCCTGGCCAGCCTGCCCGCGCACGAGCTCGGCAAGATCGCCATCCAGGCGGCGGTCGAGCGGGCCGGGATCGCGCTGGAGGACGTCAACGAAGTGATCCTCGGACAGGTGCTGCAGGCCGCCGCCGGCCAGGGCCCGGCCCGTCAGGCTTCGGTCAACGCCGGCATCCCGATCGAGAGCCCGGCCTGGAGCCTCAACCAGCTGTGCGGCTCGGGCCTCAGGGCCGTGGCCCTCGGCGCCCAGCAGATCGCCCAGGGCGACTCGGCCATCGTCATCGCCGGCGGCCAGGAGAGCATGAGCCAGTCGCCGCACGCGCAGAACCTGCGCAACGGCCAGAAGATGGGCGACCTGGCCTTCGTCGACACCATGATCAAGGACGGCCTGTGGGACGCCTTCCACGGCTACCACATGGGCCAGACCGCCGAGAACATCGCCGCCCGCTGGCAGATCACCCGCGAGGACCAGGACCGCTTCGCCGTCGCCAGCCAGAACAAAGCCGAGAAAGCCCAGACCGGCGGCGTGTTCAAGGACGAGATCGCCCCGGTGACCATCAAGGGCCGCAAGGGCGACGTGATCGTCGCCGACGACGAGTTCATCCGCCACGGGGTCACCATCGACAGCGTCTCGGGCCTGCGCCCCGCCTTCACCAAGGACGGCACGGTCACCGCCGCCAACGCCTCCGGGCTCAACGACGGGGCCGCGGCCCTGGTGCTGATGACAGAGGCCGAGGCCAAGCGCCGGGGGCTGAAGCCGTTGGCCCGGATCGCCTCCTGGGCGCACGCCGGCGTGCCGCCGGAAATCATGGGCACCGGGCCGATCCCGGCGACCAAGAAGGCGCTGGAAAAGGCCGGCTGGAAGGTCTCCGACCTCGACCTGATCGAGAGCAACGAGGCCTTCGCCGCCCAGTCGCTGTGCGTCGTCCGCGAGCTGGGCCTCGATCCGGACAAGGTCAACGTCAACGGCGGCGCCATCGCCATCGGCCACCCGATCGGCGCCTCGGGGGCGCGGATCCTGACCACCCTGCTGCATGAACTGCACCGCCGGGGCGGTGGCAAGGGTCTGGCGACCCTCTGCGTCGGCGGCGGCATGGGCGTGGCGATGACCGTCGAGGCTTACTGAAGGAGATACCCTTCTCCGCTCGCGGGAGAAGGTGTCGCCGAAGGCGACGGAGGAGGCCGGCAAACCCCTCATCCGACCGCTTCGCGGCCACCTTCTCCCGCAAGGGGAGAAGGAAGCAAAAATTAGGGAGGAACGACCCCATGACCAGAGTGGCCTTCGTCAGCGGCGGCACGCGCGGCATCGGCAAGGCGATCACCGCCCGGCTCAGGGCGGCCGGCTACAAGGTGGCCGCGGGCTACGCCGGCAACGAGGTGGCGGCCCAGGCCTGCGCCAGCGAGCTGGGCGCCTTCGTGGTCAAGGGCAACGTCTCGTCCTTCGCCGACTGCGCCGAGGCGGTGAAGCTGGTCGAAGCCGAGCTCGGCCCGATCGACACCCTGGTCAACAACGCCGGCATCACCCGCGACGCGGTGCTGCACCGGATGACCGAGGAACAATGGGGCGAGGTGATCCGGGTCAATCTGGCCTCGATCTTCAACATGACCCGCAACGTCATCGAGGGCATGCGCGAGCGCAACTTCGGCCGGATCGTCAACATCTCCTCGATCAACGGCCAGAAGGGCCAGATCGGCCAGTCGAACTATTCGGCGGCCAAGGCCGGCATGATCGGCTTCACCAAGGCGCTGGCGCAGGAGAACGCCAAGAAGGGCATCACGGTAAACGCCATCGCTCCCGGCTATATCGACACGGAGATGGTCAGCGCCGTGCCGCAGAACGTTCTGGAGCAGATCATCGCCGGGATTCCGGTGGGACGCCTTGGAATGGCGGATGAAATCGCGCGCTGTGTCGCATTCCTGGCCGCGGAGGACGCGGGCTACATCACCGGCTCGACTCTCACGGTAAACGGCGGTCAATACATTGCAGGCTAGTAAGGCGTCCAAAAAGCGCCCTAGTCGAGGGGCATTCACGGAGGAATGGCGGCGCCGCTGACGGCATTCCGGTTGGTTTTGACGCTTGCCGTGGGCCTCGCCGCGGCGGCGCTCGCGACGTTGGCGTCGCCGGCGCCCGCCGCGCCGTTGACCTGGCAAGAAGAACTCATGGCCAAGCGCGGGCAACAGTCTGCCACGCCGGTGATCGCCCGCTATGTCCTCGACGCCGGCGGCGGCTTCGTCCTCGATCGTTCAACTCCCCAGCCTCTGATGAAGTTCGAGGACAGCCCGGAAATCTGGGTGTTGCAGCCCGCGCCGGGCCCCCGCGGCGACACCATCTATCGCGACGACCTGGGCGAGCCGATGCTGCGGGCGACCAAGCTGGGCGGCATGACCGTCTTCACCGAACGTCGGCCGGAGGGGTCCGCGGCGGCGATCCTCGGACCCTCGACGCCGCTGCGACTGGCCCCGCTCAGCCCGGCCGCGGTGTTCAACCGGTTCTACCAGGCCAGCGTGCGCGCCAGCCGGGCGGCCCAGCATGAGGTCAGCTTCGAGACGCGCGAGGATGCCGAGCCGGCCACTTCGGCGCTGCTCGCCGACACCGCCAGCGTGGCCAGCGAAGCCCTGGTCGACATCGGCGCCCGGCCGGACGGCAAGGCGCTCTTGAGCCGCATCGGCGACGTGGTCATCGCCCAGGGCGGCCGTCCCGACGCGGAGCTGCAGAAGGGCGTGCTGACCGTCACCATCGTCCCCGGCGCCGGTTTCGCCGGCCGCCCGTCGTCCCACCGCATCGAACGCGCCGCCGGGGCGCGGTAGGGGCGCAACCCCTCACCTAACCTCTCCCCGCTTCACGGGGAGAGGGATACCAGCGGTGCGGCGGCGACTTCGCGCTCTAACCGCTACCTTGCTCTTTCCGTATCCCTCTCCCCCACGCCAGTGGGGAGAGGTGCGGTGAGGGGTAGGGCCGCTACCTCAAATCTCGCCAACACCCCACCTCGGTCCCCGGCCAAGGTGTCGCCTCGTATACCCCGCGCGCGATCGCTCTAGCCAGGCAGTCGGCGGCCAGGGCGCCGACGCGGGCGATGGTCATCGGGCGGGGCCCCTGGATCTCGTGGCGGCCGGTGGCCAGCACGAACACCACGTCACCGTCGAAGGGCGTGTGCACGGGCCGCAGCGCCCGGGCCATGCCGTCCTGGGCCATCACCGCCACGCGGCGGGCTTCGGCCGGGGTGAGGACAGCGTCGGTTGCGACGCAGGCGATGGTGGTGTTCTCCCGTGCGGTGGCCGGCGCGCCCTTGAACTGGCCCCAATCGCCCGGCGCGGCCCTCAAGTCGCCAGCGCCTAGGGCGCCGAACTCGTCCCCGACCTCGAACGGCGCGGCCCAGAACGCGCGCGTCCCCGGCGCCACCGCCGAGCCGAAGCTGTTCACCGCGGCGAGCGCCCCGACCGTGAAGCCATCCTCCGACACCGCCGAGGCCGAGCCGACGCCGCCCTTCAGTCGCCCAGCCATCGCCCCGTAGCCTGCGCCGGCGGTCCCCAGGCTGAACCGCTCGCCCGCCGCCTCAGCCGCCGCCATGCCCAGCGCGCGGTAGGGTGTCTCCAGCCCCCAGTCCTTCGACCCGCCGTTAGCCAGGTCGTAGAGGATCGCCGCCGGGATGACCGGGGAGACCGGCGCCGCGGAACTGGCCGCCAGCCGGAAGCCGCGCTGCCTCGCGCCGAGCAGCGCCGTCACCCCGTCGGCGGCGGCCAGGCCATAGACCGAGCCGCCAGCCAGCACGATGGCGTCCACGGCCTCGACCAGGGTGTCGGCGGCCAGCGCGTCGGTCTCCCGCGTCCCCGGCGCGCCGCCGCGCACGTCCACGGCGCAGACGGCTCGGTCGTCCGGCAGCAGCACAGTGACGCCGGTGCGCACAGCTGCATCCTCCGCCTGGCCGACCTTCAGGCCGGCGACGTCGGTGATCAGGTTGAGGGGACCGGCTCGGCTCATGGCCGGAGTGCTCGCACGGGCCGGGCTTTGTTGTCCACGGCGAGGGTCGGTCTATGGTGGCGGGCAGCCCACCAGGACAGAATCATGCAGCGGACCATCGCCGGACTCTTCGCCCTCGCCGCGCTGGGGTTCGGCGTCGCCAGGGGACAGCCGGTGATCGCCCCGCACGCCATGGTCTCGGCGGCCAATCCGCTGGCGGCGGCGGCGGGGCTGAAGGTGCTGCGTGAGGGCGGCTCGGCGGTGGATGCGGCGGTGGCGGTGCAGGCGGTGCTAGGCCTTGTCGAGCCGCAGTCGAGCGGCCTCGGGGGCGGCGCCTTCATGGTCTACTACGACGCCAGGACCCATCGCGTGACCGCCTACGACGGCCGCGAGGTGGCGCCGGCTGGCGCGACGCCGCAGATGTTCTTGGGCGACGACGGCAAGCCGCTGGCGTTCGGAGACGCCGTGCTCAGCGGCCGCTCGGCGGGCGTGCCGGGCGCGATCGCCATGCTCTATCAGGCTCAGAGCGAGCACGGCCGCAAGCCTTGGGCGGATCTCTTCGGCGACGCCGAGCAGCTGGCCGACGACGGCTTCGTGGTCAGCCCCCGCCTGGACTTCATGATCCACCTCACCTTCGCGCCTCAGCCCAGCGCCCCGGACGCCGTGCGCTATTTCACCGGTCCGGATGGGGCCAAGTACAAAGCCGGCGACGTGCTGAAGAACCCGGCCTATGCGGCGACCCTGCGCCTGCTGGCCGCCGAGGGGCCGAAGGCGATCCTCACCGGCAAGATCGCCCAGGATATCGTCCAGCGCCTTTCCGAGGGGCCGACGCCGGGGACCATGACCCTGGCTGACCTCGCCGCCTACAAGCCGCACGAGTCCGAGGCGCTCTGCCGACCTTACCGGGTCTATCTGGTCTGCACCGCCCAGGCGCCCTCCGGCGGCCCGGCGCTGCTTGAGGAGCTTGGCCTGCTCGACCATACCGACATCGCCAGCCGTGGTCCCACCGACGCGCAAGGCTGGCTGGAGATCGCCGAGGCCGAGCGGCTGATGTACGCCGACCGCGACAAGTACGAGGGCGACCCGGCGTTCGTGAAATACCCGCTGAAGGGCCTGCTCGACCCGGCCTACCTGGCGGACCGGGCCAAGCTGATCGGCGAGACCGCCGGCCCGACGCCGTCGCCCGGCCATCCCGCCGGCGCGCCGCACTACGGCCCCGACAAGACCCTGGAGCCCGGCGGCACCTCGCACTTCGTGGTGGTGGACGCCGAGGGCAACGTCGTCTCGATCACCACCACGGTGGAGAGCATCTTCGGCGACGGGCGGATGGTCGACGGCTTCTTCCTCAACAACCAGCTGACCGACTTCTCCTTCAGCCCCACCGATCCCGACGGGGCCCCGGCCGCCAACGCGGTCGGCCCGGGCAAGCGGCCGCGCTCGTCGATGGCCCCGAACGTCATTCTCGATCGTCACGGGGCGTTCGTGGCCGCGGTCGGCTCGCCCGGCGGCAACGCCATTCCGTCCTACGTGCTGAAGGCCATCGTCGGCGTGATCGACTGGAAGTTGCCGATGCAGCAGGCCCTGGACCTGCCCAACCTGATCGCCCACGGCCCAGGATTCTACTCCGAACCCGACCGCTTCGCCCCGGGCGTGGTCGATGCGCTCAAGGCCAAGGGCGTTGTCTTCAGCGGCAACGGCGGCGCCGAGGGCTCTGGCCTGCACGGGATCATGAAGGTGCCGGGTGGGTATGAGGGCGGTGCGGACGACCGGCGCGAGGGCGTGGCAGTGGGGTTCTAGCCCCCTTCAATTCCGTCACCCCGGGGGGCCGGACGCGTCGCAGCTCAGGTGGGCAGAGGAGCCGGGCCGTCTGGGCCCGGGTCTTCGCGTTGCGCGCTACGCCCGGGGTGACGGAGGTGAGTGCTAGTACCGATAATGGTCCGGCTTGAACGGCCCTTGCTGCGGCACGCCGATGTAGTCGGCTTGCACCTTCGAGAGCTGGGTCAGTTTGGCGCCCAGCTTGGCCAGGTGCAGCATGGCCACCTTCTCGTCGAGGTGCTTGGGCAGCACGTGGACGCCGGTCCCGTAAGCCTTGCCGTTGGTCCACAGTTCGATCTGCGCCAGGGTCTGATTGGTGAAGCTGGCGCTCATCACGAAGCTGGGGTGGCCGGTGGCGTTGCCGAGGTTCACCAGCCGGCCTTCGGAGAGCACGATGATCTTCTTGCCGTCCGGGAATTCCACGTGGTGGACCTGGGGCTTGATCTCGTCCCACTTGAAGTTCCGTAGGCCCGAGATCTGAATCTCGCTGTCGAAGTGGCCGATGTTGCAGACGATGGCGTTGTTCTTCATCCCGCGCATGTGGTCGACGGTGATGACGTCCTTGTTGCCGGTGGCGGTCACGTAGATGTCGGCTTGGGCCAGGGTGTCCTCGATGGTGCGGACCTCATAGCCCTCCATCGCCGCCTGCAGGGCGCAGATCGGGTCGACCTCGGTGACGATCACCCGGGCGCCGCCTTGGCGTAAGGAAGCCGACGAGCCCTTGCCCACATCGCCATAGCCGCAGACCACCGCCACCTTGCCGGCCAGCATCACGTCGGTGCCCCGGCGGATGGCGTCGACCAGGCTCTCGCGGCAGCCGTACAGATTGTCGAACTTCGACTTGGTGACGCTGTCGTTGACGTTGATCGCCGGGAACGGCAGCTCGCCGCGCTCGTGCATCTGGTAGAGCCGGTGGACGCCGGTGGTGGTCTCCTCGGAGACGCCCTTGATCGAGTCCCGGATCGCCGAATAGAAGCCCGGCTTCTCCTTCAGGTAGCGCTTCATGGTGGCGTAGAGCGCCTCTTCTTCCTCGTTTTCCGGCTTGTCGAGGATCGAGGGGTCCTTCTCGGCCTTGGGGCCCAGCACGCAGAGCAGGGTGGCGTCGCCGCCGTCGTCGAGGATCAGGTTCGGGTAGCCGCCGTCCGACCACTCGAAGATCTTGTGCGCGTAGTCCCAGTACTCCGGCAGGGTCTCGCCCTTGATGGCGAACACCGGCGTGCCGGTGGCGGCGATGGCCGCGGCGGCGTGGTCCTGGGTGGAGAAGATGTTGCAGCTGGCCCAGCGCACCTCGGCGCCCAGGGCCTGCAGCGTCTCGATCAGCACCGCCGTCTGGATGGTCATGTGCAGCGAGCCGGCGATCCGGGCGCCCTTCAGCGGCTGATCCTTGGAGAACTCGGCGCG
>Ga0302276_10001842_pt1 | contig 18945 bp, 10 predicted proteins | sample III_Bog_N2_3_FD_198768 | JGI IMG/M metagenome (GOLD analysis project Ga0302276, IMG submission 198768) | Peat permafrost microbial communities from Stordalen Mire near Abisko, Sweden - III_Bog_N2_3 | ecosystem: Environmental > Terrestrial > Soil > Wetlands > Peat | place: Sweden: Abisko...
AGCGACGGTGATGCCGCACAATCTTTACCTGCATTCCTCCATAGTGCAGAGCCGGCGCTATAAAAGGACCCCGGAGGGCAAACGCGAAGCCATCATCATGGCCAACATCGATTCGGGGCTGGCGCTGACCGTGGCGCTGTTTGTGAATGCGGCCATTGTGGTGGTGGCCGCGGCGGTCTTCTACCGCAGCGGACACTACGAGGTGGCTGCGATTGAGGATGCGTACAAACTACTGAGCCCGCTGGTAGGTGCCGCGGGAGCCAGCACGGTATTTGCCATTGCCCTGCTGGCAAGCGGGCAGAACTCATCCATCACCGGCACGCTCGCGGGCCAGGTGGTGATGGAAGGCTTCGTCCACATCAAGGTTGCGCCGTGGCTGCGGAGGCTCATTACGCGCTCGCTGGCCATTATCCCCACCATCATCGTGGTTGCCATTACCGGCGAGCGGGGCACTGAAAAATTGCTGCTGCTGAGCCAGGTGATCCTTAGCCTGCAACTCAGTTTCGCGGTCGTTCCGCTGGTCCTGTTTACCGGCAGCCGCAAGATCATGGGCGAGTTCGTGAATAGGCTATGGCTGCAGGCGCTGTCCTGGTTTGTAGCGGTGCTCATCGCCGGGCTGAACGCGTGGTTCCTGGTGCTGATGTTCAAGGGTAACTAGTTTCCCCCGTTTCCCCTCGGAGGTTCATCATGATGTCTATTCGCAGAGCCGTCTATTTTTTTCTCTGTTTTCCAATGTTAACCATGGTTAATCAAAGAGTTTTACCAGCGCAAAGCGGAACTTCGGGCGCAATCTCGGGGACGGTGGACGACTCGACCGGCGCGGCGCTGCCGAATGCTGCGGTTACGGCAACCAACGTGAATACAAGGGCCAGCCGTGCAGGAGAAAGCAACGCCGACGGACGATTCCTTTTCTCCCAGGTGAATCCTGGAACTTACACGGTGATGGTCAAGGCAAGCGGATTTGCGGAAGAGACATCGAAGCCGGTCGACGTTGGCGTGGGGCGAACGGTGACGCTGAACCTTCGTCTCTCTGTCTCTTCGACGATGCAGAGTGTTGAGGTAACGGCGCAGCAGGAGATGCTCAGCCTGGAGAATCCGAATACCACGACAACGCTGGACAGCAAGACGATTGCGAGTCTTCCCAACCCAGGCCAGGACATGACCTTCATTGCGCAGTTTGCGCCGGGCGCGCTGATGAATACGGCAGGTTCTTCCAACGATGCCAAAGCGGCAGGCGGATACGGGAACGTGGAATTCAATGGGCTGCCCGCAACTTCAAACGGCTACATATTGGACGGATACGACACCAACGATCCGTGGCTTGGATTGAATATCGGATTGTCGACGAATCTTGTGATCGGGCTGGATGCGCTGCAGGAAGCGACAGTGAATACGAGCTCCTATTCGGTCGATCAAGGCAGGTACGGCGCCTCGCAAGTGAATTACTTTACGAAGTCCGGTACGAATCGATTTCACGGGGACTTGTACGAGCTTTGGAATGGATCCCTGCTGAATGCGGAAGACTACTTTCTGCATGCGAACGATACGGCGGACAGCATCGCCAAAAAGCCACGCTCGACGGTGAATGAGTTCGGGGTAAGCGTGGGCGGGCCGGTGCGGCAGGACAAGCTATTCTTCTTTGCCCACTATGAGGGAATCCGGATTGCGCTGCCGCTGGTTTCGCAGGCGATTGCGCCAACGCTGGCTTATCAGCAGTATGTACTGGGCCAACTGGCGCAGGGAGGGACTGACCCAATCACAGGAACCGCGCTGCCGGCCGAGCCGCAGGAGATTGGGTTCTACCAGTCGATGTTCAAGCTCTACGGCAACACAGACGGGACGCCTATTGCGGTGAATTCCTGCCCTCTGGATTCGGGCGGAAATCTGCTTCCCGGAACGCAAACGAGCGGCATTGTCATGGATGGAAGCGGCTGCGCGAACCAAAGGCAGGTGTCGCTGACCAACAGCGACACCGAGAATCTGCTGGTAGTCAAGATCGACCACACCATCGATCGCAACAACAGCGTCTGGTATCGCTTCCAGCAGGACACGGGATTGCAGGCCGCTTATACCGATCCAATCAATTCAATGTTCAACTCGTATTCACCGCAGCCGCAACGCACCCTGGTTGCCGGGTACACGCATATCTTCAATCCGAATCTGGTGAATCAGTTCAACCCCGGCGCGAGCTGGTATTCGAGCATTTTTGAACCATATAACTTTGCCCAGGTGCGGCAGACGTTTCCCATTGTGCTGGAGGCGGGCACGAACAATGCCCCGTTCACAACCATCGGAGGCAATAGCAATACCTATCCGCAAGGACGCAATGTGACCCAGTGGCAAATCAACGACAACCTGATCTGGTCTCGGGGAAGAAATACTTACAAGTTCGGTGTGAATACGCGACGGATCAATGTGAGCGACTACGATCTGGGCGAGGGAATCGTACCCACGGTTGTTTATAACGACCTGGCACAGTTCACTTATGGCGCGGCATTCACGGCGAGTCAATCGTTTCCTGTTTCGTTGAAGGAGCGCGTGGCGGCGGGCAATCTGGACGTGTACGCGATGGACATGTGGAAGCCCACCGCGCGCATGACACTGACTGCGGGAGTGCGAGCGCCGTGGAATACCAATCCCGTGAATCAGCAGCGGCTGTTTGCGCGTCCGGCGGGATCGTTTCTAGACATGTCGCACGATGCGGGGGAGCCTCTCGATCAGGTGATCCAAACCCACGTTCGGGGGTTGTTCCCGGCAACACCGCTGCTGATCTGGCAGCCACGTGTCTCGGTAGCTTTTGCCATTACAAGTAAGACTGTATTGCATGCAGGGTTCGGCGTTTTCAACGACATCATTCCCGCGCAGATTGCGGACCTTGCGGCAACGAATGCGCCTTATGCGCCAACGTTTGTCGGTGGAATTGGCGGACAGGTGGGCGGCATGGGCATTGCGCCGAATGTACCGGACAGCGCGGTGGATGCGACAAGCAAAGCCAACCAGAGCTTTCAATCGGTTTTCAGCGAGAGCGCAGCGCCATGCACCGGGATTGCAGTGGGCGCGCCGACCTGTCCCCTGGCAGTGGGCATGAACACGTTTGAGAGCGGCACGCTGAAGACGCCTTACTACTACCAATATAGCGTCGGGGTAGAACGGCAAGCAGGGGCGCATGGTGCGGTGCGAGTGGACTATGTGGGGACACGCGGGGTGCATGAGCCTTACCAGGTGGAGCTGAACGGCTACCAAAATGTCTGTGACGGCTGCTTCGCTCCATATCCCTACCTGAAGCCGCTCGATCAGAGATTTGGCAGCGTCAACGAGTTCGAAACTAATGCGACCAGCAATTATTCAGGATTGCAGACCGGGATTACCGAGCAGTTCGGCGGGCTCACGCTGCGCGGCAACTACACGTTCAGCCATTGCCTGGATGAAGTATCGAATGGGGGGCTGCTTTCATTTTCCACGCAGGGAATCCTGTCGCCTCTGCCGGGAGAATTGAGACGCGATTATGGAGATTGCGACTATGACGTGCGGCATAACCTCTCGGCATTCGGGATATACCGGATACCGTTCCGGTCTTCTCATACCCCTTTGCGGACTGTGCTGGGCGGATGGTCGTTCTCCGAAACGGCGTTCCTTCACTCCGGGCTTCCGTTCACAGTGCTCAGCCAGCCTTATACGGCAAACGGCAACGGAATCTTTCAAAACAGCGGGGCGCAGTTTGCGCGGCGGGTTCCCGGCGTGCCTGTTTACCTGAAGATGCCCTACCCCGGCGTGACGGTGGCGGGGACGAAACAATGGCTGAATCCGGAGGCGTTTGCCTCCACGGTGGATCCGACGACGGGCGCTTGCCTGGGTGGCGACTCAGCAGCCAATTGTCAGTTTGGAGACGCAGAACGCAATACGGCTCGTGGGCCGCATTTCACTTATTCGGACATCTACTTAACAAAGCGGTTTCCGATTCGGGAAGCAGTAAGCCTGCGCTTCGACACGCAGTTTTTCAACGCCTTCAATCATCCCAATTTTGCCCTGCCCAGCAATGTGGAAGCGGGAGTCCCCGGAGTCTATATCCCGGCGAAATTCGGAACGCTGCAAAGCACGATTTCGCCGCCGACGGGGTTGCTTGGGGTGGGACTGGGCGGGGACAGTTCACCGCGCATGATTGCATTTCAGGCAAGGATCGAATTCTGATCTTCGCGTCGCGCGGCCGGGCGGACATAGGCGATCCGCCGGCAAGTTGTTCACAAGAATACCCATGGCCAGATCGCGGTCGTCCGTCACTGACAATTTGCAAACTATACACTACCATCTCCATCATGAACGTTCTTTCCGCCGTCGAGATGCAGGCCTGCGATCACGTGACGAGCGAACGCTATGGTGTGGCGTCCGTTGACCTGATGCGCTCGGCAGCGGGAACCGTGGCTGCTTTTGTGCGCTCCCAGTTTCCGCGCGCGTGGCGAGTAACGGTGTTGTGCGGGCGGGGAAACAACGGGGGCGACGGGCTGTTGACGGCACGGATGCTGACCGATGCGGGCCTGAACGTGACCACGCTGCTGCTCGGGTCACCTGTCGGCCTGACAGGCGACGCCGCCAACGCATGGAATGAGCTGGTCAACGGCGGAGGCGGCCCCTACTTCGTCGTGGAGGGTGCGGAAGATCTGGAGCAGCACAAAAAGGCTCTGGACGCGGACCTGGTGATCGATGCCATCGTGGGCACTGGATTCAAGCCGCCGTTGAAGCCCCTGGCGCTGGCGGTTCTCGAATGGCTGAAGGGCAGCAAGGCACCGGTGCTGGCGGTGGATTTGCCTTCCGGCTGGCCTGCGGACACGGCCGAAGCGACTGTGCCCTGGCCGGTGTTTCCAGCCGATGCGGTGATTACGTTTACGGCTCCCAAGCCGGCGCATGTCTTTGGCCAACTGACGCGGCGGTGGGATCAGCCGGTGGTGGTGGCGCAGATTGGATCGCCCGAGGAAGCCGTGGTTGCTGTGCTCAGCACGAGCTCTCCCGGCATGTACTGGACGGGCTCGGCCATGGCGATGGTGCAGGCGCCGCGGGCCGCAGCGGCAAACAAGGGCAACTTCGGCCATGTTCTGGTGCTGGGCGGCATGTTTGGCTCGGCAGGCGGCCGGTCCGGCGCGCCTTCCATGACGGCGCTGGCCGCGCTGCGCTCCGGTGCGGGGCTGGTGACGGCAGCGGTTCCCGCCACAGCCGCGCCGCTGGTGGCGGCAATCGCGCCGGAACTGATGACGTGGCCACTGGCGGCCAGCCCGGCGGGCTATGTTTCCCAGCAGAATCTTGCTCCCGAAGTCTTTGCCGGACTGATGCAGGGAAAAACCGTGCTGGCCATTGGTCCTGGCATGGGGCAGGCGCCGGAGACGGCGGAGTTTGTGGCCGCGCTGCTGACGGTCAGCACCCTTCCCACGGTGATTGATGCGGACGCGCTGAACATTCTTGCCGCCCAGCCGCAATTGCTGGCGCGGCTGGCAGCCAAGGCTCAGAATGGCCGCACACTGGTCCTCACGCCGCATCCCGGAGAAATGGCGCGGCTGGCCGGCATCTCCATACGCGATGTGCAGGCAAACCGGCTGGGCGTGGCCCGCTGGTTTGCGCAGCGCTTTAGCGTGACCCTGGTGCTGAAGGGCGCGCGCACGCTGATTGCGCATCCCGACGGGCGGGTGGCCGTGAATACCACCGGCAACCCTAGTATGGCCAAGGGCGGCAGCGGCGATCTGCTCACCGGCCTGGTGGCGGGGCTGCTGGCCCAATACCCGAAGGATCCAGCTCAAGCCGTTGAAGCCGCGGTTTACCTGCATGGGCTGGCTGCGGACCTGGCTGTGAGCGGCCCTGATGCCGCCCACGACCAGCACACTTTGCTGGCCACCGATAGTCTTCAACAGCTTTCACGGGCTTTTCGCTTTCAATCGCGCGGTCCGAACGGGTATGTTTGGTTGCAGGGGCTGCCGCCGGCATCGCATGCAGCGGCCTCTCACGAGGCTCCGGAATGACCAAGGCCGCTGCTACCGCCGAAGGCAAGACGCACGAGTTCACCACCCAAAGCGGTGCGGACACCATTGAGGTTGGCCGCAAGCTGGCCAAGCTGCTGAAGCCGCCGCAACTGCTCATCCTTCGCGGAGACCTGGGCACCGGTAAAACCACGCTGGTCAAGGGCATTGCGCAGGCCCTCGAAGCCGCCGAGGCGGACGAGGTAACCAGTCCCACCTTCACGCTGATCCATGAGTACATCGGAACGCGCGAGGGCAAAGCCGTCAAGCTGTTTCACCTGGATGTGTACCGCCTGGAAGGCGAGCGCCAGTTGGAGACGCTGGGACTGGACGAGCTGCTGACCGACGATGCCCTGGTGCTGGTGGAGTGGGGCGAGAAATTCAAGAGCATCCGCAAGAAAGCTACTGGCGAGATCGCCATAAGCTCCGAAGGCGGCGACGCGCGGAAGATCACGGTCACGCTGAAGGACTGAGAGCCTGACGACGAGTCTTCTTCGCCGTCGCACAAAAACACACATTCGAATTCCATGAATTTGAAAGCGGGGTCGCCCCAAGTTCGAGGTGCGCCCGCGCCATTTCCCGGCGCCTATCCAACTTATTCCCGCAATAGCGATAGCTGTGCAATTTCAATCATTATTCATAAGTTAATAGCTGTGCAGTTTTGCTCATTATTCATAAGTTAAGAACTTGTATCGTTTTGCTCGAAATTCGTAAGTTAGGAACTTAGGATACCCACTAAAACTTTCTCTTCCAATGTGAGCATTTTCGCTCAGACCCGGTAACTTCTCGATTGTTACTTTTGCTTCGTCATGCCTCCCCGGCGCTCCGGGTCGGCTAAAGCGAAGATGAGCTATTGGACACGGGGACCCCCACAGTTGGGTGAGAGGGACAAATGCGCAAAATCAGATTTGGAATCACGTATTCGTTGGCGGCTTTACTTGTGGTCTTGATTGCCGGTTGTGGCCAGGAAACGGTCACTGTTCCCTCCGTGGTATCCACCATCCCCGCGAATGGCGCTACGAATGTGGCCATCAACACGCCCATTAGCGCCACCTTCAGCATGGCCATGAACCCGGCCACCCTCACTTCCTCCACTTTTACGGTGACGGGTCCGGGCGGAGCGGTCGCGGGAGCGGTTAGTTATAGCGGACTTACCGCAACATTTGCGCCGGCGGCAGCGCTGGCTTATGCAACCACGTATACGGCCACCATCACCAGCGGGGCGACAAACCCCGGGGGCACTCCTCTGTTTGGTGGCTACGTGTGGACGTTTACAACCATTACCCCGCCGCCGACAGTGATCTCCACGATCCCGGCGAACGGCGCCACCAGCGTGCCCATCGGCCAGGTGCTCAGCGCGACATTCAGCGAAGCCATGGCCCCGGCGTCCATCAGTGCATCGACATTTACTGTCGCAGGCCCGGGCGGAACGGCTGTTGCCGGAACCGTAGCTTATAGCGGCGTGACGGCGACATTTACGCCCACGGTTGCTCTGGCTTACGGCGCAGCTTACACGGCCACAATAACCACCGGAGCAATGGACGTGGCGGGCCAGCCTCTCCCGGCCAACTACGTGTGGACTTTCACGACCATCACGCCGCTGCCGGTGGTCATATCGACCATTCCTGCGAACGGCGCAACAAATGTGCCCATCGGCCAGGTGCTCAGCGCAACCTTCAGCGAGGCGATGGCTCCGGCGTCGATCAGTGGAGCGACATTTACGGTGACGGGACCCGGCGGAGCAGCCGTATCCGGGACCGTTACATACGCGGGCGTCGTCGCGACGTTTACGCCCGCGGCCAAACTCGCATACAGCACTGTCTACACTGCAACGATCACCACCGGCGCGACGGACTTGGCGGCACAGCCGCTGGCGGCCAACTACGTGTGGACATTTACAACGATTACGCCCGTTCCTGCCGTGGTATCCACGGTGCCTGCAAACGGGGCCACCAGCGTGCCCATTGGCCAGGTACTCACCGCGACCTTCAACGAACCGATGACCCCGGACACGCTCGACGCGGCATCCTTTACGGTTACGGCTGGCGGAATCACCATACCGGGAGCCGTCTCGTATTCGGGTCTGGTTGCGACGTTCACGCCGACTTCCAACCTGAACTACAGCACCGTCTACACAGCAACTATTACCACTGGGGTTTATAACCCGCAGGGCCAGGAGCTGCCAGCCAACTATGTCTGGACGTTTACGACCATCTCTCCCACGCCTGCGGTGATTTCCACCATACCTGCCAATGGAGCTACAGGCGTACCTCTGAGCCAGGTGGTCAGCGCCACCTTCAACGAGGCAATGAAGTGCACGACGCTCGCTTCTCCCGCAACTACCTTCACACTCACAGGCCCCGGCGCTACTCCCATAACGGGAGCGGTCAGTTGCGCGGGCGCTGTCGCGACCTTTACTCCTGGCGCTTCACTTACCGTGAATACCGTGTATACGGCCACCATCAGCACCGGAGCCCAGGACCTGGCCGGCAGGGCGATGGCCAGTAATTACGTGTGGAGCTTCCTGACGCTTCCCGCTCCTACCCCGCCAACGGTCATTTCAACGGTGCCCGTAAATGGGGCAACCGGTGTGGCCATTAACAAGGCTCTCAGCGCCACCTTCAGCGTGGCCATGGACCCGGCGACAATCGACGCTCTGACCTTTACCGTGACCGGACCAGGCGGAACCGCAGTTACCGGCGTGGTCACCTACGTTCCTGCCGGATCCGTGGCAACCTTCACACCGGCGGCGAACCTGGCCACGAGCACGCTCTACACGGCCACCATTACCACCGGGGCCGAGGATCTGGCGGACGTTGGGTTAGCTACCAACTACGTTTGGACGTTCACCACCGCCGCCACAGTAATCGTTGTACCGCCGACGGTGATTTCGACGGTTCCGCTGAATGGAGCCACGGGAGTGCCGCTGAACCAGATTGTCAGCGCCACGTTCAGCACCCCAATGAACCCCGCAACGATCAACGGGACAACTTTCTCACTCACTGGACCAGGCGCAACCGTCGTACCGGGACTGGTTGCCTACGCGGCAATTGGAAACACGCTTACGTTCACGCCGACAGCGAATCTGACCCCCAGCACGTTGTATACAGCCACCATCACCACCGGGGCCCAGGACCTTGCCGGCACGGCACTGGCCGCCAACTACGTGTGGACCTTCACCACCGGCGCGGCCGTCGTCGTGACTCCGCCGGAAATTGATTCTACCGTCCCCGCGAATGCGGCTACCAACGTGCCGCTGAACCAGGCTGTCGACGTGACCTTCAGCGAAGCCATGAACCCGCTGACCATCACCACGGGTACATTCAAACTAAGCGGGCCGGGTGGGATCGCGGTAGCTGGAACCGTCTCCTACGATGCGATCAACTTCATTGCAACCTTCACGCCCACGCTGCCGCTTACTGCAAGCAGCATCTACACCGCAACGGTAACCAACGGAGTTACGAACCTGGCAGGCACTCCGCTGGGGACCACCGGTGCGCCGAATCCATGGTCGTTCACAACTGCCGCGACGCCTCCGCCGCCGCCGCCAATCGTCCTCCTGCCAACCATATTGCTCTTTGGCGGCTTTGGCGGGAATGCCGGCATCACCAACCAGGGGCTCAACTCAGTGGTCAATGGAAACATCGGGACCACCGCCGCATCCACTCTGATCACCGGCTTCTACGACAAGAGCGTTGCGGCCATCGCCAATGTGTATCCATGCTCGTATACCATCACGCCGCTGAATGTGGGCCTGGTGAATGGAGCCATCGACACCGCTCCGCCGCCTCCCACCGGCGCCTGCTCCAGTGAAGGAACTGCCGTAACCATGGCCACCGCGACTGAGGCCTTGCTTGAGGCGCAAACCGCATACAACACTCTCAAGAGCCTGCCTCCAGGCACCATTGAGCCAACCAACGAGTTGGGCAATCTAACCCTGGCCCCTGGCACCTACACATCGGCCAGCTTCTACGACATCACGGCGGGACCGCTTACTCTCGACGCGCAAGGAGATATCAACGCTGTCTGGATCTTCCAGATGGGAACCTATCTCACCGTAGGCACGTCCTCAGGGCCTGACAGCATCGTCCTCACCGGCGGCGCACAAGCCAAGAACGTCTACTGGCAGGTTGGAAGCGCCGCAACCATCAATTACGGCGGAGGCGGGACGATGGTGGGAACCATCATCTCGCAAGCCGGCCTCACCATTTCCAGTCCGGGACAATCAACTTCGTCCACGGTAACAACCTTGAACGGCAGGGCGATTGCTTTGGCTGCATCGGTCACCATGGTGAACACCGTCATCAATGTGCCTGCCCCGTAACGATTTACCGGGGCCGTTCGCAAAAGGCGGTCCCGGTCTTCTTTGAATGCGATGTGTTGTAACTGTACCTGCAATTCAGGTTTGGTCTATCCGGCGATGAGATGCAAAGAGAATCGCGGCAAGCACTTCAGGAGACGACAATGAGAATGAGTGTAAAGATAATTGCAGCAGGAACACTTGCAGTTCTTCTGGTGCCTGCGTTCCGTCTGTTTGCTAGCGAAGCGGCAAAGCCGTTGGCCAACGTCTCCAATGCTGAGGACTCGAGTGCCCCGGCCGCCTCCGATTCGCTGTTGCTTCCGGAGGCTCCCATGCCGGCGGCTGAAATGGCCGCAGCGATGCCTTATGCAAGAGGCCTGAATACTTTCACTCCAAGGATTGAATGGTTCATGGGATACTCCTATCTGCGAGCCGTGCCGGAGCTGGCAAACGGCAACAGGATGGTGTATCTCAATGGTGGCAGCACGTCGGTGGCTTTCAATCTCAATCGTTACTTCGGGATCGTCGGCGACTTCGGCGGCTTCAACGACACGCGAGTCCTCCTTACCGGTGCCGGTCCATCCGTAGACGCTCAAACCCAGGGAACTGCATTCACCTATCTTGCAGGCCCGCGGCTTTCCTCTCGCAAATATGACAGGGTTACGCCTTTTGTTCAGGTTCTGGCCGGCGGCATTCACGCCAGCGAGATTTCAGTCTCCGGCTGCCCCGGCACTTGCACGCTGTTGCCCAGCGCCAACGCATTTGCCCTTACGGCCGGCGGCGGATTGGATGTAAGGATTCACCACCATATTGCACTGCGCCTTATTCAGGCCGAATACCTGATGACGCGGTTTGACGATCTCAGCACCGGATCAAGCGCCTCGCAGAACGACATACGCATCTCTACCGGACTCGTCTTCCGCTTCGGCGGAGGCCATCCACTGCCACCCCTCCCTCCGCTGAGTTACTCCTGCACGGTAACTCCGGCGTCGGCATTCATTGGAGAATCCATCGCCGTATCCGGCACTGCAGTCAGTCTGGATCCCGCAAAGACCGCCGTCTACACATGGTCTGTGGACGGTGGAAAGGTAACCGGAACATCGAATACGGGAACCATCGACACTTCGACCGCTGTTGCCGGAAGCTATACGCTCAAGGGCCACGTCTCTGAGGGCGACAAGCCGACTGAAAACGCGGATTGCACCGCCGCGTACACGGTCAAGGCGTTTGAACCGCCCACCGTGAGTTGCATGGCGAATCCTTCCACCGTCAAGTCCGGCGATCCGTCAACCATCACGGCAACCGGGGTAAGTCCGCAGAATCGTGCGCTGACTTACAGCTATGACTCCTCTGCCGGATCAGTAAGTGGCGTCGGCACAACGGCAACTCTTACCACCGGCGGCGTGCCCGCGGGAGTGATCACCGTAACCTGCAAAGCCGCGGACGACAAGGGACAGACAGCCAACGCCTCAACCCCAGTCACAGTCATCGTTCCGCAGGCGCCACTGCCCACGGTCAGTGAACTATGCCCAGTCAGCTTCGCGCGGGATGCGCGCCGCCCGGCTCGTGTGGACAACGAGGGCAAGGCCTGCCTGGACCAGGTTGCACAAAACCTGCAGAGCAGCTCCGATGCAAAGCTGGCCCTGATTGGGACCGCAGCGAGCGGAGAAAAGCATGGCGATAAACTCGCAGCCGAGCGCGCAGTCAACACCAAGGCGTACCTGGTGAAAGAGAAGGGAATTGATGCATCGCGGATTACCATCTACACCAGCACGCAGGATGGAAAGCAAGTCACCACAACGCTGATTCCCGCCGGAGCTACGTTTGACGCAACCGGTGATACGCAGGTGCAATAGAGGACGACCGAGCGCATCGGGTTCCATTTGCAGTGCATTGAAGTAATTCCGACTGGCTGAACGATCAAAGGCTGACTTGAGGGGATCCTCAAGTCAGCCTTTGATCGTAGTGGTCCGAGGTTCGCCCTCGGCCATGGCAAACGCAGGAAGCCGTGGTAGGCGCCATTCGCGTCTTCCCAGGAGCCGACAATCTCGCGTTCTTGATTGATGCCGTGACCGCACGCGCCTAGATCGTAATACGGCGTGACCCACTGGTTTGGGATTTCGAACGTGGAAGTATTGCCTTCGGCGTCCCACACAAACGGGTACGCTACATAATTCTGATCGACGATGCATCCGGTGGTCGCGGTCCCAAGGAGGGTTGCTCTTGGGATGTTGAACGTGCCGGTATAGGGATAGGGACCGGATTGCGGAGGGGAGAACGTGGTGTATTTGCCGTCGGGCGAACGGATATATCCGACATAGATGCTGGTGGCCGCATCATTGAAGAAACCCGCAATCACCCCGAAATCGTTGATCGATGCGCTGTAGGTGCCGATAGAGCCACCAACCGCGGCAGGCACATCGAACGTGGTGAACTTGCCGTCGAGAGTGCGGAAAAAGCCATGGCTCACGTTGTTAGCATCATTAACGGTTCCCGCGATTGTGCCGAAGTCATTGATGCTCGCCGGGCTGGTACCCACGCCTCCGGCCGTATCGTCGATGGTGGTGATTTTGCCATCGGCTGCGCGCAGAAAGCCATGGGTTACCCAGTTGGCATCGCTGTAGGTTCCCACCACCGCGCCCAGATCGTTGATGGCTGTGGGTGTTGTGCGTTGCCAGTTGGCTGTGCCCGCCTCAGGATCGTCGAAGGTGATGATGTTCCTGTTGGGATTGCGGATAAAACCATGGTTCAGGTCGTTTGAGTCGCGGTAGACGCCGGTTACGACGCCAAGATCGTTGATGGCGGCGGGGCAGGTGCATCCGATGACTGGGTTGGCTTCGGGTACATCGAAATTCGTGAAGTTACCTTTGGCGTCGCGAACAAAGCCGTGCGTTCCGTTTCCGTTGTCGGTGACACTCCCAGTGACGACACCGGCAATGTTGATGTCGACTGGGTAGGTGCCTTCACCCCAGCCAGTGCCTGTGTTTGGCGCGTCAAAGGGGACGATCTTCTGTGCGGAGGCCTGAACGCTCCGGGCCAGCGCGGCGCACGGGCTATTGCGGGGAATAGCGAAGTGGTTGTGAATTTTTCACATGATCTTGCATCGATACGCATAGTATCCTCTTATCCTCCAGAGAGTTTCAGGTTCCGGTTTGCTCTTTGCCAGTAGGCTGAGGTGACTCTGGATGCGTGCCCCCGCTCCTGTCTTGAAAAACTTATGATTTTTTTCTGAAGATCGATGGAACGGCTATGACGAAAGGCAAGACCCTTGTTTTCAAGTTCTCCGGCGTGGAAGTACGCGAGCGGGAGTTCTCCCTTGTCAGGGATGGCGCGGTGATAGCGGTCGAGCCGAAGGCATTTCGCGTGCTGTTGTACCTGCTCCAGCATCCGCAGAAGCTGATCTCGAAAGAGGAATTGCTGAACGCCGTTTGGGGCGATGCTTCTGTCACAGAGAACTCCCTGACGCAGAACATTGCCAAGCTTCGGCGCCTGCTCGAAGACGACGTTCGCGAGCCGCGCTTCATTGCCACCGTAGCCACGGTGGGCTACCGGCTGGTGTGCGACGTCGAAGTTATTGAGGAGGCTCCGGAGGCCGAGGAGTCGATCGCCAGGCAGAACGGACACCGCAAGTCTGGATCGATAGACGCGTCGCCAAATGGCGCCGTCCGGGATTCGATCGCCGAGCCGCCGCCGCAAGGTGAGCGGACTCTTGATCCCGCGACCAATCACGAAAACCCAAGGATTCCAGTTCACCGAAAGTTCCTGCGACGGCTCTTGGCCTGCGCCGCGGTTCTGGCCGTGATCCTGGGAGCGACCATCTGGTATCTGCGCCGCCCGCTGCCGCCGCCACGCATAACGGCCTACACGCGGATCACCCGCGACGGCGGTGCGAAAAATGTAGCTGGAACCGATGGAACCAGGCTGCTTGTAAACATGTTTCCGTGGGCCTTCTTGAATCAGGTTGAGGCGAACGGCAGAGCATTCATTTATCAGGTTGGGGTCAATGGTGGAGACATGGTGCCACTCCCGGTAGCTGTCCCCGGCGCCGTCCCCGCTGTATTGGGTATTTCGCAGGATGGATCCCACCTTCTGGTGGGTGCCGGAGAAGCAGGAAAGTCGGCTCCTGCAATTTGGAACGTTCAAATCCTGGGTGGTGGTTACCGCCGTTTAGGGTCTGGCTGGAACGCTACCTTTTCACCGGATGGAGGTACCGTGGCGTTCACCTCGCCGGAAACGGACCTCTGGCTGGTGCAGAGCGACGGAACCGGAGCGCATAAGCTCCTCGCGGGGCCCGTAGGAAGGCCAGCCTGGTCGCCGGATGGGCGCACAATCCGGTTTGGGCGCGCATTCTGGTCTGGGGCTGAAGCTTCTCTGTGGGAGATATCGTCGGACGGATCGAATCTTCATCAGTTGCTTCAGGGGTTCCACACTTCGGGCTGGCTGCGGCGCGGTAATTGGACCCCCGATAGCAAGTTCTATGTGTTCAGGTCATCGCCAGACCGGGGGACAGAAGGAGAACAGCTTTGGGCGCTCGATGAGCGGCGTGGGCTGCTGCGCCAGGCGCCGGCCGAGCCCATCCAATTGACGTCCGGTCCACTCTCCTGGAGTGACCCCATTCCCAGCAAGGACGGAAAGAGAATATTCGCAACCGGCTCCACAACAAGCGGCGAGCTCGTCCGCATTGACCCTGTAACCAAAGCTATTACACCGTTTCTAGGAGGCATCTCCGCATTCGATGTCACTTTCTCCAAAGATGGTAAGTTCGTGGCCTATATCTCCTTTCCGGACGGGAATTTGTGGAGGGCCAACCGAGACGGCAGCAACCCTGTGCAACTGACTCATCCTCCCCTTTCTCCATGGTTTCCCCGCTGGTCGCCTGACGGCTCGATGATTCTGTTTGCGGAACGCTCCAAGGACCACACGGTTGCATATACCGTTCCTGCGGAAGGCGGCATCCCCCATCAAGTTCCGCCGGTTCAAGCTGGAGAGGAGGGCGGTCCAGTAGGTTGGTCGCCAGACGGACGAAAGATGCTGATTGGCACTGGCGGTTGGCGGGAGTCAAATTCTGCGGTGAAGATTTTCGATATTGCCAGCCGCACGCTAGCTCCAGTGCCCGGATCGATTGGCACAATGTTTCATCTCTGGTCGCCGAATGGCCGCTTCATTACCGCTATCTCTTACGACCAGACTGCCCTCAAGATTTTCAACGTTGAGAGGAAGGAATGGTCGACAATTCCGGTAAAGGGGCAGGTGGGCTACACGGTTATTTCCGGGGATAGCCGATGGATTTATTTCGAACTCTTCGACAAGAACGATCCCGGAAATGGTCGCATCTACCGTGTTCCCGTCAAAGGCGGCGGCATGGAACTGGTAGCGGACCTAAAGGGTTGGCGCTTCGCGAGAATCCCCGGAGATTGGATGGATCTCGATCCTGACGGTGGCCTTTTGCTGATGCGCGATACCGGAGCCGCCGATGTTTACGCCCTCACCCTGGAAGAGAAGTGAAGGCGTGTGGAGCCCTGATCAGAACCCCATCACGTTATAGCCGCAATCCACGTAAAGCACTTCGCCAGTAATCGCCGCGGATAAGTCGCTGGCCAGGAACAACGCTGCGCCGCCCACTTCAAGTTGGTCTACGTTGCGGTGCAGCGGGGCGCGCTCGGCGTGGGCGCGCATCATTTCCGTCAGGTCGCCAACGCCGCGCGCTGCCAGCGTTTTGATGGGACCGGCGGAGACGGCATTCACGCGAATGTTCTTGGAGCCCAGGTTCCAGGCAAGATAACGCACCGTACACTCGAGGCCCGACTTGGCGATGGCCATGACGTTGTAATTAGGGACGACTTTCTCGGCGGCGTAGTAGCTCATGGTCATGATGCTGCCGCCCTCGGTCATCAGCGGCACGGCGGCGCGGCTGACGGCGATGAGCGAGTAGACACTGACGTCCATGGCCGTGCGGAAACCCTCGCGGCTGGTGTTGATGAACTCGCCGCGCAGTTCGTTGGCAGGGGCAAAGGCGACGGCATGGACCAGCGTGTCGATCTTGCCGTACTTCTCTTTGAGAGCGGCAAACAGCGTGTCGATTTCCGCGTCGTTGGAGACGTCGCACTGGAAGCCGTGGGCGCCAGGCAGGTCGTCGATCAGGCCCTGGGCTTCGGCCTTCATGCGCTCATTTTGATAGCAGATGGCCAGGGTTGCGCCGGCCTCCTGGAGTTTTTGGGCGATGCCCCAGGCGATGGAACGCTTGTTGGCCAGCCCGAAGACTACAGCCGTCTTACCCGCCAAATTGATCATTCTTGCTTTCTTCCTCCGTTGACCGAGCCGAAGGTGGCAGGTCACGCAATCTTTAGGATATCAGGCACCTGCGACCCCTGCGGTGGGGCCAACTGCTCGCGGGAGGCTCGCGCTGGCGTATTGCTTCCCCATGTCCCAAAGGCAGGACACGGGGCACCCGGCATTGGGAATTGTTGGGGGTGTGGTGTCCCGCTCACCGCGATAAAGCTGCGATGAACGGGGCACAGGGCTTTATTCGCGATTTGGGACGGAAATCAGCCGCCGAGGTCGACCAAATCGACTGGGCCTGTGGGGCGGCCGAGGAAGCGCGAGCCCAGGCGCTCGAACTTCTCCACTGAATCGGTCGCGAAACAGCGCAGCACGGTTTCACCTGCGGGCGGCGGGGGCGCGGCCTGGTCGTGGCAGAGATACATAACCAGCTTGTCGGCTGCGGATTCGGCCGAATCGATGACCCGTACGCCCTCGGGAATCGCCTTCTGAATGAGCGGCTTGAGCAACGGATAATGGGTACACCCCAGCACCAGCGTGTCGGGGTTCATGCCCAGGGACGCGGCTTCGGCGTTGAGTTCGTCGAGGTAGATGCGCAGGACCTGAGCCGTCACTGCGCCGGTTTGTATTTCGGGGTCGGTCCAGCCTTCTTCCACCAGCGGCACCAGAAGCGGACAGGCTTTTTCGAGGGCCCGTAATCCGAGGGCGCTGCAGGCCGCGGCGTAGGCGTGGCTGTGTACGGTCGCGTCTGTGGCGATCACCAGCACGTCGCCGGTCTTCGACGCCCGTTGGGCCGCCTGTGCGCCGGGTTCGATGACGCCGATGACGGGAACCGAAGAGGGAACCGCCTCCTGAATCGCGTCGAGGGCAAGGGCGCTGGCCGTGTTGCAGGCGATCACGAGGTACTCGGCGCCTTGCTCCTCCACCAGGAAGCGCGCGCTTTGTGCAGCATAGCGGGCAATGGTGCGGCGGGACTTGGAGCCGTAGGGCAGGCGGGCCGTGTCTCCGATGAAGGCGAAGCGGGCCTGGGGCGCACGGGCCACCAGCGCGCGCAGCACGGTGAGCCCGCCGAAGCCGGAATCGAAGACGCCGATGGTGGGGCTCACGACGGCTTGACCCCAGATTTGTTGTGGCGAAGAGGCCCTACAAGGTTATTGGACAACCTGCACAATTCCATGAAGACGCTCCTGTCGAATGGGTTGCTGGTCCCATTTCTCGAGAGAACCGCATCAAGATTGCCATCGACAAAGCGATACACATCGAACATCTGTGGCACCGTAGGTGCGGAGTCGCGCGAAAAGGCATTGCGAAGTTCACGCAGAACGCCTTCCACTGTGCCATCGTGGATGTACGGATCGGTTCCGTTCAGATCGCTGGCCGACCTCTGAATGCGGTAGGGTACTGACTCCCAAACGAACCAATCGTGGCGGCTCGGATGCAGTCTTTGCCAGGTGATTGTCATGCCAAGTTCTAATGGCATGTTGAATCTGGGTACAGCAGTTGGCGCAACGCTTACTTCCACCCGGGAAAGATCGTGAATGGAGTAACGGCATCCCTGGATGAGCTTGAAAATTCTGGTCAGCCTGCGATCCCCGCCCGGAATTTCAGAGGCGAGATGCGGGACCATACCCAGTTGGCAAAGTCCAACAATATAAGCGACATAGAGGTTGGAGAATTCTTCGTCGTAAGGGATGTTCAGGAATACGCCTTTTGGGTCAGGCGGCGGAGGCACGCTTGCGCCTCTTTTCCGGTTCAAACGAATTCTGTGACGCTTCCGTCTGGCGGGAAAGTTGAGCCTTGAACTCCTCTACCAGAATCTGTATCGCCTTCTCGCTGGCCTTGGAGACAGGGTAGCGCTTCTTCACCTCTTCAGGAGTGGGCCAAGGAGCCGTGATGTGAATTCGCTTGCGCATTTCTCCTTCATCATACTGCGAAATTAGTGAAATAGAAACGGTTTTTGCGAGGTGCGGAGCGGCTCACGGGTGCTGTGCCTCGGTGTTGTCGGCCTCGGCGGCCAGGTAGGTGCGGGTCAGGTCGGCGTGGCCGGCCAGCGTGGGGCGGGAGCGGCCGTCCACCAGGAAACGAACCTCGGTCACCTGGGGCAGGTTGGCGTGCAGCGTGCCGCAGATGGAAAGCAGCGTAAGCGTCTCCGACTCAATACCGGAAGGATGGCCGGCGACGAAGGCGCTGGTGAGGTTCACGACCGCCATTTCCGGACCATTTGCTGCTGCAGGGGACGCGGCCGGTTGTGTTTGAGCCGGCTCGTTGTGTGCTCGCCGCGACTCGGCGTGCGGGTTTGTCTTCGATTCGCCGTGAGCGTCGCTGGGTAGCGGGACAGGTACCGAGGCCGGGGAATCCGCCTGCACC
>Ga0302276_10001843_pt1 | contig 18942 bp, 20 predicted proteins | sample III_Bog_N2_3_FD_198768 | JGI IMG/M metagenome (GOLD analysis project Ga0302276, IMG submission 198768) | Peat permafrost microbial communities from Stordalen Mire near Abisko, Sweden - III_Bog_N2_3 | ecosystem: Environmental > Terrestrial > Soil > Wetlands > Peat | place: Sweden: Abisko...
ATTGACCCCTCGGTCTACGGCAATCGCTACGCGCGTCAGTTCTCGGGCGGCCAGTGCCAGCGGATCTCGATCGCGAGGTCCCTCGCCATGCGGCCCAAGCTCTTGATCTGTGACGAGATGGTCTCGGCCCTCGACGTCTCGGTCCAGGCCCAGATCTTGAACCTGCTGGAGGACCTGAAGGCCGAGTACGGCCTCACCTTGTTGTTCATCGCCCACGACCTCGCGGTCGTCAAGAACGTCAGTGACCGCGTCGCGGTGATGTACCTCGGCAAGATCTGTGAGATCGGTCCGGCCGACACGCTCTACGAGTCACCGGCCCACCCGTACACCGAGTTCTTGCTGGGCGCGGCGCTCGAAGCCGACCCTGACTCACCGATGCACGCACAGGTCCTCGAGGGCGAGCCACCGAGTCCGATGAACCCACCGAGCGGCTGTCGATTCCGCACCCGGTGTCCGAACGCGACCCAAAAGTGCGCCGACGAAGAGCCGCTACCCCAGGAGGTCGCGCCCAATCACATGGTCTCGTGTCACTACCCGTTGACCATCCACCACAAATCGACCACGCCGACCGTCTTAGAGGGTTAGTCTCCGCTACTCAGCGTCAGGTGCGTCGGAATCGGGCGTCTGCGCGTCGGCGTTCTCCGCCGCGTCGACCGTGTCGATGATCTCGATCTCTGAGACCGGGGCCTCGTCATCGTCGCCCGACTTCGGTGCGACCTCGACCGCGTACTCGGCCCAGGCGGCCTGCGCCTCGGTCTCGGGCGTGAACTCGCCGTATTCGATGGCGCCGATGTAGTTCCCGGCGTCGTCGTAGGCGTGCGATCCGAAGGCCTCGCGGTACTCCTCGGAGACCTCGCCACCCTCGGCGGCCTGCTTGATCGAGAGGCTGATGCGACGGCGCGCGGTGTCGAGTTCGATGATCTTGACCCACAGCTCCTCACCGGCGGTGACGACCTGATCCGGTGACTCGACGTGGTGCGCGGCCATCTCTGAGATGTGCACCAATCCTTCGATCCCCTCGCCCACCTGGACGAAGGCGCCGAAGGGCACGAGCTTGGTGACGCGGCCGTAGACGAGCTGGTCGACCGAGTGGCTGTCGGCGAAGACCTGCCAGGGGTCGGACTGCGTCGCCTTCAGCGACAGCGAGATGCGCTCCTTGGAGAAGTCGACGTCGAGGACCTCCACGTCCACTTCGTCACCGACGGCGACGACCTGGCTGGGGTGGTCGATGTGCTTCCAGCTGAGTTCCGAGACGTGGATGAGTCCGTCCATGCCGCCGAGGTCCACGAAGGCACCGAAGTTCACGACCGAGGAGATGACCCCGTGACGGCGCTCACCGGGCTTGAGGTTCGACAGGAAGTCACCGCGCTGCTCCTTCTGGGTCTCTTCGAGCCAGGCACGGCGCGAGAGCACGACGTTGTTGCGGTTGCGGTCGAGTTCGATGATCTTGGCCTCGACGGTCTTGCCGATATAGGGCTGGAGTTCGCGAACGCGACGCAGCTCGACCAACGACGCCGGCAGGAATCCCCGCAGGCCGATGTCGACGATGAGTCCACCCTTCACGACCTCGATGACGACGCCCTTGACGACCTCGTCGCGGTTCTTCAGCTCTTCGATGTTGCTCCACGCCTTCTCGTACTGAGCGCGCTTCTTGGAGAGGACGAGGCGTCCCTCCTTGTCCTCTTTTTGCAGGACCAGGCACTCGATGCGTTCGCCGATGGAGACGATCTCGGAGGGGTCGACGTCGTTGCGGATGGAGAGTTCGCGCGCCGGGATGACGCCTTCGGACTTGAAGCCGATGTCGAGCAGGACCTCGTCGTGGTCGATCTTGACCACGGTGCCGGTGACGAGGTCACCGTCTTCGAACTCGAGGACGCTGTCGCCGACGAGGGTGGCGAGGTCGGTGCCGACCATGTCGTCTTCGGTGATGACGCGCGGGACGTAATTCCCGTCTTCGTCAAAGGTTCCCATCTGCTGGGAGGAGAGGAGGCTGGTGCCGTCCGACATGCGTACTTCTTTCACAGACCACACCGGGGTCAGCTAGGGAATAGGAGTTGGGTCTCCGGTGCAAACCCAACGTTCAACTCTAGCAAGGTGCCAATTAGCCCTTGGCGGCGGCCCAGTTCTCGCCCCAGTGCAGGGTGACTTCCAGGGGGACGCTGAGCGACGCGGCGTTGGTCAGCGCGTCCAGGATCACCGCTTCGACCTGGCTCTTCTCCTCGGGCGGTGCCTCGACGACGACCTCGTCGTGGACCTGGAGGATGAGTCGCGCCTGCAGGTCATCGGCGCGCAACTGACGATCGAGTCGCACCAGCGCCGACTTGAAGATGTCGGCCGCCAACCCCTGGATGCCGGAGTTCATGGCCTGGCGTTCGGCCGCCTGGCGCTGGGGTCCACTGGCGGTCGCGATGTCCGGGAAGGGACGGATGCGTCCGAACTCGGTACGCGAATAGCCCTTGGCCCGGATGTCCTTGATCGTCTGGTCCATGTAGGCGCGCAGCGACGGGAAGCCCGAGAAGTACTTGTCCATGATCTCTTTGGCCACACTCACCGGCACGCCGAGGCGACGGCTCAGTCCGAAGGCCTCCATGCCGTAGGCGAGGCCGTAGGAGACCGCCTTGGCCTGTTCGCGCTGTTCGGCCACGACGTCGGCCGGCGCGCAGCCGAAGACCGACGCGGCGATCGTGCGGTGCACGTCCTCGTGGGAGGCGAAGGCCGCGAGCAGCCCGGAGTCCTGGGAGAGGTGCGCGAGGATGCGCAGTTCGATCTGGTTGTAGTCCGAGACCGCCATCTCCCACCCCTCGCTCGGCACGAAGGCGTAACGCAGTCGCCGTCCCTCCTTGGAGCGCACCGGGATGTTGTGCAGGTTGGGTCCGTCCGAGGAGAGCCGGCCGGTGCGCGCCACCATCTGTTGGAATGTCGCGTGGATGCGGCCGTCGGGCTGCACCGCGTCGATGAGCGGCGCGCCGTACGTGCCGCGCAACTTGTCGACCTCGCGGTAGCGCAGGATCAACGCGATGATCTTGTGCTCGTCCTGGATGGCTTCGAGGCTCGACGCGTCGGTCGAGTAGCCGGACTTGATCTTCTTCACCGTCGTGAGGCCCATCTCGTCGAAGAGGACCGTCTGGAGCTGTTGGGGTGAGTTGACCTTGAACTCGTGGCCGGCGACCTTTTGGATCTCCTTGTCGAGTGCCGCCACTTCCTCGGTGAACTCCTTGAAGATCGCGCGCAGCAGTTCGACGTCGACGCGCACACCGCGCGCCTCCATCAGCCCGAGCACCATCACGAGCGGCAGTTCGATCTGCTCGTAGACGAAGTTCAGCTCCCACGTCGTGATCTCGGCGCGCAGGTGCTCGCGCAGTCGTGCGATCAGCGCGACCTCGTAGGTCAACGTCTCGTCACTGGTCGTCGAGTCGAAGAGCGACGGTGACGCATCGACGATCGGTTCACCGAGAAAGCGCTGCGCCACCTCGGCGAGGTCGTAGCGGCCACTGTTGGCGTCGAGCAAGAACGCCATGATCGCGGTGTCGTCGGCCGGTTCCAGCATCACGCGGTCGTGACCGGCGGCTTCGCGGTACAGCGGCTTGAGGTCGTGTCCGCACGGGGCGACGCTCGCGAACGCCTCGATGGCGTCGTCGAGGTCACAGAGGGCCACGAGTCCCTTCTCGGCGTCGAGGACCGCCGCGCGCGCGTGGCGAAAGGCGACGACGGGTGTCGTCGTCGAGGCCAGCACCTCGTCCAGTGACTTCGCGACCTTCAGCGCCTTGGCGGTCTTGGTCTTCTTCGTCTCGGTCGCTTCGGTGAGTGGCGCCGACGTCTCGCCGGCCTCGCCCAACAGTCCCTCCTTCATGAGCTGACCGAAGCGCGTACGCATCTGATTCATCTCGAATCGGTCGAAGAAGGCGTCGATCTCCGAGCGGTTCCAGCCGCCGAGGGTGATGTCGTGCAGCGTGAAGTCCAGCGGCACGTCGCGAATCAGCATCATGACCTTCTCGTTGTTGCGCGCGCGCTCTTCGAAGGTGGCGAGGTTCTCGCGGAGCTTTGGCGTGAGATCGCCGAGGTGGGCGTAGAGATCGTCCATGTCGCGGTACTGGGCGAAGAGCTTCGCCGCGGTCTTCTCCCCCACGCCCGGGACGCCGGGCAGGTTGTCCGAGGTGTCCCCGCGCAGCGCGGCGAGCAACGGGTAGCGGCTCGACTCGATGCCGCAACGTTCGAAGATCCCGGCCTCGTCGTAGAGCGAGTAGTCCGAGACGCCGCGCCGGTTGTAGAGGACCTTCACGTACGGGTCCTCGACCAACTGGAACGCGTCGCGGTCGCCGGTGACGACCACGACGGGAATCGACTCGTTGCGTCCCCAGGTGGCGAGCGTCGCCAGCACGTCGTCGGCTTCGAAGTTCTGAACCCCGAGGACCGGGATGTGCAGGACCTCGCAGAGGTGACGGATCAGTTCGAACTGGTGCTCGATCTCCGGCGGGGTCTCGGCCCGTCCGCCCTTGTAGTCCTCGACCATGACGTCGCGGAACGTGCCGCCCGAGAGGTCGAAGGCGACGGCGAGTGCGCGCGGACTCTGCGTTCGCACGAGCGAGAGCAACATCGCCGCGAAACCGTGCAGCGCGTTGGTGACGAGTCCCTCGGAGGTCGCGATGTCGGTGGGCAACGCGAAGAAGGCGCGAAAGGCCAACGACATGCCGTCTAGCAGCACCAGGGGGCGCTGGTCGGACGCGGCCTCAGCCAACGAACTCACCCTTCAAGATCTGTTGGGCGATGTCGCGCATGCGCGTTCGACCGCGCATCGCCGACTGCTGGATGATCTCGAAGGCCGCCGGTTCGTCGAGTCCGCGCTCTTGCATCAGCATCTCCTTGGCCCGCTGGACGATCTCTCTCGTCTCGATCTTGTCCTCGACCTGTGACACTTCGGCGTCGCGCTCTTCGGCCGTGGGCGACAAGATCGCCGCCAGCTTCGGCAGTATCTCGCTCGATCGAAACGGCTTCACCAGATAGGCGACCACGCCGGCGTCACGCGCACTCTCGATGAGTGAGCGCTGACTGAAAGCCGTGAGCAAGACCACCACGGTGTTGGATCCCTTCAACGCCTTGGCGACCTCGATGCCGTCGAGTCCCGGCATCTTGACGTCGAGGAGTGCCAAGTCGGGTCGCAGGTCGCGGATCATGGTCAGCGCGTCGTCACCGCGCGCCGCTTCGCCCACGACGAGGTAGCCGTCGCCTTCGAGGATCTCCTTGAGATCGAGCCGGATGATCGACTCGTCGTCGGCGATGACGACGCGCTTATCCACGATCGTCCTCCGGCGTCCAGTCGCGAAGCAGTTCGTCGCGGGCCTCGACCAACTCACGGACCTCTTCGGCGCGCCGATTCATCTCGGCGTTGGCGACCGCCACGTGACGCGAGAGCTCGTCGTACTCGTGGGCCTGGAGCGGCGTCTCCGAGACCAGCGCGCGGATTCTCGAGTCCTCCAGTGCGTCGTTCCAGACCAGGACCTGCTCCTGGAGAACGTTCAGGCTCTCACGCGCCTGGTTGAGCTGGCGTTGCACGTCTTCCAGCCGTCGTTTGTACAGGCGCGAACTCATGGCGAGAGTCTAAATCGAGTCCTCGAGGTCCACCAGAACGGCGCCGCGCGCGAGCATCTCGGCCGAGGGTACGACGCCAAAGCCACCGGTCACCTCGTCGACCTCGCGCGAGTAGCCCTCGGTCACGACGTCGACGGGACCGAGGTCGCTCGGTTCTTCGACACAGCTGTTGGCCAGCGAACGATGCACCCGGCGCCCGTAGGGGGACTCGAAGAATCCCCCTACGTAGGGGCGAAGTCCCGCCTCTTGAGCACGGACGATGATCGTTCGCGCGTTCGCCAGGCCCCCGACGCGCGCCGGCTTGACGCAGATGATCTCGGCGGCCCGGTAGCGCACGATCTGACCCACGTCGCGGACGCTGCGCACACCCTCGTCGATGCTGAGCGGTACGTCCAACTGTTCGGCCAAGCGCGCCGAGTCGACGACGTTGCCCACCGCGTAGGGCTGTTCGACGGCCGCCACGTCGGCGACGTCACGGATCGTCGCGACCTGTTCGAGCACCTGAGCGTCGTCGCGGGCCGCGCAGTTGAAGTCCAACAAGACGGGCACCGTGAGTTCACCGAGCCGTCGAAGGGATGTTCGACTCAACGGTGCCGGCGAGATCTTGGCCCGCACACGGACGGTCTCGGGCGCGATGCTCCACGCCTCATCGTCGATCAATGAGACCGTGGACTGCAGTGGCGTGTGGAACCTCGGCGGCCACAACGAAGTGATCGCCGCTCGATCGACACGCAGTTCGCGTTCCAGCAGCGCCATCTCCAGGAGCGCGACCGCGGGGTTGCTCGCCGCGCGCGAACCGGCGAAACGCGCGACCCTCGTCCAGGACGGGAGGTCGCCTTCACGCTCAAGGATCTGCTGCAGTTGCGGCAGCACGAAGATGCGCACTTCGTCGATCACGTCGCTCAACGCGGCGTCGCCATTGAGCGCACGTGGTTGCGGCGCGACCTCTCCGAAGCCAGTGGTGCCGAGGTGCTCAACGGACAAGAAAAGACGTGAACGTTCCTCGTGGTGCTGTTCAGCGGATCGCACGGGATGGCGAATCGCTGTGTCTTGTCGCCACAAGGTCGCCTTCACCCTCGTCACACTAAGTCGCCTGTTATCGTTGTTCGCTCAGCCCGGATGGCGGAATCGGCAGACGCGGAGGCCTCAAAAGTCTTTACTCGAAAGGGTGTGTGGGTTCAAGTCCCACTCCGGGCACGTTTCGTCGCAAAGCAATCGTCGTGATCGGTCACGACATCGTGAACGCGTCGGCCGCCGTGACGGGCGTCGCGCGAGCGATTCGCAGCCGGGTGTTCCACGCCGCGTAGCCCCGTCCGACGCCGTACCAGCCAGCACTGAAGACGCTGACGTAGAACCCGACGGGCCAGTTCGATTCGTAGGCGCACGCCAGCGCCATCCAAATCGTCAACAGCGCGATGGCGACCGATCCGCACATCGCTCGGCCGGCGCGATCGGTGAAGCACTGCGCGGCGGCCGACGGGCCGATCATCAACGTGAAGATCAGCAACGCGCCCACCACGGGTACCGTCATCGTCGTCGCGCACGCGATGACGACGAGGAAGGCGATCTCCAGGCGTTGGGGGCGCAGTCCGCGCGCGGCGGCGACGTCAGGCGCGATCGACGCGAGCAGCAGAGGTCGATAGAGGACCGCGACCGCGACGATGCAGACCGCACCCAACACGATCACCGGTGCGAGTTCACTCGAACTGACACCTAATATCTCGCCGAAGAGCAGGGAGAAGATCTGGGGTTCGTACTGCGTGCTGAGACTTAAGAAGGCGGCGCCCAGGGCCAGCATCATCACCAGCGCCAGCGCCGTGACGGCGTCGGCCCTCCCGCGACGAGCGAGCCCGCCGATTCCCAGGGCCGCGGCGAAGGAGAAGACGCCGAGCCCGATGAGCGGATTGATCCCGATCAGGTTCGCGCCGGCGGCGCCGGCAAAGGCTCCATTGGGAATGGCGTGCGCGGGAAACGACGAGCCGCGCAGGACCACGAAGAAGCCCACGACGCCCCCGACGATCGCCACCATCGTCCCGACCTCCCACGCGTTCCACATGAAGCCCGAGAACATCACACGCTCGCTTCGGAGACGCCGCGCCGGTGGGAGGTCGCTTCGCGAAAGCCGCGGCGCACGAACGGGATCCCCGTGACCAGATAGCAGAGGAAGATCAGGGACACGATGAAGAAGCTGACGGGCAGGCCCTGACTGGAAGGGACCCAGTAGAAGCTGTCGTAGGCGAAGAGGATCCCGAGCCACGTGGCCGCGACACCCAGCGCTGCGGCCATCACGAGCGCCGGGCGAAGGCCCCTCGCAACGCGCACCGAAGCGGCGGCCGGCCCGATGAGCAGGGCGGTCGAAAGGATCGAGCCCACGGCGATGGACGAAAGGCCGACCGCCACCGCCATGGCGATCATGAATAACACACCGATCGCTCGCAGGTTGATGCCGCGAGCACGCGTCAAGTCCGCGCTCAATGAACTCATGAGCAGCGGACGGTTGATCGAGGTGATGATCGCCAGAGCGAAGGCACTGAGCACGATGACGAGCGGGACGCTCGACGGATCGAGGGTGAAGATCGATCCGAACAGGATCTGTTGCGTCGCTCCGGTGCTGGCGCTCTTGGTGGTGTCGAGGTACAAGAAGAGCGCCGCCAGACCCAGCGCGGTGCCCAACACGATCCCGGTCGCCACGTCGCGGCCCCGTTCGCGCTGCACACCGATGAGGTCCATCGCTCCCGCGCCGATCACCCCGCCACCGATGAAACCGAGTAGCGGACTGAGACCCAAGAAGAACGCGGCCGACCCGCCCGTCGTGGCGACGTCGGTCAATGCGTGTCCGGCGAATGCTTGACTGCGTATGACGACGAACACGCCGACCACCGCCGAGACGATCGCCGTCACTCCCCCGATGATCAGGGCGGTGCGCACGGGCCCGTTGGAGAAGAATCCCGGTTCAACGATGAAGTGCACGACGCTCAATTGACCGTGAGCGTCGCGTGTTCGGGGATGTCTTGGTTCTCTTGTCCCGGTTCGGCGACGACCAAGACGCGACCGTGCAGTTTCAAGACGTCGACGTGGTGACCGTAGAGCTGGCTCAGGACTTCGGAGCGGATGACTTCGTCGGTGGTGCCGCTCGCGGCTCGGCCGCCGGTCAAGTACACGACCCGGTCCATCACCGGGAGCAGGGCGTTCATCTCGTGCGCCGAGAGGACGATCGCGACCCCGTAGTCACGAGCGACCCGGTGCAGGAGCGCAACGACCTCCTGCACGCTCTTCGGGTCGAGATTCGCCAGCGGCTCATCGAGCAACAGCAGTTTCGGCTGGCCGATCAACGCGTGGGCGATGAATATTCGTTGCTGCTCCCCGCCCGAGAGTCCGCCGAGGCGATTGTCGGCGAAGCGCTCGGCATCGACGTCGTGCAGGATCTGATCGACGAGATCGCGTTGCCGTGGCGTTCGCCGCGTCACACCGTAGCGATGCGCGTCCAGGCCGAGTGCGACGAAGTCGCGTGCGCGCATCGGCACGTCGGGATCGACCACGATTCGTTGGGGCACGTACCCGAGCGACCGGTTGCGCGGCGAGATCGGCGAACCGGACACCAGGATGTGCCCCTCGTCCAGGCGCTGTAGTCCCAGGATCGCGCGGAGCAACGTCGTCTTACCGACGCCGTTGGAGCCGATCAGGCCGGTGAACTCTCCGGCGCGCACGTCGAAAGTCACGTGGTCGAGGATGCGACGACCACCGAGCGTCACGCAAATGCTGTCAACTTCAAGGACCGGTTTGTCGCTCATAGCTTCTCCGTTGATCGGTGTCGGGTTACTGCGGACTCGATGGCCTTCACCTCGGCCAGCATCCAGGTCTGGTAGTCGTAGCCCGGGGTGGGCATGGTCTCGTAGAGGCCCACCACCGGGACCCTCGCCGACAGAGCGCTCTGCTTGATGGTCGAGGTCAGTGAGTCGACGACCTGTTCGTTGTAACAGAAGACCTTGGCCTCGTGCTTGCTGAAGAAGCCTTCCTCGAGTGCGATGTCCTCCGGCGCCGGGTCGACCCCGTTCATGATGTCGGCCTGGAACACGAACGGCGTCAGGATCTTTGCGCCCATCGCCTTGAGTAGGTCGTCGGCGACCGGTTCGGTCACCGCGACGCGAGTGCCGCCGTACTTGGCCCGGAACGCCGCGATGGCGTTGAACCATGGCTGTAACGACGCGTCGAACGCCTTGAGATGCTGCTCGAAGTACGCGGCGTGACCCGGGTCGATCTTCTCCAAGTCTTTGGCGATGACGCCCGCAACCGCCGGCATCGTTCGAGGGCTGTACCAGAGGTGGGGATTGGGCGTGTCGCTCGGCAGGTCCAAGACTCGCTGGACCACGATCACCTTCCTCGTGGAGCTCGGTGACGCGGCCTCGATCTTGTTCATGAAGCCGTCGTAGCCGACGCCGTTCTGCACGATCAACTGGGCGCGACTGATCTTCTCCGCCACGGACGGACTCGCTTCGAAGGTGTGAGGATCCGTGTTCGGATTGCGCAGTACCGACGACACCGACACGTACTTCCCGCCGATCTGACTGAGCACATTGGCGTACTCGTTCTCGGCGCCGACCGCGACGATGACGCCGCTCTTCGTGCTCGCCGTGGCCTCCTTCGGCGGCGAGAGCGCGAGTACCGTCACGAGCGCAAACACGCATGACAGCGCGCCACTGCGAGCGAAGCGTCGAAAGCAGCCAGCGATTGGTCGCGGCGTCGTGGCGTTCACGGTCCAACGATAGAATGAGACTGAGTCTCATTACAAGCGAGAACGGATACCGGTGGGTCGAACATTCATGAAGTCGAAGAGTCGGGATGAGGAGACGTCACGTGCCAACCTTTGAGTCCGTCGACGACGTGCACGAGTTCGTCGACGTGCTCCTGCACCGGATCGATCAGCGCTACACCGTTGGTCGACGATCCGTGGTCGAACTGTTGGCGTCCTCCGAGCGACCGCTCAGCATCTCCGACATCGAAGCACAGCTGCCCGCGATTCCCCGAAGTTCGGCCTATCGACACCTCTCAGATCTCCAGCGAGCCGGCGTCGTGAGGCGAATCGCCGCGAGTGACGAGTTCGCTCGATTCGAGATGGCCGAGGACTTCCTCCATCACCATCATCATCTCCTCTGTTCCTCCTGTGGCCAGGTCATCGACGTGACGCCCACACACGCCTTCGAACGAACCGTGGCTCGCATGGTCAACGAACTCGCCGCCGAGCAAGGTTTCGTGGCGACCTCGCACGCCTTGGATGTCATCGGCCACTGTGCCAACTGCCAGCGACGGTGAGCACCGGAGACTTTCGCAACATCAACGTCCACCGTTCACGAACGATGCACGGTAGTGGTCGACTCGTCGACGCACTGTTACCGTGATGACATGTCAGATCCAGAGACTCCCGCGTTTCGTGACGACGTCGTCGCACTCTTCCCCGGCCAAGGTTCGCTGAGTGGAGGCGCCGGCGCCGAGTGGCAGTCGCCGCGCTTTTGGGAAGTCCTCGCGCGCGTCAGTGAGGCCGCACGACTCGACGTCGCCGCACTCTTACTCACCGCCTCAGACGAAGAGGTCGTACGTACCGACCGCGCGCAGATCGCCACCTTCGCCCTGTCCATCGTCGGCTACTACGACCTGATTGAGCGCGGTATTCGACCGCGCTACCTGCTCGGTCACAGCCTCGGTGAGTTCAGCGCACTCGTCGCCGCGGGTCTCCTCTCGATCGAAGACGGCGCGCGACTCATCGGCGTGCGCGGCGCGGCCATGGCTCGTGCCGCCGCCGCGACGGAAGGCTCCATGGTCGCGCTCATGGGGGGCGATGACGGTGCTCGAGCAGCGCTCGAGGGACTCGATGGCGTCTGGGTGGCCAACATCAACGGCACCGGACAGATCGTCGTGAGCGGGACGCGCGCCGGCCTCGATGACCTCCTCGCGCGACACAAGGAGCTCGGGTGGCGTCGCGCGACGCCACTTCCGGTCGGTGGCGCGTTCCATTCACCGCTCATGGCGCCCGCCCAAGAGGAACTCGACAAGGCACTCACCAGCGTTGAGTGGGATTCGACGGAGTCAATCCTGATCTCCAACGTCGACGCCGCGGTGCACGTCTCGTCCGACGAGTGGCGTGAACTGCTGTCGCGACAACTGACCTCACCGGTCGAGTTCTTCGAAGCGACGCTGGCGTTGCCCGAGTCGGTGACGACCACGATCGAGATGCCGCCGAGCGGCGTCCTTACCGGACTCACGAAACGAATCCGTCCGTTCGAGCGACAGTTTGCGCCCGCGACGCTCGCCGATCTCGAAGGAATCGAACTATGAGCCGACACGTCATCGTCACCGGAGCGAGTCGCGGTATCGGTGCGGCGATAGCGCAGTGGTTCATCGACCACGGCGACCGGGTCGTGGCACTGTCACGCTCCGGTGAGGCACCGAGCGGTTGTGCCAAGACCTTCAGCGTCGACGTCGCGAACTCGAGCGCCGTGAACGACGCCGTCAAGGCAGCGATCGCTGAGTTCGGTCCCGTCGAGGTCGCCGTCATGAACGCCGGCGTCACCCGTGACGGCCTCGCCATGCGGATGTCCGACGATCAGTGGCGTGAGGTGCTCTCGACCGACCTCGACGGTGCCTTCTACGGCGCGCGCGCCACGATGGCCTCGATGGTGCGTCAGCGAGCGGGCTCGATCATCTTCATCGGTTCGATCAGTCCCTTCGTCGGCGTGCCCGGACAGGCGAACTACGCCGCCGCCAAGGCCGGCCTCGTCGGCCTGGCGCGGGCCCTCGCCAAGGAGGTCGCGTCGCGCGGCATCACGGTGAACGTCGTGGCGCCGGGACTCATCGAAACGGACATGACCAACGATCTGGGCGCGGCCAAGGACGCCATGGCCGCGATGATCCCCATGGACCGCATTGGCCAGCCGAGCGATATCGCAGGGGTTGTCGGGTTCCTCGCCAGTAACGAGGCGCGTTACGTCACCGGCGCCGTCATCGCGGTCGATGGCGGCCTCGCCATGGGTCTCTAAATGTCGGTCCCCGGGCGGGCTTTTAGTACGATAGAGCGACAGAAAAAAGGGGCAATTCCATGGACCGCAACGAAGCACTCAGCAAGTTCACCGACGCAGCCGTCGAAGTCTTGGCGGTCGACCCATCGAAGGTGACACTCGAAGCCTCTTTCAGTGACGACCTCGGCGCCGACAGCCTCGACCTGGTCGAACTGGTCATGGCCCTCGAAGAGACCTTCGACATCGAAGTCGCTGAAGACGAACTGAAGGACATTCGCACGGTCGGCGAAGCCTTCGAACTGATCTACGCCAAGCTGTAGTGCGCGTCGCGGTTACGCCCACGGGGCCAGTTGCGGGCTACCGGGTCGCGGTCACCGGCTTCGGCGCGATCAGTTGCGCCGGCGTCGGTGTTGAGGCCCTCTGGACCGCTCTTCTCAAGGACACCGCGCCCGAAAGCAAACGCATCGCACCCTTCGACGCGACGCACATCGGGGGACCGAAGGTACTGCGTCGATTCGATCCCTTCTCGCTCTACGCACTCATGGCCGCCGACGAGGCCTGGCGCCAGAGCGGCCTGGCCGGCCCACTGGTGGACGCCGGCAGCATCGTCACGACCGGGATCGGTGGACTCCAGACCGTCATCGAACAGTTCCGCGTGCTGTCAGAAAAAGGACCGGATCGCGTCTCGCCCTTCATGGTGCCGATGATGATGCCCAACGCCGCCACGGCCGCGGTGTCGATGCGCTTCGGGCTGGGCGGGCCGTGCGAGACGGTGACGACCGCCTGCGCGGCCGGCACCCACGCGATCGGCAACGCCGCCCGACTGGTCGCCACCGGGCGTAGCACCGTGGCCGTCGCCGGCGGCGCCGAAGCAGTCATGGTCGAGATCGCCGAGGCCGGATTCCGCAACATGACCGCGCTCAGCAACACGGAGTTCTCTCGACCCTTCGACGTCGGCCGTGACGGCTTCGTCATGGGTGAGGGCGCCGGCATATTGATCCTGGAAGAGTGGGAGCACGCGGTCACTCGCGGCGCCACGATCTACGCCGAGGTCCTGGGCGCGGCATCGACGGCCGACGCGCACCACATCACCGCTCCCGACCCTTCGGGCCACGGCGCCATTCGTTGTATGGAACTCGCGCTCGAAGACGCCGGCGTGTCGGCGAGTGACGTCTCGCACATCAACGCGCACGGCACCTCGACACCGCTGAACGACCTCGCCGAATCGGTGGCCGTTCGCAAGGTCTTCGGTGACGTCGCTCCCCCGGTGACGTCGATCAAGGGCCACCTGGGTCATTCGCTCGCCGCGGCGGGCGCCCTCGAGGGCGTCGCCTCGGTGATGACGTTGGTCAACCAGGTGATCCCTCCGACCGCCGGCACGACGAACGTCGATCCCGAGGTCGGACTCGACGTCGTGATCGGCGAGCCCCGAAAGGCCGACGTCGAAGTGATCCTGTCGAACTCCTTCGGCTTCGGCGGCCACAACGGCAGCGTCGTCTTTCGCCGCGCGCACCTCTAGGGGCTACATCGGCCACTCGTCGTGGTGACGCACCGCGTAGGTATTGTCAAAGGCCCACCGGGCGTTGGCGATGAACTGTCCCAACAGCACCGGATCCTTCTCGCCCACGGACTTCTCCACGCCGGCGCGCACGTCGACACCCCACACCGGATAGTTCTGGACGATGTCGACGACGTTGGAGGGCGTGAGTCCGCCCGAGGCGATGATCGGTGTACGCACCTCCTGGTCACTGAATAACTCCAGGCAGTCCATGAGCGAGTAGTGGTCGTCGGACTCCGGCACCACCAGATAGTCAATACCCGACAGCGCGCTCACCAGATCGTGATTGGCCGTGCTCGGCAGACTGCGCAACACCGTGTTGACGCGCTCTGAGACGTAGGCGATCTCCTCGCTGGCCACCGTGCCGTCGATCTGGACCGCCGTCAACCCGAGCGTGTTGGCGATCTCCACGATTCTCTGGGGCATCTCATTTCGAAAGACCCCGACCGAGATGGCACCCACCGGGAGGCGCCGCACAATGTCGTGGGCCGCGTTGACCGAGATCTGGCGCGGCGTCGGTCCGAAATCGAACCCGACGGCGCTCGCGCCGAGTCCGATGGAGAACAGCGCGTCGTCTTCGGTGGTCACGCCGGAGACCTTGATGAATATGCCCTCAGTATTCAACCGCACGTGTCGACCCCTTGGCCCCCACGATAACGGCACCCACCGAGCGCCGTCAGGCGGTCTCCTCGACGGAAACGTCGGTGGCGAGGCTGAGCTCTTCGCTCGCGAACAGACTCCGGTGCGCGAATCCCAATCCGACGACGGCGTCGCCGCGACGACTCGCCGTCGTGAGACCCGAGGTTCCAACGGGACCCTTGGCGGTGAGTACTTCATCGATGCGAGCGACACTCGGTCCACTCACGTGAACCAATCGCCACGGAACACTCGAGCCGCGCGCGTCGAGTCGACCGACGAGCTCTTGACCGGTGAAGCATCCCTTGGTGAACGAGACCGTCGAGGAGACGAAGGAGGCGCCGAAGGATTGCGGCGTCAGCGCTCGGGCGAACTCGGCGGGACCGGGTCGTCGTGCCTCGATCTGTTCGTCGGTCGTTTCATACGGTCCGTGTTCGGCGTCGCTCAACTCCAGCGTGCACGCGGTGCGAAGTAAGAAGCGACGAAGACGCGTCAACGCGGCGTCGCCAAGCGCTCGCGGGACCGTCAATTCGTAGCCGTCGGGCGTCGCCACGATGAAGAGCGACGTGATGACGATGCCGTCGGGCGCGAGGAGGAGCGACCACGCACCGCTCGGCGCGATCGCCGCGAGGTCTTGGCTCAACTGCCCCTGGAGGAACGACTCGGCCTCGGCTCCACCGGCGACGATGCGCGACCAACGTGGTTGAACGTCGAACTCGGTGTCGGTCATCGTATCCATCGACCATTACAGTATTCGCCAGCGCGCGAGACGCTCCCAAGCCAAAGGACCACGTCGATGAGCATGCAGAACGAACTCAACACGATCACCTCGACGATGAACGACCTCTCTCGTCGTGTCACGGCACTGGTCGAGACGGAGGGTTCGGCGATGCCGCCCGACATCTACTCCGAGCTCGTGGCGGCTGAGCGAACGCTCGGAGCACTACTGCGACGCCTCAATCGCGTCGTCGGTCGAATCGCTTGACGCGACGGTAACCTGCGCTCATGACCGATTCGTGGCAACGCAGCCACTCGCTGACGCCCGAACGTCGTCTCGAAGTATTGAATCTCCTCAACCGCACCGAATCGCTGATCGGGCGCGAAGCCATCGACGAAGGGCGTCGTCGAATCGTCGTGCACGGCTGGCGGGCCGAACATTGGTTGCTGTATCACGAAGGACTGCTCGTCAAGTACGCCATGGCGACCGGGACCAAGAACGCCACGGTCGAGATGTGCGGCGGCGGCATCGACGAGGAGCTGCTGCAGAACCTGTTGGAGCATCACGAGTCCCTGGACTGGTGGACGAGGGGTTCGATGGTCCCGGTCCACTCACAGTGTCAGGTCGTTCGAACGTTGCAACTCATGCAGGTCGCCTTGCCCGTCGACACCGTGGCAGTACCTCCCGGAGCGACACTTCGCAACTACGAGCCGGGTCGCGACGAGGACGCGTGGCTCGAACAGAACAACGCCGCATTCGCCGATCATCCCGAGCAGGGCGCCTGGCTGCGTTCGGACCTCGATGAGCGAACGAGCGAGCCGTGGTTCGACCCGTCGGGATTCTTGCTCTTGGAGATCGACGGACGACTCGCGGCCTCGTGTTGGACCAAGGTGCACGAACTCCACCCCGACCGTTTCGGTGAGATCTACATCATCTCGGTGCATCCGGACTTTCAGGGACGCAACCTCGGACGCGTCATGGTGACCCAAGGTCTCGACGTCCTGCGGAAGAAGGGCGTCTCGACGGCGATCCTCTTCGTCGAGCAGTCAAACGTGGGGGCGCTGAAACTCTACGAGTCACTCGGATTCAAGGTCGAACGCGACGACCGGTTGCTGCACTTTCACCGCGACTAGTGATAGCCGACGAGTCGGCCGATGCCGTACGTGACGGCCGCGGCTAAGGCGCCCACCATGATTTGGCGCAGTGCCCACTTGAAGACGCCGTTGCGCGTGAACCAGCCGATGACGCCGCCGACGACACCGGCACTCAGTACCGCCAGTCCGATCGACCACACGACGGGATCGCCATTGGTCGTCACGATCCACGGCAACAACGGGATGAGCGCGCCGAGACAACAGAAGATGAGTGAGGAGATCGCCGCGCCCCAGGGCGACCCGGTCGTCGAGGGATCGACGCCCAACTCTTCTCTTGCGTGCGTACGAAGCGCCATCTCCGGGTCGCGCATGAGATCGACCGAGAGACGACGGGCGAGGTCCGCGTCGATACCGCGTGAGACGAAGAGTTGACGCAACTCCTCTTGCTCTTGGTCCGGTGACTCCTCGATTGACTTTCGCTCGACGTCGATCTCGTACTCGAGCAACTCCTTTTGAGCGCGTACCGAGATGTACTCCCCGCTCGCCATCGAAAAGCCCCCCGCGACCAGGCCGGCCAGGCCGGCCAGTCGGATGATGTTGTGACCGGGATTCGCCCCGGCGAAGCCCAGAATCAGAGACGTGTTCGTGACCAAGCCGTCACTGATGCCGAAGACCGAGGCGCGATACCAACTCCCCGCCACATTGCGGTGTTTCTGGGAGTGGAAGCTGTCGCTCATCGCCCAATCCTACGGCGAGGTGACGTGGTCTCCATCGAAGAACGATTGTCTAAAGTTGAACCTGGAGGTTTCTATGACGACGCACGTGAACAGCATCGAAGAGTTGACACCGCTCATCGGCACGCACCTGGGCTACAGCGACTACCGCACCGTGACCCAGGAGCAGGTGAACCTGTTCGCCGACGCCACCGGCGACCACCAGTGGATCCACGTGGACCCCGAACGCGCGAAGGCCGGTCCCTTCGGCGGTCCGATCGCTCACGGGTACCTCACGCTGTCCTTGATCCCGGTGCTGCTGGGCGGCGTCATGAGCGTCGGCGGCGTCGCGATGGGTGTGAACTACGGCAGCAACAAGGTTCGGTTCACGAGTCCGGTGCCGGTCGGCTCCGAGGTTCGCGCCGGTGCGACGTTGGCGTCGGTCGAAGAGGTCGCCGGCGGCGTCCAGGTCGCGCTCGACGTGCTCGTCGAAGTAAAGGACGCGCCCAAGCCGTCGTGCGTCGCCCAAGTGGTCTATCGCTACTACCGCTGAACTCGTTGTCCACCTCACTCCCCCAAGGCGAAGAGAAGACCCGCCAGGTCCGGGCCATGTTCGACGCCATCGCGTCGCGCTACGAGTTGGTCAACAAGCTGATGACCTTCGGTCTCGACTCTCGCTGGCGCCGTCGAGCGGTCAGCGATCTCCGTTTGCCGCGTCAAAGCGTCGTGCTGGACATCGCCGCGGGCACCGGGGACTTCACGCGCGAGCTGGTTCGACAGGGACACGTCCCCGTCGCCACCGACCTCAGTTACGGGATGCTGCACGCCGGGAGAGCGATGGACGAGCGCGTCCAGGCCGACGCGTCACTCCTCCCTTTTCGAACGGCCGGCTTTGACGGCGTCACGTGCGGCTACGCACTGCGCAACTTCAGCGATCTGGCCGCCACGTTCGACGAGATGGCCCGCGTCACGCGCCCCGGAGGGCGCCTCTCGCTCCTCGAAGTCGCCGAGCCGCGTTCCGGACTCTTTCGCGCCGGTTTTCGCCTGTGGTTCCGCCGCGTCGTACCGTTCATCGGTTCGCTCGTTTCGGACCGTGCCGCCTATCACTACTTGCCGCAGTCCACGGCGTACCTGCCGGCGAGTGAAGAGATCGTCTCGATGCTGAACCGTTCGGGATTCGCCGCGGTGAATCACCGTCGAGTCATGGGTGGGCTCTCACAACAGTTCGTCGCCACGAGGTCGTCGTGAGGTTCCAACGTCATCGCATCGCCAAGCAGTCACTCGAAGCGCTCCGCAGCATCGGCGCGCGCGACGGATGGTTGATTGAAACCGCCGACGTCATCCGGGTCGGCTTCGGCGACGCGGTCGATCACGTGGTGCTGGAACACGGCCTCGATGCGCCCTTCGACGCGACGTCGACACTGCGCCGACACGAGATGGTCGGTGAGGACGGACCGCCGGGAACGGGTGTCATCGCATTTGGCGCGTTACCCTTCGACCGTTCCGCTCCCAGCCAACTGGACGTGCCGGAGTACTGCATAACCCAGAGCGTCGACGGCGACGCGTGGATCACCAGCCTCGAGGGCTCGAACTCGTGGGAGGAACTACTCGCGCGAGCGACGCCACC
>Ga0302276_10001847_pt1 | contig 18920 bp, 15 predicted proteins | sample III_Bog_N2_3_FD_198768 | JGI IMG/M metagenome (GOLD analysis project Ga0302276, IMG submission 198768) | Peat permafrost microbial communities from Stordalen Mire near Abisko, Sweden - III_Bog_N2_3 | ecosystem: Environmental > Terrestrial > Soil > Wetlands > Peat | place: Sweden: Abisko...
ACCGGCTCGGACAGCCCCGGCCCGGCAGGGCGCGGCGCAGTCGACGGCGGCGCCGCCGGCGGTTCAGCAATAGCGGGGGGAACGCGGTACGGGGCCGGAACCGGATTCCGCTCCGGCCGAAATGCGTATGCGGGTCATTTGCGGGCCTTCCATTCGCAAAACCGGTATCCATTTTTGCGCAATACGCGATAAGGTCGCGCCGAACTTCTGGTGCGAATCTCACACCCGTAACTGCCGGAGAAATTCACGCGATGGCGCTGTCGAGCATGACCGGTTTTGCCCGCAGCCATGGTGCCAGCGGACCCTACGCCTTCGAATGGGAGTTGAAATCGGTCAACGCCAAGGGCTTCGACCTGCGGATGCGGTTGCCGCCCGGCTGGGACGATCTGGAAGCCTTCGCCAAGAAGCGTGCCGGAGAGGTATTGTCGCGCGGCACGGTGTACGCGAATTTGACCGTCAAGCGCGCGGGCGCGGCTTCGACCATCCGCATCAATGAGGAAGTGCTGGCGTCGATCGTCAAGGTGGCGGGCGTGCTCGCCGGCAAGATCGACGCGGTGGCGCCGAGCATCGATGGGTTGCTGGCGATCAAGGGCGTGATCGAGGTCGTCGAGCCGGAATCCGACGAGGCCGAGGAACAGGCGGCGAAGGCGGCCGCCGGAGCGGCGTTCGACCAGGCGCTTCTGGATCTCGTCGAGATGCGCCAGCGCGAGGGCGTGACGCTCGGACAGATCCTGATCCAGCGTATGGATGAGCTCGAGCGGCTGGCCAGGAACGCCGAGGCCGCGCCGGGCCGCAAGCCCGAAGCGATCAAGGCGCGGCTGGCCGAGCAGATCGCGGCGCTGCTGGAAACGTCCGATCGCTTCGATCCCGACCGGCTCAATCAGGAGGCGCTCATGATCGCGGCCAAGGCCGACATTCGCGAGGAACTCGACCGCATCGCCTCGCACGTCTCGCAGACGCGCGAGATGATCGGCAAGGGTGGCCCGATCGGACGGCGGCTGGATTTCCTGGCACAGGAGTTCAACCGCGAGGTCAACACCTGCTGCTCCAAGTCGAACGATCTCGAATTGACCAACACCGGACTTGCGATGAAGAACGTCGTCGAGCAATTCCGCGAACAGGTTCAGAATCTGGAGTAGGGCATGACCGCGGGCGGCCACGGCTTCGACGGGGTTGAGCGGCGCGGACTGATGTTCGTGCTGTCGTCGCCGTCCGGTGCGGGCAAGACCACGCTGTCGCGGCTCTTGATCGATCGCGCGCCGGGACTGAAGATGTCGGTGTCCGCGACCACGCGGCCGATGCGGCCCGGCGAAGTCGACGGCCGCGATTATCACTTCATCGCCAAGGCGGATTTCGAGCGGATGGCCAGGCAGGGCGATTTGCTGGAATGGGCCACCGTGTTCGACAACCGCTACGGCACCCCGCGCGCGCCGGTCGAGGCGGCGCTTTCGGCGGGGCAGGACGTGCTGTTCGATATCGACTGGCAAGGCACCCAGCAATTGCGGGAAAAGGCCCGTGCCGATGTCGTCAGTGTCTTCATCCTGCCGCCGTCCGCCGCCGATCTGGAAAAGCGGCTGCACTCCCGCGCGCAGGATTCCGACGAGGTGATCCGCGGGCGGATGAGCCGGGCCAGCCACGAATTGAGCCATTGGGCTGAATACGATTATATCGTGATCAACCACGACATCGACGCGGCGTTCGCCGAAGTGCGGTCGATCCTGATGGCCGAGCGGCTGAAGCGCGAACGCCGGACCGGCCTGACGACGTTCGTGCGCGAGTTGCAGCGGCAGCTCGAGAAATAGTCCCGAGAAATAGTTCCGAGAACCAGTTCTCTGTCAGGTCGGAGCCCGCCTGGACAATTGCGAGATGAATTCGGCAATGCGCTCGCTCGCGTCGTTCAGGTCGGCGTCGGCGGGTTGGTCCAGGTCGCGCGGAAAACCGGCGCGGCGCGGGACGACGTCCGGGGCCGGAGGATTTGACCGCTTGATGCCGTGATCATCGCTCCGTTCCCAGATCTGGTCCGGCCGCAACCGCCGCCTGGATGGGCGCCGCGCGCCGCCGAGTTTGAAGACGATTGCCGCGGTGATGCCAGCGAGCGCCAGCGCCCCTGTCATCACGCCGAGCAGCTTCGGGACCGACGGAGGCAGGCTTTGCGATGTATCGGCTGCGGCAAGCGGCACAGCGGCCGCGGTAACCGGCACAGCGGCGGCCGCAACCGGCGCGGGCGCCGCCACTGCATTTGGCGGCAGGTTGGCGGCAAGCTCGATCGTCGCGGGTTGCGGACCCGTTGCGGGACCCACGCCCGATGTCTCGGGCCAACGCGAGGCGAACAACGATTGCGGCGGCTGCGCGGCCGGCGCAAACCCATCATTTGCCGTTGCCGTCGCCGTCGCCGTCGGCATCGTGGCGAAAGGGGCATCGCTGTTCTTCTGCGGTGCGATGCTGGTTCGCGCGGGCAGCTCGGCGTGAGCGTCGGCGAGCGATCGCGGCGTGGCGCCTTCCGCCTTCGGCGGCGCCGGCGTTGCCGGGAGCGAGGGATTCGGTGCGGCGGTCTGGGTCTGCTGTTCGCCTTCCGGCCGCAGATACCAGCAATGGCGTTTGGTTCCATGCTCGATGCGATAGTACCAGTGGCTGCCCCCGGGGGGGTCGTCCTTCGGTGCGGACAAGCAGTCATCGGCGCGGGCTGCGCCGAGTGGCAGCGTTGCAACACAGGTACCCGCGAGAACACTGGCGAAAATGGCGGACACGAATTTCGCGGTTCGGTTGGACATGGCAAACTCCGGCGATGCGACGCGATACTGCATGCCAAATCTCGCCAAAAACTTGGGTGGCAATGAGCCGCAATTCCGGAGCGGGTAGGGCTTAATTTAGGCTCGCATCTAAAGCGTTTTCCAGCGAAGTGGAAACCGGTTCGCGTTAAGAAAACGCGTCAAATCAAGAATCTAGAGCCCCGTTTCGATTCAACGGAAACGGCTCTAGCGGTCGCAGCACGCCGGTGCGGGCCGAAAAGGCGCCGGCGGGCGTCGCGAAAAGCCGCATTCGCCGGAGCAAGTTCAGTCGCTCTCCAGCACGTCGCTGAACAGCACGTATCGCGATCCATCGAAGCGCACCAGCCGCATCTGTTTGATCGGGCGCAGATCCCCAAGCGTGGTCCTGAGCCGGATTCCCGGCAGCAGCAAGGGCAGTTCCATGTCGAGATGGGAGGCCTGCTTCATGACGTTCTCGCGGGTGAGATTGTCGCCGCACTGCTTGAGCAGCTGCACCACGGCGAAACCGATATTGTAGCCGTAGGGCGCGTAGTAATCGCTCTTGTCGACGCGCGGATTGTATTTGTCCATCCACAGCTGCCAGGCCTTCATCGCCGGATCGTCCCGCCACTGCGGATCGGCCGGGTCCTTCTGATAGGCCACGGAGATGATGCCCTTCGCCGCCTCGAAGCCAGCCGGCCGGATCGCCCCGGCGATCGAGGAGCCGACGCTGACCACGAATTCCTGCGGGTGCCAGTCGACGTCATAGGCCTTGCGGATCGCCTGCGCGGAGAATTTCGGCACCGTGGCGATGAAGAACACATCGGCTCCGGAAGCCTTCAGCGAAACCACCTGGGAATCGACGGTGGGGTCGCTGGTGTTGTAGGTCTGCGTCGACACGATCATCGTCGCCGCCCTGTCGCCGAGGCCCCGTTTGAAGCCCAGCAGATAGTCGCGGCCGAGGTCGTCGTTCTGCGCCAGGATTCCGATCCGGGCGTCGGGTTTCGTCGTCAGGATATATTTGGCGTAGATCTCGCCTTCGGACGCATAATGCGGTGTCCAGCTCATCGTCCACGGATAGTGCTCGGGGTCGTTGAAGACGGTTGCGCCCGAGCCGACGAACAGATGCGGCACCTGCTTCTGGTTGATGTATTTGACCACGGCCATGTTGGTGGCGGTGCCCACCGGGTTGACCAGAAACAGCACTTCGTCGCTTTCGATCAGCCGCCTGATCTGCTCCACCGTCTTCGGCGGGCTGTAGGCGTCGTCGAGGCTGATGAAATTGATCTTGCGCCCGTTCACCCCGCCCTGTTCGTTGATCATCGCGAAATAGGCGGTCAGGGAGATAGCGCCGGCCGAATAGGCCGATGCCGGGCCGCTATAGGGCGTGGTGGTCCCGATCTTGATTTCGCTGTCGCTGGCGCCGGGACCGTAGTGCTTCTGGGCCAGCGCCGGCGTCGCGGCCAGCGCCAGTGTCACGGCCGCAACCGCGGCCAGCGTGAAGCGATTGCTCCGGGCCTCTGCAATCCAAGCCATCCGTATCCTCCCTGTTCAAGTGAGGCTTAGGTGGCACTCCGCCTCTTTTGGCGAGGCTTATGAGATGCTCTGCCTCAGTTCTTCAACACGATGCGTCCAACGACTTTTCCGGCGCGCAATTCCTCGATCCATTTCTGGACCTCGGTCATCGGCTCCTCTTTCATCGGCGTCGGCTTGATCTTGCCGGCGCGCGCCAGCGCCATCAATTCATGGGCCTCGGCCAGCGTCCCGACCATGAAGCCCTCGATGGTCATGCGCTTGTAGATCCATTGTACCATAGGCAGGCTGAAATTGCCGCCCATCAGGCCGGACACCACGATCTTGCCGCCGCGCGCGACCACGGACACCGCGAACGCCATCGACTTCTCGTTGCCGGCGAAATCGACGATCTCGTCGAACCCGCCCTCGGTTTCCCTGATGATGCGCTTGACGACATCCGCTTCAGAAGGGTCATAGGCCACCGCGGCGCCGTTCTGCAGCGCCGCCTCGCGTGCGGCCGGGCTGAGGTCCGCGACCGAGATTTTCTGCTTGAACATCGTCTGCGCGAACGACAGCCCCATCATGCCGACGCCGCCGAGGCCGATCAGCAGCAGATTGCGCTGCCGCGGCCGGTCGATCAGCCGCTTCAGCGCGCCATAGGCGGTCACGCCGGAGCACATCAGCGTCGCCGCCTGATTGACCGGCAGCGGATCGTAATCCAGCAGATATTTTGCATCCGGCACCAGCACGTGGCTGGCGAACCCGCCGTCGATGGAGACGCCGAGGAAGCGTTGCTTGAGGCAGAGATTCTCGTCGCCATTGGCGCAGTCGCGGCACTGGCCGCAGCCGATCCACGGAAATACCGCCTTCCTGGCACCGATCAGGTCCTTCGAAGCATCGGCGCCGACTTCCTCGACGACCCCGGCGATCTCGTGTCCCAGCGTGAACGGCAGCGTCATACCGCGGGTGGTGTCGAGCCGCTTGCCGCCGCCGAGATCGGCGTAACCGTCCTGGATGTGCAGGTCGGAATGGCACAATCCGCAACGCTCGATCCGGACCAGCACTTCCCTGGCTTGCGGCTTCGGGGTCTCGACGATGGTTTCACACAGTGGCGCATCGAATTTGACCAGTGATTGACGTCGCATCAGCGCCATGGTGCTTCTCTCCTTACGGCACGTTCGGTTTTGTGTTCCGTATATCGGTCAATTCCCGGGCCATGGCAACAAAGCCGGAGATCGGAATGGTCTCGGCGCGCCGCGTCGAGTCGACATCCGCGGCGGCGGCCAGCCGGGCGGGGTCGACCGCCAGCGACTTGAGGCTTTGCCGCAGCATTTTGCGGCGCTGGCCGAACGCCGCCGCCGCCACCTGCTCGAGCGTCCTGCGGTCGCACGGCTCTGGCGCGTTGCGCGGCACCAGCCGCACCACCGAAGAGGTGACCTTGGGTTGCGGCACGAAGGCCGCCGGAGAGATGTCGAACATGATCTTGGTCTCGGCGCGCCAGTTGGCGAGCACGGCCAGCCGTCCATAGGCTTCGTCGTTTTCGCGCGCGACGATCCGTTCGGCGACCTCGCGCTGGAACATCAGCACCATCATGTCGAACCAGGGCGGCCACGGCTCGGTCGACAGCCAGTCGATCAGCAGCGCGGTGGCGATGTTGTAGGGCAGGTTGGCAACGATCTTGGCCTTGGTGGCCCCGAGCAGCGGCCGCGGATCGAACGATTGCGCGTCGGCGCAAACGATCTCGAGCCGTCCCGGATATCGCCTGGCAATCTCCTCGAGCGCCGGCAGCGCGCGCTGGTCGCGCTCGACCGCGATGACATGCCGCGCCCCCAGCGCCAGCAAGGCGCGGGTCAGCCCGCCGGGCCCGGGACCGATCTCGACGACGGTGGCGTCTTCCAGCGGGCCCGCGGCGCGCGCGATCCGGGCGGTGAGATTGAGGTCGAGCAGGAAATTCTGGCCGAGCGATTTGCGGGCCGACAAAGCATGCTGGCGGATGACCTCGCGAAGCGGCGGAAGGTCGTCGATCGCGCTCATGCCGGCTGCGTCGCCGCCATGCGGGCGGCCAGCCGCAGCGCCGCGATCAGGCTGGACGGATTGGCCTTGCCGGTGCCGGCGATGTCGAAGGCGGTGCCGTGATCCGGCGAGGTGCGAATGAACGGCAATCCCAGCGTGACGTTGACGGCGTCGTCGAATGCGATCGTCTTGATCGGGATCAGCGCCTGATCGTGGTACATGCAGATCGCACAGTCATAGGTTTTGCGCGCGGCGGCGTGGAACATGGTATCCGCCGGCAGCGGACCGCGGACGTCGATGCCCTGGCCGCGCAGGATTTCGACGGCCGGCGCCACGATGTCCTGGTCCTCGGTACCGAGCGAGCCGTCTTCGCCGGCATGGGGGTTGAGACCGGACACCGCAAGGCGCGGGTTGGCGAGGCCGAAGCGGGATTTCAGATCGGCGACCACGATGCGCGCCGTCGATACGATCAACTCGCTCGAGAGCTGCGCGATCGCGTCGCGCAGCGAAAGATGAATGGTCGCGGGCACGACCGCGAGGGCAGGGGACCACAGCATCATCACCGGCTGGGGCGTGCGGGCCGCCGTCGCCGCCAGCTCCGCGAGAAATTCGGTGTGACCGGGATGCCGGAAGCCCGCGCGATAGAGCACGCTCTTGGCAATCGGGTTGGTGACGACGGCGCCGGCGCGCCCGGCGACGACGTCGCTGACCGCCTGGCGAATCGAAGCGATGGCGGCGTCCGCGCTGGTGCCGTCCGGCTGCCCGGGCTGCGCGGTCGCGGCGTGGCCGGTGGCCACGACCGGCAAGGCATCCGGAAAGGTTGCGGCGGCGTCTTCGGCGCCAACCTCGGCGAGCCTGATGTCGAGCCCGAGCGCCTTCGCCCGATGACCAAGGGCGTCGCGGTCGCCGAGAACATAGAATGCCGGGAGCTTCAGCTCATTGCGGCGCAGCCACGCCTGGATCGTGATATCGGGCCCGATACCCGCCGGTTCGCCTGTGGTCAGCGCGAGGGGCTTTGCCATGCGTCAACGATATTCGATCATCGCGGCTTTTCGGATTTCCTGCAGGTACGCCTTCGACTTCGTCTCGTATTTGTCGGCGTACATCTTTTCCCGGATTTCCTTCTTCTTCGGCGAATCGACGGTGGTCGGATTGCGTCCGCACAACACCACCATCTCCACACCCTGTTTGGTGACCTCGGGCGCGGTCAAATGGCCGATCGGGGTTTTGTCGAGCACTTCGCGAAGAACCGGAGGTATGTCGGCCGATGTCTTGGACACGATATCGCGGATCGCGGCGTTCGGCATCGCCTTGAAGAAGGCGTTCGCCTCGGCGCAGCTTTGCACGCGGGCGCGCAGCGCCTCGGCCTCTTTCTGCCGTGTCTCGAAAGCGGCGGGCGCGGAACCCTTCGGAACCAGCAGCACGATCGGCTGCATCTTGTATTCGAAGGCGTCGGCCTGTTCCTTCTCGTCGCTGCCACCTTCGCGGACAGCGGCCACGACCTCCTTCTCGCCGACCTGCAGGCTCTCCTTGAATCGCCCGCGCACCAGGCTGGTCCAGACCATGTCGGCCTTGATGCGATCCTTCAGCGTGTCGGGCCGGATGCCCTGGCTTTCGAGGGATTTCGTCAGTTGCTCGGGCGTGATCCGCATCCGCGAACTCATCGACGCATAGGCCTGATCGATGTCGGTGGAGGTGGGATCGACGCCGAATTTCTTGGCTTCCTTGATCTTCAGCTTCTCATCGACCAGGTCGTTGATCACCTGCTGGCGGTCGGCGGGTTTGTGAGTCGACAGGACGTTCAGTTTGCTGCGCTGCTCGATATCGTAGCTGGTGATGGGATCGCCGTTGACCATGACGGCGACCGATTGCGCATGCGACGGCGAAGCGCAGGCCATCACGGCCAGCGTTGCGACGCACGCCAGCCGGCGAGGCGATAGCCGATGAAGGAAATTGGTCGTCATGGTCATCTTCGTTCATCAACCGATTCGAATTGGAGCTGCGCCGGGAATTCGTTCTCCGGGGAGCGCGCCGGCGACGGCGGGTCTACTGAAGGCCGCCGCTGCTACCCCCCGCGGCCGAATTGGCGATGGTGCGCAAGCCGATCTGCAGCATATAGGCGTGGCCGAGGATCGGCGGCGAGGTGGTCGTGGCGTAGGAGTAGGAGGTAACGTAGTTGGCCGCCAGCACGAAGCAGTCGTCCACATAGCCGGCGCCGATGACATACTGGTTGATCTGGTTCGCGACCAGATCCCAGCGCGCGGATCCCGTCACCACCCAGTTCGATGCCACCTTCAGCGAAGCGCTGCCGAGAATGCCCTCGCGGCGCGTCAGGTATCCGAGGTCCGGTTGGGCGGCATAGTCGCCATACATCATGCTGACCGACCAGCGATCGAAGTTGGCGCGGCCTTCGGCCTCGAAGCGCTGGACTTCCCCGGTCGCCTGATCGAGTCGGGCGCGGGTGCTGAAAGTATAGGTTCGGTTCGGCGAATAGCTGAGGCTGGCGACGTAATCGGATTTCGGGGTCGCCAGACCGGAGTCCACCGCGGTATTGGTCACGTCGGCGACCGCGAAGGAATTCATGCCGAACAGTTGATAGGACTGTCCGAACATCGCGGTGACGGCGCCGCCGCGATCGAACTGGGTGGTGGCCTGCACGCCGACATTGGCGCGGCCACCGCCCTCGACGCGGTCATAGCCGGAGAACTTGTCGACACTGAACAGATTGCTGGTGTCGAACGTCATGCTCTGCGCGTCTTCGTTGGGAAGCTTGCCGGCATAGGGTTCATTGGGACGAATGATGACCTGCGCGATCGGTTCGATCGTGGTGCTGCCCCAGGGCTGAACGTTGATGAAGGGATAGCGATATTCAAGGCCGACCGTGGGCATCACGCGCAGGGCTTGCGTGTCGCCTACCGGCAGGAAGTTCGCAACGCCCGGCTGGTTCGAGATGTCGGCATTGACCGCATCCGCGCGAATGCTCGCAAACGGCGTCCAGATCTCGCCCGCGGAATCGGTGTACGAGCGCCGCCAATTCGCTTCGGCCGTCAATCGCGTATAGGTCCCAGGCATGCCCCGGAGCAGGCAGTTCGCGGGCACGATGCTCTTGGCCGGATCGGCCGAGACTGCCGCCAGGCACAGGCTGTTGGCGCTGGCCGTCGAGTTGATCGGATCGAATACCGCGGTCTCGCGGGTGAGGTTGGTGAAGTTGGTCTTGTAGCTGAACTCTCCACCCAGGATCGAGTGGTTGATCACGTTCGAGTAGTCGATGACCGGCGCGACGACGGGCACCTGGGACTGACTGCCGGAAAGGCTGAGATAGTAGATCGCGCGCGCGTCGAAGTAGCTGCGATTGCCGACCCCGGTCAGGTAAAGCTGGGAAACGGCTTCCGTCGGCAAAGTCAGGAACGATTGCAGGGGATCCTTGTACTGGGCCAGCCTGTAGTCGGACAAGAACATGTAGTCGGTGAGCGCGACGCCTTCCCAGCCCCACACCCATTTGTCGTTCAGCGCGAACTCGCCCTTGGTCTCGACGCCGCCGCGGAACTGACGGTCTCCGGACTGGCCGGCGAAGGCTGCGGTATCCAGCTGGTCGATGCCATAGGCGCGGATCTGATACGATCCGTTCAGGAGGCGCTGGCGGAATTCAGCCTGCATCAGCACGCCCTGCTTGCTCGTGAAGCGCGGCGTGAAGGTTGCGTCGTAGTCGGGAGCGATCGCCCAGTAGAACGGGGTTTCGACGCCGTATCCGTAGGTCGAAACCGATGAGAAGCCCGGCATCAGGAACCCGGTCTTGCGCTTGACGGTCGGATCGGGCGTCGAGAAATACGGCAGGTACGCCATCGGCACGCCGAAGAACTCGAGCTGCGCGTTCTCGAAGTACAGCATCTTGTCGGTCTGGTCGTGAATGATGCGCGCGCCCTTGACCTGCCACAGAGGCGGCTTCTTCGGATCGTCCCGGCAGGGCGCGCAGGCGGTATAAACGCCGTTTTCGAACACGGTGTAGTTGCCGCTCGACCGGTCGGCGCGTGTCGCCGCCATCCGCGTCGAATCGGCGGTGTCGACCCGCAGCGAATCGACGAAACCGTCGCGGTAATCGTCGCTCAGATCCATGATGTTGGCGTAGGTGATCTTGCCGTCCGCATCGGTCATGCGGATGTTGCCTTCGGCATGCAGCCGCTTGGTCTTCTGGTCGTAGATGACCTTGTCGGCCTCGACGCTGGTGCCGTTATAGAACATCTGCACGTTGCCGACCGCCGACACCCGCGAATTGTTGTAGTCGTAATCGACCTCGACCGCCTGGACCAGCATCTGCCCGTCATTGGGGGGGCGTGGCGCCGGCGGCCGCTGGGGCCTCGTATTGTAGGTAAAGCCCTGCGCCGAGGCCGCGGTGGTCGCAGCGATATCGAGCGCGCCGGCAACGACGAACCCGAACATCAGGGCGAGAACGGCCCGGCCGGCCACAGCCAAGCCGCCCCGATAACGGCGCACAGCGGTGCGACGCCGGAACGCAGGCAACATTCTCTGGCGGGCGGCGACAGCAGCCACTACCCGTCCTCCTGGTACAACAAGGCCAAAAAGCCGGTGAGGCCGCCCACGAACACGGGCAACCACGCCGCAGCGATCGGATGCATCAACTCAGCCTTGCTCAAATCCTCAGTTACTTTCGACAGAACGTAGAGCAGAAAGCCTGCACCCACGCCACTCAAAACCATCTTTTGTACGCCGCCGAAACGGAAGAAACGGAGGCTGACGGACGCCGCCAGCATGACCATCGCAGCCAGCAAAAATGGCTGTGCGATCAGCTTGTGATACTGCAGCCGATACCCGGCCGTCGCAAAACCCGAGCTCTCCGAGGAGCGGATATAGCCCGGTAGTTGCCAAAAAGACACAGTCTCGGGCGTGGAGAAACTGTTGCGCACCTGGGCCGGCGTCAGGCTGGTCGCAATCGTGAGGCTGTCCTGGTCGATGGGAGGTCCGTCGAGAGAGAATCGGCGGATCGATTTGAACAGCCAGTGGCCTTCCTCGAGCGCCGCCTCGCGGGCCTCAATTCGCTCCTTGAACTGGTTGTCATTATCGAACCTGAACAGGGTCAGTCCGGTCAGCCGCACGCCCTGCTGCTCGCTGCGCGCCGCGTTGATGATGACCTGGCCGTCGCTATTGACCTGGTTGATCCAGAAGCCGGAGGCATCCTGGATGCCGCCGCCGGGCGCGGAGCCGAACAGTTCCGCCTCCATCCGTTTGGAGGTTTCGCGCAAATTGGCGGACATCGGATTGTAGGCGACGGTGGCCATGACGCCGAGCACGATCGCGCTGCCCAGCGCCGGCGCGATGAACTGCCACGCCGAAACACCGGCGGCGCGCGCGACCACCAGTTCGAGCCGCCGCGAAAGCGCGAGATAGCAGGTCATCGCCCCGATCAGGATGCAGAACGGCATCATCTTTTCGAGCAGTTGCGGCACGCGGAACAGCGAAGTCTCCGCGACCGTGATGGCGGAGGCCGAGACCAGTCCCGACGTCTTCCTGACCATCTCGATGTAGTCGACCAGCACCAGCAGCACGAAAATGCTGAGGAAGACGCCGATCGCCGAGACCACGAATCGGCCGGCGAAATATCGCCCGAGTGTGTTGGTCATCATGCTCATGCCGGGACAGGCCGCCGCCCGAACAGCCGCAGGATGCGCGCATTCGATCGATTGATCGCCTCGATCAGCGCGGCCGGCGGTTCCACCACGACGCTGCCGATGATGATCCAGGTGCCGGCGCCGATCGCCACCGCCAGCATCAGGTACTGGATGACCGCGGCGAGCGGCGATTTGACCGTCATCACGGAGCAGGCGAATCCCGCCATGCGCAACCCGAACACGGCGAGAATCGAACCGCCGATCGAAAAGTTGCGGCTCTGCCGCGTGGTGCGCGGCGCGCCGAGAAAGGCAAAGGTGAGGGCTGCAAAGGCGAACGGATAGATCGGCGACATGAAGCGGTCATGCAGCTCGGCGCGGAACTGGCCGGGCAATTGCTGGTAGACCGGATCGTCCGGGGCCGGCGACAGCAATTCCCAGAGGTAGCGTTCGCGGATGCCCAGCGTGACGTCGTGACCCTGATTCGAGAATTTCGACATGTCGAAGGCGTAGCGGCCGAACGCCACCAGCGCGGGGTCGCGCTTGCCGACCTCGAATCGTTCGAGGTTTCCGTCCTCCAGGACCAGAAACGATCCGCTGCTGTTTTTCAGCACGGTTCCATGGTCGGCGATGATGGTGACGCGTTCGTTGGGATCGCGGCGGTCGTCGACGAATATCCCCACCAAGAGGCCGCCGGGCTGCCGTTCGCGAATGCGGATGGTCAGGTCCTTGTCAAGCTGGGCGAAGCGGCCGGGCTGCAGGATGTTGGCCAGCACGTCCGCGGTGATTTCGGCGTCCCACTGCTTCAGGCGGCGCATGCCGTCGGGGGCGAGATAGGCGGCGATGAAGGCAACCATGATCGCCACCACGACGGTGGCGTAGAGGAAGGGGCGGAACAGCCGGAACGGCGAAAACCCGGCCGCATTCATCACGATGATTTCGGAGTCGGTCGCCAGCTTGTTGAGGGTGTGCGAGATCGCGATCATCAGGGCGATGGGCGAGATGATCAGCACCAGCGCCGGAATCACCAGGCTGGTGACGCCGAGAAAGGTGAGGATGGTCTGGCCCTGGCTGGTCATCAGGTCGATGCCGCGCAACGCCTGCGTAATCCAGATCACTCCGGTCAGGCTCACCAGCACCAGCGCAAACGACGCCAGGGTCGTGCGAAAGATATATTTGTCGATCGACCCCATCGCCACCGTACGATCCCGCCCTCACGAACTGGAACCGCGGCTCGCGACCAATCCCGAAACTGGGATCCCCTTTGGTCGTTCCGCACCTGCTCCGGCCAGCTCAACTCTCTCATTACCATCCCTTTGATCCGTCAACAAAATGGCTGCGCCATGGCACCTTCCGGATATGGTTAATTATTCGTGTTATGTGGCCTTCGGGCCACTGCGGCGCTTGGCAGCACGGCCGCTGGCAGGCCATAGTGCGCGCGACCACTCTTGACGGACGCAAATCGCGGCCGAAAAGAGCATTCCGAACACCGTCCAGCGGTGTTCCGACCAGCGACAGCCCCGATTTTGGAGGACTTGCCCATGCCCGACGCCGTCAAGGTCGGCTTCGTTCCGTTTACTACCGCCCCGCGCGCCATTCTGGTGGTGTTTTGCGACGATACGTTGAAGTTCGGCACAGCGACCCTCAAGGCGCTGGGGCCGGCGGCCAATCTGGTCACCCGGGCCGCTGCGACCAACCAGTTCAAGGGCAAGAGCGGGTCCACGCTCGATATTCTGGCACCCGAAGGGCTCAAGGCCGCGCGCCTGATCGTGGTCGGTGCCGGCAAGCTGTCAGGGCTCAAGGACAACGATTTTCTCAAGCTCGGGGGTGCAGCCGCCGGCAAACTGCGTGCCGGCAACGACGCCGTGACGATCATGGCGGAACTGGCGGACGGACCGATGAAACCGGAGCAGGCCGCCGCGGTCGCCTCCGGCGTGCGACTGCGCGCCTACAAGTTCGACCGCTACAAGACCAAGAAGAAGGACGGCGAGGACGCCGCCTTGCGCGCCGATGTCGTACTCGCTGTCGCTGACGTGCCCGCCGCGCGAAAGGCGTTCGTCCCCGATGCCCACATCGTCGATGGCGTCGTCATGGCCCGTGAACTGGTGAACGAGCCGCCCAATATCCTCTACCCCGAGGAATTCGCGCGCCGCGCAAGCCAGCTGCGCAAGCTCGGCGTCGTCGTCGAGATTCTCGACGTCAAGGCGATGACCAAACTCGGGATGGGCGCGCTGCTCGGCGTCGCCCAGGGCTCGACGCGGCCCGGCCGCACCGTGATCATGCGCTGGAACGGCGGCAAGCGCGGCGAGCAGCCGGTCGCTTTCGTCGGCAAGGGCGTCTGTTTCGATACCGGCGGCATTTCGATCAAGGGCGCCGCCAGCATGGAGGACATGAAGGGCGACATGGGCGGTGCTGCGTGCGTGGTCGGATTGATGCATACGCTGGCGGCGCGCAAGGCGAAGGTCAATGCCGTCGGCGCCATCGGCCTGGTCGAGAACATGCCCGACGGCAACGCGCAGCGCCCCGGCGATATCGTCACCTCGATGTCCGGGCAGACCATCGAGATCATCAATACCGACGCCGAAGGCCGGCTGGTGCTGGCCGACGTGCTCTGGTACGTAGCGAAGAAATTCAAGCCGAAATTCATGGTCGATCTCGCCACTTTGACCGGCGCGATCATGGTGGCGCTGGGCACCGAATATGCCGGGTTGTTCTCCAACAACGACGAACTGGCCGGGCGGCTGACCGAGGCGGGACTGGCGACGGGGGAAAGGGTCTGGCGCATGCCGCTCGGTCCTGAATACGACAAGCAGATCGACTCGCAATTTGCCGACATGAAGAATACCGGCGGCCGCAACGGCGGATCGATCACCGCCGCGCAGTTCATTCAGCGCTTCGTCGACGACACGCCATGGGCCCATCTGGATATCGCGGGAACGGCGATGGGCGCGCCGAAATCCGAGATCAACCAGAGCTGGGGTTCGGGCTACGGCGTTCGCCTGCTCGATCGGCTGGTGGCGGAGCATTACGAAACCAGGAAGTAGCGGAAATCCGATGACGGAAGTTCTGTTTTACCATCTGCAGAACATGTCACTCGAAAGCGTGCTGCCGCCCTTGCTGGAAAAATCGCTGGAGCGCGGCTGGCGGGTGGTGGTGCAGTCGACGTCGGAGGAGCGCGCCGATGCCCTCGACGCGCATCTGTGGACCTACCGCGATGATTCCTTCCTGCCGCACGCCACCTGGCGTGCGGGCGACGCGCCGGACCAGCCCATCATCCTGGCGGTGGAAGAGGGCAATCCGAACCGGGCCAATGTGAGGTTTCTGGTCGACAATGCCGCTTTGCCCGCGGACGCCCATGGCTACGAGCGCCTGGTTCTGGTCTTCAACGGCGAGGATGGCGACGCGCTCGCCGCCGCGCGGGGCGCCTGGACCGATTGCAAGGCGCGCGGGTTCGAGGTGACCTACTGGCAGACCGACGAGCGGGGCCGGTGGCAGCGGCGGGATTAGCGATTCCCGGCAATTAATGATAATTCTCGGTTTTGGCGCGCGCCCTTGCGCATAGCCACGGTCGTGCCGCAAAGTGATGGTGGGACAAGCGCTTATTGGGCCGGGATGGGAAATTAGTTCATCGTGCGAGACAACAAGGCTGCTCGAAACCGACTGCTGCCGCTGCTTCTGCTTGCGCCCGTCATCGCGGGCTGCTCGGGGGCGTCCGAATTGAAAGACGCGGACTGGTTCTCGCGCCCCGGCAGGCTGTTCATCCGGAACATCTCGATCGACGCGCCGCCGCTGACACCCGACAAGCCCGTCACTTCAGAGGATCTGGTCAGCGCTGACGGATTCTGCCCGGGAATGGCGCCGCCCGGCGGCAGCCCCGTGGACGCCAACGCGGCGGCCGGTGCTGCCGCGCCTGTCCCCTCGACCTCGGGAACGGTGGCGCTTGGTCACACCGAATGCGACGTCGTGCGCGGCATCGGCGCGCCGGGCAGCGTCAATCTCTCCAATAATCCGCGCGGCGATCGCGTGGCGGTCATCAACTATACGCAAGGCCAGCGCGCCGGAATCTACACCTTCACCGCAGGGCGCCTGACCTCGATCGAGCGCGGGCCGGAGCAGGCGCCGCAGCCCAAGCCGGCAAAATCCAAACCGAAGAAGAAACCGGCGGCGACCTGATCGTCCGCGCGGGCGCCAGAGGCCCGGCGCCGGTACTGACGATCCAAGATAGTTGCCGCCCGTGCTTCGAGACGCATCGCTTGCGCGATGCGCCCCCGAGTCTGACTGAAAATGCAGGCAATGGAATGCGGCATTTCGGCAGAGCTCGTCATGCCGGCCTTGTGCCGGGCATCCACGTCTTGAGGGTGTGGCAAAGACGTGGATGGCCGGGTCAGGCCCGGCCATGACGAAAAACGAGGTCGTATTCAAGTGGTTCGAGGAAGCCCGAAAGGGAACTGCGTCGCATGAAAATGCACCGTCCGTGAACCGGCTCAGCCGGCGGCTTCGTCGAATTGCGAACTTGCCGCCAGCCATTGTTCCTCGGCCCGCTGCAACGCGCTTTCGGCGCCGGCCCGCGCCTTGCTCAACTGGGCGGCCTGCTTGGGGTCGCGCTTGAACAGATCCGGCAACGCCAGCGCGGTATCGATCTTGGCGATGATGCCGGTGATGCGCGCGATCTCGGCTTCCGCGTCCGAAATCTTCTGCTTCAGCGGCACGCGCTTTTCGCTCTTTCCGCGCGCCGGCTTTTCGCGCGCATTGTCGCGCTCGTTGCCGCCGCGGTCGCGCGGGTTCGCGCGCATGCCGCGCGACGACAGCACCATGCGCCGGTATTCGTCGAGATCGCCGTCGAAATTGGTGACGGCATGGTCGGCCACCACCCACAATTGATCGGCGCAGGCCTCGATCAGATAGCGGTCATGCGAGACCATGATGATCACGCCGGGAAACTCGTTGATCGCCTCGGCGAGCGCGGCGCGGCTGTCGATGTCCAGATGGTTGGTCGGCTCGTCGAGGATGATCATGTTGGGCGCGGCGAAGGTCGCAAGGCCAAGCAGCAGGCGGGCTTTTTCGCCGCCCGACAGGCTCTTGACCAGGGTGTCGCCGGCCTTGCCCGAGAAGCCGATCGCGCCGGTGCGGCCGCGCACCTTGGTTTCCGGCGCCTCCGGCATCAGCTTGCGGACGTGATCGTAGGGCGAGGCGTCGAGGTTGAGTTCGTCGACCTGGTGCTGCGCGAAATATCCGACCGAGAGTTTTTCCGCCCGGGTGACGTGGCCGGAGAACGGCGCCAGCTTGCCCGCGAGCAGCTTGACCAGCGTCGACTTGCCGTTGCCGTTGGAGCCGAGCAGGGCGATGCGGTCCTCGGTATCGATCCGCAGGGTGACGCGGTTCAGCACCGGCTTTTTCGGATCATAGCCGACCGAGACGTCGTCGACCGCGATGATCGGCGGCGACAGCATCCTCTCGGGGGTGGGAAACGTGATCTCGCGCACGTCCTGCGTCACCAGCGCGGTGACGGGCTTCATCCGCTCCAGCATCTTGACGCGAGACTGGGCCTGACGGGCTTTCGAGGCCTTGGCCTTGAAACGGTCGACGAAGGCCTGCAGGCGCTTGCGCTCGTCGGCCTGGCGGCGGGCGTGCTTGGCGTCCAGCATTTCGCGCATCGCGCGCTGCTCTTCGAACGAGGAGTAGGTTCCCTTGTAGAGCGTCAGCTTGCCGCGATCGAGGTGCAGGATCTGGTCGACCGAGGTATCGAGCAGGTCGCGGTCGTGGCTGATGACGATCACGGTGCGCGGATAGTTCGCCAGATGGTCCTCGAGCCACAGCGTGCCCTCGAGATCGAGATAGTTGGTCGGCTCGTCCAGCAGCAAGAGATCGGGGGCTGCGAACAAGGTTGCGGCGAGGGCCACCCGCATGCGCCAGCCGCCGGAAAATTCCTGGCACGACCGCGCCTGGTCGGCGGTCGAAAATCCCAACCCGCTGAGGATCGCGGCCGCCCGGGCCGGCGCCGAATGGGCGTCGATGTCGACGAGCCGGGTCTGGATTTCGGCGATCCGGTGCGGATCGTGGGCGGTATCGGCTTCTCGCAGCAGCGCATCGCGCTCGAGATCGGCCTTCAGCACCACCTCGATCAGGCTTTCCGGCCCGTTCGGGGCTTCCTGGGCAAGGCTGCCGACGCGCCAGCGCGGCGGAATGCTGATACTGCCGGTTTCGGTCGGCAATTCGCCGCGGATCGCGGCAAACAGCGTCGATTTGCCGACGCCGTTGCGGCCGACGAAGCCGACGCGCGCGCCCGGCACGATCTGGGCCGTGCCCTGATCGATCAGAAGCCGTCCGGCGATCCGGATCGAGATGTCGCTGATTGAAAGCATGCGGCGTTGTCACCGCTGCGGCTGCCAAACGCAACCCTGTTCTTGAGCGAAATGACGCACATTTGCGCGTCTTGGAGCGGATATTTTCGACAACCCGGGCGCCATCCACGCTGCGGGAACGACACGCAGGTGCTGAAACCGTCATTGCGAGCCAACGGGTCGCGCGAACGCGCGCCCGATGACGGGCTCAGTGAAGCGATCCATTGAGCAACAGGAATGAATGCAGGAATGAATGAAAGAGTGGATTGCTCCGCTTCGCCCGCAATGACGACCTGAACGACTTTGCTTCGCTTTTTGACAATCGAATCTGTGCCATCACCGTAATTCACCTCGTATCAGGCTTGCGCGCAAAATCTAATTTCCTGAACCCGATCAACGTGATTTGGGCTGTCCAGTCCCATCAGAAAAAATATTCTGGTTTTCCGAAACCCCAAATCACCTGTATATCCGCCGCCGTCCACCCCACTCGAGGGGCGTATCGCGATCGTCACGGACGCGGGGTTGGATGCGGTGGACGCGAGCGGCGCGACTGATGAACGCGCTGGCTTGCGGACGGCAAAACCGTGTGGTCCCGACGCCTCGGTGCTGGCGTCAAGTCGGCGGAGTTTTCCGCCGGCGACGGTGGCAAGAAAGCCGATCACCGGGGAGAGCGCGCTATAAGC
>Ga0302276_10001851_pt1 | contig 18907 bp, 18 predicted proteins | sample III_Bog_N2_3_FD_198768 | JGI IMG/M metagenome (GOLD analysis project Ga0302276, IMG submission 198768) | Peat permafrost microbial communities from Stordalen Mire near Abisko, Sweden - III_Bog_N2_3 | ecosystem: Environmental > Terrestrial > Soil > Wetlands > Peat | place: Sweden: Abisko...
TCTCGGAGACCGACTTCGTCGACTCGACCTCGCCGATCATGCCGCCCGAATCGACCGTGGTCCCCGGTGTCGGGAGGTCGACGAAGACCACGTCGCCGAGGGCGTCCTGGGCGTAGTCGGTGATGCCGACGCGGATGCGTCCGTCGTCCGCCCGCGCCCACTCGTGGTCACTCGAATAGCGCAGATCCTCGGGCACGTTCATGGCGACCGACCCTACCTGACCGGCGACGGGTGCGCCTCCTGGCGACGGCCCCCGCCGGGCCGTCCGGCGTCAGTGGAGCAGCTGCTCCAGGCGGGTGGTGTACTCCTGGACCCGAGCCTCGGCACGCGAGGCACTCGGGGCCTCGGCCCACACGTGGGTCAGCGGCTCCTCGGGGTCGGGCAGGACCAGGGCCCACCCGTCGTCCTCCAGCACCTTGACGCCGTCGACGAGCACCAGCTCGCGTCCCTGGGACCGCTCCACCAGGGTGCGCATCAGCATCCCCTTCTGGTCCCAGGGGGTGTGGACCGACTGGTGGGCGATGCGCACCGGGGGCATCGAGGCCACGAGCTCGGACAGGGTGCGGCCCGTCGAGGTCAGCAGCGAGATCAGGTTCACCAGGGTGGCCGCGCCGTCGAAGGCCGGCAGGAAGGCCGGGAAGATGAACCCGCCGGACTGGCTGGCCGCCAGCGTCACCTTCTCGGACCGGGCCACGTCCATCAGGCTGGACGCCGACAGCTTGGTCCACACGATCTCGGCACCGGCGTCACGGCAGATCTTCTCCGCCGCTCCGCTGGCCGCCACCGGCAGGGCGATGCGCGCCCCGGGGACCGCCTCGGTGATGAGGGTCACGAGCACGAGGAGCGCCTCGTCGTGGCTCAGCATGTGGCCCTCGTCGTCGACGATGTCCACGAACTCGCCCCCGGGGTCGAGGACCGCACCCAGGTGGGCACCGGAGGCCCGCACCAGTTCCGACACGCGGGCCGCCGCCGCGGTCCGGTCGAAGGTCAGCACGTTGGCCGTGTTGGCGTAGGGATTCACCACCAGCACTTCCGCCTCGATCTTGGCCAGCAGGTTGGGCATCACGAAGCTGGCCGTCCCGAAGGAGTAGTCGAGGACCAGCTTCAGTCCCGCGGCCCGGGCCGACGAGAGGTCGACCGAGTCGATCAGGGCCTGCGTGTAGTGCTCGAGGGTCCGGGGAGGGAATCCGAGGTCACCGATCTCCCGGGCCAGCACCCGGCGGAAGTCCTCACGGTGGTAGAGCCGCTCGATCTTCCGTTGGGTCGTCTCGTCGACGTCGATGCCGTCCTTGTCGAAGAAGCGCAGCACCACCGACTGGGGGTCCTCGGCGTCGAGTCGGACCGTGACCCCGGCCGAGCTCTTGGACGACGTCACCTGGAACCGGGTCACCGGCACCGTGGCGGCCTCGAGGTCGTCGACGTTGACCCCGGCGGCGTTGCAGCCCACCATGATGGCCCGCTTCAGCACGCGCGCCGCCCGACTGGTGTCGCGCGAGCTGGTGATCGTCGCCCCCTTCTCGAGGGTGGAGGCCCAGGCCATCGAGAGCCGTACGGCCAGCTCGGGACTGATGTCCACGTTGGCCAGGCCCCGCACCCCGTCCCGGCCGAACAGCGACCGGGCCCCTCGGGACTCCCACACGATCGAGGAATTGACGATGGCGCCGGCCTCGACCGTCTTGAACGGGTAGATCTTCACCCCGGCACTGATCTGGGCGTGGGCCCCGACGAAGCACTCGTCGCCCAGGACGACCCCCTCCTCGCACCGGACGCCCTGGCGCAGGTCCGACCCGCGGCCGAGCACGCTGCCCTCGACCCGGACACCCGAGCCCAGATAGGTGTTGTCGTGGACCACGGAGCGCTCGACCATGGCGATGTCGCCGATGCGGACGTTGCGGCCGAGCGTGCAGTAGGCCCCGAGACGGGCCCCGGGCCCGACCACGCAGTTGTCGCCGATGACGGCGGGACCCACCAGCTCGACGCTCGGGTCGATCTCGGCACCTTTGCCCACCCACACCCCGGGACGGAGCGGGAAACCGTCGATGTCGACCTGGACCTTGCCGTCCAGGATGTCCTGGTGGGAGCTGAGGTAGGCCTCGAGCGTGCCGACGTCTTCCCAGTAGCCGTCGGCGACGTACCCGTAGAGGCCCTTGCCGGCGGCCAGGGCGGCGGGGAAGGTCTCCCCCGAGAAGTCGACCGCCTGCCCCTCGGGGATGAAGTCGAAGATCTCCGGCTCGAGCACGTAGATGCCGGTGTTGATGGTGTCGCTGAAGACCTGCCCCCAGGTCGGCTTCTCCAGGAACCGCTCGATCGACCCGTCCTCGTTGGTGATCACGATCCCGAACTCGAGTGGGTTCTCGACGGCCTTGAGGGCCAGGGTGGCGAGGGCCCCGTGGGCGTCGTGGAAGTCGACGACGGCCCCCAGGTCGATGTCGGTCAGGACGTCACCGCTGATCACGAGGAACCGCTCGTCCAATTCGTCCTTGGCGTTGCGGACCGAACCGGCCGTGCCGAGCGGTGTCGACTCGGTGGCGTAGACCATGCGGACCCCGAACTCGCTCCCGTCCCCGAAGTACGTCCGGATGGCGTTGGCCATGAAGGCCACCGTCACCACGATGTCCTCGAACCCGTGGGTGCGCAGCAGGTTGACGACGTGTTCCATCATCGGGATGTTCGCCATCGGGAGCATCGGCTTGGGCTGGTTGGACGTGAGCGGCCGGAGCCGGGTCCCCTCGCCGCCAGCCATGATCACTGCCTTCATCGGGTCACTGCCTTCGTCGTCGGAGTCGAATCGTGGTGCCGGCCGTCCTGGAGGGCCTTGCGGGCCACCGGCACGTAGGAGGCGGCGGCGACCCAGGCCAGGGTGAGGCCGATGCCGCCGATGATCCAGGCCGCCACGCGCACCACCTGCTGCCAGCCGGCCGTGCCGTCGCTCACCAGGAAGAGGGGGTAGGCCGTCATCAGGGCGAACGTGCCGGCCTTGCCCACCCACAGGACGTCGATCCGGGCGGCGCCGAGCGAAGCCAGCAGCAGGACGGCTCCGGACACCACGACCTCGCGGGCGAGGGTCGCCACGCCGAACCAGATGGGCACCGCACCGTGGATCATGATCGTGATCACCGCCGTCGCCACCAGCAACCGGTCGGCCACCGGATCGAGGATCTTGCCGAGGGTGGAGACCTGGTGGAACCGACGGGCGACGTAGCCGTCGATCCAGTCGGTGGCACCGAGGGCGGCCAGGAGCCCGGCCGCCGCCACCTGGTTCTCCTTCCCGAAGAGCAACCAGACGTAGAGGGGGATGCAGGCCAGACGGACGAAGGTGACCACGTTCGGCACCGTCCAGATGCGGTCGAGCCCGTCCTCGGCGGCTGATGCCGCGGGCGCCACGCCACCGGGAGGGCCCGCCGTCGCCCCCGCCGTGACCACCGGGCTGTCGTCGACACCGTCCACATCACCGAGTCTACGAGGACGCCCGTGCCTGGCGGGCCACGCTCCCGGGCACGCCTCCGGGCACCGTGCCGGTCCGGCCTGCCCCCCGATGGACCGGCGGTTGGGCGAGACTGGTGGGTATGTCGGGGATCAGCCGGGCGGACCGGGTCATCGGGGTCGTGCTGATCCTGGTCCTGGCCGGGCTCACCGGGCTGGGGCTGTCCCAGAACCGCAGCTCGGAGCACAGCCCCCTCTCGGGGGCGACCACCCTCTCCTCGTCCCCGCCGGTGACCGCGGCACCGGTGACCACGGTGCCCCCGGCACCGACGACCACCACGTCCACCTTGCCCAGGGCGATCGCCGGACCGGTGACGGCGGTGGGTGACTCGATCATGTTGGACATCCAGCCCGACCTCACCGTCGACGTCCCCGGGGTGCAGGTCGACGGGCTGGTCAGTCGCCAGTTCGAGGCGGGCATCGCCGTCGTCCAGGCCGACCGGGCCGCCGGCACGCTCGGCAAGGTCCTCGTGGTCGAACTCGGGACCAACGGCACGGTGACGTCGTCCGACGTCGACGCCATGGTGCAGGCCGCGGCCGGGGTGTCCCGCATCGTGTTCGTCAACGTGTGCGTGCCCCGTCCGTGGGCCGCCTCCGACAACGCCGTGCTGGCAGCCGGGGTGGCCCGCTATCCCGGACTGGCCGTGCTGGCCGACTGGAACACCCTGGCCACCCCCCACCCGGAATGGTTCACCGCCGACCAGGTGCACCTGAACCCGGACGGCGCCGCCGCCCTGGCGGCACTGATCGCCAAGTACACCTGAGCCGCACTCAGCCCGGGGCGACGCCCCACCGGTCGGCCAGTCGGCGCACCCAGGTGTCGGCCTCCTCGGGCGCGGCGGGGGGAGCCTCGACGACCACGAGTTCGTCGATACCCAACGCGGCCACGGCGTCGATGTCGTCCGGGGTGGCGTCGGCCACGGCCACCGCCGTCCCGAGCCCACCGGGATCCCGACCCGCCGCGACGCACCGTCGCTCCAGCTCCTCGATCCGTCCGGCCACCTGCTCCCGTGGGACACCGAAGCCGTACCACCCGTCCCCGTAGGCCGCGACCCGCCCGAGGGCGGCGTCGCTGTTGCCCCCCAGCACCACGGGCACGCGCCCCCCGCCCACCGGCTTCGGGAAGCAGCGCACGTCACGGAACGAGACGTGCGCACCGTCGAAGGATGCCGGGTCGTCGCGCCAGAGGGTCCGCAGCACCTCCACGTACTCCGCCGTGCGGGCCGCCCGACCCGCAAAGGGGATGCCGAGGGCCCCGAACTCCTCGGACGACCACCCGATGCCCACCCCGAGCACGAACCGACCCGCCGACAGTACGTCGATCGACGCCGCCTGCTTGGCCACGAGGACCGGGTGGTGTTCGGGGAGCAGCAGGATCCCGGTGGCCAGTCGGATGCGGGTGGTGACGGCGGCGGCAAAGGGCAGCACTGTCATCGGGTCCAGCCAGTCGGCGTCGGAGGGGACGGCGATGCGCCCGTCGTCGGCGTACGGGTAGGGCGAGTCGGGCCGGTCGACGAGGACCACGTGCTCCCCCGCCCACAGTGTCGAGAACCCGACCTCGTCGGCCGCCCGGGCGACCGCGGCGATCACACCGGGGTCGGCTCCCGACCCGATGCCCAGTGCGTGCAGACCGATGCGCATCAGAGGTCACCCCATCCGGACGGTCGTCCCACCCCGCCCGCACCGGTACTCAACGGTCACGCTCCGGACGCATCCTCAGATCAGGGGACCGCGGCCCGCGACCTCACCGGTCGCCGGTCCGAGGACGGACCGTTCCCGGATGATCGCCTCGACGGTGCCCGGATCGTCCGGGGTGAGGAACGGCTTGATCCGCGCCCCGACGTCGAGCACCAGTGCGGTGGTCTTTCGGGGGCGGTGGGGATCGAGGCTCGCCCAGTAGCCCGGATTGGCGGTGCCCCAGATGCGCGCCCGACCCCGGGCGGCCGACAGCGCCACCTCCTCGACGGACCGGATCGACGGGTAGGCGATGTGCTTGGTTCCCCACGGGAAGTAGTAAGCCCGCACCGACACCCCGGTGTCGGTGCAGCTGATCCACCTGTCGGCATAGAGCGGTCCGGTTCCCACGACGCCATGGTACGCCCCGGTCCACCGACGGGACGGGGAGGCGGCAACCTCCGCCCACCGCGGGTCCCGTCGGCGGCGGGCGATGCTCCCCGGCGGGCGGAGTCGGGTGTGGTATCCCTGGAACGTGCCGCGCTTCTCCCCCTTCACCGGACTGCGCTACGACCCGTCCCGGGTGGAGCTGGGCAAGGTGGTCGCTCCTCCCTACGACGTGGTGGGGCCCGAGGAGCGGGCGGACCTGGCCGCCCGGCACAGCGCCAACGCCATCCTGGTGGAGCTGCCGGAACCCGAGCCTCGCCTGGGTGCCGACCGCTACGAGGCGGCCGCGGCGCGCCTGGCTGCCTGGCGGGCCGACGGCATCCTGGTCCTGGACCCGTCACCCGCCTTCTACGCCTACCGGATGACCGACACCGACGGGTCGGTGACCCTCGGGGTCCTCGGTGTGCTCGGCCTCGACGAGGCCAGCATGGCCGATGTCCTGCCCCACGAGGAGACCCTGGCGAAGGCCCGGAGCGACCGTCTGGAACTGCTGAGCGCCACCCGGGCCAACCTCTCCCCCATCTGGGGACTGTCCCTGGCGTCGGGGCTCACCGCAGTGGTCACCCCTGACGGACCTCCCGCGGCCACCGCGGTCGACGACGACGGGGTACGCCACGAGATCTGGGTGCTCGACGACCCGACCGTCATCACCGCCATCGCCGACCTGGTCGACTCGGCACCCGTGGTGGTGGCGGACGGGCACCACCGCCTGGCGACGGCCGGGACGTACCTGGCCGGTGCCGGGGCCGGAACCCCCGGAGCGGACGGGGTGCTCGCCCTCGTGGTCGAACTGTCCGAGGACACGCTGTCGGTGGGCCCGATCCACCGTCTGCTGTCGGGTCTGCCCGACGGCTACGACCTGGTGGACGCCTGCTCCTCCTGGTTCGACCTGACCCGGGCCGGCGACACCACGGACCGGACCACGGCCGCACTCGGGGGGTCGTCCTCGTTGGCCCTGGTGCTGCCGGGCGCATGCTGGCTGCTCTCCCCCGGGGACGGCACCGCCGAGGCCGCCGGGTCGGACCTGGTGTCCGCCATGGTGGCCCTCGTGCTCGCCGAACTGCCCGAGCACGAGCTCACCTTCGCCAACAGTTGGCAGGATGCGGTGGCGGCGGTCGGCGACGGTCGGGCCCAGGCCGCCGTCCTGATGTCCCCCGTGCCGGTGGCCCAGATCGACGCGTGGGCCCGGGCCCGGCGACAGATGCCGCCCAAGAGCACGTTCTTCCATCCGAAGCCGCGTACCGGGATGGTCTTCCGCTCGCTCGATGCCACGGACTGAGCGGCGCGACTGAGCGGCACGCAGGTCCGACCCCGGGACCATTCGGCACCCCACTAGCCTGACGGGTCGGACACAGGCGATCCCCCTCGGAGGGCTGGTGGCAGTACGACGACGGGCGGGGGCGTGGAGGGCGCGGGCCCTGGCCGTCGTGGTTCTCGTGACCCTGGCCGCCCTCGGCGCAGCCTGCTCCTCCAACCAGGCCGCCCGCGTCACTCGACCCGCCCCGACCACCACCTCGACCGCCCCGGTCACCACGGTGCCCACCACGACGTTGCCCTCCGCCGTGCCGACCACGGTGCCCACCCCGGTGGTGCCCGTCGTCGGCTGGTCCACCCCGACCACGACGCTCCCGCCGGCGGGCGGATTCACCGGCACGTCGTGCATCTCCGACGTGTTCTGCCTGGCCACCGGGGGCGGAGCCAACGAAGCCGATGCGGCCCTGTCGACCGGGCCCGGCGTCGTCGCTGCGTGGGACGGGGCCACGTGGGCACCGTCGCAGACCTACTTTGCCGCGCCGGTCACCGGCCCGACGACGGCACCGGAGCTCCCCGCCATCGCCTGCACCGACGGACCGCGCTGCATCGTGGTCGACGGCTCGGGCCACACCGCCTCCGGCGACGGCACGACGTGGACCGCACCGGTCCCGCTGGGTCCGGCTCCGGTGGCGGCCGCCGACCCGGCCGACCCCGGCCCCGACCACGCCGGGTCCCGCTCGGCGGCGGTGGCGTGCCCGACGTCCACGTTCTGCGCCTATGTCGACAACACCGGACATGTGGCCACGCTCCGAGGATCGTCCTGGTCACCCACCCAGGCCCTGACCACCCGCCAGGGGGGCACGACGGTGGAGCTCTACCAGTCGGGACGCGTGGGCATCTCGTGCACGGGACCGTCGGCCTGCACGGCGGTCGTGGGCACCACCACCCTCGACTGGGACGGGTCCTCGTGGTCCACCGGTCCCGGGCCCTGGCCGGCCGGCACGACCGGGGACACGGCGGTGTCCTGCCCGGCTGCGGGGACCTGTCTGGCCGTCCGCGGGACGTCGGTGTCGCTGCGGGTGGCGGGCTCGGGCTGGTCGGCGCCGCGGGTCATCGACCCCAACGGCGGTCTCGACGCCCTGGCCTGTCCGACCACCGGCTTCTGCATGGCCGCCGACCGGTTCGGCAACGTGGTGCACCTGACGGGTGGCTCCTGGTCGGCCCCGACCAAGGTGGTCCCCACCCCGGTGGACTACGCCGGTGACGGGACCACGCTCTCGTGTCCCAACGATCAGTTCTGTCTCGTCCTGAACGGCGACGGCGACTACGCCACCTACGAGGGACCGGACGCGACGGGCGCCTTCGATCCGGTGGTACCGATCTCCTGACCGGACGCGTCAGCCGGCGGCGTCGACCATCTCGGCGAGGGCGAGCACGGTACGCCAGTTGCGGGTGGTGGCCACCCGCCCGAGCCGCCGCTCCAGGAAGGCCGGGGTGAACTTGGTGTCGGCGAATCCGTGCGGCGTGTGCAGGTAGGCGTCCGCCCCGAGGACCTCGATGCGCTCCGGGGCGAGGGTGGCGGCCGCGGAGGCCAGGGCGGCCACCCGCTCGGGATCCGGGGGTCCGTCGAGGAAGGTGACGTGCAGGCGCTTCGGATCCTCCTCCAGGTGGGCCAGCGGATTGGCGGCCACCAACTCGGCCCACTGGTCCGCCGACCGGGTCACCACCGGCACCGCCAGTCCGAGGTCGTCCTCCAGGGCACGGGCGACGGCGTCCGCCACCTCGTCTGTCGGACCCGGGGCCCGACAGACGGCGTTACCGCTCTGCAGATAGGTGGCGACACCGTCGTAGCCGAGGGACTCGAGCACCCGACGGAACTCGGCCATGGGCAGGCGGTTGTGCCCGCCCACGTTGACGCCACGGAGGAGGACGACGTGGGTGGCCATGGACACGCCCGCTCCGCCGGTCCGTCGGTCGGGTCAGTTGACCGTCCAGGACGAGCCGGACCGGAGCAGGGCGGCGAAGTCGCCCGGACCCCGACGTTCGGTCGCCGCCGCGATCTGGTCGGTCATCTGCTCGCCGTACTCGGCGTGGTCGACGTCACGGAACACCCCGATGGGCGTGGGTTCGTAGGGACCCCGCGACAGCCGGCTCAGCTGGAAGGCGAGCCCCGGGTTCTCCTTGTGCTCGTCATGGACGAGCAGTGCGTCCTCACCCACGCTCGCCACCTCGACCACCTCGACGGAGCCGTCGTCGTCCATGACCACCCCGAACTGACCGTCGGCACCGAAGCGGATGGGCTGGCCGTGCTCCAGGGGGATCAACATGTCGGCGCGGACGTTCTTGCCGGTGATCTGCTCGAACGCGCCGTCGTTGAACACGTTGCAGTTCTGGTAGATCTCGACGAAGGAGGCGCCCTTGTGGGCGTGGGCCCGACGGAACACCTCGGTCATGTGCTTGCGGTCCATGTCGTGGGTGCGGGCCACGAATCCCGCCTCGGCCCCGAGGGCCAGGCTGAGCGGGTTGAAGGGCTGCTCGAGCGAGCCGAACGGTGTCGACTTGGTGACCTTGGCCACCTCGGACGTCGGCGAGTACTGGCCCTTGGTCAACCCGTAGATCTGGTTGTTGAACAACAGGATCGTGATGTCGACGTTGCGGCGGAGCGCATGGATGAGGTGGTTGCCACCGATGGACAGGGCGTCACCGTCACCGGTGACGACCCAGACGTCGAGGTCGGGTCGGGTCGTGGCGAGACCCGTGGCGATGGCCGGTGCACGACCGTGGATCGAGTGCATCCCGTAGGTGTTCATGTAGTACGGGAACCGGGCGGCACAGCCGATGCCGGACAGGAACACCGTGGACTCGCGGCGGACCCCGAGGTCGGGCATGAGCATCTGGACGGCGGCCAGGATGGAGTAGTCACCGCACCCGGGGCACCAGCGCACCTCCTGGTCCGAGGACCAGTCCTTGCGGGTGGTCAGCGGGACGGGCACGGCCTCGGTCACATCGGTCATCAGGACCCCTCCTCGTCGGCCTTGGCGTCGGCCGCCAGTTCATCGATCAGTTGCAGGATGGCGGTCTCCATGGCGGCGGCCCGGAACGGGATGCCGGAGACCTGGGTGAGGGACACCGCGTCCACCAGGTACTCGGCCCGCAGCAGTCGGCTGAGCTGGCCGAGGTTGACCTCGGGGACGAGCACCCGCTTGTAGCGCCGCAGCACGTCGCCGAGGTCGTCGGGGAACGGGTTGAGGTGGACCAGGTGGGCCTGGTCGACCAGATGGCCCCGGGCCCGCACCCGCTGTACACCGGCGGCGATGGCCCCGTAGGTGGAGCCCCAGCCGATGACCAGCACCTCGGCACCGTCCTGGTGGTCGACGTCGGTCGGCGGGATGTCGGCGGCGATGCCGGCCACCTTGGCCGCCCGCAGCCGGGTCATCCGCTCGTGGTTGGCCCCGTCGTAGGCGACGTTGCCGGGACCGTCGGACTTCTCGAGACCGCCGATGCGGTGCTCGATGCCGGCCAGGCCCGGCGGGGCCCACGGGCGGGCCAGCGTCTCGGGATCGCGCAGGTACGGCCAGAAATCCTCGGTGCCGTCCGCCTCGGTGTGGTTGGGACCGGTGGCGAAGGCGGGATCGATGGCCGGCAGGTCCTCGAGGTCGGGCAGCTTCCAGGGCTCGGTACCGTTGGCCAGGTAGCCGTCCGACAGCAGCATGACCGGCGTCCGGTACTTGACGGCGATGCGGCAGGCCTCGATCACTGCCTCGAAGCAGTGCGACGGGGTCTTGGCGGCCACGATGGGCAGCGGGGCCTCGCCGTGGCGGCCGTACATGGCGTGGAGGAGGTCAGCCTGCTCGGTCTTGGTCGGCAGTCCGGTCGACGGCCCGCCGCGCTGGATGTCGATGATCAGCAGCGGCAGCTCCAGGCTGATGGCCAGGCCCATCATCTCGGACTTGAGGTCGATGCCGGGACCCGACGTGGTCGTCACCCCGAGGGCCCCGCCGAACGCCGCACCGAGGGCGGCGCCGATGCCGGAGATCTCGTCCTCGGCCTGGAAGGTGCGCACACCGAAGTGCTTGTGCTTGGAGAGCTCGTGGAGGATGTCCGAGGCCGGGGTGATGGGGTACGTGCCGAGGAACAGGGGCAGGTCGCTCCGCAGCGAGGCGGCGATCAGCCCCCAGGCGGCGGCGGTGTTGCCGGTCACGTTGGCGTACTCCCCCGGCTCCAGCACGGCCGGCTTGACCTCGTAGGACGACTCGAACAGCTCCGCCGTCTCGCCGAAGTGGTAGCCGGCCTTGAAGGCCCGCTGGTTGGCCTCGAGCACGAGCTCCTTGCCCGCGTACTTCTGGGTGATCCACTCGAGGGTGGGCTCGACCGGGCGGGTGTACAGCCAGCTGATCAGGCCGAGGGCGAAGAAGTTCTTCGAACGCTCCGCGTCGCGGGGCTTGACCCCGAGGTCCTTCGACGACTCGGTGGTGATCGAGGTCATGGGGACCTCGTAGACGGTGTAGGCCGACAGCGAGCCGTCCGCCAGCGGATCACCCTCGTAGCCGGCCTTGGCCAGGTTGCGCTCGTCGAAGGCGTCCGAGTTCACGATGATGGTGGCGCCCTGGGGCAGGGCCTCCACGTTGGCCCGCAGGGCGGCCGGGTTCATGGCCACGAGCACGTTGGGCGAGTCACCCGGGGTCGAGATGTCGTGGTCCGAGATGTGGACCTGGAAGGCCGACACACCGGCCAGGGTCCCGGCCGGGGCCCGGATCTCGGCCGGGAAGTCCGGGAAGGTGGCCAGGTCGTTGCCGAACAGGGCCGACGACGTGGTGAACCGGTCCCCGGCCAGCTGCATGCCGTCGCCGGAGTCACCGGCGAACCGGATGACCACGCGGTCGATCAGATGGGGGGACGTCTCCTCGGTGGTGGTGTCGGACACCTTGCTCCTCTTCGTACAGCTCTACCGTGCTCGACTCCGGGCCCACCGGTGTCGTTCCTGCGTGCCGGACCGGGCGGGGCTCCGGGCACGGGCCCCCGCCACGCGGTGGCGCAGGGACCCCTCAGACACTACCGCCAGGCACGGCCGGAGCCGAGCCAACCGCGGTCCGGCCTAGGCCACCGTCACCTGGGGGTCGAGGTAGACGTCCTGGATGGCGTGGATGAGGGCGGCGCCCTCGTCGGTGGGCCGCTGGAAGGCCTTGCGGCCCACGATCAGCCCGGCGCCCCCGGCCCGCTTGTTGATGACCGCCGTGCGGACGGCCTGGGCCAGGTCGTCCGCGCCCTTGGACTCGCCCCCGGAGTTGATGAGCGGGATCCGGCCGGCGTAGCAGTTGACGACCTGCCAACGGGTCAGGTCGATCGGGTGGTCGGTGGTGAGCTGGCTGTAGACCAGCGGATCGGTCTTCCCGAACTGGAGGGCGTTGTACCCCCCGTTGTTCTCGGGCTGCTTCTGCTTGATGATGTCGGCCTCGATGGTCACTCCCAGGTGGTTGGCCTGGCCCGTCAGGTCGGCCGACACGTGGTAGTCGGTGTCACCCTGCTTGAAGGCCGGATTGCGGAGGTAGCACCACAGCACGGTGAAGAGCCCGAGGCGGTGGGCCTCGGCGAAGGCCCGCGACACTTCGACGATCTGACGGTCGGCGCCGTCGGACCCGAAGTAGATGGTGGCGCCCACGCCCACCGCACCGAGGTCGGCCGCCTGCTGGGCGGAGCCGAACAAGACCTGGTCGTAGGTGTTCGGGTAGTTGAGGAAGTCGTTGTGGTTCAGCTTCACGATGAACGGGATGCGGTGGGCGTAGCGCCGGGCCACGATGCCGAGGCCGCCGAGGGTGGTGGCGATGGCGTTGCAGTCGGCGGCGATGGCCAGGTCGCAGAGCCGGGCCGGGTCGAAGTAGGCCGGGAACTTGGAGAAGCTGGCGGCGGCCGAGTGCTCGATGCCCTGGTCGACCGGGAGGATCGAGAGGTAGCCGGTGCCGCCCAGCCGTCCGGTGTTGTAGAGCGTCCCCAGGTTGCGGAGCACCGTGGGCGAGCGGTCCGAGTCCATGAAGACGTCCTCGATGACACCGGGTCCGGGGAGGGTCAGGAGCTCGGAGGGGAAGGCGGTGGCGGTGTGGTCGAGCAGGGATCCTGCCTCGTCACCCAACAGCTGTTCGAGGTTCATGGCGCGAGAGCCTACCGGTCGCCGCGACCCCTGTTCGGCGTGCGACGCGGTCGGGTGGGCGGCCCCAGGGCGTCGAGTCGGGCGGCCACGTCGTAGGCCTCGGGATCGGCGGCGGCCACCCGCAGGAACAGCTCGCGGGCCCGGGCCAGGTCGCCCGACCGCTCCATGAGGTCGGCCAGGACGTACCACTGGCGCAGGTGCCGTTCGGACGGGTTGCGCACCAGGCGGCCGGCTCCGGCGTCGACCAGCAGGCGCACGGCGCCGTCGAGGTCCCCGAGGTCGGCCCGCGTGCCCGCCAGGACCAGGCGGCCCTCGGAGAGCACCTCGGCGTCGGGCGAACCGGCGCGCAGCTCGTCGAACAGGGCCTCGACGCGCTTCGGTCGACCGAGGGCCCGGTGGCAGTCCATCCGGACCGGATGCTGGTCGACCGAGCCGGTCAGGGTGGCGAACCGCTCGAGGTTGGGCAGCGCCGCCTTCCAGTTCCCCTGGTGGTACTGGCAGAGGCCCAGCAGCTCCAGGGGTGAGGGCGCGTTGGGCACGGCGTCGACCACGGTGCGCAGGATCCGGGCGGCGTCCCGGTACCGCTCGCGTTGGTAGGCCCCGATGCCGGCGGCCATCCGCTCGCTGACGCGGGCCCGCAGGAAGTTCCAGTCGGGTCCGGCCGCCGTAGCCAGCTCCTGGGCGATGTCGGCCGGCAGTTCGTCCGGCTCCCGGACGGGGCGGTGGGCGGGGGGGCGCTCACGTGCCGACGTCGGACCGGACCGGTCGTCGACCCGGACGAACTCCTCGGGCACGAACTCGTCGGTCCGCTTGCGCGCACGGCGCCGACCTTCCGGCGTGTCCTCGTCCGGACCGTGGTCGACCCCGTCGCGCACGGTCGAGGCCCCGCGTCGGGCCACGCTGCCCCAGCCCTTGCGGACGACCTGACCCCGATCGGGGCGGCCGGAGGTGTCACCGCGGTAGCCGGACGGGCCATCGGTGGCCCCCCGGCGGGCCGGAGGACGTCCCGAGGGCCGCTGGTCCGGACCTCCCGGACGCGAGCCGGTGGCGGAGGAGTTCCCCCGTGAGCCCTGGTATCCGGTGGGGGCTCCGTCACGACGGGGCGGTCGGGCCGAGCCACTCGCGCCGGAACCGGATCCACGGGTGCCCGATCCACGCGTGCCCGAACCGGATCCACGCGTGCCCGAGCTCGACGGCCGGCTGTACCCGGATCCGGACGGCGTCCGGGAACCCGGACCGCCGACCGGCTTGCCGGAGCCCTGGCCCGTCGAGCGGCCACCCGGCGCCCCGGAACCCTTGGAGGATCCGGACGTCTTGGCCGGAGGACGACCCGAGCCCCCACCGCGGCCGCCCGAGCTGGGGGGCCGGCCCGATCCGCTCCCGGGCGTGCGCGGGCGCGGTGAACCAGACGGGGAGCTCGGCGACATGTCCCCACTCTACCTGGCGACCGGAGTCCGGCCGGGGCCACACCCGCCCCGGCGACGTCCCCGACGGGCCGGCCGACCCGGTGGCGCGGCCTCGCCCGCTCCGCCGTCCCCTACCCTTGACGGCGTTGCCGAGCATCGTGCCCTCCGGCCCGACGCCCCGCCCCACCATGACGACCACCCGCTCCCTCTTCCCGCCGTCCCGACGTGGACGGCGCACCCGCGCCGTCCCGGCCCTCGCCGTGGTGGCCGCACTCGGCGCCGCGTGCGGAGGGGCCACGGCCGTCCGACCGACCGCGACCACGACTCCGACCGCCGGGCCCGAGGCCGGGGTCACCTCGCGCTACGGGGCCGACACGGGTGCGCCGAACGCCCCGACCACGGTGGCGGCCATCGCCGCCACCCACGCCTACACCGACCAGATCCAGACGTCGGGGGCCGGGTTCGTGGCGGCGGTGACCACCCTGCAGGCCGACGTGGCGCGCGGCGACGTGCCGGCCGCCCGGGCCGACGAGCTGGTGGCCCAGGGCGACTACGACTCGCTGCGGGTGCTCGAGTCCGGCAACACCATCAACGCCTCCGCGCTCGACGAGCTGGCCACCGACGTCCCGCCCGGCCAGTCGTTCGGCGGCCTGCACGCCGTCGAGCGCGACCTGTGGGTCGGTGGACCCGCGGCCGCCGACGTCGAGGACCTGGCCACCCAGGCCCCCGTCGCCCAGTTCCTGCTGTCCCGCGAACGGCTCGGGCCCGAAGCCATCGGGACCACGGCGGTCGACCAGCTCGACTGGGTGTCCGACACGGCCCTCCCCCGGAGCCAGGAGCAGGTCTCCCACCTCGGACTGGTCGACGTGACCGCTACGGTGGAGGCCTCGGCGCGGGCGTTCGGCGACGTCGAGCCCCTCGCCCACCTGGTCGACCCGACGTTGACCAGCACCGTCGCCGGGCAGTACGCCGCCCTGGCGGCCGACTGCGCCGCCCTCGGACCGCCGACCACCACGCCGGACACGTCGGTCTCCCCCGGCGCCGAACTGGTGCTCTTCCACCAACTGGACGCGACGGCCACCGAACTGGCGCGGCTGGCCGCCGAGCTCGCCCCCTACGGCACGGCGGGAGCGCCGTCGTGACCCCGCGCCGACCCGGGGCGCTGTCCCGTCGCCAGATGCTGGCCGGATCGGGTCTGGCCACCGCCGCCCTGGTCACGGGGGCGGGACTGTCGTCGGTGGCCGGCGCCGACACGCCGACGGACCCATCCGCCGCCACCGTTTCCGACACCGTGCCGTTCCACGGTGACCACCAAGGGGGCATCGCCACGCCCGAGCAGGCCCGCCTGGCCTTCGCCGCCTTCGACGTGACCGGATCCGACCGGGACGCCCTGGCGGGCCTGCTCGCCACCTGGACCCACGCCGCCGAGGCGATGACCGCGGGCCGGTCGGTGGAGGGGGCGTGGGGCATGTTCGCCCCGCCGGCCGACACCGGCGAGGCCCTCGGCCTGGCGCCGTCACGGCTCACCCTCACCGTCGGATTCGGGCCCACGTTGTTCGACGACCGGTTCGGGCTCGCGGACAGACGACCGGGGGCGCTCCTCGAACTCCCGGCCTTCGCCGGCGACGACCTCGATCCGGCGCGATCGGGTGGCGACCTGTGCGTCCAGGCCTGTGCGGACGACCCCCAGGTGGCCTTCCACGCCATCCACAACCTCACCCGTCTGGGCCTCGGCACCGTGACCCTGCGCTACCTGCAGATCGGCTTCGGACGCACGGCGTCGGCCGGCGGGGACTCGGCCACGCCCCGCAACCTGCTGGGCTTCAAGGACGGCACGGCCAACCTCGACCCCACGCGTGCCTCAGCCATGGACCGCTACGTCTGGGTGTCCGATCCGTCCGAACCCGGTTGGATGCGCGGGGGCACGTATCTCGTGGCCCGCCGCATCCGGATCCACCTCGAGGCGTGGGACCGCAGCACGCTGAACGACCAGCAGACCACGATCGGGCGGGTCAAGGACACCGGTGCACCACTGGGATCCGCCCACGAGCACGATCCCCTGGACCTGACGGCGGTCGACAGTTTCGGCACGTTCCTCATCCCCGACGGGGCCCACGTCCGCATCGCCGCGCCGGCCACCAACGGCGGTGCCGCCATCCTGCGGCGCGGCTACAGCTTCGCCGACGGGGTCGACCCGACGAGCGGGGAGCTCGACGCCGGGTTGTTCTTCGTCTGCTTCCAGCAGAATCCGACCGACCAGTTCGTCGCCATCCAGCGCAAGCTGTCCGAGCTGGACGCGCTGACCACCTACCTCGTCCACACCGGCAGCGGGCTCTTCGCCTGCCCGTCGGGCACCGCTCCGGGTGAGCCCTGGGGGCACGGGCTGTTCTGAGCCCGGCGGTTCAGTCCCGCGGTCCCCAGGCCACCGCGCCTCCAGCGACACCGGGCCCGGCGAGGTGGGGCGGCAGGTCCACCGTCATCCGACCCGCCGGATCGGGCTCGGGTTCGAGCCGCACCGTCGCCAACGGGATCACCCCGGCCCACACCGCCCGGTCGGCGTCGGGTCCGTCCGCGTCGGCCGGCGGACCGGTGCGCACCTTGACCGACGCCTCGTCCAGGGCCAGGACGAGCACGGTGGTGACCGACAGCTCCTCCTCGGTCGGCTCCCGGGCGTAGCCCCACTGCCCCGGGGCCACCTGGTTACTGATGGCGCGCATGCCCTCCGCCTTCTCGCCCGGGTCGGTGAGGACGTACGGCGTGCCGTAGACGAGGGCCGAGCGGTAGTTGACGGCGTGCTCGAACATGGACCGGGCGATCACCACACCGTCGACGTGGGTGACGGTCACGCACATGGGCACGCTCCCGAGGGCCGCGCGCAGGCTCCGGCTGGCCACCGAACCGTGCAGGTAGAGGCGGTCACCGTCCCGTCCGTAGGTGGTCGGGAGCACCATCGGGCCCTCAGGGGTCATGAGGCCCAGGTGGCAGACGAACCCGGCGTCCAGGACCTTGTGGAGATCGGCACGGGTATGGGATCCTTCGCGCGCCTTGCGCCGCAGCGTCGTGCGGTCGGTGACCACCAGTTCGTCACCGGAACCATCGGTGTCCATGGTCCGATCCTCCCACGCACCGGTGTCCCCGTGGACCTGACGGCGTCCGCGGAGGGGTGCTCCGATCAGATCGCCCGTCGATGTCGGCCACCGATGAGGCCGTGCGGTAGGGAACGGCCGGTGTGGCGAGACGTCAGGTCGCCACGGCGGGCTGAGGCCGCCGTACACAGCTACACCACGGCGTGGGCGTGGGCCGCCGGCATCCTCGCCGCCGGCGCGGTGGCCACGTTCTTCCTGATGCGGGGGGACGCACCCCACCTGCAGCCCGGCTTCGAAGCTGAAGAGGCCTTCATCCCGCCGCTGTGATCGGGCACGTCACCGGAAAGGAACCCGTCGGGGCGGAGTACCACGCCTTCAGCGGTCCGGCCCGATCGATCCGACGTCCGTCGGTCCGGCCCGGGTCAGCGCTTGCGGGCGATCAGATGCACGTACATCGCGTCCGTGCCCGCCCCCTCGGCGAGCGGACGGGGATCGTCACAGGGGATGACCGCCTGGAGGTCGAAGCCCTGGCGGTCGAGCTCCGCCGTCGCTCCGCCGAGGGTGATGAAGTGGGTGACGAGGGCGAACTCGTGGGCCGCGAACGGAGCGACACCCCACTCCCCTTCGTCCCGCAACTGGCCCCGCAGCCGGCGCCAGTTCTTCGTGGCCCGGATCCACCGGTCGTCGTCTCCGCCACCGTCTCCGCCACTGTCCCCGCCACCGGTGGCGCCGACCGGCTTGGGGAGGAGGGACCCGATCATCCACGGGGTGTCGGGGGCGGTGCCCGGGTTGGCGCCGAAGAGCGGGCCGTCCTTATTCAGGGTGGAGTAACAGAAGATGCCACCGGGCCCGAGGACACGGTGGGCCTCAGCCAGCACCCGCTCCCGGTCCTCGTGGTCAACGGCGTCGATGCCGTTGTGACTGAACACGACCAGGCCGAAGGAACCGTCGTCCAGGCCCGCCAGGTCCCGCGCGTCACCCAGCCGCACGTCGGCACCGGGGTGCCGACGACGGCACAGGTCGACCAGCTCCGGGGTGTAGTCGATGCCGACGTACCCGGAGGACACCAGCCGCAGCAGCGACGTCGTGCGACCACCCCCGACACCGAGGTCGAGCACCGGGCGGCCACGGGCCAGATCGGCCGCCAGGACGAGCGCCCCGACCTCGCCGGGGTCGCTCCATCCCTCGATGGCGTACTCGTCGACCACCGCCGCCCACAGCGGGCGGTTGGCCGCGTCGAGCGACGAGCGCACGTCCTCTGACATGGGAAAAGTCTCCCATGCCGACCCCGAAACAGTCGATAGCAGCCCTTGACGCGCTAAAACGTAGTGATGGCTGCCCTGCCCGAGCACCCATCCGACACGTCGGGCGGTGATGGCGCAGTGCCCCCGCAGGAGAGCGGTCCGGAGTCG
>Ga0302276_10001886_pt1 | contig 18707 bp, 15 predicted proteins | sample III_Bog_N2_3_FD_198768 | JGI IMG/M metagenome (GOLD analysis project Ga0302276, IMG submission 198768) | Peat permafrost microbial communities from Stordalen Mire near Abisko, Sweden - III_Bog_N2_3 | ecosystem: Environmental > Terrestrial > Soil > Wetlands > Peat | place: Sweden: Abisko...
CGCGAGCCCGAGGTCAGCGACCTGGCCGACTTCCTCAACGCCATGGGGGCGAGGATCACCGGGGCCGGGACGTCGCGCATCGAGGTGGAGGGCGTCGACCGGCTCGAGCCGGCCACCCACGCGGTCATCCCCGACCGACTGGTGGTGGCCACGTTCCTGGTGGCGGCCGGCCTGACCGGTGGTGACGTGACCGTGGAGGACGGCCGACCCGAGCACATGGACATGCTGCTGCGGAAGCTGACGGCCACCGGGATGGCGATCACCTACGAGCCCGACGGGCTGCGGGCCACCGCGGCCGGCACCGGACGCCTGCGCAGCACCGACGTGGCCACGCTGCCGTATCCGGGGTTCGCCACCGACTACAAGCCGCTCTTCGTCACGCTGCTGACGGTGACCGAGGGCGTCGGTATCGTGACCGAAAACCTCTTCTTCGGCCGCTTCCGCTACGTCGAGGAACTGCGCCGGATGGGGGCCGAGATCCGCACCGAGGGACACCACGCCGTCGTGCGGGGGGTCGGCCGGCTGTCCGGGGCGCCCGTGCGGGCCTTCGACGTCCGGGCCGGGGCCGCCCTGGTCCTGGCCGGCCTGGTGGCGGACGGCGAGACGGTCATCAGCGATGCCCACCACGTCGACCGTGGCTACGAGGACCTCGACGGCAAGCTGGCGTCGCTCGGCGCCGACGTCGTCCGGGTCTGACGACCCCGCGGCCGCCCGGATACGCTCCTTCCCCCATGGCCGTCCTCCGCTCCGCCGACCCCGCGACCCTGTTCGCCCACGCCCGTGAGGGCGACCGGGTGGCCCTGCCCCGGCTCCTGTCCCTCGTCGAGCGGGGTGGCGACGGGGCCCGGGCCGTGGCCGCCGTGGCCTACCGCTCGCCCGGCCAGGCCTACACCGTCGGCATCACCGGAGCGCCCGGGGCGGGGAAGTCGACCTTGACCGACCAGCTGATCGTCCGGGCCCGGAACGTGGGCCTCGACGGGAGCGACCGGGTGGCGGTGCTGGCCATCGACCCGTCCTCGCCGTTCTCGGGCGGGGCCATCCTGGGCGACCGCGTGCGCATGCAGAACCACGCCCTCGACGACAAGGTGTTCATCCGCTCGATGGCCACCCGGGGACACCTCGGCGGTCTGGCCGTCGCCGTGCCCGACGCCGTCCGGGTGCTGTCGGCCGTCGGGGTGCCGGTGGTGCTGGTCGAGACGGTCGGTGTGGGCCAGCAGGAGGTCGCCGTGGCCGCGGCCACCGACACGACGATCGTGGTGGTCAACCCCGGCTGGGGAGACGCCATCCAGGCCAACAAGGCCGGGCTGCTCGAGATCGCCGACCTGTTCGTGATCAACAAGGCCGACCGGCCCGGGGCCCGGGAGACCCGGCGGGACCTCGACCAGATGCTGGACCTGACCCAACTCGGGGACTGGCGGCCGCCGATCGTGGAGACGGTCGCCTCGCGGGGGGAGGGTGTCGACGAGTTGTGGTCGGCCATCACCGACCACCGGGACCACCTCGTGGTCACCGGGGAGCTCGAGGGGTCGCGGCGGCGCCGGCTCACCCGCGAGTTCCACCAGATCCTGCTGGCCCGGGTGGAGCAGCAACTGGACGACCTGCTGGCCGCCGAGCGGTTCGCCCCCCTGGTGGCGGACCTGGCCTCGGGTGCACTCGACCCCTACGAGGCATCCGACCGGTTGCTCGAGGGCATGTTCACCGAGGAGTGATCCGACCACTTCCACGGGCCTTCGCGGGACCCCTCGGGACGTCCAGTAGCGTGCGCACGTGACCGCCGTGCCGACACTGCCGAACGGGCCCCTGCCGCGCCCCGAGGACGACCCGCTCTGGTTCCAGCGGGCCGTGTTCTACGAGGTGTTCATCCGGGGGTTCTTCGACGGCAACAACGACGGCGTGGGGGACATCCCGGGACTGATCGCCAAGCTCGACTACCTCCAGTGGCTCGGTGTCGACTGCCTGTGGCTGCTGCCCTTCTACCCGTCGCCGCTGCGCGACGGGGGCTACGACATCAGCGACTACTTCTCGGTCCACCCCGAGTCGGGCACGGTGGACGACATCAAGACCCTGCTCGTGGAGGCCCACGCCCGGGGCATCCGGGTCATCGCCGACCTGGTCATCAACCACACCTCGGACCAGCACCCGTGGTTCCTCGAGTCCCGCGAGAGCCGCGACAACCCGAAGGCCGACTGGTACGTGTGGAACGACGACGACCTGCGCTGGCCCGAGGCCCGCGTGGTGTTCATCGACGTCGAGCGGTCCAACTGGTCCTACGACGGCGCCCGGGACCAGTACTACTGGCACCGGTTCTACGCCCACCAGCCCGACCTCAACTACGACAACCCCGACGTGGCCGACGCCATGCTCGAGGTGGTCCGGTTCTGGCTCGACCTCGGGCTCGACGGCTTCCGCCTCGATGCCGTGCCCTACCTCTACCAGCGGGACGGCACCGCGGGGGAGAACCTGCCCGAGACCCACGCCTTCATCAAGCGGGTGCGCGCCGAGCTCGACGCCGTCTACCCCGGCCGGATCCTGCTGGCCGAGGCCAACGGCTGGCCCGCGGACGTCGCCGACTACTTCGGCGACGACGACGAGTGCCACCTGTGCTTCAACTTCCCGCTCATGCCCCGCCTGTTCCTCGCCGTCCGGCGCGAGCAGGCGTATCCGATCACCGAGATCCTGTCGCAGACCCCCGACGCCCCCCCCGGTGCCCAGTGGGCCATCTTCCTGCGCAACCACGACGAGCTCACGCTCGAGATGGTGACCGAGGAGGAGCGCGACTTCCTCTTCGCCGAGTACGCCAAGGACCCGCGCATGAAGCGCCACATGGGCATCGGCCGCCGCCTGGCCCCGTTGCTCGACCGCGACCGGAGACTGTCCGAGCTGCTGTTCTCGGTGCTGTTCACCCTGCGGGGCAGCCCGGTCCTCTACTACGGCGACGAGATCCAGATGGGGGACAACCTCTACCTCGGTGACCGCGACTCGGTGCGCACCCCCATGCAGTGGTCCCCGGACCGCAACGGGGGATTCAGCCGGGCCGACTTCGCCCAGCTCTACCTGCCGCCGCTGATGGACCCGATCTACGGGTTCGGCGCCGTCAACGTCGAGGCCCAGCAGCGCAACCCGAGCTCGTTCCTGCACTGGATGCGCCGGATGCTGGCCGTCCGCCGCCAGTTCCCGGTCTTCGGCACGGGCTCGGTGCAGATGGTGACCTCGGCCAATCCCTCGGTCCTGGCCTTCGTCCGCACCGACCGCCGGTCGCCCGGCTCGGAACGGCCCATCTCGAATCCCGTGCTCTGTGTCCACAACCTCAGTCGGACGGCCCAGCCGGCCACCGTCGACGCGGCCGAGTGGTCGGGACGCCAGCCCATCGAGCTGCTGGGCCGGGTGGCCTTCCCGCTGATCGGCACGGAGCCCTACCCCGTGACCCTCGGGCCCTACGGCTCGCTCAGCTTCGAGATGGTCTGACCCGCCTGTTCGTCTGACCGGGAGGGCCGGCCTAGTCTCTGGCCATGGGTGCGGTGGCGACCGACGGGAGCGCGGGGGACGCGGACTACGGACGGATCGGTGGCGCCTACGACCGCTACCGACGGGCCGAGCCCGCCATCGCCCGGGGCCTCCTCGACACCCTCGGGTCGGCCCGCACCGTGTGCAACGTGGGCGCCGGGGCCGGCTCCTACGAGCCGGTCGACCGTGCCGTGGTGGCCGTCGAGCCGTCGTCGACCATGCGGGACCAACGCCGGCCCGACGCCGCCCCGGTGGTGGCCGGCACGGCCGAGGCGCTCCCGTTCGCCGACGGCGCCTTCGCTGCCGCCATGACCACGTTCAGCGTGCACCAGTGGGCCGACCTGGCCGGTGGCCTGGCCGAGATGCGCCGGGTGGCCCGGGGACCGGTCACCGTGCTCACCTGCGACCCCGATCTGCTGACCGGTTTCTGGCTGGACGCCTACGCCCCTGAGGTCGTCGCCGTCGAGGCGCGCCGCTACCCGTCACTCGGTGTGTTGGCGGCCGGACTGGGTGGCCGGGTCCACCATCGGCCGGTGCCGATCCCGTTGCGCTGTACCGACGGGTTCAACGAGGCGTACTACGGGCGTCCCGAGGCACTGCTCGACCCGGTGGCCCGGCAGTCGTGCTCGGCGTGGAGCTTCGTGGGTGCCGACGTCGTCGACCGGTTCGAGCGGCAGCTCCGCACCGATCTGGACGACGGCACGTGGGACGACCGGTGGGGCCACCTGCGCCGCCAGCCGACCTTCGCCGGCTCGCTCGTCCTGGTGGTGTCCGAACCCGACTGAGCCGGACTCGAGGAAGCGGCTCCGGCCCGTCGGCGCCGGTCCGTCGGGACTCAGCCCGTCTTCGCCACCGGAACCGGTTCGGCGAGCTCCTCGGCCGCCTGCTCCGGATTGACGATGTTGATCAGTACGCCGGTGCCGAGTTCGAAGCCGGCGACCGTCGTCAGCTTCGGCACCACGTGGACGTGCCAGTGGTAGGGCTCGGGAGCCCGGTACGGAGCGGAGTGGAAGACCAGGTTGTAGGCGATGTCCCCGAGCACCGACCGGAGCCGGCCGAGGGCGATCTTGAGCGCCCGTCCGACGGCGAGCAGGTCGGTGGTCGGACTGTGGTGGAGATGGGGGCCGTGGGCCCGGGGGATCACCAGCATCTCGTAGGGCGAGCCGCTCCAGAACGGACAGACCACCAGGACCTGCTCGTCGGAGTAGACGACCCGGTAGCCCACGTTCTCCTCGGCGTCGACCGTGGTGCACAGCAGGCACCGTCCGGCGAACCGGGCGAAGCCGGCCTGCTCCTCCACCAGCTCGCGGGGGACGAAGGACATCCCGAGCAGCTGGCCGTGCGGGTGTTCCAGCGAGGCGCCCGCCTCGCGACCGGCGTTGACGATGGCCTGGCTGTAGCGGAGGCCCGGGATGGTGGCGTGCTCGGAGATCCGGTCGCGGATGGCCAGCATGACGGCACCGGTCTGGTCGTCGGAGAGCATCGACCACGAGTTCTGGTGGTCGGGGGAGAGGATCAGGACCTCGTGGATGCCGCCGGCCGTCGCCTGGGTGAAGACCGGGCCCCGGTTGGTGACCACGAAGGGGGCGTCACCCTCGAAGGCGGGGTACTTGTTCGGGACCACCCGGACGAGCCAGGACCCGTCCGGCCCCAGGGTCTCGAGCGTGGGGGTGGTGTCCTCCTCGGTGCCGGGACAGAAGGGACACGGGCCCGAGGTGTCGGCCTGGATCGAGGCGATGCGGGGGGCGAAGGCCCGGGGTCGGTTGGCACGGTCGGTGCTGACCACCACCCAGCGTCCCGTGAGGGGATCGAGTCGGAGTTGGTTCATCAGCCGGGAAGGTCGCTCCTCGGCGAATGTCGGTTCTCTTGCCTCACGTGCCTGCCACCTCGGTATTCGTCGTCGAAGCCCGCAATGGGCCTGCGCGCCCGCTACGGGCAGGGACCCGGGTCCAACCTAGCAATCTCCGGACCCGGAGAGGCGCAGGGTGGCCCGGCGGGCCGCCGGACGGTCGCGGCCGGGCCGGCGGCGGACCGGCCGTCACGGGATGCGAGAATCGGGGGGTGCTCCCCGTCGACCCGAACGTCGTGACCGGACTCGCCGGCGCGGTCAACGACAACTCCGCCGCCTACGACCTCGTGCTGCTCGCCCACGTGCTGACCGCGGTGGTGGCCATGGTGGCCATCGTGGTGGCCGGTGGCTTCGCCCTGGCCCTCCACCAGGCACTCCGACGCGGCGGTGACCTGTCCGAGTCGCTGGTCCGGTACTACCGGCCGGGCATCAACTGGGTGGGTCGGGTGCTGTTCGCCGTCCCCGTCTTCGGGATCGTCCTCATCGCCCTCAGTGGCGGCCAGTGGGGGTGGTCCGATACCTGGATCTCGATGGGCATGGGGATGTGGCTGGTGGTCGCCGGCGTCGCCGAAGCCGTGCTGTGGCCCGCGGAGCGACGCCTCCAGGAGCTGGTGGGTGCGGTCGCCGTCGCTCCTGGAGCCGAGGGGACACCCGGCTCCGGCGCCGGGGACCGCACACCCGGGACCGGGGCGGTGGAGCAGTGCCGGACGGTGATGGCGGCGTCGTCCGGGTGCCTGGTGGCCCTCGTGGCCGTCGCGCTGTTGATGGTGGCGAAGCCCTAGTCGACGCCGGGGGTGCCCAGGTCGACGTCGGGGGGAAATGGGTCCAGCGGCCGGTGGGGCGTCAGGACGTGGCGGGGCGCACGGGCGTGAAGCGGCACGGCAGGTGCTTGATGCCGTTGACGAAGCGCGACTGGACCCAGTCCGGCTCGCCGCTGACCTCGAGGTCCGGAAGCCGCGTGAGCAGTTCGCGCAACATCACCCCGATCTCCCGGCGGGCCAGGTGGGCGCCGAGGCAGAAGTGCGGACCGCCCGCCCCGAACCCGACGTGGGGATTCGGGTTGCGGAGGACGTCGAAGCGGAACGGGTCCTCGAAGACGGCCTCGTCGCGGTTGGCCGAGGGGTAGAGCAGGAGCACCTTGTCCCCCTCGTGCAACTCCTCGCCCGACAGGACCGTGTCGGCGGTGACGGTGCGGCGGAGCCAGATGACCGGGCTCGCCCACCGCACGACCTCCTCGACCCCGGTGGGAGCCACCCCGTCGGGGTCGGCCTGCCACAGCGCCCGCTGATCGGGGTGCTCGCTCAGCGCCAGGATCCCGTGGGAGATGGCGTTGCGGGTGGTCTCGTTGCCCGCCGTCAGCAACAGGACGAAGAACGCGGCGAGTTCGGCCTCCGTCAGGGCCTCCCCGTCGATGTTGGTCGAGATCAGTGCGGTCGTGAGGTCGTCCGTCGGGTGGCTGCGCCGGTGGGTGGCGAGGTCGGTCATCATGGCGGTGAGCTCCTGACCGGCCTCGAGGATGGCCCCGAGCGTGTCGCCCCCCTCGGGGTAGAACTCGACGTCGCTCGACGAGAGGATGACGTTGGAGCAGCGGAAGACCGTGGCGTGCTCGGAGGGGGGCACACCCATCATGTCGCAGATGATCTCGAGCGAGAGTGGGGCCGCGAAGGTCGTCACCAGGTCGCACTCGCCCAGGTCGCACGACTGTTCGATCAGGCGCACGGCGACGCTCTCGATGGTGTCCTCGATGGCCCGGATGTGGCGGGGACTGAACGAGGCCGACACGATCCTCCGGAGCCGGGTGTGACGGGGGTTGTCGGTCGAGATCATCCCGCCGAAGAAGTCGATCATCTCCTGGGGCAGGTCGATGATGGTGAGCGCCCCCTTGCCGGAGCAGTACAGGTCGGGGTGCCGGGTCACCTCGGTGACGTCCGCGTGCCGGGTCAGGACCCGGTAACCGGGCCCGGTCGGCAGGGCGAGCGGCGAGGTCTCGGCGAGGTCGGGCTCGGCGAAGAAGGCGATCGGACGTTCGGCCCGCAGCAGGCGGAACGCGGCGTCACGGGAGGCCGGTGGCCGGCCCCAGAACTCCATGTCGGACAGGTCGATGTCCTCGACCGCCAGAGCCGGAACGTTGGTCACGGAGCAAACCCTACCGACAGTTGCGGTCCCAACTCCGCATCGCCCCCGGCCGGCCGCCGGCCCGACACCCCCCGGTGCACCCGGCACCGGCGTCCGTGGTGCGTCGGAGCGGATAACCCACCAGATTGGTGGGGAATAGGTCCAGGTAACCCACCCAATTGGTGGGGAATGTAATAAAAGCCGATCGGGTTAGTCATGTATAGTTCCTGAGGTGCCGGGAGGTACCGGGGGCGGGTCGTAGGGAGCCGGTGCGGCTCCCGACACCGGGCAGGTGTGCGTAGTTGATGTGGGACCGCAGGACCGAAGGGTTGCGCTACCGGCGCCCGGCGGTCCGGGCGGGAGAGGAAGAGTCGACGTGAAGCTCAGCGTGGTGGACAACCGGACGAGGCTGGCCGATCTGGCCGTGGACCCTGCCGTGGCGAGACTCCGCCGCGAGATGGCGGAGCAGTCGGACGCGTTCGAGACGGCCCCGGCCGGACTGATCGTGGCGTGGGCGGTGGAGCGGTTCGGACCCAAGCTCGCCATGTCCTGCTCCTTCCAGGAGGCCGTGCTGATCGACATCGCCGTGGCGGTCGACCCGGACATCGAGGTCGTGTTCCTCGATACGGGTTCCCACTTCGAGGAGACCTCCGAGTACGTGGAGGAGATCCGGGCCCGCTACGACCTGAACCTGACCGTCGTCGAGCCGGTGGCCGGAGCCGAGCTCCACCCGTGCGGGACCGCACAGTGCTGCGAGTTCCGCAAGGTACGTCCCCTCCGCCAGGCACTGGCCGGCAAGGACGCCTGGCTCACGGGACTGAAGCGGGACGACGCCCCCACCCGTCGGCGGGCACCGATCGTGTCCTACGACGACAACTGGGGCATGGTCAAGATCAATCCGTTGGCCACGTGGACCCACCAGGACCTGGTCGGCTACGCCGTCGACCACGACATCCCCCAGCACCCGCTGCGCGACCGGGGTTACCTGTCCATCGGGTGCGCCCCGACGACCCGGCCGGTGGCCGAGGGCGAGGACGTGCGGGCCGGACGGTGGGCCGACTCCGACAAGGTCGAGTGCGGTCTCCACGTCTGACATGATCGTCCACTGAGATGACCAAGGATCGTGACGAACTCTACGGGTTGAATCTGCGCGGGACGGATCGTCCCATGCCCTTCATCAACCCGTACCGCAAGACCGGCGAGCTGAGCGAGATCGAGCTGCTGAAGCTGGAGCGCCACCCCCTCGAGATCGCCGACGCCATCATCGACACCTACTCGAAGGAGGGCCCGGCCGGCATCGCCAAGATCCCGGGCGAGGTCGAGCGCCTGAAGTGGGCGGGCATCTACCCGCAGAAGCAGGGGGGCGACGCCTTCATGATGCGGGTCAAGGTGCCCGGCGGTTTCCTGACCAGCGCCCAGGCCCGCGAGATCGGTGTCACGGCCGACGCCTTCGGCGAGGGCCCTGACGGCACCGAGTCCCGGATGTTCGGATCGCGCTATGCGGACCTCACCACCCGCCAGACGGTGCAGATCCACTGGCTGCGGATCGAGGACATCCCGAGGATCTGGCGGCGCTTCGCCGCCGTCGGCCTCACCACGGTCCAGGCCTGCGGCGACTCCGCCCGCAACGTGCTGTGCTGTCCGGTCTCGGGCGTCGATGCCGACGAGGCGTTCGACGCACTGCCGATCGCCCGGGCCGTGTCCGACTTCTTCACGGGCAACCGCGAGTACGCCAACCTCCCCCGCAAGTTCAAGATGTCCGTGTCGGGCTGCGTGGAGGACTGCGCCCAGGCCGAGATCAACGACATCGGCCTCTGGCCGGCCCGGGCCGCGGACGGATCGCTCGGTTTCAACCTGCTGGTCGGCGGCGGTCTGTCCGACGGCGAGCGGATGGCCTCGGACATCGACGTCTTCGTGGCCCAGGACCAGGCCGTCGAGGTGACCCGGGCCATCGCCCAGCTCTTCGGCGAGCTCGGGAACCGCGAGAACCGCGGCCTGGCCCGCATGCGCTACCTCGTGCAGGAACTCGGCCCCGAGGGCTTCCGCGAGGAGCTGGACAAGCGGGCGAAGTTCGATCTCGTGCCGGCCGGCGAGGAGCTGACCCGGCGCTACCGCGGCGACCACGTGGGCGTCCACCCCCAGAAGGAGGACGGCTACTTCTACGTCGGCGTGTCGGTGCCGGTCGGCCGCATGCAGGGGATGGAGCTCGTCGAGGCCGCCCGCCTGGCCGACACCTACGGCGACGGGACCGTGCGGGTCGGCACCGACCAGAACATCACCTTCACCGGCGTCCACGGCGACCGGGTCGACGCCCTCCTGGCCGAGGACCTGCTGACCAAGTACTCGCCGTTCCCCGGTCCCTTCAGCCGCGGCGTGGTGGCCTGCACCGGTTCCGAATTCTGCCGCTACGCCATCGTCGAGACGAAGGAACGCGCCGTCAAGTGGGCCCGCTTCCTCGACGAGCAGCTGGCCGGTGAGCCGGTCGGCGCCCCTCCGGTTCCCGGAGCGCACTCGACCAAGGGTGAGGACGCCGGCATCGTGCGGATGCACTTCTCGGGCTGTTCGGCCAGTTGCGCCCAGCCCCAGATCGCCGACATCGGCTTCCGGGGCGACGTGGCCAAGGTCGGCAACCACCTGGCCGAGGCCGTCGACATCGGCATGGGCGGATCGCTCGGAACCGATGCCGGGTTCATCGACTGGATCGAGCACGCCCGACCTGTCAACGACGTGCCCGACGCCCTGCTGCGAGTCGTGCGCCGCTACCAGATCGAACGCCGCCCCGACGAGCCGTTCCACAACTGGGCCCGACGGGTGCCGAACGACGACCTGCGGGCGACCCTGGCGGCCGAGGGGACGGGCACACCCGTGACCCTCACCGCCAAGCCCGGGGGTGGGTCGTGAAGGCCTACCGCATCCGCGAGGAGATCAACGGGATCGAGGAGCCGCCGGGCAAGGTCTGGTTCTTCGAGCTCCAGGCCGGCGTCATCGACGCGGGCCGGTGCATCCAGTGCGGGACGTGCATCGCCGCCTGCCCGTCCAACTCGCTGGGCATCGACGAGGACACGGACCTGCCCGAACTGGTCAAGATGTGCACCGGCTGCTCACTCTGTTGGGATTTCTGTCCCCGTGGTGGGCTCCGCTACGAGGCCCTGTGGCCGCCGTCCACCGTCCTGCCCGGGGCGACCGACGACGAGGTGGCGGCCGCGTCGGTCGAGCGCGTCGACGCGTCCGACACCTACTGGAAGATCACCGGTGGACCCCCCGGCGACGGCCTCGGTGCGGTCACCGACGCCTACGCGGTGCGGGCCGGGACCCGGCCCGACGACGCCCAGGACGGTGGAGTGGTCACGGCCATCCTGATCGCGGCCCTGGCCGCCGGCGACATCGACGGTGCGGTGGTCACCCGTCCGAGCGACGACCCCGAACAGCCCTGGAAGGGCGTGTCGCACCTGGCCACCACGGCCAAGGAGCTCATCGACGCGGCCGGCAGCTACTACAACCAGACCATGGCGCTGGCCGAACTCGACCTGTCCCGCTACAGCCTGCCGGCCAAGCCCCGGATCGCCGTGGTCGGCACGCCGTGCGAGATCCAGGGCATCCGGGCCATGCAGGCCCGACGCTGGCCGTCCGGGGCGCACCGCATCGATGCGGTCGTCCTCACCATCGCCCTGCTCTGCACCAAGAGCTTCGACTACCGGGGCCTGATGCTCGACCTGCTCCAGAAGGAGCGCGGCATCGACATCGACCGCGTGTCCAAGGTCGACGTCATCCGGGGCCGCATGATCGTCGAGTACCGCGACGGCGAACTGGCCGTCGACGAGCCGGTCAAGAACTTCCACGGCGCGGCCCTGAAGGGGTGCGACGAGTGTGCCGACTTCCTCGGGCGCAGTGCCGACCTGTCGATCGGGAGCGTGGGCTCCTCCGACGGCTGGAGCAGCGTCCTGGTCCGCTCCGAGCGGGGGCGCCTGGCCCTCGACAACGCCCGCGGCCGCCTCGACTTCCGCGAGCTCGACAATCCCGGTGCCCTGGTGAAACTCGACGCCTTCGACAAGCGCGTGGCCTTCGACAGCCTGCGGCGGCCCTTCGACCCCGATGCGCCGTTGTTCATCGACTACGCCGAACACGTCGCCAACTACGGGGGCACCGATCGGGCCCCCGTGGTAGCCGACCGCTGAGTGGGACGGGCGGGGGACCGGCGTCGTGGGGACGGGTAGCGTGGGCGGGGTGAGCGACCTCGACGAACTGGACGCACCCGGACCGCTGCTCGAGTTCCCCGAGGAGCCCGAGGCGCTGCGCGACGGACTGCGCGACGCCCTGCTGGCCGGAGGTGACTGGCGGGACGGGTTCTCCGACGACATCTGCATCGGCCTGTGGCTCTGGAGCCGGTGGCAGCCGGTGCTCGAGCCGGTGGGCTGCACGCGCGAGGACTTCGTGGAGATCGTCATCACCACCCGACGGGAGCTGTGGCTGTGGCTCCTGGGCGACCGCAGGTGGGAGCAGTACGTGACGGGCCTCGCCGGTCGGGTCGCACGCAGGCTCCCGGCGGTGGCCGGTTCGTGAACCACGACCGCCGCGTGCCGGCGGACGAATGACGAGGGCGCCGCGTGCCGGCGGCTCGACGATGAGGAGGACCCCATGCCGAACGTGACCGTACCGCCGACGGAGGATCCGCTGATCCACGTGTGGACGCAGCTGGCTACGCCCCTCACCTCGGCCGCCGCCGGGTACTCGAGTGCCGTCTACGAGCACTCGAGCCTGTCGTTGCGGGAGTTCGAGGCGGCGCGCATCACCATGGCCCGGATCAACCAGTGCGCACTGTGCCTCGACTGGCGGACGGCCCGTGACGTGCCGTCGAGGGGCGCGGCACCCGATGCGGTGCCGGAGTCGTTCTATGCCGCCGTGGGCACCGACGACCCGGAGCTGACGGAGCGCGAGCGCCTGGCCGCCGAGTTCGCCCGGCGCTACTCCACCGACCACCTGAGCATGGACGCGGACTTCTGGGCCCGGTGCCACGCCGTGTACAGCGACGACGAGCTGGTCGACCTGGCCCTGTGCGTCGGCTCGTGGCTCGCCCTCGGCCGGTTCAACCAGGTCTTCGACATCGACGGCGCCTGCCGGGTGCCGGCCGTCCACGGCGGCGTCGCCGCTCCGGCGGGCTGAGGCCGGCATGGAGAAGGTGATCGCCCTGGTCTGGGGGCCCGGTGACGGTGAGTCGGGTGACGCCCTGCGCCACCAGCTGATCGAGGACACATTGCCCCGGCTGCGCCGCGGCGGGGCCCGGGCCGCCACGTTCAACGTGCACGACTCGGCCGCCGAGGAGGCGCCGTCCCCGGCCCCGGCCCCGGAGGGGGAGCAGCCCCACGTGGCCGAGGTCTCGATCTGGCTCGACTGTTACGAGCGGACCGCCGAGATCGAGGAGGCGCTGGCCGACCTCCGGCTGCCCACCGCCTCCTACCTGGTGGTCGAGTCGCTCTACGACGACTACGGGACCACCCCGCACGCGCCGCCACGCGACTGGCCCGACGGGGAGCGCTCGCCCGGGGTCCTGACCGTCGCCCTCATCCACCGACCCGCCGGGCTCGACTACCGCGAGTGGATCACCCGGTGGCACGGCACGCAGTCGCCGGTGTCGGGTGAGCTCCAGCCCCGCACCCGCTACGTGCGCAACGAGGTGGTCCGGTCGCTGACCGACGGGGCCCCCGAGGTGGGAGGCATCGTCGAGGAGGGATGGCCGTCGGCCGGGCACGTGGCCGACCCGAAGCTGTTCTTCAACGCCACCACCGACGAAGAGCTCGGCGCCCATGTGGGCAGGATGCTCGACAGTGTGTCGGCCTGCCTCGACCTCGACCGCCTCCGCAGCTCGACGATGAGCGAGTACCTGGTCGCACCGCTCGGGTGAGTCCCTCCGGACCGGGTCGTCGACGCGGGACGTCCTGACGTCGGGTACCGCCCCGCCCGGTCATCTCGTAGGCTCGCCCATTGGCCCACCGCTGGGCCCACCGCCGGCCAGGGCCGGTGGCGACATCGGAGGAAGCACCCGTGGGACTGTCCATCGGCATCGTCGGTCTCCCCAACGTGGGGAAGTCGACACTCTTCAACGCACTGACCCGCAACGAGGTCCTGGCGGCCAACTACCCCTTCGCCACCATCGAGCCCAACGTGGGCGTGGTGGCCGTGCCCGACCCGCGTCTCGAGGTCCTCGCCGGCATCTTCGACTCGAAGGAGATCCTGCCGGCCATGGTCACCTTCGTCGACATCGCCGGCATCGTGAAGGGCGCTTCGGAAGGGGAGGGTCTGGGGAACAAGTTCCTGGCCGCCATCCGCGAGAGCGACGCCATCTGCCAGGTCGTCCGGGTCTTCGAGGACCCTGACGTGATCCACGTCGACGGGCGCATCGAGCCCGGTGCGGACATCGAGACCATCAACACCGAGCTCATCCTCGCCGACCTGCAGACCGTCGACAACCGGATCACCAAACTGGCCAAGGAGTCGCGCAAGCAGCCCGAGCTCGTCCCGCAACTGCGCGCAGCCGAGCGGGCCCGCGAGATCCTCGACGCCGGCCGCACGGTGGCCTCGGCGGTGGCCGCGGGCGACATCGACGGCGAGCTGGTGCGCGACCTGCACCTGCTCAGCGCCAAGCCGTTCATCTACGTCTTCAACGTGGACGAGGGATCGTTGGGCGACGAGGCCCTGGCGGCCCGCCTGCACGAGCTCGTGGCCCCGGCCGAGGCCGTGGTGGTGTGCGCCCAGATCGAGGCCGAGGTGGCCGCGCTCGATCCCGAGGACGCCGCCGAACTGCTGGCCGGCTACGGCCAGGACGAGTCGGGACTGGTCCAGCTCGTCCACGTGGGCTTCCGCACCCTCGGGCTGCAGACGTACCTGACCGCCGGGCCGAAGGAGACACGGGCCTGGACCATCCACATCGGGGACACCGCACCCCAGGCCGCCGGGGTCATCCACACCGACTTCGAACGGGGCTTCATCAAGGCCGAGGTCATCAGCTTCGACGACCTGGTCGAGGCCGGCTCGGTGGCCGCGGTCAAGGCGGCCGGCAGGGCCCGCATGGAGGGCAAGGAGTACGTGATGCAGGACGGGGACGTGGTCGAGTTCCGGTTCAACGTCTGACCTGACCGCCGGACGGCGCGCTCCGGGTGACGGACGTCCCGTCGGGCCGGATGTGTAGTGTGGCCCGCGTGATGCCGGCCGTTCGGAGAGTGCGCCGGTTCGTCGGCGGTGTCGCGGTCTCGGTGATCGTCGCCGTCGGCTGTACGGCATGCGGTTCCGCCGCCTCCCAGGGGGCTCCGTCGACGACCTCGACGTCGCTGGGCCCGACCACGACGTCCGCGCCGGCGTCATCCGCTCCGACCACGGTGGCGTCGCCGTCGTCTGCCCTGGCTGCGCCACGGACGTCGGCCGTGCAGGACGCGCAGTACTTCACCGAGGTGGGGGAGGCGGACCCGACGTTGGCCACGTACGAGCAGAAAGAAGGCAACGTCGCTCTCCGCGCTCTGCTGACCGATGGCTCCGCCTTCTGTGCCCTGTTGACGCGGGGTGGGGGGATCGACCAGGCACTCGTGTCGGAGGCGGTCGGGACGAGGAGTCAGGAAGCGCAGACCCACCTCCCCCTGTCGGTCACGACCTACAACACGATGGAGTCCGTGGCGCTCCTGACCTTGTGCCCGTCCGAGCAGTCGCTCGTGCCGGCGGCGGACCGGGCGAACATACGAGCCCTCGGCGCGTCGCTCGCCGGTCGATCCGGCTGAGGCGGAAGCGCCCAACTTCCCCCCGGTTCCTCCCGTCGGACCGGACCCCGATGTGGCGGGACGGTGACTCCCGCGTGTCGGTCCGGCGAACGGTACCGGGCGTCCGCGCGAACTCGACGAAGTTTCGCCATCTGTTCATGCACAGATAAGAGACCGGTGACGCAACGTCAGCGATTCCATAACCCTCCGCCCGTAGAACCGGAGGCATGAACCTACCCAAGCTGAAGAGGCGGAGTCGTGTGCGGACGGTGGCGATGCTCGCCGCCGCGGCGGCCGTCACCATCACGGGCGTCGGCGTGTCCGGCGCCTTCGAGAGCGCGTCGGCCGCGAACTACACCGGCACGACGACGTGTCCTGCCGGCAGCCGTCTGGAGCAGCCGACCGGGGGATCGATCGACCAGGCCCAGTGCATCATCGCCTCGACCGGGACCCCGGTGGGTGGCGTCAAGCACATCTGGCTGATCATCGAGGAGAACAAGTCCTACGACGAGACGTTCACCGGACTCAACCAGAACAGTTACCTGTGGCAGACGCTGCCGCAGCAGGGTGCGCTGCTCACGAACTACTACGGCACCGGCCACTTCAGCATGGACAACTACATCTCCCTGGTGTCCGGTCAGTCGCCGTCCTACGCGACCCAGGACGACTGCTCGACCACCGCCAACATGACGAACAGCAACAACGGCATCATCACCACCGGCACCGTCGGGAACACCACCGACTCCGATCAGACCACGGACTCGTCGGGCACCAACACCGTTCCGCCGGCACCCAGCGCCGCCGGCAACGGCAACTACGGCCAGTTGTTGACCCACGGGGGCGTCGATGCGTCGCTCGGGAACAACGGCTGCGTCTACCCGACCGACGTCACCACGCTGTTCAACCAGTACAACGCGGCGGGCGTGTCCTGGAAGGCCTACGCCCAGGACCTGGGCGGCGCCCAGCCGGTGGGGTCCACGTCGTACGTGACCGGCTCGACCCCGGGTGTGTCCGACACGGTCCCCGGCCGTGAGGACGGTACCTGTGGGTACCCCGGCACGTCGTCCAACGACCCGGTGACGAACCCCACCAACCTGGTGGCGCCGAGCGGGGACGTCACCAGCTACACCGGTGCCCAGCCGGCCAACGCCAACAACAACGGTGATCCGGCCGACCAGTACGTGGCCAAGCACTTCCCGACGGGCTGGTTCGCCTCGCTGACCGGAGAGTCGGCCGGAACGCAGAGCGGCGTGACCTATGCGGCACAGCCGGCACTGAACGAGCCGACCACCCCGGAGTACGACGGACCGGGTGCGCCCACGACCGGGGCGACCGACACCAACTGTGATGCGAACCACGTGACCAACCTGGACGACCCCACCTACGGTCTGGCCCACGACCTGACGCTCCCGGCCAACGAGGTCCCGGCGTTCAACTGGATCACGCCGAACAACTGCAGTGACGCCCACGATGCCACCTGCCAGGGGAACAACCTCTCGGGGGCGTTCAACGCCGACGGGTCGCCGGACTATACGCCGGCCGGCCTCCCGGCCTACGACCCCGAGGCGACCCAGCCGACCAACTACACCGGTGGGCTGTACGCCTCCGACCTGTTCCTGCGGTACTACATCCCGCTGATCGAGAAGTCGGCGGCCTTCGCCGACGGCGGACTGATCGACGTCACCTTCGACGAGGCCAACCCCCCCTTCACGGTCGGCAACAGCTTCAACAACGTGCCGGCGCCGGGTGACAGCACCACCTACTCCGCTCCGGCCGACCAGCCGACCTTCGGGTCAGCCGGGACCGAATACCCGGGAGCCAGTTCGCTCTACGGTGCCTACGGAGCCCAGGCCGACGCCGCCGGCGAGAACATCAACGGCCACAACGTCAGCACCGAGCCGACCGGACCGAACGACCCCGAGGTCACCGACACCTCGGGCAACCAGTTGCAGCCTGGTCCTGGTGCCTCCGGATTCATCGACCGCCCGACGGGTCTGGTCGGCGAGAGCCCCTATCTGAGTGGCTCGCCCGGACAGACCACCGAGCCGGCACTGGTGGCTCATGGCTCCAGCCTGGTGGGAGACGCCAAGATCAACGCCGACGACACCGGGCGTCTGGTCTCGGGCACCGATGCGACCGGCGACACGATCCCGCCGGACACGTTCGTCGGTGCGGTGAGCGACACCGGACCCATCGCCCTGTCCGGAAACAGCAGCACCACCGGGGCGTCGAACAACTACGCCAAGCCCTGGGTCGGGACGTTCCAGCTGCTGAACGACAGTGGCCAACCGGTGGCACTCCCGAACGGGTTCAACGGGAACATCACGTTGGGTGCCGAGGGTGCGACCTCCACGGTGGGCAGCGCCAGCTGCCCGAGTGGGAGCGAGGCGGCCACGACGTCGGGTTGTGCGACCGCCGACCCGCTGTACGACCCGACCGACTTCACCGCCGGTGGTGGTGACACCGGCACCGTGCTGATCAGCCCACTGATCAAGCCCGGCACGGTGTCGAGCACCTACTACAACCACTACAGCGCGCTGCGCACGCTCGAGGACCTGCTGCTCACCGGCCAGAGCTGCGGTGAGCCCTCCAACGCCGACACCCCGTTGGCTGCCGGCACGGTGTGCGGAGGACTCGACGGCGAAGGCCACATCGGATACGCGGCCCAGTCCGGGCTCGCATCATTCGGGCCCGACGTGTTCACGGCGCAGTCGTTCACACCGGTGGCGTCGCCCCCCGGGTACTCGGCGGTCAAGGGGAGTTCGCCGACGCTGTACTGCCCCGTGCACGCCCCGCTCCGTAAGGGCGGTGCATCCGGCAAGCCCGGCAAGGGCCACTTCGGTGGCGCCGGTGGCGCCGGGGGCGGCGGAGGGGCTGCCGGATGTGGGACCAGCGGTGGCAAGGGTGGCAACGGTGGATCCGCCGCCTCGGCGAGTGCCCCCGGAGGTCGCGGAGGGAACGGCGGCAACGGTGCCTGCCCGGCCGAGCAGTGGTCCGCCGGTGTGTGGCTGACCGCCTCGGGTGGCCAGACGGTGCCGTACGACACGCCGCCGTGCAACGGTGCCGGTGGCAACGGAGGGAACGGCGGGAACGGTGGTGCCGGAGTCGGCACGACGCCGGGCGCGCCGGGAGGCAATGGTGGCGACGGTACTCCCGGCAGCCCGGGTGCACCCGGTACCAACGGGTAGTGGCGTCCGTTCGCCGGGGTCGCCCGCGGACCAGGCGCACTGACGAGGCAGACCGGTCCCGGGCCCGATGGCCCGGGGTCGGTCGCGCGTCGGTGGTGGTGCTGACCGCGCTCGTGCTCGCCGGGTGTGGCGCAGGCAGCAGCTCCGGCACCGGCGACACCGGCACGGCCGCGGTCGCCGGCGGCAGCTCCGCGACCGCGGTGCCGGACGGGGGTACTTCGGGGTACCCGGCGTTCCTGCCGAAGAAGACGCTGCATCCCGACGTGGATGCCGCGCTGGTCGGCACCGAATCCCGCCCGGCCCTGCAGG